>Ga0247839_1001625_pt1 | contig 36276 bp, 35 predicted proteins | sample LaCruzMarch2015__6_FD_192405 | JGI IMG/M metagenome (GOLD analysis project Ga0247839, IMG submission 192405) | Freshwater microbial communities from meromictic Lake La Cruz, Castile-La Mancha, Spain - LaCruzMarch2015_16m | ecosystem: Environmental > Aquatic > Freshwater > Lake | place: Spain... | reverse complement strand
AGTCCGTGCGGACCATCGAGGTCCCGGTCATCCCAGGGGTGCACCGCGCCCTCTATCAACTGCATCGCGGGGTCGCCGCGACCATCGCCACCCTGTTGCGGGTCTGTTACTACACCCCGTTATTCAAGAGTCAACTCGAGGGGCCGGCGCCGCGTCTGTATCTCTACAGCGGTCTGCCGCTGCTGAGCGGTGCCCTGCGGATCAGGCTGGGCGCGGACTGCCGGGTCTCCGGAATCACCACACTGTCCGGACGGACCAGCGGGCGGGTGACGCCCAGCCTGGAGGTGGGATCGAACGTGGATATCGGCTGGCAAAATACCATTGCCGTCGGCACCCGGGTGGTCCTGGGCGACAATGTGCGCTTGGCCGGGCGTTGCCTCCTGGTCGGCTATCCCGGCCATCCACTGGACCCGGCCGCGCGCGCGCAAGGCTTGGCGGAGACCGAAGATCAGGTCGGAGACATCATTTTGGAGGATGATGTCTGGCTGGCGACCGGGGTGACGGTGACCGCGGGGGTGCGCATCGGCCGCGGTACGGTGGTGGCGGCGGGCAGCGTGGTCACGAAAGACCTGCCGCCGATGGTGTTGGCTGGCGGGGTGCCGGCGCGGGTGATCCGGCCGCTCGCCGCGGCGTCCGGCTAGGCCGTCTAACGGAGCCGTGTCGTTGTCGTTGTCGTTGTCGTAATCGGAGAAGCGATTCATTTTAAGCATGAACAACCCGCTGTCAATCGGGGGCCATGATCACGGTTCCGGCACGCGGCCTCGTAGGGTGGACAAGCGCAGCGCAGTCCACCGGCGGCGGCGCGGGATTCGGTGGACTGCGCTATCGCTTGTCCACCCTACGGCCGGAACGATGATCAAGGCTCCTGGGCGTAACCTGGCCGCCAAGCGTTCGAACGGTTTCGACCGCAACGCGCGGATATCGTAAGCTCGATTACGATTACGACCACGACAACGACAACGACAACGGCGGGGACGGCACGGGTGTGGTTCCGAAGTGGCCGCGGTATCAGGTGTTAAACAGCATGGCGCGTGATCTCATCGTTTTCGGCGAGGACTGGGGCGGGCTGCCGAGCAGTACCCAGCACCTGGTGCGGCACCTGGCCCGTGATCGCCGGGTGCTCTGGGTCAACTCGATCGGGATGCGTCGACCGCGTTTGACCGCCGGTGACCTCGGTCGTCTGGGGCATAAGGTCCGCGCGATGCTGACCGGTGCCGGGCGGCCGGGACCGAGCGCTGAGCCGCCGCCCTTCCCGGTATTGGCGCCGCGCGCCCTCCCGTGGCCCGGCAATCCGCTGGCGCGGGCGGTCAATCGCCGGGTGCTCGGGCGCCAGGTGGCGCGTGCCGCCGCGGCCCATGGGATGCGCGCGCCGGTGCTGTGGACCTCCCTGCCGACGGCGGTGGACGTGGTCGGCACGCTCGGCGAGCATGCGGTGGTCTATTTTTGCGGGGATGATTTCGGCGCCCTGGCCGGGGTCGATCATGCCCCGGTGCTGCGCATGGAGCAAGAACTGGTCGGGCTTGCCGACCTGGTGTTCGTGGTCAGTCAGCCGCTGCTTGCGCGGTTCCCGGCGGCGAAGACACGGCTGTTGCTTCAAGGAGTCGACTTCGATCTGTTCAGTTCCCCAGCGGCACGGGCGCCCGATCTGCCGGATTCAGGTCCCGTCGCCGGTTTCTTCGGTATGATCGAAGATTGGGTGGACACGGACCTGCTCGCCGACTTGGCGCGGCGCTTGCCCGATTGGCATTTTTTTCTGATCGGGTCGGTGAAAACCCATGTCGCTGCCCTGGCGGCCCTCGGCAATGTGACCCTGGCCGGGCCGCGGCCCTATGCGCGTCTGCCGTCCTATGCTCAGCATTGGGATGTGTCGCTCCTGCCGTTTCGTGACGGCGACACCATGCGTGCTGCCAATCCGCTGAAGTTGAGGGAGTATCTGGCGGCTGGCCAGCCGGTGGTGAGCACGGACTTTCCCTGGCTGGACGGCTACCGCGATCTGGTCAGTGTCGCCACCGGGCCCGCCGACTTCGCCGCGGCTCTGGCGGCGGCGCGGCTGGAGCCCGCGGCGCGCGCCGCGCCGCGCCGCGCCCGGGTGGCGGGGGAGTCCTGGCAGGCGCGGGCGGCCGAGGCCGCGGCGCTGATCGACGCCCTCGGCTAGGGCATCAATCTCCGATTTCCTGATGAGGGGAACGGAAATGCTATTCAAGTCGTCCGATACTATGATGGGCGTCATGATGACCGGCGCGCTCGGGCGCGCGACACGGTGGTCTCGGAATTCCGAGAACCTGGTGGGCCGCGGCGTCACCGGGGAGACCGGACGCGGCATCAAGCAACGAGTAACCGTCGGCGAAGGCACCAAGTGGCAGCCGATCTATCGCACAAGCTCTACGACATTCTGGCGGCCGGCTGGCGGCAGCGCTATGTCATCGCCGTGCCCGTGTTTTTGATGCCGATTCTGGGCGGATTCGTTGGCGCCATGACCCCTCCGAAGTTTCAGAGTCATACCTCGCTGCTCATCGTCGAGACGGCCTTGCAGAATCCGATCATGGAGGATCTGGCCGTGAAAGTCTCCCTGCCGGACCGCAAGGCCGGCCTCACCGAACAGCTCAAGAGCCGCTCGGTGATCGGGAAGGTCGTCGATGACCTCGAGCTGGTTCAGCCTGGGCCTGAATATGACCGGCGGCGCGAGGGGATGATCGGTCAGTTGCGCGGTGGTCTGGGCGTGGCATTCATCGGCAAGGACATGCTGCGGATCACCTATGACGCCCGCTCCGCGGCGAACATGAAGGCCATTCTGCAAGGGATCAGCGACCAGTTCGTCGAACAGATCCTGGCCCCGGAGCGCTCCGCCCTGGAGTCCTCGGTGCAGTTTTTGAGCGATCAATTGGAGTCGCAGAAGGTCGGCCTGGACCTGAAGGAACGGGAGCTTGCGGCCTTCAAGGACGCTAATACGGACGGGCTGCCGGAGTTTTTCAGCCAGAACATGGCCCGGATGGCGCAGATGCGGACTGAAATCGCCAAGAAGGAATTGCAGTTGGCCGGGGCCCAGGAGACCCTGGCGAGTATCGGCCGCCAGTTGGCCCGCAATAATCCGGTGGTGGGTCACCTGGAGCAGCAGATCGTCGAATTGCGCGGTGAACTGGCGTTACTCAGCGCCCGCTACACGTCCAAACACTCGAAGGTGCAGGGGGTGACGCGCCAGTTGGAGCGGCTGGAGGCGGAGCGTGGACGCCTGATGGCCGAGAACGATCAACTGGCGGATATCGAGCGCATGTTGAATACGCCCTCAGGGCCATCTTCGGCGGAAGATTCTCGTTCCACCAACAGTCTCCTGGTGTCCCAGTTGGAGCGCTATTCGACCGCCAAGACCGACGTGGAAGCACTGCAGCGCGAGATCGAACAGTTACGCGGTTCTCTCAAGGAGGGGGAGGTCAACGCCCAGGACGTAAGCTCGCTCGCGCAGCAATTGAAGGAGATGGAACGTGACATCAAGGTGCAGCGCGATCTTTACGAGGACCTGCTGGCGCGCCGGGAGCGGGCGCGGGTGACCAGTTCACTGGGGCGCTTCGAGCAGTCCGAACGCATCAAGATCATTGATGCTCCCTTCACACCCCAATCATCGGCCACTCCGCCGCTGGCCATTTTCGTGATCGGCGGCGTCTTTGCCGGCATTGCGCTGGGCGCCAGTCTGGCCACCGTGCTGGAACTCATGGACTCCAGTATCCGCAGCCGGCGGGCCCTGGAAGCACTCACGAAGTCCGTCTTGCCCGACGCCGATGTGCCGATGCTCAGCCGCATTCCACCCTTGCGGGAGGCGGAGGCGGCGGAGATGCCGAGTCCCCCGGTCTTGAAGCCCGTGGTGGTGCTCAAGCGCAGGGCCAGCGCATGACCCGCGTCTGTCAAGTGGTTCAGCATCTGCGGCCCGGCGGGATCGAGACCCTGGTGCTGGAACTGGCGCGGTTGGCGCCCGCCGGGCAGGTCACCGACATCCTGAGTCTGGAAGGGACGCGCGCGGCCGCGTTGGCCGCTTGGCCGCGGCTGGCGCAGACCGGCGCTGAACTGAGGTTTTTCGATAAGGGTCCCGGTTGGCGGATCGGTCTCATCGCGGCGCTGCGGCGCCGGCTGCGGCAGGCGCGGCCCCGTGCGGTTCATACACACCATGTTGGTCCGCTGGTTTACGGCGGGATTGCCGCTCGCCTGGCCGGCGTGCCGCGGATCATCCACACCGAGCACGATGCCTGGCACTTGCAGGACCCGCGGCGGCGTTGGCTGCAGCGGCTGATCCTGGCGCTGGTGCGCCCCCGGCTGGTTGCGGACTCGGACGCGGTGGCCGCGGCGGTGCGCGATCATTTACCCGGATGGCCGGTTGCGGTCATCCGCAACGGGATCGATACCGATGTTTTCACGCCCGGCGATCGGGCCGCCGCACGGGCGGCGCTCGGCTGCGGGGCGGCGCTGCCGCTGACCGCCCCCTTGGTCGGCTGCGCCGCGCGGCTGCACCCGGTCAAGGGGCATCGTTTTCTGCTCGACGCACTGGCCCGGCTCGATGATGGGGTTCACCTGGCCTTGGCCGGCGGCGGTGAGGAAGAGGGCGCCCTGCGCGCCAAAAGCGCGGCATTGGGTCTCACCGCACGGGTTCACTTTCTGGGCTCGATCGAGGGGATGACCGGGTTCTATCGGGCCTTGGATCTGTTTTGTCTGCCGTCCCTGGCGGAGGGGATGCCCTTATCTCCCCTGGAGGCCCAGTCGTGCGGTTGTCCGGTCGTGCTGACCGCGGTCGGCGGGGCCGGCGAGACCCTGTGTCCGGCCAGCGGGCGTCTGGTGCCGCCGGGGGACGCGGCGGCCCTCGCCGCGGCGATCACCGGGCAACTCGGACGCGTGGGCGGTCCGAACCCCCGTCCATTTGTGCTGGAGCACGGCAATGCGCGCGCCATGGTTGATGCCTACACAGCGCTCTATGAGTAATCTTAGCCGGTCGGCAGGAACGCCGCGGCGCCTTGCCGCGGTGCGTCAACCGGTTTAGAATCACGCTGTTCCAGCGCCGAAATAGACGACTTATTTGTAATGACGCACATCCTTCTCGGCGTTCTGATCCTGGTGGCCGGACTCTTGGTGATCTATCACCATGTGGGCTATCCGCTGCTGCTGAAATGGCTGGCGGGCGAGCTTCCCGAGTCCCCCGCGGAGGAGACGCCGCAGCGCGCGTACCGGGCGGCAATCGCGGATGCCATACTCCCGGTGGTGGCTGTCCTGATCCCGGCGTACAACGAGGCAGACCATGTCGCGGATAAGATTCGCAATCTGGCGATGCTGGATTACCCAAGCGATCGGTTGCGTGTGATCCTGGCTTGTGATGGGTGCACGGACGCGACGGCGGAGCGGGCGGCGCAGGCCGGTCTGGAGCCTGAATGTCGGGATTTGCCGTTGCAGATCCTGGAATTCACGCAGAATCGCGGCAAGGTGGCGATGCTCAACGCGGTCATTCCCGAGATCGATTGCGACCTGCTGGCCTTGAGCGACGTCTCCGCGCTGATCTCAGTCGATGCCCTGCTGGTTGCCGTGGCCCGTTTCGCGGATCCCAGGGTTGGCGTCGTCAGCGGTTCCTACCGGTTGTTCGGTTCCTATCAACCGCACGGACGGCACACCAGCGGCGAGGCGCTCTACTGGGACTATCAGAGTGAAATCAAGAAACGCGAGGGTGCATTGGGTGCCACCATGGGGGTGCATGGGGCCTTCTATATGATCCGTCGAACCTTGTTCGAGCAGCTCGAGTTGGATGTCATCAACGACGATTTCATTCTGCCCATGCGTATCGTTGCTCAAGGGTATCGGGCGTGCTACGAGCCGCGCATCCTGGCCCTGGAACTCGAGGACGGCTCACTGGATCTTGATCGGCGGCGGCGCCGACGCATCGCGGCGGGCAACATGCAACAGTTGATCCGCTTGACGTCCCTGTTACGACCGTCGTTGCGCGGGGTGGCCTTCGTCTTCGCGTCCGGTAAAGCACTGCGCGCCCTCATGCCCTTCCTGTTGTTGCTGATCCTGATTGGAAGTGCCCTGTTGGCGAGCACTTCCTGGTTCTTTCTGGTGCTCTTTGTGGTCCAAGTCATCGTCTACGCGACGGCCTTCGTGGTACAAGGGGTTGGTCCGGAGCGGGTTCCGTGGCCGCTCCAGGCGCTCCATTATCTGGTGCAGGGCCACTTGGTCGGTCTGATTGGTTCGGCCCGTTACCTCTTGGGTCTGGAGCGGGGGCGCTGGCATCGGGCCAAGCTGGAACTCGCGGGTGGGGCAGCCCCGGAGACCCCGGAAACATGAGTATTCGCCGTCGGGTGGTGAACGGCCGCCAGGCCGGCGCCGCGGGTGTGTATCCGCGGCGTCCGTCCGCGGCGGCCTTGGCGGCCGGTGGCGCGCCGGCGTCGCCGACGAGGCCTCGATTCGATCTGGAGCAGTGACGTGAAAGTCAACGTATTCAAGCAAGAAAGAGATGCGGCGGTGATCGTGCTGGAGGGCGAATTTGACGCCTTGAGTGCTCCCGTAACCCGCTCTGAATTCGAACGTCTGGTGAATGACGAGGCTGGCGATGTGATCGTCGATCTCAGCGGTGTCACCTTTATGGACTCCTCGGGAGCCGGAGCACTGGTGTTCCTGCACAAGCGCCTGGTGGGCCAAAAGCGGGCGCTGGCATTGGTGGGAGTGACCGGCCAACCGATGGACCTGTTGGCGTTGTTGCGCATCACCAGTGTGATCCCGGTGAACCAGGCACTGGTGGTTCGGCCGACGCAGTGAACGGTCGGCGCGCCGGGCGGCGGCTGACGCGGGCTGCCGTGATCCTCCCTGCGCTCGTGCTGTGGCTCGGCGTCGCCTGCGCTTTGGCGGCCTGCACCTTTTGGCCGGCATCCGGCGCCGGCGGCATGGCCGAGCTGCGCCCGCCGGCGCGCCCGGTATCCGGTGGCTGGTTCGGCCGCTGGTTTGGTCGCGGCGATTCGGCTTGGCAGGAACTGGATCAGCAGCGTCGACAAACCGACTGTCACCTGGAAGCGCTGGTGTTGCAAGGGGCCGAGTTGTGTCTGCCCGCGCACGTGGTTGCCGCCCGTGAGCGCCAGCGGCGCATCGTCCGGGCACTGTACGGTGGGCTGCCCCTGGATGCGGCGAACGACCTCATCATCTTGCGCGAGCGCCTCGCAGAAATGCAGCGGCGCTTGGACTACATTCAAGCAAACGGCGCCTGCGTGACACCCGCGATGGCGGGTGCGGCAGTCTGCGGCGGCGGGTAACGTCATGTGGCAAGGGGCAAGCACCCCGGTTGAGCGGTGCGCAGCGCGTCGTGCGACCCGTTGCTTTGGGGTCTGGTGGCTCTTGCTTGGGCTTTTGATCGTCGGCAGTGCCGCGGCGGCGCTCGACGATCTGCAGCCGGTCGCCGTGGATCCGGTGGTCGGGGAACCAGCCGCGGCGGACCCCGCGGACACCCCGGACACTGCCGAGGGCGCCGCTGCCGACGATGACGCGGTGTTGCGTGTCGGCGATGTGCTGCGTATCGATCTGCCGGGGGAGGACACCCTCAACCTCGAGTTTCCGGTTGATCGGCAAGGGCGCATTCGCCTGCCGGAGGTGGGCTACCTCAAGGTGGCGGGTTATAGTCTCGCTGAATCGGAACGCCGTATCCGTCTGGCCCTGTCGCAAGTGTTGCGGGATCTGTCGCGGCTGAGTGTCGCGCGAGAGGCATCGACGGTGCTGGTCAAGGTGCTGGGCTATGTGGTGAAACCGGGGATGGTCACCCTGGATGCCGATGGCGGCGTGCAGAGTGCCTTGGAGGCGGCCGGGGGGCTCCGGGTCGGGGCTCAACTCGATCGCATGCAAATTCGGCGCGGTGATGAGACGATCAAGTTCGACTACAAACGTTATCTCGATACCGGTGACCCGACGGTGATACCGAAACTCGAGTCCTTGGATGAGTTATTCGTGCCGGCCTCGCCCTTCGTGGGGAATGTCGAGGGCGCACTCGGCGGCGATAAGCTCGCGGCGAGCGGCGACGCGGCGGAAGAGGATGTCGGCATCAAAGTCTTCGGCGAGGTGCGCAGTCCGGGTCTGTTCGCGTATAAACCGGCCATGACCATCGTCGACGCCCTGATGCGCGCTCAGGGTGTCACCCAATTCGCCGCGGTCGACCAGATCCGGCTGATTTCCGAGGGCGAACCCAAGAAGTTCAATCTGACTACCTACCTCGATCGCGGCGATCCCGCGCTGCTGCTCGGGATTCAGCCCGGGGCGACCGTCTTCGTGCCGCGCCAGCAGGAAGAGATCAAGGCCGGCCGCAATACCGTCTATGTGATGGGCGAGGTGGCACGCAACGGAGCCTTTGAAAACAGCGATAATGCGACTTTTATGGACATCCTGGCCAACGCGGGTGGTCCGACGCGCTATGCGGAGACGCGCAACATCACGATTCTGCGGGCCGACGGCAGCGTCGAGCGGTTCGATCTGCATGCCTTCACCGAGGGTTTGAGCAAGACCCGGCCGCCCAAAATGGGGTCGGGGGACGCGATCTTCGTGCCCGAGAAGACCGACCAGAACGAGAAATCCTGGATCAAGGTGTCGCCCACGCGGGCCGTGCGCATCATCGGCGAGGTGGTGCGGCCAGGCCGCTACGAGTGGTCCGATGAGATGAACCTGTTGGATCTCCTCTCGCACGTCGGCGGACCGACGATGAAGGCGGATACCGCGCATCTGCGGGTGGTGAAGACCGACGCGGCGGGCAAGAGCCGGGTGGAAACCTTCGATCTGGAGCGGTTTCTCTTGCGTGGCGGCGCTATCAGCGAGTTGCCCGAGATCAGGGCCGGGGCCACCATCGTGCTGCCGGCGATGCCGGACGACCCGAGTGACAACAAGGCGCAATGGATGCGACTGCCCGCCGCGGACACGGTCTATCTGTTCGGCAAGATCAATGCCCCAGGGCGCTATGCCTTCAACGACAGCATGGGGTTCCTCGACCTGATTGCCGCGGCCGATGGTCCAAGCGCGAGTGCTGATCTGTACAATGTCCGGGTCAATCACCGCAACGGCAAGCGGGTCGAGGTCACGACGGTCAACCTGGCGCGCTACTTTGAGACCGGCGACGATTCATTGCTGCCCAAGATCAGGACGGGCGATACCATTTTCTTTCCTGACCGTGAACCGGACTGGCGGGAGCAGACCAAGGAGGAGACGATCAGGGTCCTGGGTGCGGTGGCCAAGCCTGGTCGTTACAGCTTCAATGATTCGCTGACCTTGCTGGATCTGCTCGCCCATGCCGGGGGCACGACGGCGAATGCCTGGACCGACCGGATTACCGTCGTGAATCTCTCGTGTTGTAAGGACCAGGCACGCGTGTTCGATATGGCCCGTTTTATGCGCAAGCCGGATTTCGCGGTGTTGCCGGTGGTGCGGGCCGGGGATACGGTGTACGTTCCGGATAAGACCCAGAGTACGGCGTTCGAGGTCCGCCAGGGGATCACCGATGTGGTCCGGATTCTTTCTCTCTTCAGCTTGATCGAGGGATTGGGGAGTGATTAGATGGCAGTCGAATTACCTGAACACTATGCGGAACTCGAACGCGTTTACTCCCTGACCATCGGGTTGGGGGTGCGTTCGCTGGCCGTCACCGCGGCAGACGAGGGCGAGGGTGTCACCACGCTGGTCGTCGCCCTCGCCAAGCGTAACCGCCACTCGGGGCGTTCGACCCTGGTGGTCGATCTCAATCTCCACCGGCCGGCCCTGCACCAGCGCTTTGGTCTGAGTTTCATCCCGGCGGTTGCGGATGGCGCTCACGGTCCGGATGCCCTGCCGCGGGTCGATCTGGGCGGCAAACTCTTCGTGATGCCGGCCCCCGCGAATCGCGGCGAGGCGGTGCTTCTTCGCGATTCACATCACTTCGTGGAGTATCTCGACGTCTGGCTGAGCCAGTATGATGTTGTCCTCTTCGACACCACGCCGGTGAACGGCAGTAACAAGGGCAATATCCCGGCAGAGCGGGTGTGTCACGGGTGTGCGGGGTCGATCCTGGTGGTGCTCGCGGGCATGACCCCGGCCTCCGCCGTGCGCGCCGCTCTCGATCGCCTCAAAGCGGCGGGGGTGACGCCGCTCGGGACTGTCTTGAACGACTGTCACAACCCCTCGCTGGCGGAGGAACTGCGGCGCGAGACCCAGCGCTTCGATCGTCTCTTTCCGGGGTTCACACAGCGCTTGCGGGGGCGGATCCGTGCGTCGCAACTGCTGAACCTGGAGACCTGAGGTGATGCGCCGAGGTCCAATCGTCGTTGGCTATCCGGAGCCGCACCGGTGAGCACTGCCGACCAGCGCCATCGGATTCTGCTCGCCGAGGGCAGCCGTTCCAATCGGATGCTGGCCAGCCAGGTGTTGGCGCAGGCCGGTTATGCCGTGGATGAGGTCGCGGATGGACGCAGCGCGGTGGAGGCTGCCGCCGCTTGCCGCTACGACCTGATCCTGATGGATCTGGCGATGCCTGGGCTGGATGCCGTCGAGGCGACGCGCCGCATTCGGCGCCTGCCGCACCCGTGCGGCGACGTGCCGATTCTGACCATGACGGAGACCTCCAGCGCGGAGGACAAGGACCGGTGCTCCGCCGCCGGAATCGACGGCTTTCTGAGCACAGCGACCGATCGGCTCGATTTGCTGGAGGCGGTCACTCATTGGGTCGAGGCGGCGGATGACCCAACCTGGGGTCTGGAAGCGCGCCCTGGCGTGACACCGCCGCTGGTGAATCGGCGGACTTTGATTCAATTGGAAGAAGACGTGGGGAGCGACCAATTGCCCGAGATTCTCTCGACCTTTCTGCTGGAGAGTGAGCGCCGGGTGGGCCTCCTCGAAGCGCGGGTCAGTGCCAGTGATCCGCAAGGTGCTGCCGATCAGGCCCATGCCCTCAAGGGGAGTGCGGGGACCTTCGGGGCGATGGCATTTCGTCAAATAGTGCACGAACTGGAGAAAGCGGGGCGCGCGGGGGAGTGCGAACGTCTCGCTGCACTGGTGCCGGAACTGCGCCGTGTGGTCGCTGCCACCAGCGCTCGGTTGTATGCCGATTATCCCTTTCTGGCGCCATGATACGCAGTAATCTGCAGACCTTTGAAGTCCCTCCGACGTTGGAGGGGGTGCGCGAATTGCGGCGGAAAGTCAGCATGGGCCTGGGCTGTACCGGTTTGTCCGAGGCGCGACAGGGCCAAATCCTGGTGGCGGTCTCCGAGTTGGCGACGAATCTGGTGCAGCACAGCCGACCGGTGCCGGACTGGATTCGCGTTCGGCTGTCGCGTGAACGGGGTAAGTGGCGACTGGAGATCATCGATAACGGCGCCCCGTTGCAGGATTGGCGGGAGCGACTCAGCACGGCCGACATCGACGGAGAGTGTAATTTCGCGCGGGATCATGGCAGAGGACTTGCCCTGGTTGCCGCCATGTTTCCGGATGCGCTCTACGAGCCTCGTCCATCGGAGCGCGACTTCAACCGGTGGCGCCTCAGTCTGGGCGAGAGCAGCGTCAGCGTCGCGGTGATCGATGATGACGTGGTGCAGTTGCGGGTGATGGCGGCCTATCTTTCCGAGGCTTACCAGGTCATGCCGTTCTCGCAACCCTTGGTCGCCATGGAGCAACTGCGGCGGGCGCCGCCCGATCTGGTGCTCGCCGACATCCATATGCCGGGAATGGATGGCCTGGAATTGCGCCGTCGCCTGGCTGATGATCCGGCCACCGAGTTGGTACCCTTCATCTTCATGACCGAAACCCGCGACGAAATGGTGCGGGAGCAGGCCGATCTGTTGGGGATCGATGATTTTCTGCTGAAGCCGATACGCAAACGCCAACTGATCGCGGCGATCCAGCGCACGCTGTATCGCAGCCGCAGTGTGCGCGCGCGGCTCGGTCACCGCATCGATGCAGCGATCACCGAAGCCCTGAAGCCCAAGCTGCCCCAGGAACTCGGCGGCTGGCAGGCGGCGGTGCGTTCGGTGGCGGCCGAGGCCGGGGGCGGGGACTTCATCTCGTTTACGTCGAGCGCCGATCATGCCTGTGTCGTGTTGGTCGATGTGATGGGCCACGGGGTCGCCGCCAAGTTTTTCGCGCACGCCCATGCGGGCTACGTCGGCGGGTTGTTGCACTCCCGGCCGGATGCCTGGGAACCCGCCCAGTTGTGCCGGGCGATCTCCCAGCGCGTCTTTGAGGACAAACTCAACCAGTACAGTCTGCTAACCTGCGTGGCGGTACACCTGGCACCCTCCGGCTGGGTCGAAATCGCCTGTGTCGGTCATCCGGCGCCGCTGCTGTTGGATGCCGATGGTGCCCATCAGCTCGACATCGGGGGCGTGCTGCCGGGGTTGCAGTCGGAGTCGGTTTACGACACTCTCTCGCTCAAGTTGCAGGCGGGTGAGCGGCTGCTGTTGTTCACCGATGGTCTGTTTGAAGGGGCCGTGTCCGGGCCCGGCCGCAAGATGCTGGAACAGGATCTGCTCGCCGCGGCTTGTGACGGCCTGGCGGCCCCGCTCGCGGCGCAGGCCGACGCGTTGATGGAGACCTTCTTCGCGGTCGCCGGTGAGACCCCGCGGGACGACGCGACCGTTATCATCCTTGCACCCCTTGATCCGTCGGACGGACAGGTCACAGTTCCCCGCACCGGGACCACTGAAGGCTGCCCGTGACGGCCCTGACAACCCGGTCGCGGCGTATGCGCCGGGTAAGGCGATATCCATGTCCACCAGCAAGCCCAGAGTTCTGATCATCGAGGACAGCCCCGCCCTGGCGGAGGTCTATCGCAGCTATCTGCGGGGGGAACCCTATCAGGTCAAGTACGTCGGCGACGGCAAGAGCGGCATGGCGGAGATCGAGCGGGACCCGCCTGAGGCTTTGCTGCTGGACCTGAAGCTTCCGGACATGGACGGCATGGATATTCTCAGGTACATCCACGACCGGCAGATCCCGACTTCGGTGGTGATCATCACCGGTCATGCCTCGGTGGATGTGGCGATCGACGCCATGCGCTACGGTGCCTTCGATTTCATCGAGAAGCCGTTCAGCGCCAAACGCGTCAAGGTCACGCTGCGCAACGCGGTGGATCGGCAGAACCTCAATACGCTGGTCGAGCAAATCCGCGACGACTTCCAACGCGATCATTACCACGGATTCATCGGTTCATCGCTGGCGCTGCAAGCGGTCTATCGCATCATCGACAGCGCCGCATCGAGCAAGGCGACGGTCTTCATCACCGGGGAGAGTGGGACCGGCAAGGAGGTCTGCGCCGAGGCCATCCACCGGCAAAGCAACCGCCGGGACAAACCCTTCATCCCGCTGAACTGCGGCGCCATCCCGCGGGACCTGATGGAAAGCGAGATTTTCGGCCATGTCCGCGGCGCCTTCACCGGGGCAACGCGGGATCGGGAGGGCGCCGCCGAAATGGCGGACGGCGGGACCCTGTTCCTCGACGAGATCGGGGAGATGGACCTGGACCTGCAAACCAAGCTCCTGCGCTTCGTGCAGACCGGGTCCTTTGCGCGGGTCGGGGCGACGCAATTGGTCAAGGTGGATGTCCGTTTCATCTGTGCCACGAATCGCGATCCCCAGAAGGAGGTCGACGAGGGGCGTTTCCGCGAGGATCTGTTCTATCGCCTGCACGTGATCCCGATCCACCTGCCAGCCCTGCGCGATCGGGTGGATGACATTCTGCTGTTGGCCAACAACTTCCTGCGCAAATTCGCCGCGGAGGAGCACAAGGCGTTCCGTGAGTTCGCGCCGGAGGTCGAAGCAGTCTTCCTGGAGTACGACTGGCCGGGCAACATCCGCCAGTTGCAGAACGTGCTGCGCAACGTCGTGGTGCTTTACGACGCTGAACAAGTCACCCTGGCGATGCTGCCGCCGCCGTTGAATCGGTTCACCAGTCGCGCCGCGTCCCCGGTGGCGGTGGCCCCGGCAGCGCGGGTGATCGAGACCGGCGCGCTGGAGATCAGGCCGCTGCACGTCATCGAAAAGGAGGCGATCGAGCGTGCCATCGCGTTCTGCGAGGGGAATATCCCGCGTGCCGCGGTGCTGCTGGAGGTCAGTCCGTCCACCATCTATCGCAAACGCCAGTCCTGGCAATCGGAAGGAGCCTGACGGGCCACCCCGACATGCGTCATCGCGCGCGTTGGGTGCTGGCGGCGTTCGTGACGGCCGCCCTGGTGGGTGTGATCGCGGTCAGGCTCGGACCCCTGCTCGTCCCCGCGCCGCGCGTGCTGGCCGTCGCCGAGCCCGATTGTGACCTGCGCGCCGGACCCTGCATCGCGCGCTTCGCGGGCGGCGGCGAGGTCACTCTTGACCTGGAACCACGCGGTATCCCGGTGATCCGTCCTTTGGTCCTGCGGGTTGACATTCGGGGTCTCGAAGTCAGTGCGGTCGCCGTGGACTTCACCGGTGTCGATATGAACATGGGTTACAACCGGCCATCATTGGCCCGCGTTGGCTCAGGATCCTGGCGTGGTGCGGGCATGCTGCCCACCTGCGTGCGGGCCCGGATGCTCTGGGAGGCAAATGTTCTGCTGACCACCCCGCGCGGCCTGTTCGCCGCGCCGTTTCGCTTTGAAACGGATCAATCCGGTCGTCGTTGAGATTTGAGGTAGTTGATTTGGATCAATACGGGGCACTGCCATAGGTATTAGTCTTGCCGGCGTGGTCGGGCAGTGGTCGTCCGGCCCGCAACCGCTATGTTTCGTGGGAGGAATGTGATGACTAGAGCACAACGTCTGCGCATTGCTGCCGTCGTCGCCGGGGCGTCCGCGCTGGGCTCGTTCTCAGCCAATGCGTTCTGGGGGTCTGGCCCCTTCGGCATGTTCCCCGGCAACTGGGGTGGTCCGGGCTGGGGTAACTGGGGTTCACCCTGGTATGGCGGCTATCCTTACGGTGGTTATGGCTACCCCTATGGTGGATACGGCTATCCTTACGGCGGTTACGGCTACCCTGGCGGGTACGGTTATCCCTATGCGGGTTACGGATACCCCTCTGCTTTGGGCGCGCCGGTCTATGGATACCCCGTGGTGGCAGCCCCGGCGGTCAGTCAGGCGGCGCCCAAGACCAGCAAGTAAGGCGATTGCCGGAGTTGACTGAACTCTCCTGAGTCGTGCGGGTCCCGCGTCACCGACGCGGGACCGACCCCACCCTTTTGGTCGCGCTTGCTGCTGGTTCAGACCCCTTGCTTGCGGCTTCGCCGCGTCTCCCCGTCTTGTTATGATCTCGTCCTCATAGTCGGCTCCGCGCGCCCGCGGGCGCCGGGGCAGATTCGATTCGACAGACGGAGGCTGGGTCATGCGCGTATTGGTCGGCGATATCGGTGGTACCAAGACCGGGCTCGGGGTAGCCGTGATCGACGGATCGTTAGTGAGTTTGAGCGGTCAGCGCCGCTATCCGAGCGGCGACTTTGCCTCACTGGAGGCGATCGTCGGCCGCTACCTGGAAGACACCGGGCAGACCCCGGCCACCGACTGTCCGCTCGGTGCCTTCGCCATCGCCGGACCCGTGGAGGGACGGCGCAGTAAGACCACCAATCTGCCCTGGGATGTGGACGCGGACCGTTTGGAGGGGGCTCTGGGGTTGCAGCATGTCGGGCTGCTCAATGACCTGGAGGCCGTGGCCTGGGGGGTCCCGGCCCTGGGGCCGGACGACGTGGCGGAGTTGCACCCTGGTGCCGCGGACCCTGGACATGCCTGTGTGGTCGCGGCCGGCACCGGGTTGGGTCAGGCCGGACTCTTTTGGGATGGTGCCCGCCATCACCCCTTCGCCACCGAGGGCGGCCATACCGACTTTGCCCCGGTGGATGAACGGGAGTTCGCCTTGCTGCGTCATCTCCAAGAGCGCTTCGGACGGGTGAGTTGGGAGCGCGTAGTCTCCGGGATGGGGATTGCCAACCTCTATGCATTTCTGCTCACATGGCGCCGGGCGGAAACCTCCGACTGGTTGGCTGTTGCGTTCGCCGCGGGGGATCAGGCCGCGGCCATCGCGACCGCCGCCGCGGCGGGTCGCTGTCCGATTTGCGTCGAGACCATGGAGATGTTCTTCCGACTCTATGGGCGCGAGGCCGGTAACATGGGCCTCAAACACCTGGCGTTAGGCGGCGTCTATCTCGGTGGGGGGATCGCCCCCAAGAACCTGGAAGCGCTGCGTAACAGCCAGTTCCTGGAGGGTTTCTTCGCCAAGGGCCGGATGGAGTCGCTGATGCGCCGCATGCCGGTGCGGGTCATTCTGTGCGGGGACACGCCGCTGCTTGGGGCCGCGCGGTACATGAATGCCCGCTGATCGCTTTCAACCGCCGCCGGCCGGCGGCGGCTTACCTGCACTTGGAGCAACGCTGATGTCAATCGAACTCAAGGTCACCGGAATGACCTGCCAACACTGCGCCCGTGCCGTCTCGCGGGCACTGGCATCGGTCCCCGGTGTCGAGGGTGCCGCGGTGAAACTGGAAACCGGCATGGCACTGATCGAAGGTCAGGTGCCGGCGGGGCCCCTGATTCGCGCCGTGGTCGATGCCGGCTACCAGGCGGAGTTGTTCGTCCCCGACTGAGATGCTGTCTCACTGCGGCCAGCCGCTCACCTTGCTGCTGCTCTTGCTGTTGGCCAACGGGGCTCCGGTCGTGTTGGGTCTGCTGTTCGGCGCTGCCGCCGGACCAGTGGACGGGGGGCGGGTGTGGCGGGACGGCCGCCCGGTCTTCGGGCGATCCAAGACCTGGCGGGGCGTGGCCGCGGCCTTGGTGCTGACCCCGGTCGCGGCCTGGATGCTGGGATGCGGCTGGCGTCTGGGGTTGACCATCGCCCTTGCCGCCATGGTCGGCGATTTGCTGGCGAGTTTCACCAAGCGCCGGTTGGGGCTCGCCTCCAGTACCTCGGTGCCGGTGTTCGATCAGTTGCCCGAGACGCTGCTGCCGGCCCTGCTGGTTGGTGAGGCGATGGGTCTCGACTGGGTCGATCTGGGTCTGGCCATCGGTGCCTTCGTGGTCTTGGATCTGGTGCTGACCCCGGTGGGCAAACGGCTGGCCGGACGGCGGCGGGGCTGATAAACCGCGCCAACTCCAGCAATCGTCGAGTCTGCCCGGGCCGATCCCATCCAACAACATCGCATACCGCGCTGGGCGCGGTTTAGGGGCCGGATTCCTGTTTTTCTTCTACGACCGGCAGGTAGCCCCAGTCACGGACGCCCTGGATGATCAGGTCGATATCGTCGCCCGGAACATGCAGCATCCGCAGGGCCGTGGCCCCCAGGCGCAAACTCGCTTCAATCGCTTCCGGATAGGCATGGGTGGCGCCGGCGTCAAGCAGTTGCGCGCTTGCTTCGAGGTCGCGGGCGCGCGCGATGATCGGGACCTGGGGGCAAACACCGCGCAGTGCGGAGACGGCGCGTAACGCGGTCGCTGAACGGTCGACGGTGATGACGATCAACGAGGCCCGTTCCGCGCGGGCCGCTGCCAGTAGTTCGGGGTCGGCGATGTCGCCGTATAAGACCTGATGACCCGCGCTGCGGCCCTGTGCCACCCGCTTCGGGTCGGTATCAAAGGCCATGAATGGAACGCCGCTGCTTTGCAGCAGGATCGCGATGGCGTGTCCGACGCGTCCATAGCCGCCGATCAAGACCTGCGGTGTCGGCGCCTGCGGTAACGGCTCGGTGACCCCGTGCGTCGGGCCCTCGCCGAGGCCGGCCAATCGTGTCGCAATCGCCTGGTTGAAGCGAATCAGCAGGGCGCCCGCGATCATGGCGAAGAGCACTGAGGTCAGTGCGATCTGGCCCAGGTGCAGTTCGATGAGCTTGGCATCGAGCGCGATGGCGAGCAGGGCAAAGCCGAACTCCCCACCCACGGCCACGACGAACGCCGTGCGCCAGGCGGTCACCGCGTCGATGCCGCTTCTGTGCACCATCGCCGCAACAATCAGTGTCTTGCTCGTCAGGATCAGCAGTGCGCCGAGTAAGGCCCAGTGCCAGATGCGGGGGATGGCAGCGGGATCGATCAGCATGCCGATACCGACGAAAAAGAGACCGAGCAGCACGTCGCGAAACGGCCGGATGCTGGATTCCACCTGATGCCGGAACTCGGTCTCGCCAAGCATCATGCCGGCGAGAAAGGCACCGAATGCCAGCGATAGTCCAAGACTGCTGGTGGTCCAGGCCGCCAGCAATGCCACCAGCAACACCGCGAGCGTAAAGAGCTCGGCGGAGCGCCGCTTGGCGATCAGATGGAACAACGGGCGCAGCAACCACCGGCCGACAAAGAAGACGAGTGCGAACGCGGCCACGGCTTTGATCATCGCCCATCCGAGTGCGCCGGCCAGGACACCGGCACCGACCGCCGCGCCCAGGACGGGGATGACCACCAGGAAGGGAACCGCCGTGATGTCCTGAAACACCGAGAGGGCGAGTCCGAGTCTGCCGTGCGGGCTGTTTTCTTCCCCTTGCTCGGCCAGTTGGCTGCCGATGATGGTCGTTGATGACTGCGCGAACACGGCCCCGATCACGAACGCGGCGGCGGCCGGGAGTCCGGCCAGCCAGACGATGATGCCGACGACAGCCGTTGTGAATCCGACTTGTGCGGTTCCCAGTCCAAGCACCTGATACCTGAGTGCGTGCAGTTGGGGCAAGGAGAAGTTGAGCCCGATGGTAAACAACAGGAAGACGACACCGAACTCGGCGAGCGCTTCGAACTCCGGCACATGGACCGTTGGCCCTACCGTGTGCGGCCCGAGAATGACACCCACCAGCAGGTACCCGAGGCTGGTTGGAATATGGACTTGTTGAAACGCGAGGACCACGGCGACGGCCACGCTCAGCAACATCAGGATCTGGGCGAGATGTTCCATCATTCGGGACCCGCCGGCGACACCGCGATTCCCGTGGCGCGCCTGCTCATGGCCGCAGCTCATGGAGCGTGATCTCGGGCAGGCAGTTGAGCCGGGCGTTGACCACCGAACTGCCGGCGCCGACCGAGGTGTAGCCGCTCATGGACCCATAGGACCAAGACCCGGCGGCGAGGTGGCGCGGGCAGCGGGCGTCCCAGGTCAGCGCATAGCCGCCGGGCAGGCAGATCTGACCGCCGTGGGTGTGCCCGCAGAGCATGGCCTGGAAGCCGGCGTGGGCGGCCTGGCGATAGACTTCCGGAGTATGTGAGAGGAGCAGGGCGACGCCGTCCGGCGGGATGGCGGCGGCGGCCTGATGAAGATTGTGGACCTGATAGTAATGGGCATCGTCGATGCCGGCCAGGTGAAGCACGGCGCCGGCCCGGTCGATCGGCACGGATTCGTTCAGCAAGACCCTGATCCCCATGGCTTCCAGCCCCGGCACGAGACGGATCGTGTCATGGTTGCCGAGAATCGCGTAAATGGGTGCCCGCAGGCTGTGACGGATCAGTGCCAGGCCATCCAGTGCGGGTTGGAAGGGGCCATAGGTACGGGCGCGGTAGTCCCCGGTGAGCACGCACAGGTCGTAGTCCAGTCCGCGCAGGCGCTCACAGATTGCTTGCGTAATGCGGGGGTCCAGGTCCGTGTGCAGATCGCTCAGGTGCAGCAGCCGCAGCCCCTCGAACGGGCGCGGCAGTCCGGCGATGGTGAGCCGGTTGTGGGTGAGCCGGATGGTCCGGGCATTGCGTTGAGCGCGCTCATAGAGACCGACCAGTCGCAAGGCGGTGCGGATGAAGCCGTGAACCGAATACCAGTTCTCCGGATAGAAAAAGTGTGCCCCCGGACGGGCGAAGGAAAAGACCTCGTGGTCCCCTTCCAGGCCCAGGCGCTGACGCAGGTGGGTGCGGCCGATGCGTCCCTCCAGGGTCCGCAGCTCGGCCAGACTGTCGCTTGAGGTATCAGGGTCTCGCATAGGGGCCAGGGTGCGGATCAGGAATGGTTCACTAAGCGGACGCCTTTGGCGTCTCGGCCGCTGTCGTTGTCGTTGTCGTAATCGTAATCGAGTTGATGATCCCCGCGAGGCTGCGTGGGTCCCGTGCGTGGCGATCGAAGCCTTGCAAAACCCTTGGCGGGCTAGTTCGCCCAGGCTGTAAGCGCATCGAAACCCGACCGCGCGGCCGGCTGGTCATGCGGTCTCGATCAAGATTCCGGCCGCTTGGGGGCTCGCCGGGTGCGTAGTCAGGCCATCCTGGCCTGACACCGTCAGGGCTGGAAGCCCTGACTACGCACGCCGCCGGCCGGGATTACGATCAAGGCCGGCCGCGCTGCCCGAGGGACCGGAACTCAGTCCCGACGTTTACGCGGAAAGCCCTGATCCGGTCGCGGCCCGCGCGGCGGACCGTCCTCACCGCCAAAGCGCCGGGGGGCCGGCGCCCGCCCGTCATCCCGCGGCCGCGGGGGGCGGTCGTCCTGATCATCGCGGCGCGGCTGCGGCGGGCGGGGCGGGCCGTCCAGCACGGAGATTTGCAGCGCCCGGCCGCGGACGAAGACCCGCTTCAGGTGGCTGAAGATCTCGCGCGGCATGCCGGCCGGCAGGTCGACGATCGCATGGTCGTCCTGGATGTCGATATGACCGATGAATCGGCCTTCCAGTCCGCTCTCGTTGGCGATGGCCCCGACGATCTCGCGCGGGGTGACGCCGTCGCGGTGTCCCACCTCGATGCGGTGCGGGATCAGGTCCGGACGATCACGGTGTCCCCGGTCCTCACGGTCGCGCGGGGGGCGGGTATCGGCGCGGGGTGCGTCGCGAAAATCGCCTTGGGGCCGATCACGCTCGCCTTGCGGGAAGCGGTTGCCGCGGTCGTCGTCGCGGGGGTCGCTCCGCCCGCTGTCCCGATTGCCGTCGCGCTCCCGGAACGGGGCCGAACCCTGGTCCCGGAACGGCGGCCGGGCGTCGCGCTCGGGCCGGAACCCACGATCATCCCGGACCGGCCGGTCGAAGCGGGGCTGGTCGCCGCGGCCCTCCCGGTCGCGCGGGAAGGGGCGCTCATCCGGGCGCGGGGCGCGCTCGCCCTGATAGGGCACCTGGCTGGGTTGGCCGCCGCGGTCGGGCCGTGGTGGACGGTCGTCGCGGCCCGGCGCGCGCTCCCGGTTGTAGGCAGGCGCGGGGCGTTCGGTGCGGTTGTCGTAGCGGGGTTCGCCGCCCGCGGCATCGCGCGCCGGGCGCGGACCGCGGTCATCCTGATCGCGCCTGGGCCGGTTCTCGAACGGGCGTTCGAACGCGCGGGGGCCGTCCTGGCGCCGCGGGCGCTCATAGCCGCCCTCCCGGTAGTTGTCGCGCCGCGGTTCGCGCGGTGTTTCCTTCACGACGAGCGGGCGCTCACGCTGGATCAGGTAGCTCGCGGCGGCGGCGATGTCCAGCAGGTTCAGTTCCTGCTCCTTCTCGATCCGGGCGATCAGCCGGTAGAAGAAGTCCAGGTCCTGCTCCGTCAGGGTCTCGCGCAGTTGAGCGGTGAACCGGTCGATGCGCGAGGCGCTCAGTTGGGCGGCCGAGGGCGGGTTCATCTCCGGAATGGAGCGGCGGATGGTCCGCTCGATGGAACGCAGCAGACCGCGCTCGCGCGGCTCGACCAGCAGGATCGCCTTGCCGGTGCGTCCGGCCCGGCCGGTACGGCCGATGCGATGCACATAGGCCGAAGGGTCGGTGGGGATATCGAAGTTCACCACGTGGCTGATCCGCTCGACGTCGAGTCCGCGGGCGGCCACGTCGGTGGCGACCAGAATGTCGAGTTTACCGCCCTTGATGCGCTCCACCGTGCGCTCACGCATCTCTTGATTCATGTCGCCGTTCAACGCCTCGGCGGCGAATCCCTGAGAGCGCAGCCGGTCCGCCAGTTCGGTGGTGCCGCCCTTGGTACGGACGAAGATCAGCATCGCATCGAAGGTCTCGAGTTCCAGGATGCGGGTCAGCACGTCCACCTTGTGGAAGCGGGTGACTACGCAATGCTGTTGGTCGATGGTGTCGACGGTGGCGGTGGCGGAGTGAATCCGGACCTCGACCGGGTCGTTGAGGTGATCACGGGCGACCCGCAGAATCTCCTGAGGCATGGTCGCGGAGAACAGGGCGACCTGCCGTTCGGGCGGGGTGTGCTCGAAGATCCAGTCGATGTCCTCGGCGAAGCCCATGTTGAGCATTTCGTCGGCTTCATCGAGGACCAGGGTCTTGAGTGCGCTGAGCGACAGGGTGGCGCGGCGCATGTGATCCATGATCCGCCCCGGCGTGCCGACCACGACTTGAGGAACGCGCTGGAGTTGGCGCACCTGCAACCCGTAACTCTGGCCGCCGTAGATCGGCAGCACCTGGAAGTCTTTGAGATAGTGCGCGTAGCGCTGGAAGGCCTCGGCGACCTGGAGCGCGAGTTCGCGGGTCGGCGTCAGCACCAGCACCTGGGGGAGCGGGCAGTTCGCGTCGAGCCGTGAGAGCAGCGGCAGGGCGAAGGCCGCGGTCTTGCCGGTACCGGTCTGCGCCTGGCCCAGCAGATCGCGCCCGGCCAGCAGATGCGGGATGCACTCGCGCTGAATCGCGGTGGTGGACTCGTAGCCCAACTCGGCGATCGCGCGGGCGACCGCGGGCGCCAGACCCAGATCGCCAAAGCCGTCGGCCGGGGGCAGGTCGGCCGACTCGGACTCGGGTGCGGCTGTCGTGGGCTCGGTCGCCGTCTCGCGTGCGCCCTGGTCCGTGGCGTCGGCACGGGCCGCGTCAGCGGCTGGTTCACGTATTTCCGGCTTGTCGACCCCTGGCTCCCGAGTATCGGGTTCCTGAATGCTCGGCGTGTCGTCGTCCGGCTCGGTGAACGGCGCGGTCGGTTCACCATGCTGGTCGGGTTCGACCGGGGTCTGGTCGGATGTCAATTCGGGGTTGGCCTGGTCCAGCGTGTCGCCGGCGTCCTCGGTCGTCTTGGGGGAGTCCATGGGGGACCTCGCAGAGTAGGTGGTGCCTGGAGTGCATCCGGGGAGAGCGTCCGAGGAGGGGGTCAGGCAGAGGGGAATCGCGGAAAACCGGGCATTATCGGCGTTATTGAGAGTCAGTGCAAGGAGCGATGTGCCGCAGCAGCAGTTCCAAATTTGGGTGGCCGCCGCCAACAGCGTCTCGACAGCGAGGCCGATGGTGGATGCGCTGCGCTTATCCACCCTACGAAGCCGGCTCCGTTGTAGGGTGGATAAGGCGCGCTGCTCGGTCTCAGGGACTTGGCACGGCGGTCGCGCGCGCCGCATCCACCAGAGGTCGCGCGGTGCCGCCCAAATTTGGAATTGGTGGTGCCGCAGGGTGCGATCCAAAGTGATGTGGTCGCAGGCACGCGTAGGATGGGCAGAGTGAGAGCGATGCCCATCCGGCCACCGCGACGCTTGAGGATGCATGGGCATCACTTTCGTTCTGTCCATCCTACCGAAAGGCCCGGCCCAAACCAACTCCGGCCCCAGTCGCGCGCACGCATCCCAGATGAGGTAATGCCGCGAGAGGCGCACCCGCTCATGACGTTGGTCTCAAAGAAGCGCAGCCAGTCCGCGTCGCTATCGTGTTGTCCTCGTTGGTGGTGGTGGCGAAAGAGCCCCGCCTGGTAAAGATCCTAACAACAGCGGCGCTGTGTCACACTAACAGGTGTCCGCCCATCGCGATTCCCGGACCATGACCAACTCCGCTACTGACTTGACCAGATCCCCTTTCGATTTCAGCAAGCTCAAGGCCCGCTGGGTTCTTGAGCGCGCGCAGACCCGGATCGCCTCCGTGCGGCTGGAGGCTCAGGTCCGTCTGGCCGCGACCCCGATCCTGCAAGCCTATGGGGTGACTCGGGCCTACCTGTTCGGCTCCATCGCCGCGGGTCGGGCCGGTGCCCGGTCAGACGTGGACCTGCTGGTGTTGGGTGTCGGCGCGGCAGCCTACTGGGACCTGCGCCGCGATCTCGAACAGGTGCTGGGGCGGCCCTTGGAACTCTTCGCTCAGGATGACGACCCGGTGTTTGTCGCGAAAGTCATCGCGCGAGGTCAGGTGATCTATGGCCCGCACCCCTGAGTTGTTGTGCGCCGATGTGGTACATCTTTTCCCGGAGATCACCTTAGTTCTGGCCTGCCAGTTTTTCCCGCACACTGGCGATCTTATCAGCCATCCGCTGCGGGCGATCACTGCGGGTGCCAATCGTGACGTTGGTCGAGATACGCGGCACACCCATGGCGTGCAGGGTCTCATGACAGCGCTTGATGGCGTCCATGACCGCCTCCCATTCGCCCTCCAGGTTGGTTCCGTTGGCGTGCAGTTCGTACGTCAGTCCGGTCGCTGCCAGGACGCGTTCGCAAGTCGCAACATAGCTCGACAGCGAGGTACCGGTGCCGATGGGGATGACCGTGAATTGCGCGATGACGTTCATTGTGTAATAGCGGATCTTTCTGGGATCGAAGTGTTTAGCATGTGTCCTGGTCTTCGGCGAGCGATGCGGGGGCGGCCTCCCGCTCGGGGCCTGACTGGCCCGCAATCGCCGATCGGAGCGCGCGTACCCGTGCTACGCCTTGGTCGTTGCTGAGTCTCGCGTAGGATGACTCTGCCTGATCGAGCACGGCGAGGGCCTCGCTGTTCTGCTTGTCCATCGCCAATACTCGGGCAAGCATCTCGCCAATCGCTCCAATGGCGTCAGGACGGTCGAGTTTGAGTCCGGTGGAAAAAGATTCGGTGAGATCCTCTTTAATTATCGGCAAACCGCCGCTTTTGTAATCATGGCGCTTCAGGCGGATCCTTGCCATTGAAAACTTGATTTGGGCAATGCCGTCGATGTCCTTCATCTGCCGCGCGACCGGTAGCCGCTGCCCGTGTAGCGCTAGGGCTTCGTCGAATTCATTTTGGGCCTCGAGCATGTCGGCTATCTGGCCTTCAGCAATCGCTCTTGCGTGCATATCTCCAAGACGTTTAAATGCGGGTAGGACTTCGTTTCTGAGAAGGCGGAGCGCCTTGCTCAAGTCGCCGCGGGCCTTAAGAATGTCGGCGATCTTGCTCTTAGTTACGGCCTTCCCGCGCTCCTCACCTAGGCGCTCATAGACCGGAAGTTCCTCTTCTGTGCGAATACGCAGGGCCTCATCCAACTCGCCGCGAATTTGCAGTATGTCGGCAATCCTGCCCTGGGCTATGGCTTGCTCTCGCACATCGCCCAGTCGCTTATAAACCGGGAGTGTGTCTTGTCTGTAGATGCGTAACGCTTCGTCCAGTTCGCCGCGAATTGCTATTATGTCGGCGATCTGGTCTTGGGTTACTGCCTTCCCGCGCTCATCTCCTAGGTGATTATAGACTGGGATCTGTTCTTGCTTTAGAATTCGCAGCGCTTCGTCCATTTCGCCGCGATTCTTTAGTATGTCGGCGATTCGAGCCTGCGTTACGGCTTGCGCCCGTGGATCATCCAGGCGCTTCGCTAGCGGCAGGGCCTCTTGCCGCAGCGCCGACTCCGCCTGAACCCACTGACCGAGTGACTTGTAGAGGTCCGCTTGCTCCAGGAGCAGATTCAAGCGGAAAACGTCGGGAATGGCCGTGGATCCTTCTCCATCCAATTGTTGGTGAAGGACTGCCAGCCGGCGACTGCGCTGCGCCAGAGTCAACGGGTGGATGTCGCCTGAGATTCCGAGTCGAATGGGAACAGGCTCTGCCAGGTCTGGCCGCTCCGCAATGAAATCGAAGACCCCGCCGCGCCAGGACCAGGCATCCGGGGCCTCGCGCGCCAATCGCGCGAGCGTGTCGGCGGACAACCACCACAGCAGCGTGGCGTCGAGTTTTTCCGCCAAGGCGTTACGCCTCAGGTTCAATGTCTCCACCCGTGGCCCTTGCAGCCAATGGCCGGTGTTGACCAGATGGATGACTGCCCGCCCTTGCCCCGCGGTCTCCAGCCAGGTCTCCAGTGCCGCGAAATCCGGAAACTGGTGCTCATCGGAAAGATCGGCCGTCTGTAACGGTCGGCCGGCGGGTTCCAGGAGGTCTTGGAGCTTGCCGATCAGCAGGCGGCGATAGGATTCGTCGGCGATCCGGGCGAAAAGCAGTTGGAAGCGCGGGGCATAGCGCAGCAGTTTGATCAGGCGCTGGAAGTCGTCCTGGTGTTGCGGCAACAGATGCTGGGCAGCGAGGTGCCGCTGGTAGTCGAACTGGAATGGATCGACCGCGGGTGGGGTGGTCATGACCCGCTCTTGCCTGGGCTTCGGCGCCTGGCAGTCTTATGCTTGGCCGGTGCTGAGGTAAGTGCGCGCAACGCCTGCTGATAGCCTTCCAGTCGCCGTACGACTGGGTGGGTGGCGCGCCAGGAGCCGTCATTGTAGTGGAGTAGGGCCAGGCGCCAGAGCAGATTGCGGGCGCGCTCGTCGTTGCCCACATGTGCGCCTTTGCTGGCATCCACCTTCGCGAGCAGTTCGTAATCGTCAGGTTGCAGCCAGTAGCGAAAATCGGCGGCCAGCTTGTCGATGGCGCTCTCGACCGTTGGGGCCTCGATATGTTCGGATTCGGTCAGTTCGCACGCCATGCGCAACAGCCGCAGGAGCTCGCGCGGGTGACCGCCACTGTACTTGATCAGGCGATCGATCAGGACGGGGTCGGCAAAGGTCGCGGGATCAATGCGCTTGGCCAGCAACTCGCGCATCGTCTGCCAGCCCACTTCATGGCGTTCGCCGTCGCGCTGCTGGAGCTTGAGGATGGGCAGGACCTCGTCTGTATCCAGTTTACTGACGCTGGTACCGCCGTATTTCAGGGTGATGGGGGCGGTATAGAGCACCAGAGCCTGAATGGCGAGCAATTGCTCCGATTCGTGAACGAACAGTCGCTCGGCATCGTCCAGCGGGATCTTGTCGGTGCCATCCGCGATGAGTAACAGCCGCTCGGTCAGCCCGCGCTCCGCGAGGGTCTCCTCCGCCGCGCTGACCAAGGCATTGAAGGCCTCCGCGAATTGGGTAAAGGTTTTCTTTACCACCTCGCGCAGCGAATCCTTATAGATCGAGGACGTCTTGAACGCGGCGGTGAGCCGGGCGGTCAATTTGGCCAGGAAGGGGATGCCTAACTCCGCGCTAGCCTCATTGGTGATCGACGCCAGCAGTTCGTTGATCTTTTCATCCGTGCGCACATGCTCGTTGAACCATTGTTCGAGCGCTTTGAGCTTGGCCGCTGGGATGTCCAGGTTCCGATTCTGCAGTTCCCGGACGACGGCCATGGCCATCGCCATGAGCACATCCGGGTATTGCAGGTGATTGATGTCGATCTCACTGCGCACATTCAGCAAGATGGGCAGCAGGCGTCGGCCTTGCCTCAGGGTGTCGTCGAGGCACAGCAACTCAGTGGATTTGCCGCTGCCGATGGGGCCGAACAGCAGCACATGTCGCTTGTTGTTCGGATAGAAGAGGTCCTGCTCCAGATCGAGGCCGAACTTGCGCGCCAGATTCCTTTGGGTGCCGACTCCGCCCCGCGCCGCATCGGTGTTGACAAAGCGCGGATCCTTGGGGCCGAAAGCCTCGTCTAAATTAAGCTTTTGCAGAACTTCCAGCGGATGGCCGGGCGGACTGTAAGGCATCGCGGGTCTCCTGTAGGGAACAAGCGCGGTCGATCGTCTCGGCAAAGCGTAACCTCAAACCGCGCCGGGTGCGCTGGTCCGCGTCGGATCACGCGGCAAGGCGACCGCTGGTGTCCGACAACGCCGCGCGTTCGGCCTTGCGGTCGGCACGTTATAAGATATCATGTCGTCCTGCCTGCCGGTCTTCCGGTGCCCATATCCTACTGAGTTTTCATGATCCTCGCCCCTCGCTTGCTGATTCCAATGTTGGTCGCAGTGGCGCGTCCGGCCGCCCTGGTCGCGCTCTTGATGGTCGCCGCGATCGGGCTGCCGCAGCCTGCCGGGGCCGCCGATCCAGGCGGCCAGCCGCTGTCGGTTTTCACGACCGTAGTGCCGCTGGCGACCTTCGTGGAGCGGATCGGCGGTGATCAGGTGCGGGTGCAGGCCCTGGTTCGGCCCGGACAGAACCCCCATGCCTATGAGCCGAGCCCGCGTCAGATCGCGGCTCTGGCGGACGCGGATCTCTATGTGCGGGTCGGGATGTCGTTGGAGGACGCTTGGCTTCCGCGCATTCGGGCGGCGAACGCGCGGATGCAGGTGCTGGACGCCCGCGACAACATCCGGCTGCGGCCGAGCGACGCGGCGCAAGCGATCGATGACCCGCGGGGTCTTGCCGACCATGACCATGACCATGAGCGCAGGGCACCGGACCAGGATCAAGAGCCGATCCACGCGGATCACGACCACGAGGCCATGGACAACCACGTGTGGACCAGTCCGCCCCTGGTGAAGTCCATGGGAACGGGCATTCGCGATGCCCTGATCGCGCTGCGGCCTGACCAAGCGGAGGTCTTCCGGGCGAACTATGACCGTTTCGCGGCCGATCTGGACGCCCTGGATGCCGAGATCCGTGCCCGGCTGGCGCCGGTCAAAGCGCGCCGTTTCATGGTCTTCCACCCGGCCTGGGGCTATTTCGCGGATGCCTATGGGCTTACCCAGGTGTCGGTGGAATACGAGGGCAAGGAGCCCGGGGGGCGCGCCCTGGCGGGACTGATCGATGCGGCGCGCGCCAACGCGGTCACGGTGGTCCTGGTCCAGCCGCAGTTCAGCCCGCGCGCGGCCGAGCAGATCGCGGCGGCCATCGGCGGCCGGGTCGAGTCCGTGGACCCGCTCGCTGCGGATTATTTCGCCACGTTGCGGCGGCTCACTGACCTGATTGCCGGGCCGGCTGCGCCATGAGTCCAACGTTGAGTCGGGTCCCAAGTCAATCCGGGAGCGGGTCACCGAGCCAGCCGGTCATCACCGTCGAGAATCTCGGCTTTTCCTATGGCGATAATCCGGTGTTGGTCGGCGTCGATCTGACGGTCGCGGCGGGCGAGTTCCTGGGGCTGGTGGGGCCGAACGCCGGCGGTAAGAGCACCTTGCTCAAACTCATTCTGGGGTTGTTGGCACCCCAGACCGGACGCATCCAAGTGCTCGGGAGGCCGCCGCGCGCCGCGCGGCGGCAACTGGGCTATGTGCCTCAGTACCCGACGTTCCCGCGTGATTTCCCGATCTCGGTGGAGCAGGTGGTCTTGATGGGCCGTCTGGGGCTGGGGTCGCAACTGGGTTGGTACCGCCCGGCGGATCGGGCGGCGGTGCGGGCGGCGCTGGCGGAAGTGGAGGCCCTGGATCTCGCGCCGCGGCGCATCGGCACGCTGTCCGGCGGCCAGTTGCAGCGGGTGCTGCTCGCCCGCGCCCTGGTCGGGGAGCCGCGGATACTGATCCTGGATGAGCCCACGGCCAACATCGATCAGCGGGTGGAGGGTGATATCTTCGAGTTGCTCGCGCGCCTGAACGCGCGCCTGACTATTCTGGTGGTTTCTCACGACATCGCCTTCATCTCCGGCTATGTGCGCCGGGTGGCCTGCCTCAACCGCACCTTGATCTGCCATCGCACCGACGCGGTGGATGGGGACTTGCTCCACCGTCTCTACCACGCGGATGTGCGCGCCGTGGCACATGGGCATTGACCATGAGTGAATTCATTACCGCCCTGACCGACCATGCCTTCCTGCGCACCGCGCTGCTCGCCGGGCTGCTCGCCAGTATCGGCTGCGGGGTCATCGGCACCTATGTGGTGGTCAAGCGCATCGCCTTCCTGGCCGGGGGGATCGCCCACTCGGTGCTCGGCGGCATGGGGGCCGCGCTCTACTTCGGCTTCGATCCGCTGCTGGGGGCCTTGATCGCGGCCCTGGTGTCGGCCCTGATCATCGGCGGCGTGCGGCTCGCCTGGAGTGCGCAGGAGGACACTCTGGTCGGCGCGCTCTGGGCGATCGGGATGGCGGTGGGTATTCTCTTTATCGCCAAGACGCCGGGTTACAGTACGGATCTGATGAGCTATCTGTTCGGGAACATCCTGCTGGTCCCGCAACGGGACCTGTGGCTGATGGCAGGGCTGGATCTCGCCCTGGTGCTGACCGTGGCGCTCTTCTACCGGCAGTTTCTGGCCGTGAGTTTCGACGAGGAATTCGCCCGCCTGCGCGGGGTGCCGGTGACCTTTTTCTATTTGTTGCTGCTGTGTCTGGTGGCGGTGACCGTGGTGTTGCTGATCCAGGTGGTGGGCCTGATTCTGGTCATCGCGCTGCTGACCCTGCCGGCCGCGGTGGCGGGTCATTATGTGCATTCACTGGGGGGCATGATGGTGATCGCGACCTTGCTCGGGATCGGCTTTACCTCCGGTGGGCTGGCCCTGTCCTATGCGCCGGATTTACCCGCCGGGCCGACGATCATCCTCCTGGCGGGGGCTTTCTATGTGGTCTCCGCCGTGCTGAGCGGGTTGCTGACCCGGCGGCGCGCGCAACGTCTGGCCCAGCGGCCCGGTCCCGCGGCGGTGCCTGCGGCGCGCGACACCCTCGGTCCGGCAGGGTCGAACGCATGACCGCGCCGCCCGCGCAGATCGCTCGCGCCGAGGTGCTGTGCCGGGAACGCGGCGTTCGCCTCACGGATCAGCGGCGACGGGTGCTGGAGATCCTGTGTGCTGCCGGTCGCCCGGTCGGCGCCTACGAGATCATGGATGCCATGCGCGAGGGTCCGCGGGTCGTCGCCCCGCCGACGGTTTATCGCGCTCTGGAGTTCCTGCTGGAACAGGGTCTGATCCATAAGATTGAGAGTTTGCACGCCTTTGTCGGGTGCGACCACCCGGAGCACCCGCACTCCAGCGAGTTTCTGATCTGTCTGGAGTGCGGCGGGGTGGCCGAACTCAAGGACGACGCCGTTGAGCGCAGCCTGGAGAGCGTCACGCGCGAGAGCGGTTTTCGGCCCAGGCGGCGGGTGGTCGAGGTGATGGGGACCTGCGCGCAGTGCACGCGCAAGGAGGAGTGTGCACGCAAGGATGAGGCGGATCGCTCCCCAGGACCGGTCGACTAGCCCCGGCGTGCTCGCGAAACCTGTCACGGTCAGGCGATAAACCTTCATTTATTAAACAAAAAACCCCCGCCGCATCCCGCGACGGGGGTGTCGCCGTGCTTGGTCTGGTAAGGAATGTGCGTGACCACGGGTGCGCGGTCGATCCGTCCCTGGCTTACCGGATGGCGACAGGATGAGTATGGCCGATCGGTTGGTCGGGGCTTGTCGGAAATCCCCATCGCGTAGTGTAGGAATTGTCCGACACGGGGGACCGATTGCCGTCCTGCGCTTCGCCCTCTATCCTGGCGGTCATGAAACAGACACAGCATGATCTCTATCCACCGCTGACGCCCTATGCCACCTATGAGCTGCCGGTCGGTGACGGCCATCGGCTCTATCTGGAGGAGTGCGGGCGCCCCGACGGCATCCCCGCGGTCTTCCTGCACGGCGGTCCGGGCGCCGGCTGCGAGGCCGCGCATCGGCGTTTTTTCGATCCGCGTCGCTACCGCATCATCCTGTTCGATCAGCGGGGGTGCGGCCGTTCCACCCCCCATGCGTCGCTCGCCGCGAACACCACCTGGGATCTGGTGGCGGATCTTGAGCGCATTCGCAAGCGGCTCGGGGTGGAGCGTTGGCTGGTCTTCGGCGGCTCTTGGGGCTCGACCCTGGCGCTGGCCTATGCCGAGACCCATCCGGACCGGGTGCTGGCGCTGGTGGTGCGCGGGATCTTTTTGTGTCGACCCTTCGAGATCCGCTGGTTCTATCAGGAAGGCGCCGGTTGGGTGTTTCCCGACTACTGGGAGGACTTTCTGGCGCCGATCCCGGCGTTGGAGCGTTCCAACCTGCTGGCCGCTTATCACCGGCGTCTCACCGGCGCCGACGAGGTGACGCGCATGGCGGCGGCCAAGGCCTGGTCGATCTGGGAGGGCCGGACCGCGACCCTGCTGGCCAACGCCAATATCCAGGCCCATTTCGCCGAGCCGCATCTGGCGCTGAGTCTGGCGCGCATCGAGTCGCATTATTTCGTGAACAACGCCTTCCTGGAGCCCGATCAACTGATTGCCAATGCCGGCCGGCTCGCCGACATTCCTGGGGTGATCGTCCAGGGGCGTTACGACTTGATCTGTCCGCTGCGTTCCGCCTGGGACCTGCATCAGGCCTGGCCGGGCGCCGCGTTCAAAGTGATCGCGGATGCCGGGCACTCGGCCTTCGAACCAGGCATCCGGGCGGCCCTGGTGGACGCCACGGATCACTTCGCCCAAGTGCTGGGGTGAGTGGAGCAGGATGATCGGACTCTTGCAGCGGGTCACGCTGGCGCGGGTCGAGGTGGCCGGAGAGACCCTGGGTGCCATCGGCCTCGGGCTCCTGGTGCTGGTCGCCGTGCAGCCGGAGGACACCCCCGCGCGGGCCGAGCGGCTGTTGGAGCGCTTGCTCGGTTACCGGGTCTTTCCGGATGACACCGGCCGGATGAACCGCAGCCTGCGCGACATCGGCGGCGGGCTGCTGCTGGTGCCGCAATTCACGCTGGCTGCCGACACCCGCAAGGGCACCCGCGCAAGCTTTACCGCTGCCGCGGCGCCGGCGCAGGGTGAGCGCCTGTTCGACCATCTGGTCGCCAGCGCCTGTCGTGTCCATCCGACGGTCGCCACCGGCCGCTTCGGGGCCGACATGCAGGTCAGCCTGGTCAACGACGGACCTGTGACTTTTTGGCTTGAGGCTTGAGGCTTGAGGCCACGCTGTCCAGTCAAGAACAACTTAGGCGATTTCCGTGAATAGGCATCCCGACTGCGCATGCGCAGAAAGCCTGTTGGGTTGTAGGGGCGAATGAATTCGCCCCTACACGACGGTAGATCCTTTCCCGGAAATCGCCTTAAACAGACTCCTTGTCGTTGTCGTTGTCGTAATCGAGTTGATGATTCCCGCGAGGATGCGCTGGTGCCGTGCGTGGCGATCGAAGCCTTTCAAACTTCAGGCCTGCAAGTCCGACAGGCTGCTAGGGCCGCATCCGCCGCCTGTGGTTAAATAGCGGCCTTACGCGCCCCGCGGCGCCCAGGCCGAGCCTTGCCGTCATGACCACCGAGACCAGCCACCGCACTGCGCGCGTCGAGCGCAACACCCTGGAGACCCAGATCCGGGTCGCCTTGGACCTGGACGGCAGCGGACGCTCCAGCCTGCAGACCGGTCTGCCCTTCCTGGAACACATGCTCGACCAGGTGGCGCGCCACGGCCTGATCGATCTGGATATTGTCGCGACCGGCGACCTGCACATCGATGCCCACCATACCGCCGAGGATATCGGCATCACGGTGGGTCAGGCCCTGGCGCAGGCCCTGGGGGACAAGAAAGGCATCCGCCGCTATGGCCATGCCTATGTGCCGCTCGATGAAGCGCTGTCGCGCGTCGTGATCGACCTGTCCGGGCGGCCGGGTCTGACTTTCCACTGCGACTTCACCCGCGCCATGATCGGCGCCTTCGACGTGGATCTCTTCCATGAGTTCTTCCAGGGTCTGGTCAATCATGCGGGTCTGACCCTGCACCTCGACAACCTGCGCGGCGACAATGCGCATCATCAGGCGGAGACCCTCTTCAAGGCCTTTGGACGGGCGCTGCGCATGGCGGTGGAGCCGGACCCCCGCATGGCCGGCATCCTGCCTTCGACCAAGGGTACCTTGTAACCCGATTCGCCTTTCGCCCCGCTCTCCAGGGAGATTCCCAGTGCTGCTGATCCCCGCCATTGACTTGAAGGACGGCCGCTGTGTGCGGCTGCGCCAGGGCCGCATGGAGGACGAGACCATCTTTTCCGATGACCCGGTGGAGCAGGCCGCGCGCTGGGTGGGGGAGGGCGCCCGCCGACTGCATCTGGTGGATCTCAACGGCGCCTTCGCCGGTGAGCCGGTCAACGGCGCGGCTATCCGCGCCATCGCCGCGCGCTTTCCCGACCTGCCGATCCAGGTCGGCGGCGGCATCCGCGACGAGGCGACCATCGCCGCCTATCTCGCGGCCGGGGTGAGCTACTGCATCCTGGGGACCCAGGCGGTGCAGGAGCCGGCCTTCGTCGCCCGCGCCTGCCGCGCCTTTCCGGGCCGGATCATCGTCGGTCTGGACGCCAAAGACGGCCAGGTCGCCATCAAAGGGTGGGCCGAACTCACCGGGCATCGGGTGGAGACCTTGTCGAAACGCTTCGAGGGCGACGGCGTTGCGGCCATCGTGTACACCGATATCGGCCGCGACGGCATGATGACCGGCCCCAACATTCCGGCCACCCTCGCGCTGGCCGCGGCGGTCGCCATTCCCATCATCGCCTCCGGCGGCATCACCAACAGCGACGACATCCGTGCGCTGGCCGCGGTCGCCGGCCGCGGTGCCGAGCACGGCATCGTCGCCGCCATCACCGGCCGCGCCATCTACGAGGGCACCCTGGACTTCGCCGCCGGGCAGCGCCTGGCGGATGAGATCGCGGCCGCCAACCCCTGAAACGGACAGAGACGCATGAACGAAGACTGGCTCAACGCCATCAAGTGGGACGCCGACGGCCTGGTGCCGGCCATCGCCCAGGAGACCGGTACCGGCACCATCCTGATGATGGCCTGGATGAATCGCGAATCACTGACCTTGACCCGTGAGACCGGCCACGTCGTCTACTGGTCGCGCTCACGCAAGCGCCTGTGGCACAAGGGCGAAGAATCCGGTCATCAGCAGGTGGTGCACAGCATCCGCATCGACTGCGACGCCGACGTGGTGCTGCTCGAGGTCGAGCAGCGCGGCGGCATCGCCTGCCACACCGGGCGGCACAACTGCTTTTATCGGCAACTCGACGGTGACGGTGCCTGGGCGGAGATCGCGCCGGTGCTCAAAGACCCCAACGCCATCTACGGCAAGACCTGAGCAGCACAGCAATCGCATTAAAGCCTTCTGACCCGATATCCGGACCGACCCTTGTGTCGAGGCGGGTTTGAAACCCGCCTCGACATCCGATTATCACGTCCGACGGCGATACATGGTGAAGTCCGATGAACGTTGCCGCAGAGATCAGAGCCCGGGTTCATCGTCTGACGGTCGATGACTACCGCCGCATGGGTGCGCTCGGCATCCTCGGTCCCGAGTTGCGCACCGAGTTGATCGATGGGGAGATCATGGAGATGCCGCCGATTGGTCATCCACACGCCGGGACCGTCAAGTTCATTGCCAATCGTTTGAAAGAAGCGGTCGGCGCCGCCGCGATCGTGGCCGTGCAAGACCCGGTGTGGCTCGATGACCACTCCGAACCCCTGCCCGATATCGCCTTGCTGCGTCCGCGTGACGACTACTACCGCACCGGCCACCCCGGTCCCGCGGACGTGCTGCTGCTGATCGAGGTCGCCGACAGCAGTCTGCATTATGACCGCGAGGTGAAGCTCCCGCGCTACGCCCGCGCCGGCATCCCGGAGGTCTGGTTGGTGGATCTGGGCGGCCGGCGCCTGACTGTCCATCGCCAACCGGGCCCGCACGGCTACATCGATGCGACCATTCCCGACAATCTTGCCCTGGTGCCCGTGCCCGTCGGCGTGCCGGCGACGGTCGACTTGACCCGTCTTTTTTAATGCCGGTCGACGCGTTGTGACGTGTGGAACACGATGAACAGGATCGCCCACCAACTGGCCCGCATCCATCGTCTCACGGTCGCGGATTACCGTCGCATGGGCGAACTCGGCATCCTCGCCGCCGAACTGCGCACCGAGTTGATCGATGGGGAGATCATCGAACTGCCGCCGATCGGTCAGCCCTATGCCGGCAGCGCCGCGCTGATCGCCGACCGCTTGCGGGAGGCCGTCGAGCGGTCCGCCGTCGTGGCCTTGCATGAGCCCGTGCGGCTCGATGAGCACAGCGAACCCCGGCCCGACATCACGCTGCTGCGCCCCGGCATTGATGGCGCACGGGTCGGCCGTGCCGAAGGGGCCGACGTGCTGCTGCTGATCGAGGTTGCCGACGGCAGCCTGCGCTACGACCGCGAGGTCAAGTTTCCGCGCTATGCCCGCGCCGGCATCCCCGAGGCCTGGCTGGTGGACCTGGGCGGCCGGCGGCTGACCATCCACCGCCGACCGGGGCCGCACGGTTATGCCGATGTCATGACCCCGAGCGGTCTGGGCGCGGTTCCCTTGCCGCTGGCCGGTTTGCAGACCGCCGACCTGTCCGGACTCTTTTGAGGCTGGGGGCGCTCAGTGGGCGTCGGAGAGGACAAGCGGTCGTTTCAGCTTACCCCAGGTCGGTCCGATCATCGGTCAGCGCTTGGCGCAACTGCCCCACCAGTTGTTCGACGCTGTCGGCGAGCTCCAGCACAAGAGCGGCCGCCGTGGAGTCGCGTTGACGCAGGACCGCCATCGCCGACTCCGCCAGGTCACGCACTCGGGTCGCCCCGATCGTGCCCGCCACACCCTTGAGGTCATGGGCTAGTTCTCGCGCTGTCTCGGTGTCC
>Ga0247839_1001622_pt1 | contig 36306 bp, 35 predicted proteins | sample LaCruzMarch2015__6_FD_192405 | JGI IMG/M metagenome (GOLD analysis project Ga0247839, IMG submission 192405) | Freshwater microbial communities from meromictic Lake La Cruz, Castile-La Mancha, Spain - LaCruzMarch2015_16m | ecosystem: Environmental > Aquatic > Freshwater > Lake | place: Spain... | reverse complement strand
GGGAAGGGTTGAACCGGGAAGGGTTGAACCGGGAAGGGGCGCGCCCACCACCGAGGAGGCGCCACTGAGTGCGGTTGCTGCGGACTGCAGCACCGCGCCGATACCGGCCGGGTTGGTGGCGAACTGTTGAATCATGTTCAGCGCCGGCACATCCGGAAAGACCGGTGGCACGACAGGTTCGGCTGCTGCGGCCGGGCTCAGGGCGATGGCGACCGAGCAGAGCCCGGCGCCGGCAATCGCGTTGGCGGCACCAAGCTTGGCGATACGGGTGAAGCGTGCGGAACGTGTCATGTGATCCCACTTTCTTGATTGCAAGTCCTGTTTCCCGAAGGTAGCCAGTTGCAGGAGTTACTCAAGTGACACGTGTGGCATTTATGCAACCGTTATGGGAGCGATGCGCGACCGACGTCCGGGGGCAAGCAGCGGGCAACGCTAAAGTCGCGTCAATGTCGAATCGGCCGGTGTCGCCGCTCGCCTGGCTCGCCCCGGCGTTGCTGATTGCGAGCGTGGCCGCACGACTCGTCTGGACCTATCTGCTGCCGCACGGCGCGAATTTCGTCGACCTGCACGTCTACCTGGGTGGGGCGGCAACCCTTGACGAGCCGGGCACCCTGTACTCCTACGTCTATTCCGATCAGACCCCGGACTTTCCGCTGCCGTTCACCTACCCGCCGTTCGCGGCGCTGCTGTTCTACCCGTTTATCCGGCTGCCCTTCGAGACGGTGGCGCTGTGCTGGCAACTCGCAACAATCGCCGCTCTCTACGGTGTGGTGCGCGTCAGCCAATGTCTTCTCGCGCCGAGCGCCGCGGGTGGTCACCGGATGGCGATGGTGTGGACAGCTGTTGCGATCTGGCTCGAGCCGCTGCGCAGCACCATCGACTACGGGCAGATCAACGTGTTCCTGGTGCTCGCCATGCTGTGGGCGGCCTACAGCACCCGGTGGTGGGTGTCGGGTCTTCTCGTCGGCTTGGCTGCCGGAGTGAAGTTGACACCGGCGATTACCGGCGTATATCTCGCGGGCGTTCGGCGTTGGGACGCCGCGCTTTTCGCGGCCCTGGTGTTCGCCGGCACGGTGGCACTGTCCGTTGCGGTCATCGGTGAGCAAGCGCGCTACTACTTCACCGATCTGCTGGGGGACGCGAGTCGGGTCGGGCCGATCGCGACGTCGTCCAATCAGTCATGGCGCGGCGGAATCTCCCGCATTCTGGGCTACGACGCGGCCTACGGGCCACTGGTGCTGGCCGCGATGGCCGCGACTGCCGTGTTGGCCGTGCTGGCGTGGCGCGCCCTGGGCACCGGGAGCGGTCGGGACCGATTGGGTTCCCTGCTGGTGGTTCAACTGTTCGGCTTGCTGGTCTCACCGATCTCCTGGACCCATCACTGGATCTGGTTGGTGCCACTAATGATCTGGTTGCTCCACGGTCCCTGGCGCACCCGCCCCGGAGCCCGGTTCCTGGGCTGGGGTTGGCTTGTACTGACCCTCATCGGAGTGCCGTGGCTGCTCAGCTTCGCCCAGCCGACCATTTGGGAAATCGGCCGGCCCTGGTACCTGGCCTGGTCGGGTCTGGTCTACATCGTCGCGACGCTGGGCACGCTGGCGTGGATCGCCCTCACCGGTCGGCGAGAAGCCGGTCTATCTCCCCGGCCAGCGCGACATCCTGCTCAGTGATACCGCCCTGGGAATGTGTGACGAGCGCGAAAGTCACTGTGCACCAACGGATATCGATGTCAGGGTGGTGGTCGGCACGTTCAGCGAGATCGGCCACCCGGCGCACGCCGTCGATAGCGTCGAGGAAGGTGGGGAAGGTGACCGACCGGCGCAGAGCCTTGTCGCGGCGCTCCCAGCCGTCCAATCCCGCCGCGGCGGCGTCGACTTCCTCATCGCTCAACACGGCCATCGGACCAGCGTATACCGTCACAGCCCATGCAGATCGTGGTCGCCGGGGCATTGATCACAGATCGGGCGTTGCTGGTCGCGCAACGCCGGCGCCCTCCGGACCTGGCCGGGCTGTGGGAGTTGCCGGGCGGCAAGGTGGCACCGGGAGAAACCGAAGTCACAGCGTTGGCGCGGGAACTGCGCGAGGAACTCGGTGTCGAGGTGGTGGTGGGTGAGCGGATCGGTGTGGACGTCGCGATCAGCGATGCGATGGTCCTGCGGGCCTATCTGGTGAATCAGACCGGCGGTGTGCCAACGGCCCTCGACCACCGCGCACTGCGATGGGTCGACGCGACCGAACTGCTTGACCTGCCCTGGGTGCCGGCGGACCGGGCCTGGCTGCCCGAGTTGCGCAGCCTCCTCATGCGCTGATCGGCACACGCGTTTTCGCGAACCGGCACTCGCACTGCGACAATCGCAGTCGTGACTAGCCCCGACTCCCAGCACGAATTCCGCAACGTCGCCATCGTCGCGCACGTCGACCACGGTAAGACGACCCTGGTCGATGCGATGCTTCGGCAATCCGGGGCGTTGAGCCACCGCGGCGACGACGCGATCGAACGGCTCATGGATTCCGGTGATCTCGAGAAGGAAAAGGGCATCACGATCCTGGCGAAGAACACCGCTGTACACCGCCGTAACCCCGACGGCAGCAAGACCGTGATCAACGTCATCGACACCCCGGGCCACGCGGACTTCGGCGGTGAGGTGGAACGCGGTCTGTCGATGGTCGACGGTGTTCTGCTGCTGGTTGACGCTTCCGAGGGCCCGCTACCGCAGACCCGATTCGTGTTGCGCAAGGCGTTGGCCGCCCACCTGCCGGTGATCCTGGTGGTCAACAAGACCGACCGCCCCGATGCCCGCATCGCGGAGGTCGTCTCGGAAAGCCACGATCTGTTGCTCGACGTCGCCACCGACCTCGACGCCGAGGCGCAGAAGGCTGCCGAGCACGCCCTCGGCCTGCCGACGCTGTATGCGTCCGGTCGGGCCGGGGTGGCCAGCACGGTGGAACCGGCCAACGGCGAGAACCCCGAAGGCGTGAACCTCGATCCGCTGTTCGATGTCCTGCTCGAACATATTCCGCCGCCGAAGGGCGACCCGGAAGCGCCACTGCAGGCTTTGGTCACCAACCTGGACGCGTCGGCGTTCCTGGGCCGCCTGGCACTCATTCGGATCTACAACGGTCGACTGCGCAAGGGCCAGCAGGTGGCCTGGATGCGCGAGGTGGACGGACTTCCGGTCATCACCAGCGCCAAGATCACCGAACTCCTTGCCACCGAAGGTGTGGACCGCAGCCCGACCGACGAGGCGGTCGCCGGCGACATTGTCGCCGTCGCGGGCATGCCGGAGATCATGATCGGCGACACCCTCGCCGATCCCGAGCACGCGCACGCGCTGCCGCGCATCACTGTCGATGAGCCGGCGATCTCGGTGACCATCGGCACCAATTCCTCGCCGTTGGCCGGCAAGGTGTCGGGCCACAAACTGACCGCCCGCATGGTCAAGGCGCGACTGGACACCGAATTGGTCGGCAATGTCTCGATCCGGGTGGTCGACATCGGCCGTCCGGATGCCTGGGAGGTGCAGGGCCGGGGTGAGTTGGCGCTAGCCGTACTCGTCGAGCAGATGCGCCGCGAGGGCTTCGAGTTGACGGTCGGCAAGCCGCAGGTCGTCACACGGACCATCGACGGGAAGCTTCACGAGCCGTTCGAGGCGATGACCATCGATTGCCCGGAGGAATTCGTGGGCGCGGTCACCCAGTTGATGGCTGCGCGCAAAGGTCGGATGGAGGAGATGGCCAACCACGCGGCCGGCTGGGTACGGATGGACTTCATCGTCCCCAGCCGCGGACTCATCGGTTTCCGCACCGACTTCCTCACCCTGACCCGCGGCACCGGCATCGCCAACGCAGTGTTCGACGGCTACCGGCCATGGGCCGGGGAGATCCGGGCCCGGCACACCGGCTCACTGGTCAGCGATCGCTCCGGGGCGGTAACACCGTTCGCCATGATTCAACTTGCCGACCGCGGCCAGTTCTTCGTCGAACCCGGCGACGATACCTACGAGGGCCAGGTGGTCGGCATCAACCCGCGCGCCGAGGACCTCGACGTGAACGTCACCAGAGAGAAAAAACTGACCAATATGCGGCAGTCGACCTCCGATGTCATGGAGACCCTCGCGCGGCCGCTCGAACTCGGCCTCGAACAAGCGATGGAGTTCTGCGCCGAGGACGAATGCGTCGAGGTCACGCCGGAGATCGTGCGGGTACGCAAGGCCGAGCTTGATGCCACCAGTCGGGCCCGCAACCGGTCCCGGGCCAAAGCGCAGAAAGCGTGACCGGGCGGGGCGGCGGCGGGTCGATACGCTGAAGGGCGTGAGTTCGGGCAGCAGGCGGAGCGCAGGCGCACTGCTGTCGGTGCTGCTGTCGTTGGTCCTCGCCACCGGCGGATGCACGGTCGACGCACCGCCGGCACCGCAGAGCACCGAGACCACTGACGCCGTCGCACCGAGCCCCAAGGCGACCCAGATCATCGTGGCCATCGACTCGATCGGCGCTGGCTTCAATCCGCATCTGCTCTCCGATCAGTCACCGGTCAACGCCGCCGTCAGCGCGCTGGTGTTGCCCAGTTCCTTCCGGCCAGTCCCGGACCCGGCCACCCCGACCGGATCGCGCTGGGAGATGGATCCCGCGCTGCTGGTTTCGGCCACGGTTACCGCCAGTCGCCCATTCACCGTCACCTACCAGATCCAGCCGGAGGCGGCGTGGACCGACAACGCCCCGATCGCGGCCGACGACTTCTGGTACCTGTGGCGCCAGATGGTCTCGCAGCCCGGGGTCGTCGATCCGGCCGGTTACAACCTCATCACCGGGGTCCGTTCGGCCGACGGCGGCAAGACCGCGGTAGTAACGTTCTCCCAGCCCTACCCGGCCTGGCGCGAGTTGTTCAACAACTTGTTGCCAGCGCACATCGTCAAGGATGTTCCGGGCGGTTTCCCGGCCGGCCTGGCGCGGGCGGTGCAGGTGACGGGCGGACAATTCAGGGTTGACACCATCGACCCGCAACGCGATGAGATCCTGCTCGCCCGCAATGACCGGTTCTGGGGACCGCCGGCTACACCCGATCAGATCCTGTTCCGGCGGGCAGGCGCGCCTGCCGCGCTTGCGGATTCGATCCGAAATGGCGACACCCAGGTGGCCCAGGTGCACGGCGGTGCGGCCGCTTTCGCCCAGCTGTCGGCGATACCGGACGTCCGCACCGCCCGCATGATCACGCCGCGGGCGCTGCAATTGACGCTGCGGGCCCAGCGGCCAAAGCTCGCGGATTCCCTTGTGCGCGCGGCGATCTTAGGCCTGATCGATGTCGAGTTGCTGGCGGCGGTCGGCGCGGGCAGTGACAACTCGGTCACTCTGGACCAGGCCCTTATCCGCACCCCGGGTGACCCCGGCTACGTGGCCACGGCACCGGCGCCCGTAGGCCGCGAGCGAGCGCTGGCGCTGTTCACCGAGGCCGGCTACCGGGTTGATGAGCGTGCGACGGGTTCACCGCGGACGACACCGCCGGAAAAGGCAACAACCGCCGCGCCATTGCCGCAGCAGACCACGCGCGGGCGAATCAGCCGCAATGGCGAGACCTTCTCGTTGGTGATCGGGGCCGCAGCCAATGACCCGACGTCGGTGGCGGTCGCCAACACCGCAGCCGACCAGTTGCGCGGGGCCGGCATCGCGGCATCGGTGCTGGCGCTGGAGCCGCCGGTGCTGTACACCACCGCACTGGTGGATAACCAGGTCGACGCCATCGTCGGATGGTCCGGTGCCGGCGGCGATTTGGCGACAGCACTGGCGTCGCGCTTCGGGTGCCCCGCACTGGAGACGGTGGCGGTGCCGCAGGTGACGGGGGAACCGCCAACCTCGCTACCGCCGCCGACCGGCGGCGGCCTGACCGAAGGCCCCCGACCACCCGAGAATGCGGCACTGGTGCGCGCGCCGTCCAACCTCACCGGGATCTGCGATCGCGGGATCCAACCGCTCATCGACGGCGCCCTTGATGGGTCGCGGGACATCACGGCGGTCATCGCCGCAGTGGAGCCGCGACTGTGGGCGATGGCGACAGTCCTGCCGATCATGCAGGATTCGACCATCGTCGCGGCCGGACCGAGCGTGCGCAACGTCAGCCTGACCGGCGCCGTGCCGGTGGGCATCGTCGGCGATGCCGGGGCATGGGCGAAGGTGACCCGCTAGCTAGTTGCCCGGGCACCGGTGGATCGGGCGCCGGTGGACCGGGCCTCTGCTGATCGGGCCCGGCTTGGCTTGGCCGCGGCCCGGCCGCTGTCGCCGCTGGCGGCCTCTGCGCCGGGTGAGTCGTCCCCGGGTGAGTCGTTCCCGGGTGAGTCGTTGCCTCCGCCAGCGACGGGCGCCGCAGTGGCGATCGCCCTGGCCGCAGCGACGCTGCGGGGCATGTCCGCCGAGGCGGCCGGAGCCGCGCTGGCGGCCGAGGCAGCGGTAGCTGCGCTGGCGGCCGAGACAATCGGGATGGGGGAGGTGGCCGCGCCCGGACCACCGGTGAGGTCGGCGTAGACGGCCGTGCGCAGATCCTGTATCGCACCGACGGTGTTGCCCAGCGCGGTCTGGATGCCGGCGGTGAACGGCGCCAGGCCGGCGTTGAATGCCGCCACGAAGTCGCCCGTGGTCGCCAGTGTCTGGGCGAAGGCGGTAACGCCGGCCAGGGATCCGGCGATGATCGTCCGCACCCCGGTCAGAATCTCCCGGGTGACCCCGAATGCGCCCACGACGGCCTCGACGACAGCCTGGGCCGCCCGCGCCCGGGTGACCTCGAACTCGTAGCCCCCGAACGGCTGGCGGGGCGCTTCGAACAACGCGGCCGTATTGATGATCGGTGTTTGGACGGCGAGCAGGCCCACCCCCAACGCCTGGGTGATGCTCTGTCCGGCCTGAAGAGCCCCGATGGTGGCGAACGGGCTGGTCAGCAAGCCCACGCCGAGCCCGAGAGCGCCCCACCCGGTGAAGGGTGACGCCGCCGGACTGGGCGGACTTACCGGCCCGACGCAGACCGTGCACTGCTGGATGCCGCCGATCACGATCGGGGCCAGTGCCACCGCATCACCCAGCAGATTCACCAGGATCTGGTACGGGATGGCGCCGAGAGCGGGTACTGAAGCCCCATTGACCAGTTCGATCCCGGGAATCTGCACGGTGGGTATGGGCACTGCGGGGGCCGGAGCCAGCGGGCTGACGGCGATGACGCCGGCGCTGGCGACTGCGACGCTCGCGGTGAATAGTGAACGGATAGCGGCGGGCATTCCCAAACTCCTTTGAACAGGCTGATTCCGATAGCGGAACCATACCCGCGAACCGCGTCAGCAAAGCCGTATTCCGCGGGAAGGTGGTTTCTCCGCTTCCACCGCCTCGCGGGCCGCGGGTACCCTGCGTCACGGGGGCGCGCCGCGCACGAAGGGAGAATCATGTCAGGGCACACCGGGTCGGGTCCGGCGGCAGTGGAGCATCCTCGGGGTGACGGTGAGTTGCCGACTGCGGACATCGGCCGACTGCTGCTGCGTTGCGCGGACCGGCCCGGTCTGGTCGCCGCCGTCAGCGCATTTCTTGCCGGCGCCGGAGCGAACATCGTCTCGCTGGACCAGCACGCCACCAGCCAGTCCGGGGGGACCTTCATGCAGCGAACGATCTTCCACCTGCCGGGGTTGGCCGCAGCCCGCGACTCACTGGAACGGGACTTCGCCGAGCAGGTCGCCGGAACCTACGAGATGGATTTCCGATTGACCGAGGCCGCCAAGCCCAAGCGGGTGGCGATCATGGCGTCGAGGGAAGACCACTGCCTGCTGGACCTGCTGTGGCGAAACCGCCGAGGCGAGATTGACATGTCGGTTGCCATGGTGATTGCCAATCACCCCGAACTCGCCGAACAGGTGCGTCCCTTCGGCGTGCCCTTCGTCCACATCCCGGCTACCAGGGACATTCGCGAACACGCCGAGCAACGTCAGCTAGAACTCCTGCGCGGGAACGTCGACCTGGTGGTACTGGCGCGCTACATGCAAATCATCACCGCGAGTTTCCTGACCGAGGTTGGCTGCCCACTGATCAACATCCATCACTCGTTCCTGCCCGCCTTCATCGGCGCGGCACCGTATCGTCGGGCCCGGGAGCGTGGCGTCAAACTCGTTGGCGCAACGGCGCATTACGTCACAGCGGATCTCGATGAGGGGCCGATCATCGAACAGGATGTGGTACGGGTCGATCACCGCCACGAGGTCGATGACCTGGTCCGGCTGGGCGCGGACGTGGAGCGTGCGGTGCTGTCCCGCGCGGTGTCCTGGCACTGCGAAGACCGCATCATCCGCAACGGCAATCAGACCGTCGTGTTCTGATGCCTGCGGTAGGTCGCCTGCTGTTCGTCCACGCCCATCCCGATGACGAGACCATCAACAATGGTGTGACCATGGCGCACTACGCCGCGCGCGGTGCTGAAGTCACCGTGGTGACGTGCACCCTCGGCGAGGAGGGCGAGATCATCGGAGAACGCTTCAGCCGGTTGGGCGTGGCGGAATCTGATCAGCTGGGCGGGTATCGCATCGGTGAATTGACCGTCGCGCTGCGCCATCTCGGGCTCGGCGAGCCCCGTTTCCTCGGTGGTGCAGGGTGCTGGCGGGACTCGGGCATGCCGGATACCCCGCGGCGTCGCCGCATCGCGTTCGTCGACTCGGACACCTCCGCGGTCGTGGGACAGCTTGCGGACGTGATCGCCGAGTTGCGGCCGCACGTGGTGGTGACCTACGACCCTGATGGCGGTTACGGCCACCCGGACCATGTTCGGGCCCACCACGTGACCACCGCCGCCATTGCCGCCGCGTCCGACCGGTGGCAGGTGCCGAAGTTCTACTGGACGGTGACCGCCGCGGAGACGTTTCGTTCGGGTGTGGACGCACTGCGGACCGATGATGTCCTGCCGGACTGGATCTGGCCGCCGGTCGAGATGACCTACGGATTTACCGACGACCGGATCACCGCGGTGATCGACGCCCCGGAGCATGTCGCGGCAAAGGTCGCCGCTATCGGCGCGCACGCGACCCAGATGGTGCTCGGTCCGACCGGCCGTGCCTTCACGCTGTCCAACAAACTGATTCTGCCGGTGCTGAGCCAGGAGCACTATGTGCTTGCGGCCGGCCAGCCGGGTGAAACCGATGACAAGGGTTGGGAACGCGACCTTTTGGCCGGCCTTGATCTCGCCGCCGGGTAGCGCCTGGGACAGCCGCTTCGGTCCGGTGGTGCTGGCCGTGCTGACGGTCGACGGGGTGTTATCGGCAGTGGCGGGCGCACTGCTGCTGCCGCTGTACCTCGGTGCTATTCCGTTCCCGGTGAGTGCTCTGGTGAGCGGGCTTGTCAATGCCGCACTGGTGTGGGCCGCGGGGCACTGGACAGGTTCGAAAAGGCTTGCGGCACTGCCGCTGTGGGCCTGGCTGGCAACGGTGGCGGCATTGACTTTCGGCGGTCCGGGCGGAGACATCGTCTTCGGCGGGCAGGGAATCCTGGCCTACTCGGTGCTGATTCTGTTGCTACTCGGCGCTGTGCCGGCGGCCATGGTGCTGCGTCGAATGGCGTGACGAAGCCACTCAGGCGTCACTGTCGGCGGACCGCGCCGACCCGGCAAGTCCGGACGATCCGGGCCGTACCGCTGTCGACCGAGCGGCCCTGCGGGGTTCTTTCACCGGTGCGGCGATGGGCGCGCTCACTGCGGACGTTGCGTCCGCAGCGTCGAGCATGGTGGCGTCGAGCGCTGCAGGGTCGGTCTCCACTGCGGCAGGCGCAGCCAGTGACTGCCGCGCCGCGACCGCGCGGCGAGCCACTGCGCGGGTGGCCCGCGGAGCAGGGGTCTCGGCAACCGGTTCGGTGACCGCAGAGGTCTCGGACATCGGTTCGGTGACCGCAGAGGCCTCGGCAACCGGTTCGGTGACCGCAGAGGCCCCGGCTCCCGGTTCGGTGACCGCCGGAGCCTCGGTCACCGGTGTGTCAGCGTTCGCCCGCGCCGCGACGGCAGCAGCGGCGACACGGCTAGCCACAGCCGCGGTCGGAAACGGCGGCGGCGGCGGCAGCGGCGGCAACGGGGGTAGGAAACTCAGCAACCAGGCGATCTCACCCTCGACGAAGTTGGTGACCGCGAGGTTGAGTCCGTAGCTCAAGGTGAGGCCGATCAGATCGAACTGGCCGTCGATGAGATAGGCGAAGCTGTACACCAGAGCCTGGACGATCGGCTCCCCGGTGTTGTAGGCGATGTTGATCTGTTGGCCCAACCAGCCGATCGGCCAGGGCAGGTAGCCCGCGGCCCAGGCGGCGAGTTCGAATCCGTACTGCACGAAGGGCTCAACGGCGTTGAAGGTGTTGATGATTGCCTCGCCGGCCGACCCGGTGGCCGCCGCGACCGGCCCCGGGTTTGCCGCAGCCGTGGCCGGCGTGAACGGCGCGGGCAACGCGGCGACCGCGGCGCTCAACTCGATCGGGGACAGCTCGATTGACGACAGCTCGATCGACGACCACGTGAAGGCGTCCGTTGACAGGGTGAGCGCGTCGGTTCGCGGGGTCGACACGGGAACCAGCATGACGGCGCTGACGGTTGCAGCCGCAAGTCCCGCGGCCAGGAAAGAGCGCACGGACACGGTCATCGCAGACTTCTCCCTGTTCGTCGTGTTTGCTGTCGGGGTACCTAATGAGTGTACGTTTCCGGCCGGTCGGCGTTACATGTCCGCTGGAGCGCGCTCCCCGGATCGCCCACCTCCCGCTGGCACTACTGTGGTGACCATGTCTGTCGCCCGTGATGTATGCCGGTCTCGATGACAAGCCCGGCGGCGTTGCGGCGGGTGCTGCGCCGGGCCCGCGACGGAGTGGCACTCAACGTCGACGAGGCCGCCCTCGCGATGACTGCCCGCGGCGGCGACCTCGCGGACCTGTGTGCGAGCGCGGCGCGGGTCCGCGATGCCGGACTCGAGAACGGCGGTCAACGGGGTTCGACCGGTCGGCCGACCGTCTCCTACTCGCGCAAGGTGTTCATTCCCCTCACCCATCTGTGCCGCGACACCTGCCATTACTGCACCTTCGTCACGGTGCCCGGCAAGTTGCGCGCTGGCGGTCGAGGCATGTATCTCGAACCTGCCGATGTCGTCGCCCTCGCCGCCCGTGGCGCCGAACTCGGCTGCAAAGAGGCGCTGTTCACCCTCGGCGATCGGCCTGAGGCGCGATGGCCGCAAGCTCGGGAGTGGCTTGACGAACGCGGGTACGACTCGACGCTGTCGTACCTGCGGGCAATGGCCATCCGGGTGCTGGAGGAGACCGGCCTGCTGCCGCACCTCAATCCCGGAGTGATGAGCTGGACCGAGCTTTCCCGGCTCAAGCCGGTGGCGCCGTCGATGGGCATGATGCTGGAAACCACGTCGCGGCGGCTCTTCGAGGTCAAGGGCGAGGCCCACTACGGCAGCCCGGACAAGGACCCGGTCGTCCGGATGCGCACGCTGACCGATGCCGGCCGCCTGTCCATCCCGTTCACCACCGGCCTCTTGGTGGGCATCGGGGAGACCCTCGCCGAGCGTGCCGACACCATGCATGCGATCCGGCGGGTACACAAGGAGTTCGGGCACATCCAGGAAGTCATTGTGCAGAACTTCCGGGCGAAGGATGCCACCGCGATGGCGGACGCGCCGGATGCCGGGTTCGACGACTTCCTGGCAACCGTTGCGGTGGCCCGACTAGTGCTGGGCCCCGACATGCGGGTCCAGGCTCCGCCCAACCTGGTGTCACGCCTCGAGTGCGTGGCTTTGCTCGGGGCGGGTGTCGACGACTGGGGTGGGGTGTCCCCGCTGACACCGGATCACGTCAACCCGGAACGGCCCTGGCCGGCCCTCGATGAGCTGGCCGCGGTCACCGCTGAGGCGGGCTTCGAACTGGTGCAACGGCTCACCGCCCAGCCGAAGTACGTGCAAGCCGGAGCGGCCTGGATCGACCCGCGGGTGGCCGCCCATGTCGCCGCCCTCGCCGACCCCGAGACCGGCCTGGCCCGTGATGTCAACCCAACCGGACTGCCCTGGCAGGAGCCCGACGAGGCCACCGAATCGCTGGGCCGAATCGACCTGCACAGCAGCATCGACACCGAGGGACGGCGAACGGAGACCCGAAGCGACCTTCCCAACGCCTTCGGCGACTGGGAATCCATCCGGGACCGGGTTGGAGAGCTTGCGGCCAGGGCGCCGGAGCGCGTCGACTCCGATGTCGCCGCCGCACTGCGCGCAGCGGAACGTGACCCGGCCGGATGCAGTGACGCCGAGTATCTGGCTCTGGCGACCGCGGACGGCCCGGCATTGGATGCTGTTGCGGCACTGGCGGACTCGCTTCGCTCAGATGCCGTCGGCGATGATGTGACCTTCGTGGTCAACCGGAACATCAACTTCACCAACATCTGCTACACCGGCTGCCGGTTCTGCGCGTTCGCGCAACGCAAGGGCGACGCCGACGCGTTCTCACTGACCACCAGCGAGGTGGCCGATCGTGCGTGGGAGGCCCACGTCGCAGGTGCCACCGAGGTCTGCATGCAGGGCGGTATCGACCCCGAGTTGCCTGTCACCGGCTATGGCGATCTGGTGCGAGCGGTGAAGGCGAAGGTGCCGTCGATGCACGTGCATGCGTTCTCGCCCATGGAGATCGCCAACGGCGTCACCAAGAGCGGCGTTAGCATTCGCGAGTGGTTGATCAGCCTGCGGGAGGCGGGGCTGGACACCATTCCCGGCACCGCTGCCGAAATCCTCGACGACGAGGTGCGCTGGGTGCTCACCAAGGGCAAGCTACCCACTTCGTTGTGGGTCGAGATCGTCAGCACCGCGCACGAAATCGGCCTGCGGTCGAGTTCGACGATGATGTACGGCCACGTCGACACACCGTCGCACTGGGTCGCCCACATCAATGTGCTGCGCGATATTCAGGACCGCACCGGCGGCTTCACCGAGTTCGTGCCGTTGCCGTTTGTGCACCAGTCCTCACCGCTGTATCTGGCCGGTGCCGCCCGCCCGGGTCCCACCCATCGCGATAACCGCGCCGTGCACGCCCTGGCGCGCATCATGCTGCACGGCCGGATCTCTCAGATCCAGACCAGCTGGGTGAAACTCGGTGTGCAGCGCAGTCAGGTGATGCTGACCGGTGGCGCCAACGATCTGGGCGGCACCCTGATGGAGGAGACCATCTCCCGGATGGCAGGTTCGCAGCACGGCTCAGCCAAGAGCGCCGCCGAGTTGGTGGCCATCGCCGAAGGCATCGGACGGCCGGCGCGCCAGCGCACCACCACCTACGGCAAGCGTGCGGCGTGAGGTTGTGATGGACGCAACCCGTAGAATCTGGGACACGAACACGATTTAGGGCACACTGACCTAGCTGTCCGGACGCGCGCGTCGGATACTTGGCTTCCGGATAGCCCACCCACAGACAGACGACGAAGAGCACATCGAGGAGAACCTTCGTGACTTACACGATCGCTGAACCATGCGTCGACATCAAAGACAAGGCATGTATCGAGGAGTGCCCGGTCGACTGCATCTACGAGGGCGAACGCATGCTCTACATCCACCCCGACGAGTGCGTGGACTGCGGCGCGTGCGAACCGGTGTGCCCGGTGGAGTCGATTTACTACGAAGACGATGTGCCCGAGCAGTGGTCGGGGTACACCCAGATCAACGCTGACTTCTTCGCCGAGTTGGGCTCACCGGGTGGCGCCTCGAAGGTGGGTCTCACCGCGAACGATCCGCAGGTGGTCAAGGACCTCCCGCCCAAGGCCGAGGACGACTGACGGCTCTGACCCCGCCACGGGTGCGTCGCCCGGTCTCGGCGTCGCTGCCGGCGTTTCCCTGGGACACCCTGGCGGAGGCGGCCGCTACCGCAGGCGCCCATCCCGACGGCATCGTCGATCTGTCTGTGGGGACTCCCGTCGACCCCGTCGCCCCGATGATTCAGGCCGCCTTGGCCGGTGCCGCCGGCGCGCCCGGATACCCCTTCACGGCGGGAACCGGCGAACTTCGCGCAGCGGCGGTGGCCGCATTGAGCCGCCGGTACGCGGTCACCGGTCTGGCGGAGCATGCCGTGCTGCCGGTGATCGGAACCAAGGAACTCATCGCCTGGCTGCCGTCGTTGATCGGCCTGGGCGCCGAGGACCTGGTCGTCATACCCGAACTGGCGTACCCGACCTACGAGGTCGGAGCCCGGTTGGCCGGCGCACAGGTGGTTGCGGCGGATTCGCTGACCCAACTGGGCCCGCGCTCTCCGGCGCTGATGTACCTCAATTCGCCGAGTAACCCCACCGGCAGGGTGCTGGGCGTCGACCATCTGCGCAAGGTCGTCGAGTGGGCCCGCGAGCGCGGCGCGTTGGTGGTCTCCGACGAGTGTTACCTGGGCCTGGGTTGGGAGGAACAACCCGTTTCGGTGTTGCACCCGACGGTCTGTGGGGGTGATCACCGCGGACTGCTCGCGGTCCATTCGCTCTCCAAGTCATCCTCGATGGCCGGTTACCGAGCCGGCTTCGTCGCCGGTGACGCGGGCGTGGTCGCCGAGTTGCTCGCCGTGCGAAAGCACGCCGGCATGATGGTGTCCACGCCGGTGCAGGTGGCAATGGTGGCCGCACTTGAGGACGACGCACACCAGGCCGAGCAGCGGGGCCGGTACGCGCGCCGGCGTGAGGTGCTGCTGGGTGCGGTGCGGTCGGCCGGTTTCACCGTCGAACATTCCGAGGCCGGGTTGTACCTGTGGGCGACCCGTGGTGAGCCGTGCCGGGACACCGTGGACTGGTTGGCCGAACGCGGCATCCTGGTGGCGCCAGGCGACTTCTACGGTACGAGCGGGGCGCGTTACGTCCGGATGGCGCTCACTGCCACCGACGAGCGCATCGCTGCCGCAACGGCGCGCTTAAGCGCCTAGTTCGGAGCCCAGGGCTAGTTCATGTCCCAGGGTTCGCCGTAGGTGCTGACCTGGTCACCGGCCTGGGAGATCAGTCGGGCGAAGGGGCGCAGCAGCACCCCGCCGGCCGCGCCGGTGACCTGGCCGTGGGCGTTGGCTATGGCCACCGTGCCCTCGGGCCCCTCGACATCCACCGACATCGTCGCGACCTCCTGGATGCCGGGACCCTGACCAAGATCGGCACCGATCGAGGCACCGGGGAACAGGTTCGGGGTGATCACCGATCCCAGCGGATTGAAGTCCAGCGGAGAGATGCTGACGTCATCGAGAAAGATGTTGGGGGTGGTGTAACTGAAGTTCAGTCCCACGCCCAGCGACCACGGAAAGCCAATCTGGTAGCCCAATTCCAAGGTACCGGCGAACTCCTCGGCACCCGGGCCGGCCACGTTGTACATCACCCGGCCGGAGTGGAACCACTCCCGGGTCAACCGGTTGCGGTCCAACGGGAACACCCCGTTGAGCACCGTGTCCCACTGCTGGATCGTCATGGTGCGGCCCTTGCCGTCCACCAGGCTCATCTGATCGTCCATGCCCGCCTGCGCGGTCCCCGCCCCGACAAACAAGGCCGACGACGCCGCAAGTATCGCGACCAGCACACGACTGATTGACCTCATAGTCTCCCTTACCGCTTCGGTGGCCGGTGTCGGCATCTGATCACCCCATCGATGTCAGCGGTCATAGTATTACTGTTCGGTGCCGAAATTTCTCGGCAACCCCCCATACGCCGGTCCGCCGGGCCTTTCAGGCCGGGAAAGCTGCCACCGGCATGACCACTGTCCCCCGGCATGCGCCCTCGGCGATGTCGGTGTGCCAGGTGCCGCGCAGCGACCCGTCGGGTTGGGGTTGGTAGTAGGTCCACGAGGTGGCCCTGGCCCACTGCTTCTGATTGCCCCCGCCGCCCAGGCAGTCCCAGAGCCACTCGTAAGTCGAGATCCATTCTGAGCCATTCCAGGCATAACGGGTCGGCTGCGGGACCGTCGGGTTCCCGGGCCGGGGGCCGTCGGTGACCGTGGCCACGCATCGATTACCCGCGCACTGGCTGAACAGTGTGAAGACGGCCCCGAAGTCGCCTTCGGCCTGTCGGCTGGCCGGGCTGGTGCCCGCCTTCTGCGACGCGTAGGTGATCAACTGGTAGCGACCGTTCCACGGCTGGGGCGCTGCGGCGGCTGTCGCGGGGGTGAGCACGGTTGCGGCGAGGCTGGCTGAGATCAGCAGAAGGACGCCGCGACGGAGCCGAGCGAAGCGCGTCACGCCACTGGAGTCAGCGCGGACGACCGCGCTGGGGCCAGCGCGGGGATCAGGGTCTGACCAGGCCACATCCGTCTAGCCTAACCGGTGATAAACCCCACCCGTCGCATCTGCACCACGACTCGCCGGACGGCACGGTAGCCTCGCGAGGTGCTTCTGGCCTCGCTGAACCCCGCCGCGGAGGCTGCCGGAGCCGACGTCGCGGACGCGGTGCGGATCGGGGGAGTCACGCTGTCGCGCAGCGATCTGATCGGCGCAGCGACCTCGGTGGCCGAGCGGGTCGGGGGAGCGCAGCGGATCGCCGTCCTGGCGACGCCCACTGCGGCGACAGTGCTGGCGGTGACCGGTTGTCTGATCGCGGGCGTGCCGTTCGTCCCGGTGCCCGCCGATGTCGGAACCGCCGAACAAAACCACATCCTGGTCGACTCCGGAGCCCAGGGGTGGCTGGGCGATCTGCCCGATGACGCGTGCGGACTGCCGCACATCCCGGTGCGACGCCACGCCCGGTCGTGGCATCGCTACCGCGAACCCGATGCGGCGGACACCGCGATGGTGATCTACACCTCTGGAACGACCGGTCCGCCCAAGGGGGCGGTGATCAGCCGCGGGGCCGTCGCAGCGGACCTCGACGCGCTGGCGGCCGCCTGGCAATGGACGCCGGAGGACACCCTGGTGCACGGCCTCCCGTTGTTCCACGTGCACGGGTTGGTACTGGGGCTACTGGGGTCGCTGAGGGTGGGAAATCGGTTCGTGCATACCGGCAAGCCCACACCGCAGGCCTATGCGGCGGCCGGCGGAACCCTGTACTTCGGTGTTCCCACGGTGTGGAGCCGGATCCTCGCCGATCCGGAATCGGCGCGCGCGCTTGCTTCGGCGCGACTGCTGGTGTCGGGCAGCGCGGCGCTGCCGGTGCCGGTTTTCAGGCAGTTGGCCGAACTCACCGGCCATGCACCGGTGGAGCGTTACGGCTGCACCGAGACCCTGATCACGGTCAGCACTCGTGCCGACGGTGAACGCCGTCCCGGCTCTGTGGGCCTTCCGCTTGCGGGCATGCAGACGCGTCTGGTCGATGACGACGGGTCATCGGTGGCGCACGACGGCGAAACCATCGGGCACCTTCAGGTGCGCACGCCGACGCGGTTCGAGGGTTATCTCAATGCTCCGGAAGCCACCGCGTCCGCGTTCTCACCCGACGGTTGGTATCGCACCGGCGACGTCGCGGTTATCGACTCCCAGGGCATGCATCGCATCGTCGGCCGCGAATCGGTCGACCTGATCAAGTCCGGGGGCTATCGGATCGGCGCCGGCGAGATCGAGACCGCCATGCTGAGTCACCCCGGCGTGATCGAGGTTGCCGTCGTCGGGCTTCCGGACGCGGATCTAGGGCAGCGCATTGTGGCATTCGTCGTCGGTGACGCCGCGGCCGAGGAGCTAATTTCCTATGTAGCGCAGCAGCTTTCGGTGCATAAACGGCCCCGGGAGGTACGGATTGTGGACGCGCTTCCGCGCAATTCGATGGGCAAGGTGCTCAAGAAGGAGTTGATGTGAGTGGGTAACACGCTAGTTCGCGTGCAGCGCCTTGTTGAGCGTGACACCCCTACCGTCGCGGGAAACCACTTCGACTGCCCCGGTGACCGAGTTCCGCCGGAACAGCAGATTGTCCGCGCCGGATAGTTCGCGGGCCTTCACCGTCGCACCGTCAGACTTGGCTGCTCCGTCGGACAGCGTGACCTTGGTGCCGGCGGTCACGTACAACCCGGCCTCGACGACGCAGTCGTCGCCCAGCGAAATTCCCAAACCGGAGTTGGCGCCCAGCAGGCAGCGTCTACCGACCGAGATCTGCTCGGTGCCGCCGCCCGACAACGTGCCCATGATCGATGCACCGCCACCGACGTCGGACCCGTCGCCGATGACCACGCCCGCGGAGATGCGGCCCTCCACCATCGAAGCGCCCAGTGTTCCGGCGTTGAAGTTCACGAAACCCTCGTGCATCACGGTGGTGCCCTCGGCCAGATGAGCTCCGAGTCGAACCCGGTCGGCGTCGGCGATCCGTACCCCGGTGGGCACCACGTAGTCGACCATCCGCGGGAACTTGTCCACGCCGTAGACCGTCACCGGGCCGCGTCGGCGCAATCGCAGACGCACCGACTCGAAGCCTTCGATGCGACAGGGCCCGTAGTTGGTCCAGACCACGTTCGTCAGGGCGCCGAAGACGCCGTCGAGGTTGCAGCCGTGCGGTTCGATCAGACGATGTGAGAGCAGGTGTAGGCGCAGATAGGTGTCGAAGGTGTCGGTCGGCGCGAGATCGAGGTCGGCGATGACGGTGCGGATCGCGACGACCTGCACGCCGCGGTCGGTGTCGGGGCCGCAGAGGTCGGCCAGTTCATCGGGCGCGTCGCCGGCGCTGAGTCGGGTGGTTCCGGACGGGCTGTAGGCGCCCAGTTCGGGGTCGGGGAACCAGGCGTCGAGCACGGTGCCATCGTCGGCGATGGTGGCGAGTCCGAAACCCGCGGCGGAAGTCACTGGGACACGGTACTTCCGGCGCGAGTAGACGCAAAGTGCCGCGACACGCCGCGGGCGGGCGGACTTTTGCGTCTACTCGCACGGCAGGGGCGACCCGCTAGCCTGATCAGTTGTGCTTGACCTTCGCGCCGATCCGGCCGATCTGACCGCCGCTCTCGTCGACATCCCCAGCGTGTCCCGGGACGAGGGGCCGCTGGCCGATCAGGTCGAACGCGCACTGCGGGAGCAGACCGATTACACCGTCGTCCGCAACGGGAACGCGGTCCTGGCCCGCACAGACCTCGGCCGCCCGACCCGGGTGCTGCTGGCCGGCCACCTCGACACCGTCCCGATCGCCGACAATGTCCCGGCCCGCCGCGTGGGCGACGATATCTATGGCTGCGGCGCCAGCGACATGAAGTCCGGTGACGCGGTGTTCCTGCATCTGGCGGCCACCGTCGGCGAGCCTGCGCACGACGTCACGGTCATCTTCTACGACTGTGAAGAGATCGAGGCATCGGCTAACGGCCTGGGCCGTATTCAGCGTGAACTTCCTGAATGGCTTCGCGCCGACGTCGCGATCCTGGGCGAACCGACCGACGGCGACATCGAGGCGGGCTGTCAGGGCACCCTGCGCGCGCTGATCTCTGCAGCCGGAGTCCGGGCGCACTCGGCGCGTCCATGGCTGGGGGACAACGCAATTCACAAACTCGCGCCGGTGCTGGACCGGCTGGCCGGGTACCAGAGCCGGTCTGTCGACATCGATGGCTGCACCTACCGGGAGGGGCTGTCCGCCGTCGGGATCAGCGCCGGAATAGCCGGCAACGTCATCCCCGATGACGCCTCGGTGACGGTTAACTTTCGGTTCGCTCCCGACCGTTCCCCGGCGGCGGCGCTGGAGCATCTGCGCGAGATGTTCGCCGACCTTGACGTCGAGCTTCGGCAGACCGATGTGGCCGGGGGTGCGCTGCCGGGGCTGGATCATCCGGGAGCCGCGGCACTGGTCGCCGCGGCCGGCGGAGGGGTGCGCGCAAAGTACGGCTGGACCGATGTCGCGCGGTTCGCCGCGCTGGGCATCCCGGCGGTCAACTACGGCCCCGGCGACCCGAATGTGGCGCACCGCCGGGATGAGCGGGTCTCGGTTGCCCGGATCTCCTCGGTGGCCGCCACCGTGCGCCGCTACCTCAGCACACCGTGGTGATCGGTACCTAAGGGGCTCCCGCCACCGCCCGGGCGTGTTCCACCGCCATTCGGGTGAACTCGCAATCGGCCGAAGCGGCGATCTTTGTCAGCGCGTCGGCGGCCCGTGCGTCGCCGAGGCGGGCCGCGTCGTGCCAGGCGCGCACCGCGATCGCGTACTGGCCGGTGCGTTCGGCCATCCGGGCGGCGTCACGGGCGGCGGTGATCGCACCGTGCCGGTCGCCGACGGTGGCCAGCCGCCATGCGCGGGCCACGGCCAGTTCGGGTGCGAATAACGCCGACTTGGTTCCGTGCCGGGACTCTGCGCGGCTGAGCGCCTTGGCCGACTCGGAGATCTCGCCCTGCTGGGCCAGCGCGGTGGCAAGGTAGGTCAGCGACAGCGGGCCCCACGAGTATCCGGTGCGCTCCAGCGTCGCTGAGGCGGGCGCGAGTAGTGCGGCCGCGGCGGCCGGCTCGCCGCGGGCGATCAGGACCTCGGCCAACAGCAACTCCCCGATCGATCGGCCGGGCTGCGCCAGCTCGGCGACGTCGGTGAAGCCGGCGGCGGTGTCGTAGGCGTCCTGGGTTCGGCCGGCCATCAACGATGTCGTGGTCTCGGCAAGCCCCACGGTGAAGCGCAGCAGCCCGGGATATTCGGTGCCGAGCGCCCGATCCACCAGTCGGCCGACGTCGGCGAACCGTCCCATCCGGGCAGAACTCAGCGCGGCGGCACTCGCGGCCCACGCGACCGCCATGTCCGGCGCGTCCGGTGCGGCCAGTACCGCCGTGGCGAGGTCGAGAGCGCGCGTCAGGTTCCCGGCATTCATCGCGAACGTCGCGGACAGTGCGTCGAGGGTGAGCCGCGCCGATGCCCCGCTCACCCGACGGTGAATGGTGCCCAGGAAGGCGGTCGCCCGCTCCGGCTCCGAGAGCATCCAGAACTGGTTGGCAGCCCGGGGCAACGCCCAGGCCAGGACCTGATCCTCAGACAGCGTGTCGAGATCCACTCCGGCCAGGACATGGTCGGCTTCGCGGCCACGGCCCTGCCAGGCCAGCGCGTAGCTCAGGGCCAGGCGGCCATCGAAGCGCTCCTCGCGCTCCAGTGCGGCGGCGGCCAGTCGTTCGCTCAGGCCCAGATCGCCCAGGCGCAGTGCCTCCTGTGCGGCGGCGATGACATCGTCGACCGGTTCCGGGTTTTCGCTGGCCATCGCGAGCACCGAGCGCCCGAGCCGGTCTCCGAGGTGTCGGTGCGGGTAGGTCGCGAGCCGGGCGGCCACCTCCGACCGCAACTGGCGCAGGTGCGGTGCTGGCGCATCGGCGGCGATGTGGTCGGCGAAGAGCGGATGTCCGCAGTACACCTCATTGCCGATCCGCTGCACGGCCCCGGTCGCCTCGGCGGTGTCGACGGCATCGGCTGCGCTCAGGGCGACGAGATCGGTACGTGCCAGGGGTTCGCGCACGCTGAGAAAGCCGAGCACTGCCCGGGCCGCGGCAGGGAGACCCGCAAGGTAACGGTCGATGAGTTCCGGTAGCGAACGCTCCGGGTCGCCGGTCAGCACCATGAGCCGAAGGTGCAGAGGGTTACCGGCGCTGCGGCGATAAAACTCAGCGGCATCAGCGCCGGAGTCCGTGCCCGCGATGACCTCGGCGGTCTCAGCGCCGCTGAGTGGTGCGACGTCGACGCGCCGCAGCAGACCGTCCTCCCACAGCGCCGCGACTGCGGTGGGGATCGGCGGCGTCGACCGTGCCGTGACGATGATCCGACCCCGGCTCGGTTGCGCAGACGCGAGGAGTTGCGCGAGTTGATACACCAACGTGGCGGAAAGCGGGTCGAGAAGATGGGCGTCGTCGATGATGATGAGAGCGTCATCTGCCTGGGCCAGAAGCGAATCCAGTGCCGCGTGGATGAGTGCGGCAGGTTTGCCGACCTCGGAGATGGTGACCAGGGTGCCGAAAGCTCCGAACGGGATCTGAGACTGGGTCGCGGTGCCGATCACCCACACTCCACTGCGCTGTCCCCACCGTTCGGCGATCTGCCCGGCCAGCGTTGTTTTGCCGACGCCATCGACACCGAGCAGGGCGATCCCGCCGGCGTCGCTTTCGGCAAGCAACTCGGCGATCTCGTCCACCAGCTGTCGGCGCGGCGCTACCGCCCACGGGATCGACATAGCCGGACTTTATGGCCGCAGACCCACTCTGCACACCAATAGGGGCAAACCAGTAGCCGTAAAACGCGGCACAGTTCGGCGGCGAGGGGACTCTGGTCTAGGTTTTGCGGTGTGCCACCGCCGGGTTTCGACACCGCCTGGGCGGTATGCGTCTACTGCTCGGCCGGACCCCGGCACCCCGAGTTGCTGGATTTGGCCGGCCGGGTCGGCGCGGCGATCGCTCGTCGTGGCTGGACCCTGGTGTCCGGGGGCGGGAACATCTCGGCGATGGGTGCAGTTGCGGCCGGGGCGCGCGAGGCGGGTGGGCATACCGTCGGCGTGATCCCCAAGGCGCTGCTGCATCGCGAGTTGGCCGACACCGAGGCCGACGAGTTGGTCGTCACCGACACCATGCGGCAGCGAAAGCAGGTGATGGAGGACCGCAGTGACGCCTTCCTGACATTGCCCGGTGGGATCGGCACCTGCGAGGAGCTGTTTGAAACCTGGACCGCGGGGTATCTCGGGATCCACGACAAACCCGTGGTGCTGCTCGATCCCGCGGGTCACTACGACGGGTTGCGCAGCTGGCTGGAATCCCTGGCGCACACCGGGTACGTCACACGCGCCGCACTCGACCGACTGGTGGTCGTTGGTGAGGTCGATGCGGCCCTTGATCTCTGCGCCGGGGAGACCCGCAGAAGGGAGTTCGATGGTGAGCACTGATAAGGCGGCGCGTGCCGTGGGCCTGCTCGACCTGCTCACCCGGTTGCCGGCGGTCCTGATCGACGCGCCGGTGATCCTGCGCGGTGCACGGACCGGACTGTCAGCCCAGCCGAACTCGCGGGCGTCGATCGGCAAAGTCTTCGCCGAACGTGCCGCCCGCTACGGCGACAGGACTTTCCTGCGCTACGGCGACGAGAAAATCAGCTACTCCGAAGCCAACGAGACCGCCAACCGATACGCGGCGGTGCTCGCTGAGCGCGGTGTGGGCCACGGGGACGTTGTCGGCATCATGGAGCGCAATTCCCCCGATGTGGTGCTGACGATGCTCGCGGCGGTCAAATGCGGCGCGGTGGCCGGCATGCTCAATCATCATCAGCGCGAGGAGGTGCTGGCCCACAGCATCGGACTGCTCGGCGCCACCGTCGTCGTCGCCGAGGCCGATCTGATCGATCCGATCAGAGCCAGTGGCGCCCCACTGTCCGGCGTCGAGGTGATCTCCGCCGAAGACTTCGCCGCCGCCGCCGAGGGCAAGTCGGCGGCAAACCCCGATTCAGCCTCGCAGGTGCAGGCCAAGGATCCGGCGTTCTACATCTTCACCTCGGGCACCACCGGTCATCCGAAGGCCAGCGTGATGACCCACCTGCGGTGGCTGCGCGCGCTGGCGGCCTTCGGCGGACTGGGGTTGCGACTGCGCGGCAGTGACACGCTCTACTGCCCGCTGCCGATGTATCACAACAACGCGCTGACCGTCGCGCTGTCCTCGGTGATCGACGCGGGTGCCACGCTCGCGCTGGGTAGGGGGTTCTCGGCATCGCGCTTCTTCGACGAAGTGCGACAACTGGACGCCACCGCATTCGTCTACATCGGTGAAGTGTGCCGCTATCTGCTGAACCAACCGCCTCGGGCTGACGATCGCGCGCACAAGATCCGGGTAATCGTCGGCAACGGGCTCCGCCCGGAGATCTGGCAGGAGTTCACCCACCGGTTCGGTATTGGCCGGGTGGCGGAGTTCTACGCCGCCAGCGAGGGAAACACCGGCTTCATCAACGTCTTCAACGTCCCGGGATCGACCGGGGTCAATCCGATGCCGCTGGCCTACGTCGAGTACGACCCGGAGACGGGCGAGCCGGTGCGCGGTTCCGACGGGCGGGTGCGCCGGGTTCCGCCCGGGCGGCCGGGTCTGCTGCTGAGCCCGGTCAACCGGTTCTCGCCGTTCGACGGCTACACCGACAAGGCGGCCAGTGAGCGCAAGTTGGTGCGCAACGCCTTCAAGGATGGCGACGTCTGGTTCAACACCGGCGACCTGATGAGCCCCCAGGGACTCGGGCATGCGGCATTCACCGACCGCCTCGGCGACACCTTCCGCTGGAAGGGCGAGAACGTGGCCACCACCGAGGTCGAGGCGGCGCTGGTCGCCGATCGCGCCGTCGAGGAGTGCACGGTATTCGGCGTGGAAGTGCCTGACACCGGTGGACGGGCCGGGATGGCGGCGATCAAACTGCGCGACGGCGCGAGCTTCGACGGCCGCCGCCTGGCTGAAACCCTCTACGCGACCCTGCCGGTGTACGCGGTGCCGTTGTTCGTCCGCATCGTCGCCTCGCTGGAGACCACCTCGACGTTTAAAAGCCGCAAGGTCGAGTTGCGCAACCAGGCTTACGGCGCCGACGTGTCCGATCCGCTGTACGTGCTGGTCGGCCGCGAGGAGGGTTATCTGCCGTTCTATCCGTCCTACCCGGCCGACGTCGCCGCCGGCCGTAGCCCCAACTAGCCTTGGCCTGGTGGACGCGACGTTCTGCGGACGACCGGTGGCCGGCGATCGCGCCTTGATCATGGCGATCGTCAACCGCACCCCGGACTCCTTCTACGATCGGGGCGCGACGTTCACCGACGAGGCCGCGATGGCCGCGGTACACCGGGTCGTCGCCGAGGGGGCCGACGTCATCGACATCGGCGGGGTTAAGGCCGGACCGGGGATCCTCGTCGACGCAGCCGAGGAGATCGCCCGCGTGGTGCCCTTCATCGAGTGGGTCCGCGCTGAGTATCCCGAGCAGTGCATCAGCGTGGACACCTGGCGCGCCTCGGTCGCCACACTGGCGTGCGCGGCCGGAGCCGACATCATCAACGACACCTGGGCCGGGCACGATCCGGCACTGCCCGAGGTCGCTGCGGAGTTCGGTGCCGGCATCGTCTGCTCACACACCGGCGGCGCGGTGCCGCGCACCCGGCCTTTCCGCGTCACCTACGGAACAGCGGTGACCGGCGTCCTCGACGATGTCATTGCCGAAGTCACCGCTGCCGCCGAACATGCTGTGGCAGTGGGGGTATCACGTGATCGCGTGCTCATCGACCCCACCCATGATTTCGGTAAGAACACCCACCACGGCCTCACACTGCTGCGTCATGTCAGGGATCTCGTCGAGACCGGATGGCCGGTCCTGATGGCGCTGAGCAACAAGGACTTCATCGGGGAGACTCTCGGCGTGGAGCTCACCGAACGACTTGAGGGCACCCTGGCCGCGACCGCACTGGCCGCCGCCGACGGAGCCCGGATGTTCCGGGTGCACGAGGTCGGACCCACTCGTCGGGTGCTAGAGATGGTCGCCTCGATCGCCGGGGATCGGCCGCCGACGCGCACGGTGCGGGGGCTGGCATGAACGCCGGCGCCGACGATCCCGGTGCTATCTGGTTGGCCGGTCACAGCTGGCACCGTCCCGCGTGGACGATGGCCGAACTCGTGGCGGCCAAGGCCGGCCGGACCATCTCGGTGGTGCTGCCCGCGCTCAACGAGGCCGAGACCGTCGCTGCGGTCATCAACACCATCACGCCGATGCTGGGTGAAACGTCGACGTTGGGCGGACTCGTCGACGAATTGATCGTGCTGGACTCCGGCTCCACCGACGACACCGAGGCGCGTGCGCGAGCCGCCGGGGCCCGGGTCGTCCACCGGGAGGAGGCCCTGCCCGAGATCGCGCCGCAGCCGGGCAAGGGCGAGGCGCTGTGGCGCTCGCTGGCGGCCACCACGGGCGACATCATCGTCTTCATCGACTCCGATCTGATCGACCCCGATCCGATGTTCGTGCCGCGTCTGGTGGGCCCACTGCTCACCGAGGACGGCATCCACCTGGTCCGGGGTTTCTACCGGCGGCCGTTGAAAGTCGGTGATGGCGAAGATGCCAACGGCGGCGGCCGGGTCACTGAACTGGTTGCCCGCCCGCTGCTGGCGGCGCTGCGACCGGAACTCGGCTACGTGCTGCAGCCGCTGGGCGGTGAATATGCCGGGACCCGGGAACTGCTGACCGCGGTGCCGTTCGCGCCGGGCTACGGCGTCGAGATCGGAATCCTGATCGACACCTACGACCGGTTCGGTCTGGATGCGATCGCACAGGTGAACCTCGGTGTGCGCACGCACCGCAACCGGCCGCTCAGCGAGCTGGGCCCGATGAGTCGGCAAATCATCGCCACCCTGCTGACCCGCTGCGGTATCGACGACTCCGGTGTCGGGCTGACCCAGTTCCTGCCCGACGGTCCAGGACAGGGAGCACAGGGGGGACTGCAGGGGTACCGCACGAAGGCCTCGACGGTGTCGCTGGCCGACCGGCCCCCGATGAACACCGTGCGCCAGACGCGCCGATGAACACCGTGCGCCAGACGCACCGATGAACACCGTGCGCCAGACGCGCCGCGGAACCCGGTGAGGAAGGATCTCGGGGTGTGACGCTGATCCTGTTGTATCTGGTGGTCCTGATTCTGGTCGCCGTCGTCCTTTTCGGTATTGCCAGTGTGGTGTTCGGCCGCGGCGAGCAGTTGCCGCCACTGCCCCGGGGCACGACCGCGACCGTGCTGCCGGCCTTCGAGGTCACCGGCGCCGATGTCGAGGCCGTCAAGTTCGCACAGGTGCTTCGCGGTTACAAGACCAGCGAGGTGGACTGGGTGCTTGAGCGCCTCGGTGCCGAGATCGACCACTTGCGGGCCGAACTCGATGCCGTCCGAAGTGGCGTAGCCGGGCCGGTTGATCCGAACCGGAATTGATACCTCCGGCCGGCGGCGACGCTCGCTTGCGGTGCGACTGGGCGGCCGGCGGACCGCCGCTGCTGCAGGACTATCACGACCGCGAATGGGGTAGGCCGCTGCGCGGCCGCGTCGCCCTGTTCGAACGGATGACTCTGGAGGCCTTTCAGAGCGGGCTGTCCTGGTGGATCATCCTGCGCAAGCGGGAGAACTTCCGGCGGGCATTCGCCCATTTCGACATCGAGACCATCGCCGGCTACTCCGAACGGGACGTCGACCGCTTAATGGCCGACACCGGCATCGTGCGCAACCGGGCCAAGATCGAGGCCACCATCGCCAATGCCCGGACGGCGGCAACGCTCGAGGTCGACCTCTCCGACCTGCTGTGGTCCCACGCCCCACCGTGGCGCCCCCGCCCGGCCGGACCGTCCGACGTGCCAGCGTCGACGGCGGACTCGGCCGCCCTGGCCCGCCACCTCAGAGGACTCGGTTTCCGGTTCGTCGGACCCACCACGGCCTATGCATTGATGCAGGCCACCGGGATGGTCGATGACCATCTTCGGACCTGCTGGGTGCCTTCTGGACCACCGTTCACCGGGTCTTTTTCACCTCTGGGCCCAGATAGGGAAGAATGAGGGCAACGTGAACCAGCCAGCCCGGCATCCGATTCGGTCATGGCGGCGGGTCTGCGCGATCTGGAGGGAGCACTCGATGGCGGCCATGAAGCCCAGGACCGGCGACGGTCCGTTGGAAGCGACCAAAGAGGGGCGCGGCATCGTGATGCGGGTACCGCTGGAGGGTGGCGGTCGACTCGTCGTCGAACTGACCCCCGATGAGGCCTCCGCTCTGGGCGACGAACTCAAGGGCGTCACCAGTTGAGTCACCGACTGGTGGGACTCAAACGGGAACCGACCGGCTAGGCCGTTACCCCGCGGTACACCTCGAGGGTCTGCGCGGCGATACGCGCCCAGGAGAACTCGTCGATACAACGCTGCCGCCCGGCCGCGCCGTACCGCGCGGCCCTGGCGCTATCGGAGATGAGAGCGTTGATCGCCGCTGCCAGGTCGGCGTCGAAGGCCTTCGGGTCCGCCGCGTCGTAGTGCACCAACGTGCCGGTGATGCCGTCGGTGACGACCTCCGGGATGCCGCCCACGTCGGAAGCGACCACCGCTGTTTCGCAGGCCATCGCCTCGAGGTTAACGATACCTAACGGCTCGTACACCGATGGGCAAACGAAAACCGTTGCCGCTGAAAGAATTTCGCGGATCCGATGTGCCGGTAGGATATCGCGAATCCAGAACACGCCACTGCGCCTGTCGGCCAGGTCAGAGACCGCAGCGGTCACCTCGGCGGCGATTTCCGGAGTATCGGGAGACCCGGCACACAGCACCAATTGTGTCTCCGGCGCGAAGCGGTGGGCCGCGGCGATGAGGTGCGGCACCCCTTTCTGGCGGGTGATCCGCCCGACGAAAGCCACCATCGGCCGCGACCTGTCCACCCCGAGTTCGTCGATGATCGACTCGCCGGACTCGGCCGGGCCGGGATACCAGACACTGGTGTCGACGCCGTTCTTGACGACGTGCACCCGGCCCGGGTTCAGCGCCGGGTACGCCGTCAGTACGTCGTCTCGCATGCCTGAACTCACGGCGATCACCGCATCGGCGGCCTGCACCGCGGTGCGCTCGACCCACAGTGAGACCTGGTAGCCGCCCCCGAGTTGTTCGGCTTTCCAGGGCCGCAGCGGTTCCAGCGAATGCGCCGTGAGGACGTGCGGCATGCCATGCAGCAGTGCCGCGAGGTGCCCAGCCATGCCGGTGTACCAGGTGTGCGAATGCACCACGTCGGCACCGGCGGCGGCATCGGCCATCCGAAGATCGGTCGACAGCGTCGACAGTGCGGGGTTGGCGTTCTTGAGCGCGGGGTCGGGCTGATGGGCGAACGCCTCGGCGCGGACCGAACCCATGCAGTGCACGTCGACGTCGCACAGGTGGCGTAACTGGGCTACCAACTCGGTCACGTGCACCCCCGCGCCGCCGTAGACCTCCGGCGGGTACTCGCGGGTCATCATCGCCACACGCATACCGCAGACGGTAGCCCCACCTGCCCCGTGATTGGAACCTGCCGCAGGAACCGGTCCTCGGTACCGGCAATGGCGAAACCCGCATTGCTCAGCAGTCGGCAGCCCCGGTGACTAGGTTTACTGCCATGAGGGAGTTGCCACACGTACTCGGCATCGTCATGGCCGGAGGCGAGGGCAAACGGCTCTATCCGCTCACCGCGGACCGGGCCAAACCCGCAGTTCCCTTCGGCGGGGCCTATCGGCTGATCGACTTCGTGCTGTCGAATCTGGTCAATGCGCGGTATCTGCGCATTTGCGTTCTGACCCAGTACAAGTCGCATTCACTGGACCGGCACATCTCGCAGAACTGGCGGTTGAGCGGACTGGCGGGGGAGTACATCACCCCGGTTCCTGCGCAGCAGCGACTCGGCCCCCGCTGGTACACGGGTTCGGCGGATGCGATCTATCAGTCGCTGAACCTGATCTACGACGAGGATCCCGACTACATCGTCGTGTTCGGTGCTGATCACGTCTACCGGATGGATCCCGAGCAGATGGTGCAGTTCCACATCGACAGCGAGGCCGGTGCGACGGTGGCCGGCATCCGGGTACCGCGCGCCGAGGCGAGCGCCTTCGGATGCATCGACGCCGACCCGTCCGGCCGCATTCGCAGTTTCGTCGAGAAACCGGCCGACCCGCCGGGTATTGCGGACGATCCCGAGAAGACCTTCGTCTCGATGGGCAACTATGTCTTCACCACCAAGGTGCTGATCGATGCGATCCGTGCCGACGCCGAGGATGACCAGTCTGACCATGACATGGGCGGAAACATCATTCCGCGACTGGTGTCTGAGGGCGGCGCGGCGGTGTACGACTTCAACGACAATGAAGTGCCTGGTTCCACCGAACGCGACCACGGGTACTGGCGCGACGTCGGGACCCTCGATGCGTTTTATGACGCGCATATGGACCTTGTCTCGGTTCACCCGGTTTTCAACCTGTACAACAAGCGCTGGCCGATCCGGGGGGAGTCGGAAAACCTGGCGCCGGCCAAGTTCGTCAACGGCGGTTCGGCCCAGGAGTCGGTCGTCGGCGCGGGCAGCATCATCTCGGCGGCATCCGTGCACTCCTCGGTGCTGTCGAGCAACGTGGTCGTCGAAGACGGCGCGGTCGTGGACGGCAGCGTGCTGATGCCCGGGGTCCGGGTGGGCCGCGGGGCGGTGGTCCGGCACGCGATATTGGACAAGAACGTCGTCGTCGGACCCGGTGAGCAGATCGGGGTGGATCCGGAACTGGATCGGGAGCGCTTTGCGATCAGCGCCGGTGGCGTGGTCGCTGTGGGCAAGGGCGTCTGGATCTAAACCGGTCGTGGAGCCAGATCCCGACGCCGACGCCGACGGAGCAGCCACACCGCCGCCGCCGCGAGAGCGATCAGCACGATCGCGACTAGCGCCGGAATCAGGATCGCGATGAAAACCAGGCTGACACTGGTGAAGTCCTCGATGGTGCTCAACACCGGCGCCGCGACGCCCGCCGTCGCGACATTGGCGGCCGGCCGCACCGCCGTCTTGGTTAGGTGTACCACCAGTGCGGTGACGACGCCGATCACCACCGGTACCCACTGGCCGGTCCGGGCGAACTCGGCCGGGTCGCTCACCGCGGCCGTCTGGGCCGCGGTACCGGATCCGAACACGATGCCCCCGGCCGTGGGCCGGACGAAGGTCTGCACCGTGTCGTTGACCGTGTCCAGGGCGGGGATCTTGTCGGCGACGATCTCCACCGCGAGCAGAACCGCAATGACCGCCATCACCCAGCTGTTCTCCAGCCAGGTCCAGCCCGATGGCAGGGTGATCAGGCTGGTGAACTTCGAGAGCAGCCCCATCATCAGCATGGGGATGTAGGCGTTGAGCCCGGCGGCGGTCGCTAGGCCGAAGCCGGTCATCAGTTCCATCCGGGTTTCCCTTCGCCGCTCAGTCGCGCACCGCGACGAGGACGCCGTCTCCCAACGGCACAAGCACCGGGGTAAGCCGTTCGTCCTCGGCGATCAGGCGGGCCGCTTCACGCACCGCGGTCACCTCCGGGTCGTTCGCACTCGGGTCGCCCGCCCGGCCGTCGAGGGCGGCGTGGTGCACCACGATCACGCCGCCGGGCCGCAACAGCCGCACACCTTCGACGACGAAGTGCGGCTGCCCGGCCGGTTCGGCATCGATGAACACCAGGTCGTAGGACTCGTCGGCAAGGCGGGTGAGCACTTCCTGGGCTCGGCCGGCGATCAGCCGGGTGCGGCTGGGACCGATCCCGGTCTCGTTAAAGGCTTGTTTGGCGAGGCGCTGATGCTCCGGTTCGACGTCGATCGTGGTGAGTACGCCGTCGTCACGCATCCCCGAGAGCAACCACAGCCCGCTCACGCCCGTCCCGGTTCCGACCTCGACGACCGCCTTGCCTCCGCTGAGCCTGGCCAGCAGGCCCAGCAACGCCCCGACTGCGGGGGTTACCGCTCCGGCCCCCGCATCGACCGCACGCTCGCGGGCCGCCGAGACGATGGCGTCCTCGGAGATCGAGCCCTCAGCGTGAGCCAGGATCCGCTCAGCCCGGCTTGGCCGCGTTCCGCTGCCCGGATCGTCGATGATGGACATTCTCAGCAGCGTAGATCAAGTCCGCCGCTGTGTCGGCCGACGCGCCAGGACTGGCTCCAGCACCCCCACCGGCCCTGATCGAGAAAACGCCCATGCTTGCTGCCAAATGACCAATTCCTGACGTTCGGCCAGTTAAGGGCTGATTTATCAGGCAACATTTAGTTTGCTCACATGGGTTGCACACCGCAGCCGGGAAAGGTGGGGGACATGGCGCGCAGAGGGAGCCGGATCGGGAATACCCCGCAGAGCCGTGCTGTTGTGACGGTTGAGATACCCAGCTGCGCCGAGCTGCTGGCCCCTGCTGACCAGGAGGATCCGACGACCGCCACACTGACTGTCCCGGCTGCGACGACCCCCGTCGCCCAGGGCGCCGAGCCGAAGCTGGCCGGTCCGTCTGAGGAACTGCAGGGCACCGCGGTGTTCGACGCCACCGGTGACCGGGCGGCGATGCCGTCGTGGGATGAACTGGTGCGTCAGCACGCCGACCGGGTCTACCGGCTGGCGTACCGGCTCTCCGGCAACCAGCACGACGCCGAGGATCTCACTCAGGAGACCTTCATTCGGGTGTTCCGGTCATTGCAGAACTACCAGCCCGGCACCTTCGAGGGCTGGCTCCACCGCATCACCACGAACCTGTTCCTCGACATGGCCCGCCGCCGCGGCCGCATCCGCATGGACGCGCTGCCGGAGGACTACGACCGGGTGCCGTCCAACGGACCCACGCCCGAGCAGATCTACCACGATGCGCGGCTGGGTCCCGATCTCCAGGCGGCGCTGGACTCGCTGCCGGCTGAGTTTCGCGCCGCGGTGGTGTTGTGCGACATCGAAGGGCTGTCCTACGAGGAGATCGGTGCCACTCTCGGCGTCAAGCTGGGCACCGTGCGCAGTCGCATCCACCGTGGTCGCCAGGCCCTGCGCGATCACCTGGCGGCAAGCTCCGGAGATCGGGCAGCCGCCGTCGATTCGGCCTGAAGGTCCCCGGGTGCGCCGTGACACCCCTAGGGGGCATCGACGTGTCACGGCGTTGACGCTGATCGCGCTACATTTGAGTTAACTGATCTCGAGTTGAGTGGAAGGGAGTGCCGGCGATGGTCGATCCGGGAGATGTGTTCCGCCGGGCCCTGTCCTGGCTGCCCCCGCACTTCGCCTCCCAAAGTGACGCCCCGGTCGGTGCCCCGCGTCAGTTCAATTCCACTGAGCATCTCTCCACCGAGGCCATCGCCGCCTACGTGGACGGCGAACTCCGGATGAAGGCCCATCTGCGGGCCGGCCACCACCTGACGCTGTGTCCGCAATGTGCCGCCGAGGTCGACGCCCAGGGACAGGCCCGCGCCGCACTGCGTGACTCCCGACCGATCAGCATGCCGAACTCCCTGATGAACCTGCTCTCCCAGATCCCGCAGTCCACCCATGATGAGACGCTGCCGCCGCCGCCGAGCCTGACCGACCAACTGATCGACGACACCGGCCGGGGCCGTCGCAAGCGCCGGTAGGGTGAAGACCGTCTTACCCCGAACGTTGGATAGAGGTTGATGTGAGTCCTGATAGGGACACTCCTGGCGGACACCGACTGGCGCCGCGGCCGGTATCGCGGCCCCCGGTGGATCCCGCGGCGACGCGGACGTTCGGGCGCCCGCGCGGCGTCGACGGCTCGTTCGTCGCCGAGAAGCTGCGTCCGTCCAGATTCCGCGACGAGTTCGCGCCGACGGAAAAGCAGCCGGATCCGATTCTCGAGGAGGCCTTCGGGCGCCCTAATCAGGCTGCCGAGTCACTGCAGCGGCACCCGGCCGACGCCGGTGCGCTCAACGCCGGGCCCGCCGTCGAGGACGTCCCTGCCGATCCCTGGCGTGATCCGGCCGCAGCGGCTGCACTGGGCACCCCCGCGGTGGCCAAGCCGACGTACATCGCGCCCGCGGCGGCGGTCGGAAAACTCGGCGTCCGCGACGTGTTGTTCGGCGGCCGGGTGTCCTACACCGCCCTGGCGGTGCTGGGTATCACAGCGATGTTGATCGGTATCGCCGGCGGCTGGGTTGGTCGCAAGACCGCCGAGGTCGTCGAGGCGTTCACCACCTCGAAGGTCACGCTGTCCACCACCGACGCCGGTGAGGTGCCGCCCGGCCGATTCGCCCAGGTGGCCGCGTCGGTCGCCGATTCAGTAGTCACCATCGAGGCCAAGAGCGATGAGTCCGGCGCTCAGGGTTCCGGCGTGGTCGTCGATGAGCGCGGTTACATCGTCACCAACAACCATGTCATCTCCGAAGCCGCAGCCAGTCCGAGCAAGTTCAAGCTCACGGTGGTGTTCAACGATGGCAAGGAAGTTCCGGCCAACCTCGTCGGCCGCGACCCCAAGACCGACCTCGCCGTTCTCAAGGTCGACAACGTCGACAACCTCACGGTCGCCAAGTTTGGCGACTCCGACAAGCTGCGGGTGGGCGAGGAAGTGATCGCCGCGGGTGCACCGCTGGGTCTGCGCAGCACCGTCACCTCCGGCATTATCAGCGCGCTGAACCGGCCGGTACCGCTGTCCGGCGAAGGCTCTGACACCGATACCGTCATCGACGCGGTGCAGACCGACGCCTCCATCAATCACGGCAACAGCGGCGGCCCTCTGATTGACATGAATTCTCTGGTGATCGGCATCAATACCGCGGGGAAGTCGTTGTCCGACAGTGCAAGTGGTCTCGGTTTCGCGATCCCGGTCAATGAGGTGAAAGCCACCGTCGAGACGCTCATCAAAGACGGCAAGATCGCCCATCCGACTTTGGGCCTGTCGGCCCGGTCGGTGAGTAACGACCTCGCCTCTGGCGCACAGGTTGCCAACGTGAAGTCCGGCGGGCCCGCCGACAAGGCCGGCGTGAAGGAGAACGACGTCGTGATCAAGGTCGGCGACCGGATGGTCGCCGACGCCGACGAATTCGTCGTCGCAGTCCGGCAACTCGCGCTGGGCAAGGACGCTCCGATCGAGGTCATGCGCGACGGCCGCAAGGTCATCTTGACGGTGAATCCGGCCCCGGACAACTGACGCGATGTTCGCCAACATCGGGTGGGGCGAGATGATCCTGCTGGTGGTCGTCGGCTTGGTGGTGCTGGGGCCGGAGCGGCTTCCGGGCGCGATCCGCTGGGCCTCCGGATCGCTGCGCCAAGCGCGCGACTACCTCAGCGGCGCGACCACCGCGTTGCGCCAGGAACTCGGTCCCGAGTTCGAGGATCTTCGAGAACCACTGGGCGAGTTGCAGAAACTACGCGGCATGACCCCGCGCGCCGCACTGACCAAGCACCTCCTCGACGGCGACGATTCGTGGATCACCGGCGACTTCGACGGCCCGCCGGTGAAGTCGCACAGCGCCACCATGCCGCCGACCGCGGCGCCCCCCACCTCGCCGGGCGGCCCGGCACCATTCGACGCCGACGCGACGTGAATGTGGCGCCCCGTGAATCCGGCGCCCCGTGAATCCGGCGCCCCGCGTCGCGTGTGCGCCTAGCGCGCGGCTGGATCCAGGCCCAGAGACATTCCGGCCAGACCGCGCCGCCGGGCCATCAGCTTGTCGGCGATCGCGAGCAGCTCCGCGCCGGCGGCTGATTCCGGTGCCGACAGCACCAGTGGCACGCCGCGGTCCCCGGCAGTCACCAGAGCGGGATCCAGCGGAACCTGCCCGAGTAGTGGGACGTCCGCCCCGACTGCGCGGGTCAGCCGCTCGGCCACCTGCCGCCCCCCGCCCTCGCCGAAGATGTCCCACGTGGTGCCGTCGGGCATCACCAGACCGGCCATGTTCTCCACCACGCCCACAATGCGCTGCCGGGTCTGCAGCGCGATAGCACCGGCGCGCTCGGCGACCTCCGCGGCCGCAGCCTGAGGCGTGGTGACAACAAGAATCTCCGCACTCGGGAGTAGTTGTGCCACCGAGATCGCCACGTCACCGGTGCCCGGTGGCAGATCGAGCAGGAGTACGTCCAGATCCCCCCAGTACACGTCGGCGAGGAACTGCTGCAACGCCCGGTGCAGCATCGGTCCGCGCCACGCGACCGGAGCGTTGCCCTGGGTGAACTGCGCGATCGAGATGACCCTCACGTCGTGCGCTATCGGGGGAAGGATCATCGACTCGACCTGGGTCGGCCGATCGCTGGTTCCCATCATCCGCGGCACCGAATGGCCGTAGATATCGGCATCCAGCAGACCTACGGACAGGCCGCGCGAGGCCATAGCGGCCGCGAGATTGACAGTGACGCTGGACTTTCCGACTCCGCCCTTACCGGAAGCGACGGCGTAAACCCGGGTCAGGGATCCGGGTTGGGCGAATGGGATCACCGGCTCAGCCGAAAGCCCCTGCTCGCCGCGCAACTGCTTGCGCAGTTCGGTGCGCTGCTCGTCGCTCATCACGTCCAGGTTCACCGTGATCGACCCGGTACCCGGAACGTCGGCGACGGCCGCGCTGACCATGTCGGTGATCTCGGTCTTCTTGGGACACGCCCCGGTGGTCAGGTAGATCTCGACGACCACCGCGCCGTCCTCAGCGACCGTGACGCTCTTGACCATGTTGAGTTCAGTGATCGGCCGCCGCAGTTCGGGATCGATGACGCCGGCCAGGGCGGCGCGCACCGCCTGCTCGCGCTCGTTGTTGTTTTCGGTCATCGTCGGCTGAGTCTAGATGCGCACGATGGGTCTCGGTGCGCGGGAGTGCGACGCGAGGGTCAGCTGACCGGCCCGGGCAGCGCGCCGGTGGCCGGTTGTTCTTCCGGTATCGCGACGGCGCCGGGTGCCGGGGCGCCGGGTGCCGGGGGAAGCCACGGTGCCGCCGGGGGCGGAGGCATGCCGGGCAGTGGTGCCTCGGGGGGCGGAGGCATGCCGGGCAGTGGT
>Ga0247839_1001621_pt1 | contig 36316 bp, 53 predicted proteins | sample LaCruzMarch2015__6_FD_192405 | JGI IMG/M metagenome (GOLD analysis project Ga0247839, IMG submission 192405) | Freshwater microbial communities from meromictic Lake La Cruz, Castile-La Mancha, Spain - LaCruzMarch2015_16m | ecosystem: Environmental > Aquatic > Freshwater > Lake | place: Spain... | reverse complement strand
ATTTAAAATTAAAACCTAATTGTATTTGTAGGTAATGCACATTATTTTTCTGTGCCGTTGCCTTTATATTCCTGCCTTGTTTGATTGACAAGTTGGTTAATGTTATCAACTTCTTTAACAGCCTGCTTTCTTGCAAAAACTGGTAATTGCTCACCAATCAGAATCATTTTAATTAAGTCAGGGTCGGTTACAATTACAGCTGCACTTGAATTTTCTGCAATTGATAATCCATTGCCTGTCATTAGCCATTCATAATTAACACCTGCATCTTTGCAAATTTTCAAAGCGGTTTCATAATCTGGTATTTTTAAGCCAACAAGCCAGTTTCTTCCAGTTGTTATTGTTTTTTTGTATTTATTTGCCAGTAAAGTCTGCCTTTTTTCTTTCGGCAAACCCAGCCTGTCACAAACAAAATGCATACGTTTTGCAAAATCATCTCTTGGGTTACTCATAATATCTATCATAATTTATAAAAATAAAACTTTTAGTGTTTGACAAAGTGAAACTATTGGTTTTAGAATGAGCATTAATGAACTTTAATGATTACATTTCTAATAAATCGCAGCCAGAATTTGCAAAAAAATTGGGCGTTTCACAAACAATTGTTAATTCATGGGTGCGAGGTATTAAAAGAATTTCAAGTGAAAGAGTACTTGAAATTTGTGAGCATACTGGCTGGATGGTAACGCCACATGAGTTGCGCCCTGATTTATATCCAAACCCTGACGATGGCTTGCCATCTGATATGCGTTGCGATTGCCAAAAAGCAGCTTGATGTTTGTTTTTCATAAGGCAACTATATTTTTTTGGTTATTTTTAAGCAATACGAACTGTTACGAATGATTCGGAAGGATACGTAAATGGATGGAATAGAGTCTTTAAATGAAGTTCTAGTCGAAGTTGTTAAGGCTTTAGGTGGAAGCAAGAAAGTTGCACCATTGATGTGGCCTGAAAAATCTGTGAATGCAGCTGCGATACTGCTTTGCGATTGTTTAAACAATGACAGGGCGCAGAAATTAACACCTGATCAAGCGATATTCATACTTAGGCTTGCCCGCAATAACAATATAAACATTGGAATCGAATATATCTGCCAAGCATTGGGTTATAGCAAACCAACTCCAATTCAACCCGAAGATGAAAAAGCCCAATTAATGCGCGAGTTTATCACTGCACAAAAGCTAATGGCTAATATTGCCAAGCAAATGGAATCAGTCGGCATTTTAAAGGCAGTGGCTTAAAAAGATTTAGCGCCTGATCTGTGCGTTAGATGCCAGTGGCGATGCTGGCAGTTTTATACAGATTGATATTACTACCTCCAACTTACCCTGCCTTCGGGCAGGGGCTTTTTTAAAGAAAAGTTATGACTAACGCGCTTTTAATATTTGCTAGCACATTTGTTTTAGTGTTTGCACTTGGCTTTCAAAGCTTAAATGTCAATAGTGGCAAATATACGGCTGCGTTTTTAACTTCATTTTTTATTGCTGGATCAAACTTAGTTTTATTTAAGACTGTGCCCCAATCTGGTGGTATTGAAATGTTTGCTTACTTATTAGCTGGCCCATTCGCCATAGTTGCGAGTATGTATGTTCATAAGCGTTGGATGAAAAAATGAAGAAGCCTTTTAAACATCAAGTCACGCGGCTGCCTAAGATACTCACGTTACAGCGCGACTTTGCAGAGATAGATAAATTCATGCGCCAAGTTGAAAGCGATGCGGTCGATGTAGCGCAAGGCCGTATTGTTAGCATTACTATTGAAGGTGAGATGTATTGCGTGCTTACCGCATTAGAAGGTTGGTGTGATTGCTTTGCTGGCATCGCGCGCGCAATGAAAGATGCAAGCTATAACGATGCACCCTTGCGTAGCATGATGGCCAAGCTTAATGCCGACATGCCATTGACAATGAAGCTAGTGCAAGAGGCTAAAGCAGTAGTTGAATCACAGCGTAAATTATACATGCTCTCGCCTCACGGAATTATTAATAGCGTGGCTAATACCATGCTAGAAGCTGAGGCCGCATGACCGACAACCTAGTGCTATTGCACACGCTACCAGCTGACCACCCAGACCGCAACAAGCCATTGCTTGGTTGCTTTTACAAGTGGAAGTTTGGCGTGATGTGGAATGAAATCAAAGCACCTTATGGCATAGCTAATAGCACATACAACCAACTTAGTGAAGATTGGACTGATAACTATTTTTTTACTTGGGATGCACCACATGGCAGATGACATTGATATAGCCAGCGACCGTGAGCAACTAGCCCGCGACAACGCAATTCAAAACATAAAAAATAAACCTGCTGCGGCGAAGTCTTGCGGTGTATGCCTTGAGTGCGGTGAGAGGCTTAATGGTGACAAGAGATGGTGCGATAACCATTGCCGTGATGATTGGCAACGTTGGCATCCACAAGCATAACCCCGCACCCCACACATTAAGTTAAAAGAAAACAGAACAGCAGATGACACACGCAACTAAACAGTTAAACCAGTACACAGGGCAAAAAGGTACTCCTGCGACTTTCCTGCATACGGGTCGAAACGATCCCATTTTGTCTCACATAACGAATGTCTGGACATACTGAACTATGGTGACCTTATCTGTAAAAGCTGACTTTGGCGATGTTAAGAAAAAGCTTAATGCGCTGTCTAGCGACATACAAAAGCGCGTTGTACCAGCTGCTTTGAATAAAGTTATTGCTAAAGCCAATACAGAAATGGCACGACAAATATCAAGCGAGTTCAATATTAAGCAGCAAGATGTACGCGCACGGCTGCGGATCACACGCGCAAAGAGAAATTATGAAAGATGGTTTGCGCGCTTAGATCCATTTGCATCATCACGAACTGGGCGATCACTTAACTTAGTTCGATTTTTAGAAAGGTCAGTCACTCTGGCAGAGCGTGGGCGCAGAATCAAAAACAACTCACTGCAGGATCTGCGATTTAAGATTAAGCGCGTAGGCGGCCCAAAGATTATTAAAGGCGCATTCATTGGCAACAATGGCCGCACGGTTTTTATTCGTGAAGGCAAGACTAGGCTGCCAATTAAAGCGTTATCTACAATTGATGTGCCTCAAATGTTTAATACGCGCCGTATTCAAGGCGTGGTGCTGGATAGAGTTAAGCGTGACATGGTGATTGAGTTTGACCGCGCAATAAAATCAGCATTACGTGGGTACATTAGATGATGTGGACTAACTACGACGAGGTAATTAGCACCCTGGTGTCACACGATTTTGTTGTGAGTTCGCTTTATGTTGGCAGTATGAAGCGCGTCAAGCGTGATGGACATGATCAAAAAGGCTGGTACGTGCTGCATGAAATTAGACTCGACGATGGTGGCACTGCATTAATCGGTTCGTTTGGCTACTTCAACGGCAGTGATCCATATAAAGAAAAGATTGCACCAGGCAAAGGCGTGGTGTTAAGCAAAGAACAACAAGCGGCCATTCGTGCGCAGCATGTGGAAGCGACAAAGAAAGCAGAGCAACAACGCCAGCACGATTCAGAAGTGGCAGCTCGCCAAGCAACAAATGCCTGGTCGAAGTATGTGCCAGAGGGTGAGTCTGATTATTTAAAACGCAAGGGCGTGTTGTCGTTTGGGTTGAGGTTTGCGCCAAGTGGTAATGGCACAGTAGCTATTCCAATGCAAGATGCAATGGGAAAAACGTGGGGCCTGCAGATCATACGCGGTAAGGATCGTGGTACCAAACTAGAAAAGCAATACTGGCCTAAAGGCTTAGACAAAAAATCACACTACTATTTAATAGGCGGCACTCCAAAAGGCGTATTGCTGGTTGGCGAGGGGTACGCAACTTGTGCAACCTTACATCAAGCAACTGGCTTGCCGGTTGCAGTGGCGTTTGATGCAGGTAATTTGCAACCAGTGGCAATTGCTTTGCACAAAAAATATCCGCGCGCAAAGATTTTAGTGTGCGCAGATGATGATTATTTGAGTGAGGGCAATCCTGGCGTTAAAGCAGCTGAGTCGGCAGCGATTGCGGTGGGGGGTGCGTGGGTAAAGCCTGACTTCTTTTTAGACCGTGAAGGCAAAAAGCTCACCGACTTCAATGATCTGGCAAACTTTGACAACTTTAGTGAAAGCACCGTTAGGGTGCAAATCGAGCAGAAACTTACCCAACTTGGTTGGGGTGACGCAAGCCAGCTTGCGGGCGCGCGACAACAGGGGGGCGGGGGAGTTAGCGCACCGACAGAAAATAAAGGCACACTTAAGCCTCTAATTGATGTGGACGAGGCAGTCGAGCGTTTTAGTTTAATCTATGGCGCAGGTGGCACGATGTATGACCATCAAGAAGCTGCGCTAATCCCAAAAAGTGACGTGCTCGATATATGTGTTGATCATGCCTGGCGCGAATGGAAGTTACACCCTATGCGCAGTGTGGTTCGATTAAGTGAAGTTGGCTTTGACCCAACAGAAAAAGACAACAACATTATTTGCAATCTATGGGGTGGTTGGCCCACAAAACCAAAACATGGCCAGTGCGATATTTTATTAAACTTGCTGCGCTATTTGTGTCAAGGTGAAGAAAAAGACCATGGCGAGCAGGTTTATCAGTGGGTGCTTAAGTGGTTAGCTTATCCAATACAGAATCATGGCGCAAAGATGCGCAGCGCATTAATCTTTCATGGCCCACAAGGGGCTGGTAAAAACTTATTTTTTGAGGCGTATGCTGCAATATTTGGGAAGTACTCGCGGATTGTTAGTCAAGCTGAAATTGATGACAAGTTTAACGATTGGGCCAGTGGCAAATTATTTATGATTGCCGATGAAGTGGTGGCAAGGCAAGAGTTATTCCACATAAAAAATAAACTCAAAGCGCTGATCACTGGCGAAACTATCCGCATCAATCCTAAAAATGTGGCCGCGCACGATGAGCGAAACCACGTCAATATTGTATTTTTATCTAATGAAAAGCAACCGTTAGTGCTTGAAAAAGATGACCGGCGATACATGGTTATCTGGACACCTGAGAAGCTTAGTAAAAATGTGTATGCAGATATTGCCGAAGAGATTGCTGCAGGCGGTATTGAAGCCTTGCATGATTATCTATTGCATTTGGATTTGGGCGATTTTAACCAATACACCGAACCTTTAATCACAGCCAGCAAGCAAGATTTAATCGACATCAATCTGGAATCTGGTGAGCGCTTTATATCTGATTGGCTTGGCGGTGATTTAGATCTGCCAGTTTGCCCATGCATGAGCGAGGATTTATACAAAGCTTACAACGAATGGTGCAAGCGCAATGGTGTGGTTAGGCCGCGAGAATTAAACCAATTTATAGGAAATATTGCAAAAACTAAAGGGTTTAAGCGCGAGCGTGCGCGCATGCATAAAGATTTTAACTACTCAAACGATTTAATTCAGCGCAATGTCATCTGCCCGCCAGAAAAATACTACTTAGAAAAACATTTATTAGAGCAATTTAAAAGTTCAACACATTGGTTTACTAGTTGCGTTTTAGATTTTAAAGAGAGTTTGCGGGGGAATAATGACCAAAATAACTAAATTGTGCAGGGGTGTGCAGGGGTTTGTGCAGGGGTTTGTGCAGGGCAAAACCCACGTGCCTATTGGTCTGTGCAGGGTGTGCAGGGCTAATGCGCGCACGTGTGCGCGTAACAGTTTAAATAATACTTCTATATATAGTGTGCACTCACGCGCACACGGGCAACACCCCTGCACACCCCTGCACACCCTGCACACGCCTTATTCTATGCGGGTTACAGGCGGGCGCACCCCTGCACAGACCCCTGCACACCCCTGCACACGTGTTATTTACTCATTATGACATCTGAAAAAACCATAAAAGAGTTTATTAAAGAGATGAAGGATGCCTTTGGTGATGGTATTGAATCGATGCAGGTGAGGGATCTGCAAGGCAACATTATTAAACAAACAAACAACTGGATGGATGAGGCGCAATTTATCAAAGCAGAAAAAATGTTATGGGCAAGAAAATGACAACGCTCAATCAATCACAATTTGCAAAGCATATTGGTGTGACTAAAGGTTATATCACTCAATTAAAGCAAGCAGGGCGCTTGGTAATGACTCAAACCGATCTGGTTGATGTAGAGGCCAGTCAATTGCGAATCAAAGATACAGAAGATGCTAATCGTGATGATGTTAAAGCAAGGCATGAAATTGCTAGAAATGGTAAAGATGGTAAAAAAACAGCTATCAAAGATGGTAATCATGTTTCATTCAGCGATGGCCGTGCTAAAGAGCAACACTTTAAAGCGCTGCAGGCAGAGCTTGAGTACAAAAAAAGTATAAGCGAGTTGGTAGCTGTACATGAAATGCAATTGGCGGTGGCTGATGTGATTACAACATTTAGGCAATCTCTTGAAAATATCCCGCATTTACTTGCACCAACACTTATTGGCAAAGATTTAGATTTTATACGCGCTAGTTTAAAAGCAGAAATGGGCAATGCTTTGCGCGAACTTGAAAAAAACTTTGATGAAAAAATGAAAGGCCGTGACTTAAATGCAATTGGCTGATGCATTTCTACTTACATTTAAAACAGTTAAAAACGCTGTTAAAGCTAAAGCTGCAATCACTGTTAGTGAATGGGCAGATGCAAACCGTATTTTATCTGGCGAAGGTAGTGCAGAAAAAGGGCGCTGGCAGACCGCGCGCACACCATACCTGCGCGAGATTATGGACAGCTTAAGTGAGAATTCACCAGATAAGCTAGTCGCTTTTATGAAGAGCTCACAAGTGGGCGGCACGGAATGTGGCAGTAATTGGATTGGTTACATCATGGATCATGCCAAAGGGCCAGCAGCCATCGTCATGCCGACCGAAAGAAGCTTAAACGATTGGGTATCTCAAAAGTTTGACCCGATGGCAAACGATACTCCTGCTGTTGCTGAAGTTTTAGCAAAAAAAAGCAATCGATCTGCAGACAATAATTCGCAACGCAAGAAATTTGCCGGCGGTATTTTGTATTTTAAAACTGCAGGTTCAACCGCAGAACTTAAATCAACTAGTTTGCGCTATGCAATGGCAGATGAGTTGGATGAGTGGGATTGGACTACAACGCAAGGTGATCCGCTTGGTTTATTAGAGGTGCGCTTAACAACTTTCTATGATCGCAAATTATTTGCGCCAAGCACACCAACCATGAAAGATGCCAGTCGCATTGAAGAGTTATTTGATAATGGCGACCAGCGCAGGTTTCAAGTGCCATGCCCGCATTGTGGTGAATATCAAGTGTTTAAGTGGGCTAATTTGCGCTGGACTAAAAACCTAGCTAATCCAAAGCGTTTAGATAGTGTTTCATATTACTGTGAGCATAACGGCTGCATTATAGAAGAGCATTCTAAAACCGACATGATGGCAAAAGGCAAATGGATTGCCGAAGCACCGCAGAATCCATACAAAAGCTATCACATCAACGCACTTTATTCACCGATTGGCTTAGGGCTTACATGGCTTGAGTTGGCTTACGAATGGATTGCTGCGCAAGATGATACCGCCAAGCTAATGCGCTTTATTAACACGCGCCTGGGCGAGACTTACGCAGATAGAAGCCACGATCTAAAACCAAATGCACTCATCGCGCGTGCAGAACCCTACCAATTGCGCACAATCCCCATTGGTTGCTTGGTCATTACTGCAGGAGTTGACGTGCAAGATAACCGTTTTGAAATTCAAATTACAGGCCACGGTCGCAATGATGCAACTTGGCTAATTGATTACCACGTGATCGACGGCAACCCTGGTGATGAGAAAATATGGGCTGCGCTTGTTTTATATCTGCAAAACGTAGAATTTACAAACCATTTTGGTAAAAAAATGGGGCTTGAAGCCACCGCAATCGATACAGGTGGGCATCACACGCACATGGTGTATGCGTTTGTGCGTGCAGCTGCATCAAACAAGCTAAAACGCGTGATTGCATGCAAGGGTGCAAGTACTTATGGCCGCGCAATACTTAGCAAGCCATCGATGCAAGATATTAACTGGAAAGGCCAAACGCTTAAAAAAGGCGTGGCACTTTATTTGGTCGGTTCTGATACCGCCAAGCATTTACTTTACAACCGATTAAACTCTGACGCAGACAAAGACCCAAGTGCGCGCAAGGTTCACTTTAGCACTGAGTTAGATCCGAGTTATTACGAAGGTTTAGTGTCAGAAACCTTTAACCCACAGAAAAACCGTTGGGAGTTAAAAAAAGGCAAACGGAATGAACCGCTAGACACGTGGATTTTAAGCGTAGCGGCTACCCATCACCCTGAGTTATATCTGCACAAGTGGAAAAAATCAGATTGGGATAGGCGCGCAGCCATGATAGAACCGCCAACGCAGGATGATAGCGAAGATGCACCAGTTGCACCATCAGTAATTGAAAAGAAACAGAAAACCCAACGCTTAAAGCGTAACCCTGGCTTTGTGAAAGGATGGAAATGAGCGCCTCAACATTAATGGTAAGAGATTTAGCAATCGCTGCGGCATCGCACCCCAAAATAGAAACGGCGGTCAATGCTGCGCTTAAAGAAACGTTGCCTAGCGTGATTGAGGAAATACTAAGCCAGCAATATGGTGGGCAAAAAATAGAATTTTATGTCGCAAAGCGTAGCGCGAGTTCACGGCGCGATCGTGATAACGCAATTCGCACAAAATTTAATGGCCGAAATATCAAAGCACTAAGCAATGAATTTAAATTAAGTATTTCGCAAATCACAAAAATTTGTAAATTTTAATAATCATTTTCACCCGTTAAAATAATTACAAAAAAAGCGCTTAATTTCGCGCATGACTACAATTACCGGAACCCCGCTGGCAATTACTGCAGGTGACACACTGACTTGGCAGATCATTTTGCCCGATTATCCTGCAGACGATGCATGGGTGCTTAATTACGCGCTTGTAAATACTGCTAACAAATACACTATTGTTGCAACCGCTGCGGGCGCAGAGCATTTAGTTAATGTAACGGCTACAACTAGCGCAACATATTCTGCAGGCGAATACCAATGGCAGGCTTATGTGACTAAAGCCGCGCAGCGCATTACCGTTGGCATTGGTAGCATTAAGATTTTGCCAAATCTAGCTGGTGCGGTAACTGGTTTTGATACTAGAAGTCACGTCAAAAAAACATTAGATGCAATTGAAAACTGGCTAGAAAACAAAAACCCTGCGGTTTCTGAATACGAAATTGCTGGCCGCCGCATGCGATACATTCCTATTGCCGAACTATTAAAACTGCGTGATCGATATAAAAACGAATTACGCGCAGAAGAGGCCGCTAAAAGTAGCGGTTTAAAAGGCAGAAATAAACTGCAAGTGAGGCTTTAATGGCAAGTGAACAAAAAGATTGGTATAACAAAGACCGCGTGGCTATTAAAGGCTCGGTGGTTTTAAACAATTGGATTAAAACCGCATCACCAACCGCATTGCGTAAACTCGCGCACTCAAAAGCACCGTTTGAAAAAACAAACAAACGCGAGCTTGCGGCTGCAAGGTTAGATCGCTTAACTGCCAGCTGGACTACTTCAAACGTCAGCATGAATGCTGATCTATATCGTAACCTTGACACTACACGCGCGCGCGCGAATGATCTAGCGCGTAACAATCCTTATGCCAAACGCTATTTGGCAATGGTAGTTGCAAATGTTGTGGGCGGTGATGGTGTGCGTTTGCAAAGCCGTATTTATGATGCACCTGAGCAACCAGACACCATTGCTAATTCAGCCGTAGAAGAAGCATTTGCCAATTGGGGTAAAAAAGGCGTGTGCGATGTCACAGGCCGTTTAAGCTGGCGTGATATAGAAGCGCAAGTCACAGAAAACGTGGCCCGTGATGGTGAAGCAATTATTCGGAAGATACGTGGCAGAACTGCTAATAATCCGTTTGGCTTTGCATTGCAGATTTTAGATATTAACCGACTTGATACAAGTTTAATGCGCGCACCAGAGCAAGGGCGTGGTCGCATTATCATGGGTGTTGAAGTTAATGACTTTTTTAGACCAACGTATTATTGGTTAAAAGAAAAAAACCCTGCTGAAATGTACATGACAGGGGTAAGCAATACCACATTGCACTTGCGCATTCCTGCTCATGAAATCATCCATATATTTAAACAAGAATATCCCGAACAAGTGCGCGGACTGCCTTGGATGCACGCGGGTATGACTTTGTTAAACCACTTAGGCGCTTATCAAGAAGCAGCCGTGATTGCTGCGCGAGTCGGTGCGGCTAAAATGGGTTTTTTTACAACGCCCGATGGCGACCCTGCACCATTGCAAGATGGTACAAGTGATGGTTATGAGGATAACATACCTTACACCGAGGCCGACCCTGGCACGTTTGGCGTGCTTCCAGAAGGCGTGAGCTTTGAGTCTTTTAACCCTGATTATCCGCACCAAATGTTTGGCGAGTTTATTAAAGCCTGTTTGCGTGGTGTGGCATCGAGTTGGAATGTCGCATACCACAGTTTAGCTAACGATTTAGAGGGTGTTAATTTCAGCAGTATCAGAAGCGGTACTTTAGAAGAGCGCGACCAGTGGATGAGCGTACAACAATGGCTAATTGATTCGTTTCATGAGCAGGTTTATACCGAGTGGCTACAAAGCGCTTTGGCATTTGGTCAAGTATTACTTACTAACGGCAATGCATTGCCATTATCAAATTATGAGAAGTTTTCTAAACACACATGGCAGGCTAGACGTTGGCAGTGGGTAGATCCATACAAAGACATGCAAACTGCAGTGCTTGCAATTCATCAACGCTTAAAATCGCCACAACAGGTTTGTGCAGAACTTGGCATGGATTACGAAGATGTGCTGGTGCAATGTAAATCTGCCGAAGATTTAGCCGCTAAGTTTGGCTTGCAACCATTAAAGCCTGCAAACCCTGACAACACAACCGCAGAATTAGATACTAATATTTAGGAGTTATCATGACAACCACAGTCACCCTTACACAAGCCATTTTTATTGGAGGTGTTCGCAAAAATGCAGGAACAACCATTACTGTTGATGACGCTTTTGCAGGCGCGCTAATTAGTGAAAATAAAGCCGCACGACCAGAAGATTTTGGCAAGGATTTTAAACAAGATGCGCAGATGATTGTTGATAATAATAACAATTTAACTGGCTTGGTAAACCCAAAAACGGGTGGTTTAATTTACTCTTTACTGCAAAATCAAAGAAATGAAAATATAGCAAACTTTAATAAAGGAGTAATGATAGTAGCACCACCTTGGACAGCAAATCAAACAGTAGCATCTGGTGATGTAAGACGCTTGTCCAATGGTAAACATATTGTATGTGTCACAGGTGGTGCTTGTGCAGCAACAGAACCTAGGTTAAATGGAGTGTCATCCATTACAGGTGATGTTAGTGGCACAACCTTACTAACAGTTACAGCTGTGCAGGGTGGCCCTATTGGCGTTGGTACAGAACTAACATCTGGTGGCACAACAGCCGGCACACGTATATCAGCTTTAGGAACAGGTGCAGGTGGCGCAGGTACTTATACTTTAACAGGTAACTCGGTAGCAACTTCTGCCTCAGTGGCTCGTGGTGCAGTCACTAATCCACCAGGCCGTTTAATTACAGACAATGCAGCTACATGGTATGAGGATTTTAATGTTAAAGCCACATCTGACCCTGATGCGCCTGTAGTCACTTGGGTACAAGGCGCAAGTGCTGCAGTTGTAAGAACTGGTCTGGGTATGACAGCAAATAACTTAACTGCTGGTAGTTATGCACTTGGCGAAACTGCAAGATTCTTAACTCCTAAATGTGGCGTTGCAACTATACACCCATCGTTTGTGGCAACAGGTTTTGATTATAGAAAAACAAGTGGTATAAACGTAAACTACGATACAACAGCTGCAGCCTATGGATACCCAGTTGGTATGCAAAAATCCACTGCCTTTGAGTTTGAATCAATTATTACTGATACAGCCTTTGGTTTAGAATTGGGTAACGGTGCAGGGCTTAACTATCAGGTTACTATAGATGGCAGACCAGTTGAGGGATTTCCTACTCGCACCTCTGCGACTAATGGCAATATACTTTTGTATGACTTCAAAGGTAAATATAAACGTAGGAAAGTTTTACACAGAGCGCCAACGGCAACCTCTGCGGTAGAGTCTCGCATTTCAGTCATTAATCTTACAGCTTTAGGTACGGTTGAAAATGGAGAAAAATCAAATGATACTTTACTTATGATTGGTGATTCTCAACTTGAATCTATAGGCATCCCAACATTAACTAATGGTCAAGGTATCTTTCATAGTTTAGGCTTAATCGTTAAAAATGGACTAGGATTTGATGGATGTGTGGCGGCTGCGGCAGGAGGTAGCGGTTACTTAGCAACAAATGGTAATTTCACAGCACGTCAAATGATAGAAGATCCAACCAATCAAAACTTGTTTTCATCATACAATGTAAATCATATTATGATATGTCATGGATTTAATGATGGAGCGCAAATCCCTTCAGCAGTAGCAGCGGAAGCTATACTTGCATGGCAAGCAACTCGTAGGTTATTTCCGACAAAAAATATAACAGTATGTTCACCCTGGTTTACAGATGCAGCAGGTAACATTGCTGTAGCGGCTGCCATTAAAGAAGCATTTAATACTTGGGGTGATAGTAACTCAAGATATTTAGACTTTAATGGTATTGCAGGCAACAAGTCTTTAATATTTGGTGCGCAAGCGGCAAACATTGGCACACTTGTTTATTCAACTGCAAACGGTAGTCGTGCTTTAGCAGTTGGTACTGATGGCACACACTTTAGTCTTGCAGGTGTGCGAATAGTTTCTGACTTTATGATTTCAGAAACTAAACGTTTATGGAATAACCAGTATTAAATTGAATTAAATTAAATAAAAACCCGCTTTGGCGGGTTTTTTAATGCCAAAAATTTAATCATTTTCACCCGTTAAAATGATCAAATTAAAAGCGCAATATGCACACATGAATATTTTAGACAAAGCATTGCCTTTTAAAGTTGGCGAAAAACTAGACCGCGCTTTTGCGGTTCAGCGCGAGACCATCAATGTCGAAGCACGCACCATAGAGCTTGCATTCTCATCTGAGTCACCATACGAGCGTTGGTGGGGCATTGAGATTCTTGACCATAGCGCAACTAGCATCGATTTAAGCCGCATGAATACACACGCAAACCTGCTATGCGATCACGACATTCGTGACGTGATTGGCGTGGTTGAATCTGTGAGCATTGGCACTGATAGAAAAGCTCGCGCTGTAGTGCGTTTTGGTAAAAGCGCCCGCGCTGAAGAGATTTTCCAAGATGTTGTCGATGGCATTCGCAAAAATGTTTCTGTTGGTTACATGATCAATGAAGCCAAGCTTGAATCAACCACCATAAGTGATGAGGGCCAAGAAACCGACACATACCGCATCACTAATTGGACACCTTACGAAATTTCATTAGTCTCCGTGCCAGCCGATATTGCAGTTGGCGTTGGTCGCAGCACGGGCGATATTCCAACCGACCAGCCAAAACCTATCCAGGAGATTAGAATCATGACCACAGAAGTAGTCGAAAAACCAGCACCATCTATTGATTTAGAACAAATCAAAAAAGATGCACGTTCTGAAGAGCAAAAACGTTCAACAGAAATTTTAGCAATTAAAGAGCAATTTTCTAGCTATCAAGGCATCGAAAAATTAACACAAGATGCAATGCGTAGTGGCGAACCTGTAAGTGAATATCGCAGCAAGGTAATGGATTTGATTGCGACCGCACCAAAAGTCACACCTGATATTGGTTTGGATAGCAAAGAAGTTAAAAACTATTCTGTATTGCGCGCTATTAAAGCAATGGCTGACCAAAATTGGAGATCAGCAGGTTTTGAGCATGAGTGCCATCAAGCAATCTTAAAACGCGCTGGTTTATCTGAGTCAGCTAACAACGGTTTTTATGTGCCTTATGAAGTGCAAAAACGTGACTTAACAGCTGGCACAGGCAATCAAGGTGGCTTTATTGTTGCAACGGATAACTTGGCATCTAACTTTATCGACTTGTTGCGTAACCGTAGCGTGCTCGCACAAATGGGCGCAACAATGCTCACAGGCTTACAAGGCAACGTAACAATTCCACGTCAAACCGCTGCTGGCACTGCAAGCTGGTTAGCAAACGAGGCCGCAGCCGCTACTGAATCACAATTGGTATTAGGCCAATTGGCAATGAGCCCTAAAAACGTAATTGCTTACACAGAAATCTCACGCCAATTAATGTTGCAAAACAGCCCAGCTGCAGACTCATTAGTAATGTCAGATTTAAGCAAAGTGGTTGCATTAGCAATCGACTTAGCCGGCTTATCTGGCACAGGTACAGGCGGTCAACCTACAGGCATTACAGCAACAGCAGGCATTGGCGCTGTTACAGGTACATCACTTGGTTATGCAGGTATTGTTGAATTTCAAACAGACGTTGCAAACAGTAACGCATTAGCTGCTAACTGCGGTTATGTGACAACACCAACTGTTGCTGGCTTGTTGAAACAAAGATTCCGCCAAGCATCAACAGACACACCTTTATGGCAAGGCAACATTTTAGATGGTGAAATCGAAGGCTTTAAAGCGATGTCATCTTTACAAATGGCAGCTGCATCAATGTTGTTTGGTGACTTTAGCCAAGTGATCATTGGTGAATGGGGCATGTTAGAAATCGCAATGAATCCATACGCAAGCTTTACAGCTGCAATCACAGGTGTTCGTGCAATTCAAACTTGTGATGTGGGTGTTCGTATCCCAGGCGCATTTAGCTTAGCGACAACAATTACTTAATTTAATGGCAATTTCATCATTAACTGCTGCCGCTTTAATTAGCGGTAGCAAGCAACCAAAAGGGCAAACCATGAAAGTTAAAGTGACGCGCAAGTTTTACTTAGCTGGCGAATTGCAAGAAGCTGGTGCGGTGATTGATGTTGCTGATGCATTGGGCCATGCACTAATTGGCATGAACAAAGCAGAAAAAGCAAAAGAAAAACCAGCGAAAGAAGCAAAAGAGTAAATGGCTTTTGTTGAATCATTTGACGATTTTTTTAGTAACAGCGAATTTGCAGTAACGGCAGTGTATGCCGGCAACAATGTGCAAGTGATTTTTGATAAAGCTTATATCGAAAATTACGGACTAGCGGGTGTAAATACTTTTATTACAGTTCCTGCAGCCAGTGTACCAGGCATTGCAAACGGACAAAGCATAGTTGTTGAAAGTTTAAATTATGTTGTGCGCAATGTATTACCAGATGGCACAGGCATTTTGCAGGTGGAGTTAGAGAAACAATAAAGGCATAAGTTAATGGCAGACCACATCAGAAAGCAATTGCGCGAGGCGGTTAGCACATTACTGACAGGTTTAACAACAACGAGCACTAGAGTTTTTGAGTCGCGTGTTTATGTTTTAAATGATGCGGATTTACCTTGTTTGGTGATCACCACAAACGAAGAGCAAGTTGAATTGGGATCGGTTGGCTTTCCATCAATGTTAAATCGCCAACTTGATTTGCAAGTGCGTGCGTTGGCAAAGGCAAACAGTAATTTAGATGACACCTTAGACGCGATAATTAAAGAAGTAGAAATTGCGTTAAATGCGAGCGTGGTTGCCAATACATTAAATGGCTTGGTTAAAAGTATCACCTTATCAAGCATATTTATTGACATGAATGGTGAAGCAGAAAGCCCAATGGGTCAAGCGGTGATGAGTTTCACCGTGTTATATAAAACACAGGCGAATACGCCAGATATTTCAATATAGGAGTTTAAAAAATGCCATTAGCAACCTCGAACAGAATGCGTTTAACATATAAGCCAGAGGCGACTTTTGGCGTGCCAGTAACGGCATCATCATGCTATGCATTGAGAAACACTGGTGAATCGCTGGACTATGCAATCTCAACAGTAGTATCAAACGAGATTCGTTCAGACCGTGCAATTACCGACTTAATCTCTACCGATGCAGACGCAAGCGGTGGTTTTAACTTTGAGCTTAATTATGGCGAATATGATTGGTTTATTGAGTCACTGCTTCAAAGCACTTACACAGCGTTTGGTGTCAATGGTGTCGGCGCAGTAATTCCAACATCTGCCACTTTTGCAGCAAGCACTTTGACTGCAGGCTCTGCAACATCTGGTGCTAGTATATTTACAAACTTAGTGCTAGGTCAATGGGTAAAAATTGCAGGATCAAGTAACCCATTGCAGAATATTTGGGCGCAAGTTTCAACAACTATTGCGCCAACAACAACAGTGCTCACCTTTGAAGGCTCACCATTTACTGGGGCAACAGGTGCCGGCGGTGCAGCAGTCACAGTGAGTGCAAGTCGTTTAACTAATGGTACAACACAGCGCAGCGCAACGATTGAGCGTGCGTTTCAAGACGTGACTCAATTTTTTACGCATCGCGGACAAACTGTTCAAAGCTTATCTCTTGATGTTTCAACAGGCTCATTAATTACAGGATCATTTGATTTTATTGGTAAAGATGTAGTTCGTGCTGGTATTACAGGATTAAATGCAACAATTGTGCCAAGCGGTTCAACAGGTATTTTAAGTGCAACAAGCAGCGTTGCAAATATCTTAGAAGCTGGCACTGCGCTTACTGGCACATTTGTTCAGTCACTAAAAATGACATACAACAATAATTTGCGTGGCCAAAAGGCAATTGGCACATTAGGCAATGCAGATATTGGCAGCGGTTCAATCGATATTAAATTAATGCTTGATGTGTACTTTGCAAACGGTAATTTATACGACAAGTTTTTAAACAACACAGTTAGCAGTTTTTCATTCAGATTGCAAGATACTGCAGGCAATGGCTACGTAATCACACTGCCACGCACAAAAATCAACAGCGCAAAAGTAAATGCAGGTTCTATCAATACCGATTTATCAGCAAGCTTTGAGATTACTGGTTTATTAGACCCAGTGTCATCAAGAATGATTTTAATTGATCGTGGTGGCATTGCAGTATCGCCAGCTGTTTAATGGTTTGGTGCGGCACTTAGACTCACTAAGGCAGCGTTCCCCGCGCGGCAGCCGCATCATCTTAAATCGGGGAATTTTACAAATACGGGGCAAATATGAAAATTAATAAGTTTTTTTCAACAAATGAACAGTTAGAAGAAAAAGGCGTTTGGCATGAAATTGGCGAAGGGGCAAAAGTTTTAGTTGCTCGTAATAACAACAAAAATCATGCAGAAGAATTAAAAAGATTAATCGCGCCTTATCGTCGGCAAATTCAAATGGGAAAGTTGCCAGATGAAATTTACAAAAAAATTTCAATTGAAGCTATGGCTAAAACAATTCTGTTGGGTTGGTCCGGCTTTGAAGATGATAGTGGTAAAGAACTGAAATACAGTTTTGAAGCGGCTTCTGATTTATTGACTCGCTTAACTGATTTTAGAAACGTCATCACTTCTTTTTCTGAAGAAATGGATGCTTATCAGCTGACAGCTGAGGAGGATGCAGAAAAAAACTAATAGCTTTCCTTCGCTGGCATTACGAGTGGGGGAAAGATGAAAAATTTTTAATGAATTTGCCAGTTTTGCCTGCAGCTCTGATTGAAAAGCCAGAGCTGTGGCAAGAAAACAAAGAGGCTTTTGAAGCTTTTTTAGAGTTAAACAATACAAGGCAAAGTGCATTTAGTGGAGTTTCAAGAATCACCTACACTGAAATACTAAATTATTGCATTTGTTATGAAATAAACCCTAATGACATAACCAAAAAAATAGTTGCAGCAGATATAGATTGCTTAAATTGGGTTAAGGAAAAGCAAGAGAATGTTCAACGCAAATAAATCGCATATTGAAATAACGGCAGCTGATAAAACGGCCGGTGCGTTTGACTCCGTTGTTAACCGATTAAAACGTACAACTGCAGAGTTTGGCAGCTTTCAAAAATTAGTAAGTTTTGGCGCGCTTGGTGTTGGTATTGGCTCTTTTGCAAATGCAACCATTCGTGCGATTGATACTTATACCAAATTTAACGCTCAACTTAAAATAGCAACTAATTCAACAAGAGAATTTAATCAAGCGCAAGAAAATGTTTTAGAAATATCTAAACGTGCGCAAACCGATATTAGTGCAATTGGGCAAACTTATGCCAGGTTAAATAATGCATTGCGAGACTTTGGCGCAACACAAACACAAATCAGTAATGTTACCGAGACTTTAGCCCTTAGTTTAAAAGCAAATGGTGCAAGCGCAGAAGAAGCGGCTTCTGCTATGTTGCAGTTATCACAAGCTTTTGGCAAGGGTAAATTAGATGGTGATGAGTTCCGCACAGCAATGGAAGCTGCACCAAATGTCATGCGTGCCTTGGCGCAAAGCATTGGCGTGCCTTTTGGATCACTTAAAGATTTAGCCGCACAAGGTAAAATTACTTCAGAAGTAATGTTGTCAGCGTTTAATGATCCTGCATTGCTTAAAGCGTTGCGTGAGCAATCAGAGCAAACCAAAACTGTCACTGGTGAATGGGAAAACTTTACCAATCGTTTAACATTGGTTATTGGCAAAATCAATGAAACCACAGGTGCTTCTAGAATATTAATTGGCGTGCTTGAAAAAGCATCAACATTATTATCAGTATTTGAGGGTGGTGAAAAAGGGTCAATACTAAGAAACTTTCTAGACAAATTACCGCAAAACCAAGATATAACACAAAGGTCAACTGAAGAGTTAAGGCGAATTGCTAGAAATGCAAAACTTAGCACATCTAGTTTTGGTGCAGATTTTGGTAAACAAGCACTGGATGAGATAGAAAAACGTAGAAAGTTAATTGTAAACAGTCCGCTAGGTAGGTCCGACTCTAATGCTGTTATTGCGCCAAATTTTGGCGCAGGCGTACAAGCGCAAGATATAAATAAAATTAGAGCATTAGAAGAAGAAAAAAAGCGTAAAGCAGAAGCCAGTGCAAATAACTTTAAACAAGAAAAACAACGTGCTGAGGAAATGGCTAGAAAAAAATTAGACACAGAACAAAAACTTTACAATATTTCAAGTGGTTTTGATAAGCAGCTTAGAGAGCGCGAATTAGAGCATATTGAAAAAGTTGAAAAAGAACAAAAGCGCATTGCTGAAGATAAAGCTGAAACCGCAAAAAAATGGTTTGATTATGAAGAAAAAAAACGCACAGAAATAGACCAGGAAGAACAGGAAGCAGCACGCCGTTTAGCTGAAGAGCAGCGCCGTTTTGCTGATGACATAAATAGATCTCTTACTGATGCTTTATTGCGTGGATTTGAAAGTGGCAAAGGCTTTGCTAAAAACTTCCGCGACACTTTAAAAAATATGTTTCAAACATTGGTTTTAAGACCAGCGGTTGAGTTCTTAATTAATAAATCTGGAATTACAAGTGCGCTGGGTGGCATTGCAAGTATCTTTAGTGGTGGCGCGCAAGCAGGTGTCTCAGGCGCAAGCGGTGGCAGCAGTATCTTAAGTGGTTTATCTGGTATTGGTGACTTATTCACTAGTGGCAACAATGCGTTGATTGGAAGTATTGAATCATTAGGTGCTTTTTTGAGCACTGGTACTGGCGGTCTTGGTGACCAGATTGGCGGTGCTTTAGGCCAATATGCTGGACAAATTGCAAATATTTTACCATTTGCTGGCACTGCATTTAGTTTACTTAAAGGTGATATTAAAGGCGCGGTTAGTTCTGGTCTTGGGGCGGCTTTATCATTTACACCGCTTGGCCCTGTTGGTGGCATTGTGGGTTCATTGTTAGGCAGCGCATTAGGTGGTCTATTTGGTGGCGGTGGCCCGCCTAAGTTTTCAAGTGGTGTCAATACAAACTATGCAAATGGACAAGCTACAAGCCGCAGATTTGAAGCTGGTTATGCCGAGTTAGGTTCAGTCGATTTCTTAACAACATTAAATGAAAGTTTTAGTAAAACACTAGGAACTTTATTTAAGGAATTTGATTTAAATTCAAATATAGGAGTTCAATCAAGTTTAATTCAAGCTGGCAAAAGTGCTGATGCAAATTTCTTTGCTAACATTGATGGCCAGGCAACTTCAATTCAATTAAAAAAACAAGGTCGGGTAGTTGGCGAGCTTGCGCAACAATTAGCTGATCAGGTGTTAGGCAAGGGATTAGTTGACGCGCTTAAAGTATCAAAATTGCCAGAAGGCGTTAAATCATTTTTTGATAACTTGGTAAAACAGGAAGATATTGTTGCCACTATTAATACTTTAATAACATTAAAGTCACAGCTTAAAGATTTGCCACCAGTATTTGATTCAATTCGTAATGCTCTTAATACAAATACATATAAACAATCATTATCAGAAATTCAAAAACAGTTTAATGATACATCTATTTTTACAAGTTTATTTTACACGCAGCAAGAACAATTCACGACTTTCACAAATCAACTTAAATCGCAATTAAAAGATTTAAATCAAGTTTTACCAACGTCACGTGACGAATATCGTGCTTTAGTTGATAGCTTCAAAGTAACAGACGAAGCTTCAAGCAAATTGTTTGGTGGTCTTGTTGCGTTAGCACCAGCAATGGACACGTATTTTAAACAGCTAGAAGCTCAAGCAAATGGCATCAATCAAGTAAATCGCGCGTTAGCTGATGGTTTAGACAGAAACTTATACAGCACATTTGCGGATTTAAGAAGTGCTTACGCATCAACGGATCAAGGTGTTGATGCATCTCAATTTATGGCGAATAACCCAACCGACAATAATTTTTCATTAGCGTTAGAAGTTAAAGGATTACGCGAGCAAGGCGCAAACCAACAAACGGTATTAGAAGCAATCGCCACATATTTATACAGTATGGAAAAAATACAAAAACGTTGGAATGGTGATGGTTTACCTGCAGAAAGGGTAATCTAGTGAAAATCATTCAGCCAGAGATTACAAACGATGCAACATTATTTGCGACTAATGTTGCAGAAACAGATTTTGCAGTTTGGAATCCATTAACAACCTATTCAATTAATACAATGCTGATTTATGTTGATACCAACAAGCATTGGGTGATTCGTTCACTTGTAAATAGTAACTTAGGTAATGTGCCAACAGGATTAAACACTGATTTAAATTGGGTAAAAGTTTCAGAAACAAACAGATGGAAAATGTTTGATTTAAAAACCACAAGCCAAACTTTTAACAATGATTCTATTAACGTTACATTAAATGGCTTGGGTTTTGTTGATAGCGTTTCTGCTCTGAACATTGATGGCGCAACTATTCAAATTATTGGTAAAGACCAATTTGGCACAACTTTTTACAACGTAACCAGTTCTTTAATTGCCGTTGATGGCATTTATGATCCATATACATATTTTTTTAGTCCACTGATTTATTTAACTGATTTTGTAGCAACTGATGTGCCGATTTACTCGCTTGCATCATACCAAGTAATTATTGCTAAAACTGGTGGCGTTGCTAAATGCGGCACATTGTTAATAGGTAAAGTAATCGACATCGGCGGCACAGAATATGGCATGACAATTGGCATTACAGATTATTCAGTCAAAGCGGCTAATGAATTTGGCGATTTTATTATCACTGAGCGTGCTTATTCTAAAAACGTACAGCTGACTGCCAATGTAGAAAAAGCAAGCGTTAATGCAGTTATTAACGCACTCAACAGATTACGAGCAACCCCAATTGTTTACTTAGGCGCTGAAGATTACACGTCCTCTTTTGCATACGGATTTTACAAAGATTATGGTGTGGTGGTGAGTTATCCGACATATTCAAAATTACAAATCGAAATAGAAAGTTTAAGTTAAGGAAATATTATGCCAATTAGACAAGTATCAACGCCACCATTAAGAAGTCAAGGACTAACACAGGCAGCATATAGTACGCAGTTTGAAGCGTTTATGACTTCATTGCCTCTTGCAATTGACGATTTAAATGCGGCCGGTTCTGCATACGCGTTGGCAACTAATGCAACATCGGTCACATCGGTTGCAATTGGCACAGGTTCAAAATCGTTTACCACTCAATTGAACTTAGGCTATCAAGTTGGGCAAACATTACGAATAGCTAACACATCTGCAAACTTCATGACAGGTGAAGTAACTAGCTATAACACTGGCACTGGTGCTTTGGTAGTCAATGTGACTTCTATTACTGGTACTGGAACATTCACAAGTTGGTTTATTTCTCAAGCGGCTGTTGGTGCAAACACAGCCGCAAGCGTAGCAAATACACCAGCAGGCAATATTGCAGGCGTGACAGTTCAAGCCGCGCTAAACGAGCTAGATACAGAGAAAGCAGGACTTGGCACTACTAACACTTTTACAGGTACTAACTCTTTTAACGGTAACACTAATATTGGTGACGCTGGTACAGATACCGCAACCCTAAACGCGCAACTTAGCTCTGGCGGTGGTGTAGGTGCTAATGGTGAGTTTTTACAATCTAGAGGTGTTAATCAATCACCAATTTGGGCGGCAATCTCTACAGTGCCAGTTGGTACGATATTGCCTTATGGCGGTAGTGGTACGCCAGCGGGATATTTAGTTTGTCCAGTAGCGGCAACAACTGTAAGCAGAACAACATATTCTGCATTGTTTTCTGCAATCGGCACAACTTGGGGGGCTGGTGATGGTAGCACAACATTTGGCATTCCATTCTTTCCAGCCGATTATGCTTTGGTTCAAAACAGTGCAAATCTAGGTACAAATCACGTTGGGCAAAACTTAGCGCATACGCACACAACACCTACAGGTGACGGTAATGGCGGACCGAATGGTGCAGGTAGTCTGGCAAATAACACAGATAGTGTAACAGGTTCAAGCGGTGGTTCAGCTAACTTAGCCGCTGGCTCTCGCGTGGCTTTCATTATTAAATTTTAGGGATTAAAAATGAAAATAGTTTATTTATATGACCAAACAACAGGTGAGTATCAAGGTGAATATGAAGCACAAGAATCACCTCTTGCGCCTGATGAATTTATAACACCGACTTATTCAACCGATGTTGCGCCTTTTGCGATTCCAAATGGTAAATATCTAAAGTGGTCTAATAACACTTGGGTAGCTACAGATGACAATCGCGGTATTTGGTACAAACCAAACGGTGAGATAGTTGATGTTAATAATGTACTTCAACCAATACCTAATTCATGGTCTAGAACAGCACCCGAAAAACAATACACACTTGCAGAGAAATTTGACCAAGTGCGCGTTGCATTACAAGCGGCAATCGATGTAAAAGCTAACACGCTTGGATTCACTAGTGGCAATGCTTTAATTCTCTACGTTGGTTTTGTTAATCCATTTCAACCATTAGCACAGCAATTTGCATCTTGGGAGGTATCTGTCTGGGTTGAAGCTTTGCAATATAAAGATGAGGTGATAGCTGGCACACAACCAATTGTTACACCAGCAGAAGCGGTTGCAATGATGCCAAATTATCCACTATAAAATTTTTTAAGTAGTAAATTTTTTTAAACACAACGAAAAGGTAAATATCATGACACGTTCTATTTTATTAGCAGTATTAGTAACTTTATCATTAGCTTTAACAGCTTGTCACAGTGAAAAGAGAGATAGCCTTCCAGTACCTCCTCCAGAAGGTGGGTACCCAACAAAAGGTGGTGGTGGTTTACCTCAACTTATAGATAAGTGTTCAAACATTAAAGACCCAGCACTTAAAGATAAATTGTGTCCAAAAAATCTACCTCAACAAATAAATAAATAAGTTATTAGGGGATTAAAAATCCCCTGCATGATTTAAAAATACAAATAAGGCTAATTTATGGACAATCAACAAGTAGCAGAAAAGGCATCAGAGTGGGCAAGCGCAACAACTTATGGAGGCGGTGCAAGTGCTTTTATATTTGGTTTAAATGCTCAAGAAATTGGTGTGATTGGCGGTTTAGTAATTGGTCTTTTAGGCTTAATTGTAAATATTTATTTTAAGCATAAAGCCCATAAATTAGAGCTTAAAAAAGCTGGCTTGAAAGAGTCTGATATTGGCTAATAATTCAGAGAGTAAATATAAAAATGAACATCTCTAGCGGTATTGACATTATCTTAAAAGATTGGGCAACCCCTAGACAAATTGACTATATTGATTACATAAACAAACACAAAAATATCTCAAAAGCTGCCAAACACTATGGAGTTACAAGAGGCACAATTCAGCAATCAATAAAATATTTAATTAAAAAAGCAGCAAGTAAAGGTTATGCACCAATAAACGATATGGTGCATCCCGTGCCTGATCCATTCGTGGTTAAAGGCGTATCTACTTATTACAACAAAGATGGTGAAAAAGCTGGTCAGTGGGTTAAGTCAACCCTAGACAATGAAAAAGCTTTAATCATGATGCGTGAAGCAATCGAGGCAATGAAAGAGGAAATACCTAGAGTGCATTTGGTATCGCCTCCAAAGCTTACGCAATCTGATTTATGTAACTGTTATGTGATCACCGATTACCACTTAGGCATGTTGTCTTGGGGTGAAGAAACTGGTGCGGATTGGGATGTAAAAATTGCTGAAAACTTAGTCGTTGACTGGTTTGCACAAGCAATCGCACAAGCGCCAGATTCTAATCAAGCCGTATTTGCGCAGTTAAGTGACTTTTTACACTTTGATGGCATGGATGCAGTTACACCAGCCAGTAAGCATTTGCTGGATGTTGACAATCGCTTTGCAAAGTTAGTGCGCGCAGCCATTAAAGTTTTGCGCATTGTAATTGATATGCTACTTAGCAAACATCAAAAGGTGCATGTGATTATGGCTGATGCTAACCATGATCCAGTTTCACAAATTTGGCTGCGTGAATGGTTTGCTGTGCTTTATGAAAATGAACCGCGATTAACTGTGGATACTTCACCAAATCCATACAGCGCGTATGAGTTTGGATTTACTGCTTTGTTTTTTCATCATGGCCATAAACGCAAAGTAACAAACGTATCAGAAGTTTTTGCTGGTCAGTTTCGTGAATTGTTTGGCCGCACAAAATACGCTTATGCTCACATGGGCCATTTACACCATATCGATGTAAAAGAAAATAATTTAATGATTGTTGAGCAACACAGAACTTTAGCACCTGCAGATGCTTATGGTGCGCGTGGTGGCTACTTAGCAGGGCGTGATGCAAAAGTAATCACATATCATAAAAAGTACGGTGAAGTTTCAAGGCTCACAATCAATTCAGACATGTTAAGAGTTTAAAAGATGAAACCTATTACAGCTGCTTGGATTATTTTTGCAATATGCATTGCATCGATTCTGCTTGGTGCATCGATGACTGCAAAGGCTGACGAACAAACCAAAGAAACTAATTGCACACCTTACAAAGCAAGCCCTGCAGACACTATTTATTACAAGTGCAATGACTTAGTTGGCGTAATAGATTTAAAAATTTACTTATGTGGCGTGCCTTACCAATTCAAGATTGATTGCCAACCAGAGGTTAAAAATGAAAAGAAAGATTAACAAAATAATTATCCATTGCGCAGCCACACCAAACTTAAAACCAATTAAAGCCAGCGCAATTGATGCGATGCATGTGGTGCGTAAATTTAAACGATCACGCGATGCAATTTCTCGGTTTAACTCCGGCATGACCGCCATTGGTTATCACTTTGTAATTGAGACAGATGGCAATATTGCTTTTGGTCGGGATTTAGAAGAAGTGGGTGCGCATGTGCAAGGTAATAATTCAGACTCGATCGGCATTTGTTTAATAGGTACAGATCAGTTTACTAATGCGCAATGGGCCAGCTTAAAACAATTATTAATTACGCTTGCATCAAAGCTTTACGGCAAGCCAACCAGCAATATAAAAAATGCTTTAGGAATACTGAGCATGATGCGTATTGAGATTAAAGGGCATCGAGATTGCTCACCTGATCTAAATGGTGATGGCCAAATTACACGTAATGAATGGTTTAAAGTATGTCCAGGCTTTAGCGTGGCAGATTGGCTTAAAACACTATGATTATGCTAGGACTTTGGTTTTTAAGAATTAAGTCAATTTTTAGCCAAATAAATGCTAAAATTTCGGGAACGAATAACTGCAATTATTCGCCCCCTAACCAAACCAACTATATAGGAGTTGATATGGCTGCGCACATTTTATCTCAAGAAAGACTTAAATACCTATTTGAATATGATTCAATTACAGGTAATTTCACTAGATTAACAGATACAAAATCATCAAAAAAAGGTTCTATAGCTAATACTTTAGATGCAAATGGCTATGTAAGAATAAAGATAGATGGTTATTCTTTTTTAGGCCACAGACTAGCTTATTTGTATTACTACGGTTATATGCCAGTAAAAGAAATTGACCATATCAATGGCATTCGTTCTGATAACAGGCTTTGCAATTTAAGAGAAGCAACCCGCCAAGAAAATTTAAGAAATCAAAAAAAACATAAAACAAACACAAGTGGATATAAAGGGGTCAGTTGGGCAAGTAACATTGGTAAATGGTGCGCTAAAAATAGAGATGCAACTATTGGCTATTTTGAAACTAAAGAAGCTGCAGCTTTAGCTCATGATGAATTTGTAAAAGCAAATCACGGAATATTTAATTACAAACTTGGCGTTGAAAAAAATGATTAGCTTTTTAACATTTTTTTTTAATTTTAAAAAAATTTGGGCTTTCATAAACGCCCTTAAACCGATTATTTTAATCGTGTTGATACTTGGGTATTGCCTGATTTCATGGCATTTAGCTGTAAAACTCGCTGATAAAGCTAAAGGCGAAAACAATTTAAATAATATTTTAAAACAACGAAACATATGTGGAGTTTAAATAATGAGCGACTTTATTAAAGAAATAATCATTCGTATGACACCAGATAAACCTAAAAGCCAGTCTGACTTGGAGGTGATAAAGCAATTATTATCAGACAAATTTATAGTTTTTCACATGGCATTACTTAAACAAGGAGCATCAATCATGGCATCAGTAGCGCAATTAGAAGCAGCAGTGGCTAATTTACAAGCAACAGTTGTAAACGAAGCAGAAGAAGTATCAACAGAAGTAGCAAACTTAAAAGCATTAATTGAAGCAGGCGCAAGCGATAACGGCATTCCACCAGAAGCTTTGGATGGTATCTTGGCATCTATCAACAGCGTGAGCGAATCAGTATCAAAAATTATTGTAGCAGCCACACCAGTAGAACCACTCGCAGCAGAATAAGTTTATCCCCACTTCGGTGGGGGCGCTTATTCTTTTATTGAATAATTTATTTAACAATTAAAGGATAAAAAATGAAAAAGATTTTAGGTTTATTACTAGGCGCTGGCAGTGGCATTATTGGCACACTTTTGCGTACTGGCTTGGCTGCATTAGGCGGTGTTTTAGTTGCTAAAGGTTACATTGACCAAACCACTGCAAACGACTTGGTAACAACATGGGTTGGCGCAATTATGACGTTCTTGGCTGCTTTGGGTTCTTACTTAAACAATGAAGCTACTAAGCCAGAATAATGTAATTAACGCTTATAAAATTATTTTTAACTCTTGCTAATGCACTATTGCAAAACGCAAGAGATAAAAAACTTATTGATGGCGCTATTGCTGAACAAACGTTGAAAGGCTTACAAGATGTTCAAGATAAAATTGCTATGGCTAACGATGCTGTGCGTAATGTTGACAGCCTGCCTATCGACAAAGACCCCAACAATCGTGCCAATAAGCGTTAAGTATATGCCATGCGAGGTGCTTAATTCTATTAGTTACGATAGCGAAGCTGACACCACGCTTACGGTAGATGAAATAAGAATTTACAACGCAAAATATAGAAAGTTATGTTTATGAAAAAAAGCATTTTAACTTTAGTTAGTGTTGGCACTATTGGCATTATGAGTGTAGCGTATGGCGCTACAGTCACATGGACTAAGGCAGGGCTAGTCATGCAAGAGCGTTCAAGTGCTGGTGCTATTCGTTATCGCTATGTCACAGAGCAACAATTTAAAAATGCTTGCACAGCGCCCAATGCAAAGCCAGCACCTGACCCCAGAGTGATACCACCAGTGATACCACCGCCGCCACCACCTATGCCACCTAGTCCCATAGTTCAGCAAGGATTAATGCCTGCAGTAGATACTAGGCTTGCTATTGCACCGCAAGCTGGCTGGTCGGACTTACGCATTAGACCAAATGGCGAGGTTGCACAATTAAGTGACGTTGGCGCTTTTAGGATTCAATGCCAAGTTTCTCACATGAATAATGACGATCCGATGGTGTTCCCTGGCATTAAAGATGCTACCCATCACCACACTTATTATGGCCACACGGGCGTTAAATTCGATACTGATTTAATGACGCTTGCCAATAGTGGCACTTCAACTTGTCATGGCGGTGCAATGAATAAGAGTGCATATTGGCATCCGACTATGATTGATAGTCGCACAAACGCACCTGTATTACCAAATGGCAATACTGCAATGTTCTACTATAAAACAGGCTATGGTGGTGTAGCGCCACGCTATATACAACCACCACCAAAAGGCTTGCGCATTTTGACAGGTAATCCACGTGCAATTAATCCTAATGAAGTTCAAAACATTCGCTATGTGTGTATTAATCCAGTAGCAGGGCATAGCGAGGGCAGACCAAGACAGTCAAGCATACCGAACTGTTCGGTAGGTCACGACATGCTTCTTGAGATTTCATTTCCGCAATGTTGGGATGGTAAAAACCTAGATAGTCCAAATCATAAAGACCACATGGCGCAACCTGTAGGCAGCCAAACTGTCAATGGTTGCCCTGTAAGTCATCCTGTGCCAATTCCACAAATTACGCTAAATATGAATTTTAGAGTTACCTCAGCTAATCAATCAGCTAATTGGCGATTGTCTAGTGACAATTATGCGTTTAACGGCAATAATGCAGGATATTCTGGTCACGCAGATTGGGTAAATGGTTGGGATGAAGCTATCTTTGCTGGCATTGTTCGCAACTGCTTAAACACAAGTAAAGATTGCAAAGCGCACCTTTTAGGTGATGGCAGAGTGTTTTACGGCAATAATTGATTGCACATTATTTACACATATATAGCCCAAACCTTAGTAAACGCTTTGGTTTGGGTTCCGGCTCCGGGCACCACTAAATTTTAATTAAATATCTTTTACAACTATATTTAGTTAACATTCAAACACTTATCGAATTAGTAATTTAATAATATTGCACTCACAGCCATAAATAATTAAACTTGTGTTTCACATAATTTACACATGGTTTACACATGGCATCATTCAAGCAACATGCCAAAGGCTGGCGGGCGTTTATCTGCATTAACTATCAGCGCGAGTCTGCTATGTTTCGCACAAAGCGTGAAGCCGAGATATGGGCTAGTCGTAGAGAGACTGAAATTAGAAGCGGTGCAAACCTTACTGCCAGTGAAAAATATACTTTAGCGCAAACGATTGAGCGATACCGTGATGAAGTCTCACCCACTAAGCGCGGCCATAATTGGGAGTTTTTGCGCTTAAACGCTTTTTTGCGTGATAAGATGCTGCCGATTAACAAACCGCTTACACATTGCACCAGTGATGCCATTGGTAAATACCGTGATGCAAGGCTTAAGCTTGTGGCTAAAAGCACTGTATTGCGCGAGTTAGGGCTACTGTCATCGATGCTAGAGGAAGCCAGGCGCGAATGGAAGTGGATAGAGACTAATCCAGTTAAAGATGTGCGCAAGCCTCGTGCGCCTGATCACCGCAATGTCATTATTACCAAGTCACAAATTAAACAAATTTTAAAGCACCTAGATTACAGTTTAGAATACCCTGTACGGTCAATTTCCTGCGCTTGTGGCTTTGCGTTTCTATTTGCACTACGTACTGGTATGCGAGCAGGTGAGATATGCGGCCTTACGTGGGCTAATGTTAAAGATGATTACTGTATTTTGCCAGTGACAAAAACAGTGCCTCGTAATGTACCATTAAGCAAAAAAAGTAAACTAATAGTTGATAAAATGAAAGGCTTTGATAAAGAGTATGTGTTTGGCATTAAAGCAAACACACTTGATGCTATGTTTAGGCGAGCGCGTAACAGAGCAAAGCTAGAAGGCTTTACGTTTCATGATGCTAGGCATACCGCAGCGACTTGGATGGTTAATAGTGGCAAGGTCAATGTGTTAGAGCTTTGTAAAATATTTGGGTGGAGTGATACCAAACAGGCTTTGACGTACTTTAACCCGAATGTGAGTGATTTGAGTAAAAAGCTAGATTAAGCACTTAACACTCTATCAATTTCAGTTATCGGTATCATCCCGCAATCATTCAGCCGAATCCTTCCAGTTTTAACCATCTTACTAACTGTCTGCTCGCTAATGTTAAGCATCTCGGCTGCAAGCTTCTGTGTGACTTGCGATGGGCGTGGGTGCGTTTCTGCGTATAAGCGCACGGCTTTATAGACTAGTTCTAGTTCTGTCATTTTCAGTCTTTCTATAAGTCTTGGTTAACGTGTGATTTATTGTGTAGCCGCGCTTGCGCAGTGCGTTTGATAGCATTGCTCTATCGTGATGGCTTTTTGATTGCCCTAGCAGGCCAAAGTAACTATTTGCAACCTCAAAAAGTTTGTTTTCAGACGTGTTTTTTACCTGGCTAATCGCCTCTTTAACTGTTCGTTTTCTGGGCGATCTGCGCCATGGCTTTACAACATGGCCAACAAAATCAACACCACGATCAACCGGCTGCAGTATTGTTTTTTTAGGGTTTAAATTAGCGTTTAATAGATATGGTAAAAATGTAGTTATTTTAGCGAGCGCGTCATTAAGCCATGCTGAGCTTTCGTGCAAAATAATAAAATCATCAACGTAGCGAATGTAATATTTGGCTTTAATGCGGTGTTTGATAAATTGATCTAACGCATCTAGATATACATTCGCAAAGAACTGTGAGCTTAAATTGCCTATAGGCAATCCTAAATGACTTGGCTGATTGACCAAGCGTTTATGTGCTGGCACAAACCCAATCGATGATGGCTCACCTTTAAATACGTAATCAAGACGCGGATCATGAAATAAGATTAACTCAGCCAACCAAAGCCACCACGGCTCGGTAATTTTACTGGCCAGCTGCTTGTGTAGAATTTCTTTATCAATAGCCACAAAGAAATTTGCTAAATCACATTTTAAATAAAAGCATGACTTAGACCAGTTCTCAGTGGCACTTCTTATTTTTAATTCTAATCTTTTGGCGGCATACAGCGTACCGCGACCTGGTATGCATGCGCAGCTGTCAGCAATAAAGCCTGCATAAAATCGCGGTGAAATACGGTTATAAAATAAGTGATGTACAATGCGATCACGAAAATCTGCAGCCCATACTTCGCGGGGCTTTGGTCGTGCGATCACAAAGCAAATGGATTTGCCAGGCGCGTAAGTTCCATCAATTAATTCAGCATAAAGCCTGGTTAAGTTGCTTTCAAGGTTTTCTTCAAAAGCTAATGCACTTGCTGTATTGCGTTTATTTTTTCTGCAATCAAAATATGCTTTTACAAGCTCTTCAAAACTTGGCTTGTCTTTTAAAAAATCAGCATGGCTGCGCTCGATTTGATCTGCGGACAGCGCGTGCTTGTAATTGATTATCCTTGTTCCAATTGTTCTGATTGCCATTGTTGAAGTTCTGATACCAGGCATAATCTGAATTAGACGCGTGCTGCGTTTATTTTTGCTATCTACATCGGCTTGTCGAATACTCAACAAGCTAACTGCACAAGACGCGGCCTGATGATGCTTGTCAGCGGTATCTTTGGTGTGCATGGCGGTGGCTTGACAGGCCAGCGGCAAAACCAGATTAAAAGATCGTTCAGTCATATTGGCCTTAACCATTATGAAACAGACGATGCGGAACGGCGCCAACCATTGGCCTGTTTGCCAATACTGCCAGTAAGTTCTATTGCTTTTGCATATTGCGGAATAGAAATTAATCGCTTATCACGTGAGAGGCGAAGCAGCAGCTCCGATACTTGCAACCGTTCAACAAGTGAAATTAAATGCGCTGCTTTATCTCGTGATACATTGGCCCTAAATATAAGCACAACAATCTCAACGCATTCGTCACGCAACTTACCGCCTATGCTTTGCTTGTATTCGCGCGGCATGTTCTTTGATAAGTCCGTGATCGCATCAAGTAAATCATATGCGACTTTGTATATAGGCAATTGATTATGGTTCGCCATGCTGAATAAAAACAAATAATTAAATTACTGAATAACTAAAATTCTGCGGACAGCGCGTGCTTGGAATTGATCATCCTTGGTCCAATAGTTCTGATAGCCACTGCCGAAGCTCTGATACCAGGCACAATCTGAACTAGACGCGTGCTGATCGCTTGACCAGTATGCGCGCTCTTCAAAATCATCTTTTAAATTTGCAAATAATAATGATTGCTCACGTCGATTTGGCAGGCTAGATTCGTGTTTAGAATTTAACTTTTTAGCCCATTTAACCGCATCATTCCAATTAATATCGGCTGCAGTATCTGGCAGTAAAATTAAAAAATAGTCTGGCTCACCATCCTTGCCTAGAATTAACCCTGCATTTTTTTCACCAGGTTCAAGACTTAATGTGGTTGCTGGAAAGCTTATTTTTTCATCTTTATAGGATTCAAAAGCGGCTATCATTGCGCCAATTTCATCCTGCTTTTGCTTTATTTCTTGTAGTGTAATCATTATGTAAACCTCAAAAAAATTAAATAATCAAATAACTAAATGACTAAATACTTACTCTGCGGACAGCGCGTGCTTGTAATAGATCAGCCTTGTACCAATTGGTCTGATCGCCAGTGTAGAAGTGCTGAAACCAGGCAGAATCTGAATCAGACGCGTGCTGCTCGCTTGACCAGTAAGTTTTTTCTTTGAAACGATCTTTTAACTTATCAAATAAAAGTGCTTGCTCTACGCGGCTTGGCAAGTCGCCGCCTTGTTCTTTCGCCCATGCAATTGCATCATCCCATTCGCTATCTGCAAGCTCACCATCAAGCATTACAATGTGATTGCCTGTGCCATCTGGATTTATAATTGCGCCTGCATAAATTTCGCCATCCTTTAGTTCTGGTAAATCAAGTTTCATTTTTAATACTCCTTTGGTTAAAATTCTGCTTTCTCAAACAGCGTGTTAATTGTTGCAATTAAAAACACAAAAAATCCTAATCCGCATGCGCTGATTGCCAGCCAGTTTGCTTGTTTATCATTCACAAGTATTAAAAACATCGCTGCGAAAAAACCTGCAAATGCTGCAAATACTGACAAGGCAATAAATCCGCCGATTATCTTTAGTGTTCTCATGGCTAACCCTTTCTGTTAAAAAGCGGGTACTGCGATTTCATCTAATTTTTTTAGTGTTTGCGCTGCTTGCGTGATGTTTTTAATATCAATCAATATTGGTTTTGCCAGCACTGGCGCATAGATTTCTATATCTTCGTTATTTTTAATCAACACACTAGTTTGTGCTGGTAAATGGCTTAGTATGATCTGTATGCAATCTTCAATGCTTGGTTGCAATGTTTTATTTATATTTGGCAGTGGAAAAATGCCTGCTGGCTCACTATCAACCCACGCATATTCATCAGCCGTTGGCATATTAATGACTGGCCCTTTAGGTTGTTTTTTCTGCAATTTAGCCAGGTAATTTTCATATTGTGGCCCAATAGTCACCACGTCATTTTTGACTAAATCTGCTTTCTGTACATTAATAATTTGCTCTTTGGTTAGCTGCCATATCAACTTATATACATAATCGCTTTTGCGGCCTTCTGGCACTGGAAATTCTTTGTAAATTGCATCTTTAGTTATTTTTCTATTAACAAAAACAAAATTCGCAATACTTAATAAGCTAGTTGGCTTTTCGCTTGGCGCTGGCTCGGCTTCAGGTGTTGGTCTAATCACGGCTTCATCCCTTTTTGGTGGCGTTATCTTAAAATCTGTTTTAGCGTTGTATGGTTTGCTAACGCCTGTGGGCCACACAACCAAGTCTGTTTGACCGCTTTTAGTCACGCTGGCGCGATTAATCATGCCCCGTTGGTACATTTGCTCAAGGTCAGCCAGTAAAGCAGTTTGTGTTTGATTTTTTTGTAATAGATCAATGGCTTTTATTGGCTCTTGCGCGCTTTTGCCTTGCATAGCAGTTAAGTAATGGTTAAACATATTATTTACACTCTACATATTCAGTTAGCAACACACATTGCTTAAATACCACCGTGTTGATACCGCCAAGTTGTTTGTGGTGTACAGGTATTATTCGTGGCGCTTCCGCAGCCGGCTGCTCTTGCGTATTAAAGCTAATAGCTGGCACTAAAAAAATACTTAAAACTGCTAATTTTTTACCAAATTGATTTAGCATACTTTGTCTCTTTCATATAAAAAGTACGGTTTATTTTTAAGTGTACTAACAATAAATATGCGCTTTTCTTGTTTAATAACTTGCGATTTGCCAAATAACCGAACCAGCCAAAGCTTAAACTTACTGGCATGCACTGCGTTTACATAAGCCACATACACTTGTTCACGCTTGCACATTAGTATTTACCATCCAGCCAATTAAAAAAGCTGCTTATAAATAGCCCACCAAAGCAGCCAATAAAAATGCCAAGTACAAATGCGTTATAAAACTGCTCACGCCAATATTCTTTTGTGTGTAGGTTTCTAGTCATCATTAATCCTTATAAGCCAGCGGTTTTGCTGGCGCATGTTTTGGAAGTGGTATGTAAGGCTTGCTAATAACTTCCGCGATGCGATTTAGGCATAGCGCAAACATCGAGTTATTCATTGCGTCATCAAAGGTAATGCCAAGGTGTTGCAAAGTTGTATGGCCGTATGCGTTTTTTAATTGATCTGTTTGCATATCAAGCATCTTCGCTTTCAGTATCTGCATAAAGCTTGGTTACATCATTACCAAGTACATCGCTAATAATGTTGTGAGCAATGCCAGCATTTACCTGGTTGCTTTTAGGATTTGTTTTGCCATCCATATTGCTGATGCAATTTGCTAGTGCATCCAGCTGCTCGTAGGTGATTTGGTATTTCATTTATCGCCTCTTTGTTGTGTTGGTTAACTAAGTTATAAGCATAATAAAACTATTGGTTTTAGTTTGTCAACACCAAAAGTTTTATTTTTAATAAAAAATATGCTAAATTGATCAAACTTGCTAAATAAGCAGGCAATAAAAAACCCGCACAGGGCGGGTTAAAGGAGTTTTATGAATGAGCCAGATATAAACCCAAAGCTAAAACATTGTGAAGATGAGGTGCTGCAGGCAATACGCAGCAAAGACATGGTAAAGCTAAAGGAAATTATTATTCGTGAGGGTCTGCCGTGGGTGGATTTTGTGCCAAATGAAATTCACAAGTCTGATACTTGGTACTAAAAATGTAAATCAAATTATTATCTTTAGCCCATTTTCGCATTTCAGTTTCTGAGGTAAAGTAACTAGGTATCAAACTATGATATTGCACAGCAATACTGCCATGTTGTTTACAAGTTTTAATTATATCTAGTAAATGCGACATTAATTTAATTATGATACTAATGCATCGTCAAAATTTTGAGTATTAAATTCAAAAGTGTGAGTTCCTTGTGAAAAAAAAGTTAATTCAATATACATTTTTTTTGAATTTTTTATTTTTGAAATTATGTTGTTAGTTTTTGATAAAAAGTAAGCCAAATTGCTATTATCAGAAGGTTCTGTAACATAGTTTTTAATTACTGGTCCGTCATCAAATCTTAATGAAATGTAACAATTGTTATATTGGCAGTTAAGCTGACCCTTATTAATTGTAACAAAAACATCTTTACCTTGTCTGGGATGTTTTCTGATAATTAATGTTGCATAGGTACCACCGCTATAAGGAAAGTCTAAATTAACTATGTTGTTGCTTTGAATATATGCGGTTTTAGAGTATTTTCCAGAAACTTTATCAATTGGCGTATTGTATTGCCATATATTTACAGTTGATGTTATAGCCTGCTGATTTTCTGCAATTTCTTCATTTGTTTTTAGTGCCACAATATCTGGCTTATTTGTAGTTACGTTGTTATTAGATAAAGTAATTAAAGCGCCAAAAATCACCCCACCAATAATCAAACTAGGAAAACAACCAGCACTTGAAACTTTTACACCGCACTGCGGGCAATTTTCTGCTTTGGTGCTTATTTCTTTGCCACATTCTTTGCATGGTTTTAATGACATATTTCTCCTTTGATTTTTTTTAATTCAAAACCTTATTTAAAATTAAAACCTAATTGTATTTGTAGGTAATGCACATTATTTTTCTGTGCCGTTGCCTTTATATTCCTGCCTTGTTTGATTGACAAGTTGGTTAATGTTATCAACTTCTTTAACAGCCTGCT
>Ga0247839_1001616_pt1 | contig 36409 bp, 36 predicted proteins | sample LaCruzMarch2015__6_FD_192405 | JGI IMG/M metagenome (GOLD analysis project Ga0247839, IMG submission 192405) | Freshwater microbial communities from meromictic Lake La Cruz, Castile-La Mancha, Spain - LaCruzMarch2015_16m | ecosystem: Environmental > Aquatic > Freshwater > Lake | place: Spain... | reverse complement strand
CACCCTCCCTCCTGCCGCAGCCCGAGCCATCGCCGCCGATTCCTTCCTGGGTTGCTTCCTGGCCCCAGTGGCGTTCTATCTCTCCCTCGATCGCCTGTCCGTGATAACCCAGACCCTGTTGTTTTCGCTGACATTGCCCGCTTCGGCGTTGCTGGCGCTGGTCTGGCTGAAGGAGAAACTGCCGCACCGCTTCTGGCTCAGCCTCACCTTGATCCTGGGCGGCTTGCTGGCCGGCAAGATCCTGGGATCGCCGGGTGGCGGGATGGAAATGAGTGATGGGGAGGGCGTCTCCTGGGCCCTGGTGTCGGTCCTGGCCACGGCCCTGCGCAACTGCATCCGGCGCAGGACCGCGAGCTACGGGCTGTCGCGGGGCCTGACCGTGGGGGTCACCAATCTGGCTGGAGCGATTGTTTTCCTCTTGATCGCCTTGCGCCTGTACGGACCGCAGCACTTCATGTTTCTGGAAGCCTGGTGGGTGTTCTGGGTGATCGTGGTCTATGGAATCACCCTGTCCCTCGGCACCGAAGTGCTGCGGCAGATCTGTGGGCGGATGTTCGCCGTCACCCCCCTGGCCCTGGCCGGCAGCGCCAGCATCATCGTGAGCGTGGTGAGTGCGGCGGCCTTTCTTGGCGAGCCGTTCAACGCCATCACCGCCTTGAGCCTGGGTCTGATCATGGCGGGGATCACCCAGCGCTTTTTTCGCCCCCGCGCCCAATCCAGCTGAAGGTGAGCCCGGTCAGTCCCTTTAGGCTCCGCCAAGGCGCTCCTGACCACGATGCTCAGCCTCTCGATGATCGTGCGGGATGAGGCCGAGCGGCTGGACGACTGCCTCGCTTCGGTGGCGGGCTTCGTTGATGAGCTGGTGGTGGTGGACACCGGATCGCAGGACGCCAGCATGGAGATCGCCCGCCGCCACGGCGCCACGGTGCACCAGATCGCCTGGCCGGGGGATTTCGCTCCAGCCCGCAACCAGGCCCTGGACAGGGTGAATGGCGATTGGGTGCTGGTGCTCGATGCCGACGAACAACTTCTGCCGGAAGCCAGGGCCCCGCTGCGTGCCCTGATGGCCCTGCCCGATGTGCTGATGGTCAACCTGCTGCGGCAGGAGCGCGGCGCCGAGCAATCCCCCTATTCCAGCGTGAGCAGGCTGTTCCGGAACCATCCGGCGATCCGCTGGAGCCGCCCGTATCACGCGATGGTGGACGACAGCGTGGCGCTGCTGGTCGCCCGCGAGCCCAGCTGGCGCGTCGCTGAATGCCCCCAGCCCGCCCTTGTCCATGACGGCTATCGACCGGAACTGCTGGCGGCCGGGGACAAGGCCAAACGCCTGCGCCTGGCCATGGAACAGGAGCTGCGCGACCACCCGTTTGATCCCTACGCCAGCGCCAAGCTGGGGGGACTGGAGATCAGCGAAGGACGGCGCCAGCAGGGAATGGCCCTGCTGGAAGCGGGCCTGGCCCACTGCCCAGAGCAAGCCCACCCGGAACGCTACGAACTCCTGCTGCACCTGGCGATGGCCGAAGCAAACGCGAATCCCGAGCGGGCGATCGCCCTCTACCGGGAGGCCCTCGCCATCCCGATGAACCCTCGCCTGAGCCTGGGGGCGCAGCTGAATCTGGCGGCACTCCTGTTGCGTCAGGGCCAGGCCGAAGCCGCCCTGGCTTTGGCTGAAACCGCCACCCGACGGGCGCCGGAAGTGGTGCTCGGCTGGGTCAATCTCGGGCTGATCCGGCGCCGCCAGGGGGATCTGGCCGGCGCGATCGAGGCCTACGGCCAGGCCCTGCGCCTGAGCCCCGACCAGGCCGAGACCCACCAGAACCTGGCGGCGGCCCAATTGCTGGGGGGCAACATCGATGGAGCCCGTAGCCATTTCGGGCAAGCGATCCGGCTGCTGCGCTACCAGGGACGATCCAGGGAAGCCGAGCAGCTGCTGCGTCAGGCCGGTGCGATGGTGAAACTGGACCTCTGAGCCGATGACAACCACCAGCAGTGAGGGGAGGGACAGCGGTTCAGCTCGGCCAGCGCTGCACGGCCGCACAATCGTGGTGACCAGGGCCACGTTGCAGCTGGGCGAAGCGCGGCGACGCTTTGAGCTGGCCGGCGCGCGGTTGCTTGATCTGCCCGCCCTGGTGATCGGCCCTCCGGACTCCTGGGGACCGCTTGACGATGCCCTCGCAGAGCTGGACGACTTCCATTGGTTGATTTTCTCCAGCAGCAACGGTGTGGATGCCGTGGAACAGCGCCTGGAGCGGATCGGCACCAGCCTCGCGGCTCGTCCCCGCTCCCTGAAGATTGGCGCGGTCGGAGCCAAAACCGCCGCACGGCTGGAAGCCCTTCGGGCCCCGGCCGATTTCGTGCCCCCCGCCTTCGTGGCTGAGAGCCTGATTGAGCATTTTCCTGTTTCGGGCTGGGGCTTGCGGTTGCTGCTGCCGAGGGTGCAGAGCGGCGGCCGCACCCTACTGGGGGAAGCCTTTGGCGAAGCCGGTGCCCGGGTCGTTGAGGTGCCCGCCTACGAGTCGCGCTGCCCACAATCCATGCCTGCCGCCACCGCCGCCGCCCTGGCTGAGCAGGCGATCGATGCCATCACCTTTAGCAGCGGCAAAACCGTGCAGCACAGCTGCCAGTTGTTTGAGCGCCGCTTTGGAGACAGCTGGCGCCGGCAGCTGGAGGCCGTAGCCTTGATCTCAATCGGCCCCCAGACCAGCCGCACCTGCAGGGAGCTGCTCGGCCGCGTGGACGGGGAAGCCGATCCCCACGATCTCGACGGCCTGGTTCAGGCCTGCGTCAACACCCTGGCGACCTGCCCCCAGCTCAGAGCAGCGCCGGGTTGAGACGGGCGCTGACTGTCCGCTGACCCTGGCGAAGCAGGAGGCGGCCGGATTGCACATCGATCGCGGCCACACTCCAACCAAGCGGCAGCAGGGGGGTGGTGCGGCCCCCGCGGTCGCCATGGGTGAGGCTGCCACTTTCGTTGCCATAGGTAACCAGCGCCTGGGGCACCCCCCCGACACTGACGACGCCATTGAACTGAAATCCCGGCGGCAGCGTGATGGGGGGCTGGAATCGGCGCTGGCTTCCAGGGGGACCCTGGGCTGGGGCGGTGCGGGGCTGGACCAGGGGCGCGAACGGGTCGAGGCGCCGCTCCGGGGTGGTGGCCAACACCTGCTCGCGGCTGGGCAGGGGCGTGAAGCCCTGGGAGGCGGGCGTGGCTGGCGCGGCAGCTGGCTTGGCAGCGGACTGGGCAGCCGCCGGTGGGACGGGTGGTGGCAGCAGCTGTGCCTCGGGAGCTGGCGGTGACGCGCTGCCACAACCGGCCAGGGCAACCAGCATCACGATCGCCATAACCTGCTTGCCCATTCCCAGCGAATCAGTTGATCGGATGTCCACGTTCCACAAGATCCCTGAAGCGATCCAGGTTGGCCTGGAGTTCCCGGGTGACAATTCCTCCCAGGATGGCCGGTTCCATCAACGGTGCAAGCACCCCCGGCAACTCGTAGCTCACCGTGAGCCGAACCGCGGTGACCGACTCGCTCTGGGGATAGAACCGCACGGCTCCTTTGGTGGGCAAGCCTCCCACGGATTCCCAGTGGAGTTGCTGAGCCTCGACCCGCTGGGAGATGCGCGCTTTCCAGTGGAAGCGAAAACCCTGGGCGGAGAGGGTCCAGTCGGTGAGATCCGGATCGTCAAGGGTTTGCACCGATTCGATCCAACGCATCCAGCGCGGCATCGCCTCCAGGTCGCTCCACACCTCCCAGACCCGCTCCACCGGGGCCTTGATTTCGGTGGTGACACTGTGCTCAAGCCAACGGCCCATGGTTCAGACCACCGCAGCGCAGCGGGCCAGACGGGCCGGCTGCTCGAGAATGGCAGCAGCCGCCAGCCGGCCGCTCATGGTGGCTCCCTCCATCGAGTCGATGTAGTCCTGGCGGGTATAGCTGCCGGCCAGAAAGAAATTGGTCACCGGAGTGCTCTGCTGCGGCCGGTACGGCTCCATGCCAGGGGCCTCCCGATAGAGCGACTGAGCCAATTTCACCACATTGCTCCAGATCAAGGTGAGATCCCGGGCGGACGGGAACAACTCCCGCACCTGGGCATCCACCGCTGCGGTGATCGCCCCGTTGCCCTTGGCGATCCAGGGATCGCCGGGGGTGAGCACGCATTGGAGCAGGGAACCCTTGCCCTCCTGGCGATAGTCGTCGGGGCTGGCCAGGGCCAGATCGGCGAAGCAACTGAAATCGGCATCAGCGGTGTAGAGCAGGTTGTTGAGCCCGGTGGGCCGGCTCAGATCGCTGCGGGCGGAGCGGCTGGCCTCCGAATCACCCAGTTCGGTCACCCAGCCGTCATAGCGGAGCTGCACGGTGGCCACCGGCACCGCCTCCAGCTTGTAGATGTCGTCGAACTGCTGGAAGCGGCGCCAGGCCGGCGGCAGCAGCCGCTGGATGCCCGGCACATCACAGGCAGCCAGGTAGGAATCGGCCTCCACCGTGATCTCACCCTCGGGTGTGCCGAGCCGCAGGTCCGTGATCCGAGGGGCTTCGCTGCCGTTCTCCGCAAAGCGCACCTCGCTGACGCGATGGCGCAGGTGCAGATGGGCGCCGCGGGCTTCGATGTAGTCGAGGATCGGCCGGTGCAGCCAGCGGTGGGGGGACCCCTTGAGCAGGTTGAGCTGGGAGGCCTCGGTGCGGGTGGCAAACATCAGGAAGATCGTCAGCATGCAGCGGGCTGAGATCGTGGCGCAGTCGATGAAGCCGAGCGCGTAGGCGATCGGATCCCACAGCCGCGCAATGCTGCGCTCGCTGCCGCCGTGGCCCACGAACCAGGTCTTGAAGCTGATGCGATCCAGGTCGCGGATCACCGCCATGGCGCCGTCGTAGTCGACAAGGCCCCGCACGATCGGGCTGGTGCCGAGGGCCAGGGCATTGCGCAGCTTGTCGATCCAGTCGAGCTGTGGTGTGGTGAAGAAGGCCTTCAGACCGTTGAACGGGGCACCGACCGGGAAACGGAAATCGAGTTCGCGCAGATCGCCACCCTTGTTCACGAACAGATGGGTGTGGTCTTTGGGGAGCAGGTTCTCGAAGGCCCCCACTTTGCGCATCAGGGCAAAGAGATTGGCGTAGTTGAAGAAGAACACATGCAACCCCATCTCGATGTGGTTGCCATCGGCATCCACCCAGCTGCCCACCTTGCCGCCCACGAACGGCCGGGCTTCGTAGAGGTCCACCTGGTGGCCGGCGTCACAGAGGTCCACGGCCGCTGACAACCCGGCCAGTCCCGCACCCACGATGGCGACCCGCACCCCATCTCTCCCACTTTCCCTGACTCTATGGAGCCGGCCGGTGCCGCGGTGGCTGCTCAGAACCTGGCAAGCCTCCATAGAGTGCAGGAAGTGATTCAGCCAAGACCCCTGGCGCCCCCATGAGCAGCTCGACCACAACGGCTCCGGCAGATCCTGTTATGGCAGATCCTGCCCCCGCAGATCCTGTTGCGGCCACCCACACCGGCAAAGACGGCAAGGGCATCCTGATCACCGATGCCGCCATGAAGCAACTGGCCGGGCTCACCCAGCAGCAGGGCGAGGAGAAGCTGCTGCGGGTGGGCGTTCGCTCCGGGGGCTGCAGCGGCATGAGCTACACGATGGATTTTGTGACTGCCGACACGATCCAGGCCGGTGATGAGGTTTACGTCTATGAACCAGCAGGGGCCGCCAGCTTCCGGGTGGTGTGTGACCCCAAAAGCCTGCTGTACATCTATGGCATGCAACTGGATTTCAGCTCCGCTCTGATCGGCGGCGGCTTCAACTTCACCAATCCGAACGCCAGTCAGACCTGTGGTTGCGGCAGTTCCTTCGCCGTCTGAGCCTGCAGCGTGGGAACCTGAGCCCATCCCTTTCGACCACCGCCGCTGCCGATGACGGCCTCAAGTCCCTCTGCGGAATCCCAGTTTGATCAGGCGATCCACCGGTACCGGGAGGGTGCTCCAGCCGGCGAGCTGATCGACGATTTCCTGGCGATCACAGCCCAGGCCCCTCGCCTGGCCGCCGCTTGGACCTGTCTGGCCTGGTTGCAACTGTTGGAAGACCAGCCGGAGCAGGCCCTGCGCTCGGCCCGCACGGCGGTGAAACTCAACCCCCAGGACCCGCAGTCGCGGGTGAATCTCTGCCTGGCGATGCTGGACACCGGCGCCAAAGGGGTGCGCGAACACATCGATCTGGTCCTGCGGGTCACGGCGGTCGCACCCGATCTGGCCAGTGAACTGCAGGGTTCAATCAGCGATGGCCTGAGCCGCAAGCCTGGCTGGGCCTCCCTGTTGAAGGTGCGGAACTGGCTGCAGGGGTGAGCGGGGAACCCTTTGCAGGGTCGGTGCCATGAAGCGCGTTCTGTTGCTCAGCAATGGCCACGGCGAGGATCTGAGCGGCAGCCTGATCGGCGAGCGGCTCCAGGCGAGCGGCGTGGCGGTGCAGGCCCTGCCGCTCGTGGGCCAGGGGGCGGCCTACCGGCAAATGGGCATTGAGGTGCTGGGATGCACCCGCGCGTTCAGCACCGGAGGGCTGGGCTACACGAGCCTGGGCGGCCGGCTGACCGAGCTGTTCCAGGGCCAGCTGAGCTACCTGCTCGGCCGGCTCCTGCTGTTCCTGCGCCAGAGCCGCCAGGCGGATCTGGTGGTGGTGGTCGGCGATGTGATCCCGGTCCTGGCCGCCTGGTGGAGCCGTCGTCCGGTGGTGACCTACCTGGTGGCCTACTCCAGCCATTACGAGGGCCGGCTGCGGCTGCCCTGGCCCTGTGGGGGTTGCCTGAACAGCCGGCGGTTTCGCCGGCTGTTCAGCCGTGATGCCTTCACCGCCTCCGACCTCACGGCCCAGCTGGGCCGCGAGGTGCACTTCATCGGCAACCCCTTTCTCGATCCCGCCCTGGCGGCAGGTCCGGCGCCGGGCGGCCCTGAACCGGCTTCCAGACCATTGGCCCAGTCCCTCTGCCTCCTGCCAGGAAGCCGGTTACCGGAGGCGGAGCGCAACCTGGAGTTGATGCTGCGGGTCCTGGAGCGGCTGCCAGCAAGCCTGCAGCAGCCGGCTCGCCTGGGCCTTGATGCGGCCCTGGTCAAACAGATCAGCTTGGAGCAGATTGCCGCCCTGGCGGCACGGCGGGGCTGGAGCCTGGCGGGCCGGAGCCTGCGTCACGGGGCGCTGGAGCTGCGGTTGCACTGGGGGCGATTCCCCGAGCTGCTCCAGCAGGCCAGCCTCGTGCTCTCCATGACCGGCACCGCCGCCGAACAGGCCGTTGGGCTGGGCAAACCGGTGACGCAGCTGGTCGGGTTCGGGCCCCAGTTCACCCCGGCCTTCGCCGAAGCCCAACGGCGGCTGCTGGGACCGTCGCTGGTCTGCAGCGCCGGGGCACCGGGAACCGCCTTGAGCCTGGCTGGCACCGCCCGGCTGCTGGAGGAGCAGCTTGAAGCGCTGGCAACCGACAGCAGCCTGATGGATCGCTGCCGAGCCAACGGACGGGAGCGGATCGGCGGCCCTGGAGGCTCAGCGAGAATGGCGGAACAGATCCTGGCCCTGCTGGATGACTGAACCGGCTTCAAGGCCCCTGATCGCGCGCCTCAAGGATTGGCTCGACAACCTGCTGGTGCTGAACGTGTTCCTGGTGATCAGTGGAGCGCTTTGGTTCGCGCTCGCCATCGGGCTGCACAGCCGGAAGGTGGAGGCACCCCTGGTGTTGTTTCGGCAGCTCTGGGAACCGCTGTTCACCCCGGCGATCGGGGTGCTGATGGCGGCATCGGTTCTCAGTGGGATTCTGGGCTGGTGGCAGCGGCGAGGGCCCCAGCAAGCTCGGGATAGCGGAAGCTGAATCCCTGGCCCAGCAAGCGCTCCGGCAGCACCTCCTGGCCCTGGAGCACCACCTGGGCCCCGTCACCGAGCACCATCTGAAGCACGGGCCCTGGCACCGGCAGCAGGCTGGGCCGGCCCAGCACCTTGCCCAGGGCCGCGGCAAACTGCGCCATCGAAACAGGCTTCGGCGCCACGGCGTTGTAGGCGCCCCGATAGCCAGGATCCTCAAGTGCCTGGGCGATCAGGCTGCAGAGGTCGTCGCGGTGGATCCAGCTCATCCACTGGCTGCCCGAGCCGATCGGCCCACCGAAACCGGAACGGAACACCGGCAGCATCTTGCCGAGGGCACCACCATCGGCGCCGAGCACGATGCCAATCCGTAATTTCACCACCCTGGCGAAGGCGTCGGCCCCATCCGCCGCCTCCTCCCACTGGCTGCAGAGCCGGCCGAGCACATCGTTGGCAGCTGGGCTCGTTTCGCTGAACCGCCGCTCCAGGCTGGTGCCGTAGTAGCCCACCGCCGAGCCGCTCACCAGCACCGCCGGCCTGGGCCGCTGCGCCGCCATCGCCTCCACCAGCAGCCGGGTGGGCAGCAGGCGGCTGTCGAACAGCAGGCGCACCTGCTCGGCCGTCCAGCGCTTCTCGGCGATCGGTTCGCCGACCAGGTTCACCACCCCCTCGGCCCCAGCAAGGGCATCGATCAGGTCGGGCTGCCGCCAGCTGGCCGCCAGGGCAGGGTCGGCCTGAATCCGCCGCAGCAGGGGATGGGCCAGGCCGCTGAGGCTGCCGGCCTGGCGGCTCACCACACTGCAGGCATGGCCCCGCTCCAGCAGAAGAGGAACCAGGGCCCGGCCGATGAAGCCCGTGCATCCCAGCAGCAGCAGGCGCATGAGAATGAAGTGCCGAAGTGCCAGAAGGCTAGGAGCCAGGCATGGCCAGCTCAGGCGGGGGCGTGGTGAGGCCAAGGCGACGGGCCAGGGGAACCAGGGCGAAGCCCTGACCGAGCAGACCCAGCAACACCACTCCAAGGGCGAGGGGCGGCATCAGGTGCCCCCAGGGAACGCCACTGGCGGCGGCCTGGATCGCCATGGCGATCGGCACGGCACCCCGCAAGCCAGCCATGCCCACAAACAATTTTTCTGCCTGGCTGTAGCCCGCATTCACAAGCATCCCCTGGACCATCAGCCAGCGCGCCAGCAGCATGGCCAGGAACAAGGCCAGCGCCCAGCCGAAGGTCTGGACAACCTCGTTGGGGTCCACCACCAACCCCATGCAGAGAAACAACAGCAGCTCGGCCATCTTGGTGAAGCCTGCGTGGGCCTCTTCAAGGGCCGGCTGATCCCCTTCGGGGCTGTTGCCCAGAACGAGGCCGGCGATGAAGGCCGCCAGCAGACCGCTTCCACCCAGCAGTTCGGTGACCCCCACCAGCAGCAGCAGTTCCGCCAGGCTCATCACAGCCAGCACCGAAGGGCCGGCCTTGCCGCGGTGCCTCGCCAGCAGGAACTGGGCGACGCTGCCGCCCACCAAGCCGAGCATGCCGCCCAACAGGAACTGGCGCACCACGTCGATCACCAGCCCTGAGGGCGCCGTGGTGCCCCCGCCGGCCATGGCGAGGGCGAGGCCGGAGAACACCACGGCCACCGGATCGTTCACCGCCGATTCCACCTCGATCAGGGCAAGCAAGCGCAGGGGCAGCCGGTCGGAGAGGGGGCGCAGCATGGCCAGCACCGCCGAGGCATCAGTGCTGCAGACCATCGCTCCGACGAACAGGGCCAACGGCAGGCTGGCGGGAATCTCGCTGCCCGGGAGCTGCTGAAACCCCAGCACCACCACCATCAGCAGGAGGGCGGTGATCAGGGAGCCGGCGGTTGCCAGACGGGTGGCCGGGCGGAGAATCGAGCGGACCCGGCGCCAGTTCGTGGTGAGTCCGCCAAAGAAGAGCACCAGCACCAGCGCCACTTGGGCGACCGCTTCTGCCCTGGAAAGGCTGAGCAGGGGCAGGGGTTCCCCTGGCACCGCATCCAGGTTGTTATCGGTGAGCAGGCCGAGCACGAGCACCAGGAGGATGCCGGGCACGCGGATCTTCGAGGCGAAGGAATCAAGCAGGACGGCGGCCAGCAGCAGGGCGCCGAACACCGCCAGAACCGTGGCCAGGCTTGCACCCACAGGGAGACAACACAATCGAGGGGGTTCTAGCCTGCCTCTGTCGCGTTTTCCATGTGATGGCCGAATCTCCCGCAGCCGCGATCAAGAAGGGAAGCCTGGTCAAGGTGAGAGCATCCGCCTATGCCGGCAGCCTTGAAGCCGCGGCGAGCGATCCCACACCACCCGACTACCTGTTCAAGGGGCCCGGCGAAGTGCTGGCCATCAAGGGGGATTACGCCCAGCTGCACTGGAGCCTGCCGGTGCCCGACGTCTGGTTGCGACTGGACCAGCTGGAGGCCTTCTGAGCGCCTTCTGAGCGTCCATGGGGCTGGCCTGCTGGGGCGCGGCTGCCGGCGCCTCAGAGCTCCAGGCGGCGGCGCTCCTGCTGCAGGAGGCTGCGGCGGTGCTTGGCCTCGCGCAGCATCTCGCGGCCATCGCTCAGATAGCTGTCCACGTAGCCCATGGTGTAGCGCTCCAGTTCGGCCAGGGCATCCTGCACCTGGCTGAGGCAGTGGTAAAGGCTGAGGCCGAAACCCCTGGCGGCGGCAGGGCAGGCCAAGGAACGGAACAAGGCTTCCACCCGTTCGAGTTTGGCCTTGCTCAGGGCGAGAAACGCGCAGAAGGTCTCCATCAGGGCGTCGTCGTAGGGATCGGCCGAGAGGGCCCGCAACTGGGCGGGGAAGGGGTTGATCACCTGGGCGAGCAGGCGATCGATCGGGCCATAGACCTGCTGCAGCCAGGCGACCAGCTCACTGTCACTGGAGCGCCCACGCTGGCGCGGCGGGGCGGAGGCAGACGTGCCGATCAAACCAGCCCGTTCCACGTCGTAGCGGCGCCGCTGCTCGGCATCGCCCAGCACTGCCCAGGCTTCGTTGAGGGCCAGGATCACGGTGGCATCGCCGCCGGCATCGGGATGGTGCTGCTTCACTAGGGCGCGGTAGGCCGCCTTGATGGCCGCGGCACTGGCAGCGGGCGTCAGCCCAAGAACGGCGTAATGCTCTGGCCTGGCTGCTGCCACCAACAACGTTTCGAACGCCAGCATCATCATCGCCAGGGACCAGGACCGCTTGAATCGCCGGCAGGCGGAGGATCGAGAGCAGCCAGCAGCCAATAAAAAACCCCCCGTTGCCGGGGGGTGTGGGTGGGTGTGTGAGGAGCTGGGTGCTGAGGATCAGAAACGGAACGTGGTCTGAACCAGGCCGCCGAAGACGTTGAAATCGTCGTTGCTGCCTGTGTTCTGGCCCAGGGGGCGGCTCAGGTAGAAGATCGCCGGGGTGATCGAGATGTTGTCGGAGACCCGGAAGCGATACCACCACTCCCAGACGTAGTTGCCATCGTCGGGGGTGGTGCTGAGGTCCTTGTTGGTACCGGAGGACAACTGGGTGGCGAAGGTGCCTTGACCAACAGCCATGCCGGCGGCATTGCCTTTCGCGAACACATCGCTCCACTGCAGACCCGCGAACCAGCTCTGGGACTGGGTGACATAGGGGGTGGCGAATTCCAGGCCGTTGGTTGTGGTGTCGTTACCGGAGAGGGTGTTGATTCCCCAGCCCACACTCAACGACGGAATGAAGCCAGCCTTCTTCGGCTGCCAGTAGGCGTTGACAGCGAAGTTGTTGGACTCACCGTTGGCCAGGAAGGAGCTGTTCGAGGCGGCAAAGCCGGTGCTGCGGCGGAAGTTGGTGGCTGCCTGGCCGTAGCGGTAGGCCAGGGAGATGTTCCACTGGGGGGCCGTGTAGTTCAGCTGGGCCAGGAAGTTGCCGCGGGCGCAATCTGTGCCGATGCCACCTTCGCTACCAGAGCAAGCAAACGGGTTGCTCTCATAGACGGTACCCACGTTGCCTTGCTGAGCCACATAGCTGGCACCGAAACTGAAGGCGCCTTGCCCCTTCTTGACATTCTGTTTCCAGATACCAGCCAGCAGGGAACCGGTGGCCTTGTTATAGACGCCCGGGGCACCATGGACAGAGAAATAATCAAGAATGTTGCTGTTGTAAACCGTGGGATTCACTGCCAGCGATTCGGTGTTCCGAGCTCTGGGGCCAACGATGAAGCTGAACTCCTTGCCAACCGGGAAGCGGTAGTAGAGACGATCAATACCGACACCATCGGAACCACCGAAGCCATTACTGGCTTTATCAAGCGTGGTCAGGTTGACTGGATCCCCACTGCCTGCGTTGAAAGCATTGGCGAAGTTGCCAGAACGCAGCCGGGTGTAGAGCAGGTCCTTGCCGGTGAAGCTGGTCAGCAGGTTGAGACGGACGTCATAGCTGAAGGTGGTGGCGCCGCTCGCCTGGTTGTACTGATCTGCGGTGTTACGGCCGACACCGGTAGGCAAGCCAGCCACAGCGCCATTACGATCGCCTCCGGCGATCAGTGCACCAAGCACGAAGTTGGCTTCACCTTGCAGTTTGGTGGTGGTGGAGAACTGAGACGCTTCGAGTTCACCAACCTTGGCCTCAAGACCATCGACCCGGCCCTTGAGCACGGCGAGTTCGGCCTCGAATTCCTTCATCAGCCGACGGAGCTCGTCGGTCACCTCGGTGATCCGATCGAGGCAGGCGTTGAGCAGGGCGGCTGCTTCCCAGCGGCTCAGGGGCTGCTTGCCACGGAAAGTGCCATCGGGGTAACCAGCCACGCAGCCATATTGCTCAACCAGATTGGAGAGCGCCTGGTAGGCCCACTCGGTGGGTTGAACATCGGAGAACTGGCTGATGCTGGTGACCTGGCTCTGAGCTTTTGCAGAGGAAGGCCGGGCATACTTGTTGATGCCATCAAGATTCAGATCTGCGGCGGATGCGGCCAGGGGACTGAACATCCCTAGGGCGACAGGCGCCAGCAGCAGTTGCTGGAACGGTTTCATTGGATCCTCACACCAATTGAGGGGGGCTTCCATGGGGAAGCTGTGCGAATTGTAATCGACGCAGCCTGCTCAGACCACCAAAAAAGGACCAAATGAGGTATCGCCGGATACTCGCAGATACATGCCCACGAGTGTCCATTCAAGAGGCAATCGGCAGCTCTTGAGAACGATCGAGAGGGCAAAAAAAAGCCGCAGCAAGGAGCTGCGGCAAATGGAACAAGGAAAAGTGAATGCAGTCGTGAGGTTGAGTTGAGAAAATGGAATTCGGCTGATGATGTGTGAGGGATCAGCCGAAAACCAGCTTGAAACTCAGGCGATCAGAACTTGAAGGTGGTCTTGAGCAGGCCACCGAAGTTGTTCAGATCAGGCCTGAATTCAGTACCTGCATCTTGGCCCAAGGGGGCGCTGAGATAGTAGATCGCCGGAGTGACGCTGATGTTGTCGGTGACCTGGAACTTGTACCACCACTCCCAGGCATACTGGCCGTCGTTGGCATCAAATTCATCGACACCCGACTGGGTCAGGAAGGTGGGTTGACCCACTGCCATACCAGCGGCATTGCCCTTGATGAACACATCGGTCCACTGCAGGCCGACGTACCAAGACTGGCTCTGTACATCATCGACGCCGTCGACGTCAAAGTTGGAGCTGTTGATGCCCCAGCCAGCGCTGATGGAGGGAATGAAGCCGGAGTTGGAAGGCTGCCAGTAACCACTGATGCCAACGGAGTTGACGGAGTCAGCAGCAAGGAAGGCGTTGACAGCCGTTGGGGTGCCATTGCCGCCATAGAGGCCAGCCAAGCCATTGGGGGTGGAGTAGGTGTAAGCGACGGCGAGGCCGAAGTTCGTGCCGGTGTAGGCGACCTGGGCAGTACCGGTCTGCTGGGAGCAATCGTTGCCGATGCCGCCACAGACAGCGCTGTCGAGGCTTGGGCTACCCACGTTGCCATTGGCGGCGACGTAGTTGACGCTGGCACTGAAGCCACCGCTCTTCCACCACAGACCACCACCAGCGCCGAGGTTGAGGCTGTAGGCACCCGGGGCGCCGGCGTAGGTGAAGATGTCGAGAATGGTGTCAGCGGGGTACACGCTGGGCCAGACGGCCAGCATGTCGTCCTGACGGACCCGGGGGCCGGCGGTGACGGTGAAAGAGCTGCCGACCGGGAACTGGTAGAAGAGCCGGTTGATCATGACGGAGTCAGGACCGGGAGGACCCTCAAAGCCCACTTCCAGTGCGTTGAGGCCAACGATGGGCTGGCCGAAGGGGCTGTCAGCGAAGTTGCCGGCGCGCAGACGGGTGCGGAGCAGATCCTTGCCTGTGAAGCTGGTGTCCAGGTCGAGGCGGAGGTCGTAGTTGAAGGCGGTGGCACCTTGAAGCTGCTGGGCCAGATCCGTACGGGTACTGTCACCGCTGTAGGCATTGGCGCCGATCACGAAGGTGGCCTGACCTTTCAGCTTGGTGGTGGTGGAGAACTGGTTGGCTTCGAGTTCACCCACTTTGGCTTCAAGGCCATCAACACGGCCCTTGAGCACCGCCAGCTCGGTTTCGAACTCTTTCATCAGGCGACGGAGTTCATCGGTCACCTCGGTGATCCGATCAAGACAGGCGTTGAGCAGGGCAGCGGCTTCCCAGCGGCTCAGCGGCTTCTTGCCACTGAAGGTGCCATCGGGGTAGCCGGCGACGCAGCCGTAGCGCTCCACCAGGTTGGAGAGAGCCTGGTAGGCCCACTCGGTGGGCTGAACATCGGAGAACTGGGTGATGCTGGTGACCTGCTCTTCAGAGCCGGCGTACTTGTTGACGCCGTCGATGTTGAGCTCTGAGGCGGAAACAGCCATTGGAGCCAGCAGACCAAGCGCTGCAGGCGCCAGCAGCAATTGCTGGAAAAGTTTCATGGATTCCTCACACACGAGATGGCGCAAAGCGCACAACATCACAGTCACCTGAGCACGGCGGGCTTGCCAGGGGGGTTGTGCCACAAGGCGCAACGTCCCAGGGTGTGGGTCGGCATTCGGCGCCCGTCCCGGCCTCAGCGCTCCACCAAAATGGCTGGGCCTCGCCTCAGGCCCCTGGGCGGTCTTCGATCCCGTTTGCTTCGTCTGCCGCCTTCACTGGGCTGGTGGCTGGCGCTCGGCCTGATCTGGCTCGCCTGCACCACCGCCGACCGGCTCTGGCTTCAGCTGGACCAGCGGCTGCCGGCCTGGGATCAGGCCGAGTACCTCAACAGTGCCGTCGACCATGGCCGCGCCCTGGGCCTGCTGCCCGGAGGCGGTTGGGGCGGCTGGGACGCCCTGCTGGATCTCTCCCCGAAGATCCCTCCCCTGGCCAGCCTGGTGAATGGCAGCGTGATGGCCTTCAGCGGCGACAGTCCCGATCAGGCCAGCTGGGCGCTGGCGTTCTGGCAGTTGCTGCTTCTGGTGGTGGTGGCCTGCTGGGGGCGCCAGCTGGTGGGCCCGGGGTTCGGTCTGCTGGCCGCCACCCTTGTCTGCCTGGCGCCAGCCATGGCAGCGCTCCGGGTGGATTTCACCCTGGACCTGCCGCTCACCGCCACCGCACTGCTTGCCCTCTGGCGGCTGGGATGCTGGTGCGCCCCCGCTCCCCAGGGCGGCCGCTGGAGTCAGGTGCTGACGGCGGCAGCCGCCGTGGCAGCCGCCGTGATGGTGAAGCAGAGCGCCTTGCTGGTGCTGCTGCTGCCGTGCCTGTGGGCAGCCGGCACTGGCCTGCGGCAGCCGGGCCGCCGCCTGCAGGTCGTGGCCGCCCTGGCTCTGGTGCTGGCCGTGGCCTTGCCCTGGCTGAAGCACAACTGGATCACCACCATCGGCGGCACCAACCGGGCCGTGCTCGAATCGGGCGCCGCCGAAGGGGATCCATCGCCCCTTAGCCTGGCCAGCCTGTTCTGGTATCCCAAGCACTGGCCTGCCCAGCTCGGTGCGCCGATGCTCGCTGCCGGTGCAGCGGGGGCGGCACTGGCAGGTTGGCGGCGCTGGCGTGATCCCGCTTCATCGCCGCAGGATCAGGGATCTGGGCCACCAGGGGAATCCGGCAGCACAGGTTCCGGCTGGGGCTGGTTGCTGGTGTGTGCCATCGCCGGCTGGCTGTTCACCAGCCTGAGCCCAAACAAGGACTCGCGTTACATCTCCCCCGTGTTGCCACTGCTGGTGATGGTGCTGGCACGCGGATGGTGGGTGCTGCTGCTGGCGGCCCGGTCCCGCTTCGGCAGCCGGCTGGGGGTCGCGCTGCTGGGCGCAGGCCTGCTGGGAACAGGGGCCGCCACGGCCGCTGGGCGGGCCAGCGAACTGCAGCCACGCGCTAAGGCGCCCGTACCGGAAATCGTCAACCTGCTGCGCCAGCGCGTGGGGAACGTACCCGCCACCGTTGTGGTGATCCCCACCACCGGTGACGTCAACCAGCACAACGTGAGCACCTTCGGGCGCCTGGGCGGCGGGCAGGTGCTTGGGCGGGAAAGCGGCAAACAGGAGCGGGACCATGCCCTGGTGCTACAGCAGGCCCAATGGCTTCTGCTGGCCAGCGGTGACCAGGGAACGAAGCGCAAGGAGTCCAGGCGGTTGAGCCGCAGCGTGCGCAGCGATGGCCGCTTCAGCCTGGTGCGCAGCTGGCCCTGGAGCAATGACCGCCAACTTGAGCTCTGGCAGCGGCGGGTTGACGCGCCGGCAGCGGTGCCGTTCGATGCCCGCTTCATCGCGCTGGCCCGTGGTCTTGAACAGGGCCCGGCGGGCCTGGGCGCCGTGTTCGACGCGATCGGACCGGAACATCAGCTCGAAGGCCATTTTCTTTACCAGGAGCGCGTCCGCACCTGGGCGGAATCCCTGCTCAAGAGCAACCCTGCTGACCGCGAGGCGCTCTGGTCGCTGGCGCTGCTGGAGGTGCTCCAGAACCGTCCAGCTGCCGCCGCCCGACGGTTCGAGCGCCTGGAGGCGGTGGACCCGACCAATCCGTGGCCGAGCGCCTACCGCGCCGTGGTGCTGCTGGCCGATTGGCGCCCCTGGCAGGCGGCGGCAGTGGCTGAGGCGGCGCGCCTGCGCCACGACGAACCGGTGTTGGACGGGCTGATGCACGTGGCCGGCAGCCTCGGCGGCGATCTGCGCCGCATCCCCGGCACCCGCGCCGCTGTCGAAGCGGCGATCGCCTCGGTGGAGGCCCGCATCGAAGCCGGCGCCAAAGAGGGCCGGTAGCCTCCTGCCCACGCCTGATCTCTGCCGATGGCCGCTGCGGCGCCAGCCTCCGCCTCCAAACCCGGCTCGCCCCTGCCGCTGTGGCTTCCTCTGCTGGTGGGGGCCACGTTGCGGCTGGTCCAGATCCAGTCCCCGATCCTCGGCATCCACAGCTGGAGGCAGGCCGACACGGCGGCGATGGCCCGCAACTTCGCCGAGCAGGGCATGAACCTGCTTCTGCCACAGATCGACTGGGGCGGTGCCGGCAGCGGCGTGGTGGAGGCGGAGTTTCCGCTGTATCCCTACATCGTTGCGCTGCTCTACCGCCTGTTCGGGGTGCAGGAGTGGTTGGCGCGGGGCCTGTCCGTGCTCTGCAGCGTGCTCACGATCGCGCTGGTGGTGCGGATCGGCCGCCAGCTGGTGGGGGAGCGGGCCGGCTGGTGGGGCGGACTGTTTTATGCGGTGCTGCCGATTCCGGTGTTCTACGGACGCACCGTGCAGCCGGAAGCGGCGCTGATGCTGCTGGCGGCCCTGGCCTTGGAGCGCTTTCTGGCCTGGCTGCGCACCGGCAGGCTGGCAGCCCTAGGGATCTCCTGGCTGGCCTTCACCGCCGCCTGTTTGATCAAAGTGCTGCCTTTCCTGTGGCTGGGCGCGCCGCTGCTGTGGCTGTGGGGCCAGGCCCACCAGTGGAAGATCGCGCGGCGGGCGGGCAGCTGGCTGTTTGCCCTGTCAGCGCTGGCGGTCACGGCGGCCTGGTACTGGCATGCCCACCAGCTGGGCCAGGCCAGTGGCCTCAGCTTCGGTTTCTGGGGCGGTGGGGCCAACCGTTACACCTGGACCGACCTGTTCGCGCCTGGTTACTGGCTCGGGCTCGGGGTGCGGGTGAGCGTGCGCAACCTGGCCGTGCTGGGGCTGCCATTGCTGGTGCTGGGCCTGCGGGCCAGGCCTGGCCCGCAGGCGCGCGTGCTGCCGGTGGGGCTGGCGGCCGTGCTGCTGGCCGGGGCGCTGGCGCCGGAATCCAGCGCTGTGCATGAGTACTACCAACTGCCGCTGATGCTGTTCGCCTGCCCGCTGATGGGCCTGGGCTGGGTGCAGCTGCGGCAGCAGGGCACGATCTGGGGGCGACAGGGGGCCTGGGTGCTGCTCACGCTGCTGATTCTGGTGAGCTTCACGGTGCTGGGTGTGGATTACTGGAGCCGGGAGCGGGTGGCCGGATCCCCGGTCTGGGAGCTGGCGCAGCAGATCCAGGCGCGCACACCGCCCGGGGCCAAGGTGGTGGTGGGGAGCGGTTCCGACCCCACCGTGCTCTATCTGGCCAACCGCAAGGGATGGCTGGTGAGCCCTCAGCGGCTGATGCGGCGCGATGCGGCGGCCTGGCGGGCCATCGGCGCCGATGCCCTGGCCGGCAGCTTTGCGGTGATCGAAAGCTATGAACCCTTCGCCGATGGCACGCTCAAAACGCGCCTGAAACGCTGGGTCTGCGACCAGCCACCGGGCTGCCAGGCCGGGCCCAGTTTCGTGATTCCGCTGCTGGCAGGGGCCGACCGGCCGGCAGGCTGAACCCATGACCACGTTTCACCCCGCGACCAAGCACCGCGCCTACCCCTGGCGGGGCCTGCTGCTGCTCTGGCTCGCTGCCGTGGTGCTGGCTGTGGCGGGTCTGGGGAACCAGCCCCTGCGCGATTGGGACGAGGGGATCGTGGCGCGCGTGTCCCTGGAGATCTCGACGCGCGGACTGCCGGAGGGCTGGCTGCCCACGATCTGGGGCAGCCCCTACCTCAACAAACCACCCGGGCTGCATGTGCTGATCGCCGCCGCGATTAGCATCTGGCGCCAGCTCAGCCAGGCGTCGGCGGAGGCGCTGCCGCCGGAGTGGGTGGTGCGGCTGGTGCCGGCACTGCTTTCCTCCCTGGTGGTGCCGGTGGGGGCGTTGGTCCAGCTCCAGCTCCGGCCAGGCGACAACCGTGCCGCCCTGGCGACCGGGGCGATCCTGCTCACCCTGCTGCCCGTGGCGCGCCACGGACGGCTGGCGATGCTGGATGGGGCGCAGCTCACCGCGATGGGGCTGTTGTGGTGGGCGCTGCTGCGCAGCCGTTCCAACCGGCCCGGAGCAGGTTGGCGCTGGGGGCTGGCCGCTGGCCTGGCCGGCAGCGCGCTGCTGATGCTGAAGGCCCCGATCCTGTTGCCGGTGCTGGCCGCCGGCCTGGCCGGCCTGGTGCTTGATCCGCAGCGGCCGCGCCGTTCGCTGGCGCCGCTGCTGGCGGCCCTCGGCGTGGGCCTGCTGCCCGGGCTGGCCTGGCACGGCTGGCACGCGCTCATGCGCGGCAGCGACGCGCTCTGGCTCTGGGGCGGCGACGGGATGACCCGGGTGCTGCTGGACGCGGGCGAAGGCAGCGAACTGGGCTGGCGGGTGCCGGTGATCGAGGTGCTGGAGGGCGGCTGGCCCTGGCTGCCGCTCTGGCCCCTGGCGGTGGTGATCGCCTGGCGACAGCGCCACACCCCCTGGGGGCGCTGGTGCCTGGTGCTGCAGCTGGGCATGGCTGGCTCGATCCTGCCGCTGCGCACCCAGCTGCCCTGGTACAGCCATCCGCTCTGGCTGCCCTTCGCCCTGCTCTGCGGACCGCTGCTGGCGCAGATGCTGCAGGCTCGGCAGACCCGTCCGCCTCTCCAGCTCGTTCCAATCCTCTGGTCCGGCCTGGGTGGCGGTCTGATCCTGCTGGCCCTGGTGGCCGCAACAGCCCGGACCGGACTGCCGGGTGGCGCCAGCCTTCTCCTTCTGCCGGCGGGCGTGGGGCTGCTGGGGGGAGGGTTGCTGCTGCTGCGCCCGGCGCAACGACAGCGCCGCCGCGGCCTGGTCCTGCTGCTCGAGGGCTGGTGCCTCTCCCTGCTGCTGCTCTTCCACAGTTCCCTCTGGAACTGGGAATTGAACGAACAGGACGACGTTCGGCCCGTGGCCAGCCTGGCCAGGGGTGCGGCGACCGGGGCGGACAATCGCCAGATCCCGATCTACATGGCCGGACAATCCGGGCGGCGTCCAAGCCTGAGCTGGTATGCCCAACGGCCAATCGAGCGGTTGCCGTCCCGGGCAAGCCCCGGTTCTCCCAGCCCGTTCCTGTTCATCGAGAAAGCCTCCGCCCCCCCTCCGCCCATGCTTCTCCAGCCCGGCGTCCGCTGCCGCCTGAGCGGGCTGGGCGAGCAGGACTGGCGCCTCTGGCACTGCACACTCGCGTCTCAAACCGATGACCCCCGCCCCTGAACGACGCTCCTGGAGCCGCGCGGTTCTGGCTGCCGCCCTGCTGTTTGCCGTGGTTGGCCTGGCCCTGCAGGGTTGGCGCCTCCAGGTGCTCACCGCTTCCTATGACCAGGGCATCTTTCTGCAGGTGCTCTGGAACGGCCTGCAAGGCCATCCGTTCGAGAGCACCCTCTCCTCCCAGCTCTCCGCCAGCGTGGTCCACGACGGCCAGTTGCCCGCCCTGGGCTATCACCGCCTGGGGCAACACTTCACCCCGGTGCTGCTGCTCTGGACTCCCTTGGTGGGTCTGCTGGGGGCGGCAGCCTTGCCCCTGGTTCAGGTGGGGCTGATGACGGCGGCAGGTCTGGCGCTGCATCGGTTTGCCCTCGAGATCCTGGGGAGCAACAACGATCGGCTGGCCGCTCTGCTGGCCTGCTCCTTTTTCGGAGCCAATGCCGTGCTCGGCCCCACCTGGGGCAACTTCACGGATCTCTGCCAGTTGCCCCTGGCCTTTTTTCTGCTGATCTGGGGATTGCGGCGACGGAGCTGGTGGCTGGTGGCGCTCTGCACCCTGCTGATTCCGTTGATCCGGGAAGACACCGGCGTGCTGCTGGTGGGGGTGAGTCTGTGGATGTTGCTGCGACGAAGCAGGCAAGAGTGGCCTGTGGCGCTGCTGATCGGCGCGGTGGGAGCCAGTTGGGTCGTGATCGTCACCACAGTGTTGATGCCTCTGTTCAGCGAAGACAATTCACGCCGGTTCATGGTGGAGAACTTCGGCCACTTTCTCGGTGATCAGGATCGCGCCAGCAGCCTGGAGGTGGCGGGAAGGATCCTTTCAACGCCCATGGCGCTGATTGAGGAACTGTTCAGCGAACCTGGAGACACGCTTCGCTACCTGTTCGCCCAGAGTCTGCCGCTGCTGTTCATTCCCTTGATCTCCCTGGACAGCTGGCTGCTGATCGGGTTGCCATTTCTAGGTTTGCTGCTGGCGGATGGGAAGCCACCACCACTGGCCATCCATGTGCGCTACGCGCTGCTGGTGGTCCCAGGCTTGTTTGCAGGGGCCGTGCTCTGGTGGGAACACCATCAGAACACCTTCCGTCGGCCGAAGTTTCGTGCCGTTTGGATCGGGGCAATCGGGCTATCGATCCTGCTGACGATCAGCAGCAACCCCAATCGCAGCCTTTCGTTCGTCATTCCCGACAGCGTGCAGCCCTGGGTTTACTCCAACCCAGCCCAGCTCTGGGCCCATGGCCAGGCGGCCAGGCGCGTTCTCCAGCAGATCCCCCCAACGGCCACCGTTTCAGCCACCACCCCGCTGGTTCCGTTGCTTGCTGAGCGGGAGGTGCTGGTGCGGTTCCCGCGCAGCTGGCGCTATCTCGACAGACAAGGAAAGCCCCAGGAGGTTGACTGGATTGCTGCAGATCTTGAGATGCTCAACAGAAATCTCAGGGTGTCTGATGGTGATCGAAAAGAGCTGGCTCGCATCATCGAAATGATCCCCGATCTTTCGCCCGGCTATGGGGTTGTAGATGTTGATGGGGGCATTGTGTTGATGGCCAGAGGCGCGGTGGATCATGCCGATGCCCAGGAGCGCCTTGAGCGCCTGGTGGGATCATTCAAGCTGGAGCGAGCACCCGAGAAGTGAATGCCCTGAAGACAATTCACTCGGCAAAGAAAGACTCTTTGCCAAAGAACGCCTGCCCTTCAAAGAAAGAACTGCCTCCATAATGAACGATGCCCCCCATTCAGCCGATGGCTGAATGGGGGGCTCTCGCCGGGTCCGCTTTGGCGCGGAACCGAATGAACTCAGATCAAGCTGCCTGGTATCAGACGGCGTTCTCCGCGATCAACAGACCCTTGCACATGGAACTGTGGCTCACAAGCACCTCCTCCCCTGGGGGACAACGCCAGCCGGTGACGCCTTCGGAGCGAAACAAGGGAGAGAACTCCGAAGCCTCGCGCCACGACACTGCTGACACAACCCATTGATCCTAGATGAAAACCTGAGAGATCGGCAACAGTTGGACCCAATCAAAAAGGCGCCCCGAAGGACGCCAAATTGGATGGATTCTCTGGAACCACCTGATTGGCTCAGGGCTCAGAGGGCGTTACCGCGTGGCAACACTTCCTCAGGGAAGACGAAGTTTTCATGGGGCTGGTCAGCCGGTGCCATCCAGGCACGCAGACCTTCGTTCAGAAGAATGTTCTTCGTATAGAAGGTTTCGAACTCAGGATCCTCAGCCGCGCGGATCTCCTGGCTCACGAAGTCATAGGCCCGCAGGTTCAGCGCCAGGCCGATGATGCCGATGCTGCTGGTCCACAGACCCATCACCGGCACAAACAGCATGAAGAAGTGCAGCCAGCGCTTGTTGGAGAAGGCGATCCCGAAGATCTGGCTCCAGAAGCGGTTGGCCGTCACCATCGAGTAGGTCTCCTCTTCCTGGGTGGGCTCGAACGCCTTGAAGGTGTTCGCCTGCTCGGAGTCTTCGAAGAGGGTGTTCTCCACCGTGGCGCCGTGGATGGCACACAGCAGCGCACCGCCCAGGATGCCGGCCACGCCCATCATGTGGAACGGGTTCAGCGTCCAGTTGTGGAAGCCCTGCAGGAACAGCAGGAAGCGGAAGATCGCCGCCACCCCGAAGGAGGGCGCGAAGAACCAGCTGCTCTGGCCCAGGGGGTACATCAGGAACACGCTCACGAACACCGCGATCGGGCCGGAGAAGGCGATGGCGTTGTAGGGGCGGATGCCCACCAGCCGGGCGATCTCGAACTGACGCAGCATGAAGCCGATCAGCGAGAAGGCACCGTGCAGGGCCACGAACGGCCAGAGGCCACCGAGCTGCACCCAGCGCACGAAATCACCCTGGGCTTCCGGGCCCCAGAGCAGCAGCAGGCTGTGACCCATCGCGTCGGCAGGGGTGCTCACCGCAGCGGTGAGGAAGTTGCAACCCTCCAGATAGCTGCTGGCAATGCCGTGGGTGTACCAGGAGGTGGCGAAGGTGGTGCCGGTCAGCCAGCCACCCAGCGCCAGATAGGCGGTGGGAAAGAGCAGCAGGCCGGACCAGCCGACAAAGACAAAGCGGTCACGCTTGAGCCAGTCGTCGAGGACATCGAACCATCCCCGCGTAGCTGGCGCGCGCCCTAGGGCAATCGTCATGGGTGCATAGGCAGGTGGGAACCCGCTGATCGGTGAAATACCCGGCGATCGTAACAACGTTTGAGCCGAGGTCGGGAGCGGTCGAAACGCCCCGACATGGCTTCCTGTGGCTGGGTTTTTAAGTATTTCTTCCCATTCAGGCCCTGGTGATTCGTTTGCCCCTGCAGCGGCATCCGCCGCCGCCGCCGCTCCTGGGACCCACCACGACGCTGCGCCGGGAAGGCGAAGATGGCAACACTTCGCTCCTGGAACCACGCCATGGCTTCGGTCCCTACCTCGGCCGCCTCGCCGCCCGGCGACCCTTCCCTGGTGCTCGATCAGCCGGTTCAGGGATCCCGACGTCCCTCGAATCTGCTGGTGGCGGCCGTGGTGAGCGTCGGTGGCGCCGGTTTTCTGCTCACCAGCCTCTCCAGCCGCCTGGGCATCAATCTGCTGCCGATCGGCCACCCGGACACCCTGGAATGGGTGCCCCAGGGACTGGTGATGGGGGCCTACGGGGTGGCTGCCCTGCTTCTGGCCACCTACCTCTGGGGCGTGATTGCCATTGACCTGGGCTCCGGCAGCAACCGTTTTGACCAGGGCAGCGGCATTGCCACGATCAGTCGCCGTGGTTTCCGCCAGTTGATCCGCTTCGACCTCCCCCTGCGCGACATTCAGGCGGTGAAGGTGGACATTCGCGATGGGCTCAATCCCCGCCGCCGCCTGGCTCTGCGCTTGCAGGGCCGCCGCGATCTGCCCCTGACCCGGGTGGGTGAGCCCTTGCCCCTCGCCGAGTTGGAGCAGAGTGGCGCCGAGCTTGCCCGCTTCCTCAGAGTTCCCCTGGAGGGGGTTTGATCCTGATGCCTCTTCCGGCCACCCGGGCCCTGCTGCTGGCCCTGCTGCTGCTTGCACCGCTGGGGCTCACGTCCTGCGCCGCAGATCAGGCCAAAACCGGTGTGGGCTGTGCCACCGCCACCACCCCCTGCCTCAGCGGCAACGCCCTGGTGACAATGCAGACCAGCCGTGGTGAGATTCAGGTTTCCCTGATCGGCGAAGCAGCCCCGCTCACCGCCGGCAACTTCGTGGATCTGGTGCGGCGCGGCGTTTACAACAACACCGTTTTTCACCGGGTTGTGCGGGAGCCGTCTCCCTTCGTGGTCCAGGGCGGCGACCCCCAGAGTGCCGATCCGAAGGTTGCGGCCAGCCTCTATGGCAGCGGTGGTTTCATCGACCCCAGCACCGGCTCCCCCCGGACCATCCCGCTCGAAATCGGGCTCAAGGGTGAGGCCGATCCCCGCTATGGCGAGGAGCTGCTGGATCCCACCCAGCTGGGGCGGTTGCGGCTGCTCCACGATCGGGGAGCGATCGCGATGGCCCGCTCGGAGGATCCCAATTCCGCCAGCGCTCAGTTCTATTTCGCCCTGCGGCCCCTCGTGGAGCTCGACGGACGCTATGCCGTGTTCGGCCGGGTGGTGAAGGGCATGGAGGTGGTCGACCAGATCAAGCAGGGCGACCGGTTGATCAAGGCTGTCCTGGTGGAGGGCGGAACCCTGGTCAAGGGCAAACCCTGATCGGGGGTCAGGTTGCTGCTCAGGCCGGCACGCGCTTGTCGGAGGCGCTGACCTTCAGGAAGGCGGTGTTGACCCCCGAGGCCCGCTCAAGGGCCACCCTGCCGGTGCGAACGATCTCGAGGATGCCGTAGCTCTCGAGGATCTGCTCGATCGCCACCAGCTTGCCGGGGTCCCCCACCACTTCAAGGATCAGGGCGTTGTCGGCGACATCAACCACATTGGCGCGGAACACCTGGACCAGATCCAGGATTTCCGAGCGCCGCTCCGGGGGGGCCGCCACCTTCAACAGCATCAATTCCCGCTCCACGGCGGGAATCGTGGTGAGGTCAATCACGTTCAGCACATTGACCAGCTTGTTGAGCTGCTTGGTCATCTGCTGCAGGGTGGAGGCATCGCCCTCGACCACCATCGTCAGCCGGGATACCCCCTGGCGTTCGGCGGGCCCAACCGCCAGGCTTTCAATATTGAAGCCGCGCCGGGCGAACAGACCGGAGATCCGGCTCAGGGCACCGGATTCGTCTTCGACCAGCACCGAAAGGGTGTGCTTCATGCCCGCCGCGCTTGCCAGCGCCCAAATTACGTGGCCACCCTCCGGGGCGGCCCAAAAGCAGCGGCGCTCGGCTCAGGCAGCCGGCCCAGCCAATCCAGCAACAGCGCACCGAAAGGCCCGGGGGCCTCATCCTGGAGACAGTGGCCGACCCCGGGCAGCACCACGAGCTCCAGATCGGGCTTGTGCCTTGCCAGTTGCTCGGACACTTCGATCGGCACCAGCCGGTCGGCGCCCCCCCAGAGCACCAGAAGCGGCTGGCGCAGGCGATCCAGCAGGGCGGCGGCGGTGGCCCCCCGCGGCCGCAGGGCCATGCCGATGCTCATGCCCCGCAACGTCCAGGCCGCTGTCGGCCGCCGGGCCGGCCAGGCGATCAGCTGATGCAGCGCACTGTCGCCGATCACCGGAATGTTGTAAGCGGCCTGGATGCCGAGGCTGAGCAGCGGCGTGCGGGCAATCAGGGGCACCAGCAGCTCCAGGGGGAGCAGACGGCAGAGCAGGGTGATCACCAACCGTTTGAGCCGCCGCCGCCAGGGAGCGCGCCGCCGCGCCACGGTGACCAGCAGGCTCGGATCGGGCAGGGTGGCGGCGGCCACGGCCCGCACCCAGCCGGGAAAAAAGGCGGCGCAGCTCAGCGCCACCAGGCTGCCGAGCGAGTGACCCACCAGAACAGCAGGCGCCTGCACCACCTCTTCGAGGAAGGCCCGGGTCTGGCGGGCCCAGAACCGATTGTCGAGGCGGATGGCCGGCTGGGCCGAACCACCGAAGCCGATCAGGTCAAGGCCGTAGACGCACCAGCCGGCCGCCGCCAGGGGCCCCGCCGTATGGCGCCAGTGGCCGGAGCCGCAGGCGAAACCGTGCAGCAGCAGCAGGGGAGGTTGGGCCGGGTCGCCCAGAACCCGCCAGTGGCAGGCCATCCCACGCCAGTGCCAGATCGCCTGCCGACCCCACTGGGTGCCCGTTGTTGCGACAGGCTGGGGCTGGGTCGTCAGCAAAGGAGCGGAACCGACGCAGGACTCTGCTCACTATTGCGAAGCTTCGGCGCAACTGCGTCTCGGCGACGGCTTCTTCCAGGTTGGTTCCCGTCCGGCCCGGGACCTCGGCGTGCTGCTGGCCAGCCAGCTGGCCCGGGTTGGCCCCCTGCGGGTGCTTGATCTGATGGCCGGCTGCGGCATCCGCGCCCTGCGCTACGGCCAGGAATCGGCTGCCACGGCCGTCTGGGCCAATGACGCCGATCCCGACCGGCGGCCGCTTCTGCAGGCGAACCTGGCCCCGTTGCAACGGCAGGGGGGGATGCCGCTGCGGATCACCAGCCTCACCGCCCAGAAGCTGCTCGCCGATTGTCTGGTGCGTGAGGAGCGCTTCGAGTTGATTGATCTCGACGCTTTCGGCTGTCCCAATGCCCTGCTGCCGCTGGCCCTCGAAGCGGTCAGCTTCGGTGGCGTTCTGTATCTGGCCAGCACCGACGGCCGTTCCCCCACCGGCCACGACCGCCCTGCCGCAATCCGACGGCTGGGGGCGGCGGCCCGGGCCCAGCCATCCAGCTGGGAGCTCGCCCTGCGGCTGCAGCTTGGGGTGATCGCCCGCACAGCCTGGGCGATGGGCCGGGGGGTGGAGCCCCTGTTCAGCTTCAGCGAGGGGCGCACCTTTCGCACCGCCGTGCGCCTGCACCGCCGGATCGAGCCCGGCGCTGAGGCGCAACTGGGGATGGTGGCCCATTGCCATCGCTGCGGCGACCAGCTGGTGCAGCCGCTGCTGCGCCTGCGGGACTGGCCGTCCTGCTGCGGCCTGGATCGGCCCCTGGCGATCAGCGGCCCCCTCTGGATCGGTCCGCTGCAACACCTTCCCACCCTTGCTGCGCTGGCCGGGGAGGCGGCGGCACCCAGTCTTGGCGTTGCCGCAGCACGGTTGCTGGCCTCCCTGGCGGCCGATGGTGGCCTGCCTGCCCGGTGCTGGCCAACCGCCGAGATCGGACGGCGGCTGGGGGGCGGCCCGCCCCGGATGGCCTGGCTGTTGGAACGCTTGCGAGCCAGGGGGTGGTCGGCCAGCGCCAGTGGGGTGATGCCAGCCCAGCTGCGCACCGATGCTCCCTGGTCGCTGGTGCTGGAGGTGGCGGGGGAGCACAATGGAAGGCCCTAGCCGCCACCCGTCATGGCCTCTGAAATCTTCAGCATCGCAGCGATCTTCTGGGTGCTGATTCCCGTTGGCCTGGTGGGCGGCGCGATCCTGCTCAAGCTTCAGAACGACTGAGCTCCAGGCGGCCATCGCCGCAGGCCCAGGCCCGCGAACCCCCCTGGCGCAGCTTTAGGCTCGCCTCCTTGACGCCGGTGATTCATGCAGGTTCTGGTCGTTGGCGCAACGGGAACCCTCGGTCGCCAGATCGCCCGCCGCGCCCTCGATCAGGGCCACCAGGTGCGCTGCATGGTGCGCACCCCGCGCAAGGCCGCCTTTCTGCAGGAGTGGGGCTGCGAGCTCACCCGCGGCAACCTGCTGGAACCGGACAGCCTCCTCTACGCCCTTGAAGGCCAGGATGCGGTGATCGATGCGGCCACGGCTCGGGCCACCGACAGCGAAAGCGTTTACTCGATCGACTGGACCGGCAAGATCAACCTGATCAACGCCTGCCTCCAGGCTGGCGTCAGCCGCTTCGTGTTCATCTCCCTGCTTGATGCCGAGAAGCACCGCAGCGTTCCGCTGATGGACATCAAACACTGCACGGAGCAGGCCCTGATCAGCTCCGGCCTGGATTTCACGATCCTGCGCTGCGTCGCCTTCATGCAGGGGGTGATCGGTCAGTTCGCCATGCCGGTGCTGGAGAGCCAGACCGTCTGGGTCAGTGGCACCCCCACTCCGATCGCCTACATGAACACCCAGGACGTGGCCCGCTTCGCGGTCGCGGCCCTGGAGCGGCCAGCCACGATCCGGCAGTCCTATGCGGTGGTGGGACCGAAGGCCTGGAATACCGGAGAGGTGACCCAGCTCTGCGAGAAGTACAGCGGCAAGCCGGCGCGGGTGTTCCGGGTCCGGCCATTTCTGATCCGGCTGATGCAGGCTTTTGCCGGATTCTTCGAGCCGGGGGTCAACGTGGCCGAACGGCTGTCCTTTGCCGAGGTCACCGGTGGCGGAGTCAGCCTGGAGTCCCCGATGGAGGAAAGCTATGCGGCCTTTGCCCTGGACCCAGCCAGCACCACCCACCTGGAGGACTACCTCAAGGACTATTTCGGCACAATCCTGAAGCGGCTGCGGGAGTTGGATGTGGACCTGGCCAAGGACGCCAAGAAAAAGCTCCCCTTCTGATCAGTTCAGATGTACTATCAGCGCTGTTGGTTGCTTTGATCGCTTCCGGTTGTTGCTTCAATCCTTTTCGTCGCCCCTCAACATCCCCCCTTTCGTCGCCCCTTTTCCTGGCCCGTTTTCTTCGCCATTGACCTGACGCTCCCCTGCCATGTCCATCGCCCAGATCAAGAACCTGCAGCGCCGGCTCACCAACCTTGAGCAGGAGGCAGTGGAGGAGTTGAACCGCTGCTGCGGCCATGAGCTCTGGCTCACCCTGGGTTTCGATGCCTTCGATTCCCTTGAAGACCCGGATCGCCGCTCCCGCGCCAACTACTACTACGGCCAATTGCAGACGGCGCGGGAGCTGCAGCAAGTCATCGGTTGATTCCCTGGCCAAGCCGCCCTATCCGCCGCCGCCCCCCTGGCCCCCCTTTCCGCCGCCGGCTCTGCCCCCCAGGCCCGGGGCGTGGACAGGCTTTCTGAGCAGCAACCCCTGCAGCCGTTCGGTTTCCTCTGCACTCGGGAGGCGCCATTCGCCCGCTGCAAGGCCGTTGAGATTGAGGGGGGGGCCGCCATCCATCAGGTCGATGGCCGTGCGGATCAGCCGCAGGGTCGGCAAACCGACGGCTGCCGTCATGCGGCGCACCTGGCGGTTCCTGCCCTCGCGCAACTCCAGTTGCAGCCAGCTGGTCGGCACGCTGAGCCGATGGCGGATCGGTGGTTGGCGCGGAGCTACGGCTGGATCAATCAGGCGTTCAGCGCGTGCCGGCAGGGTTCGGCGCCCTTGCACCAGCAGCCCGGAGCGCAGGGCTGCCAGGGCTGCGGGGGTGGGGTTGCCTTCCACCTGGATCCAGTAACGGCGCCAGTGCCCCGAGCGGGGATCGGTGAGCTGTTGCTGCAAGCGGCCGTTGCTGGTGAGCAGCAGCAGACCCTCACTGTCCGCATCCAGGCGGCCTGCGGCGTAGACACAGGGCACGCTGATGAAATCAGCGAGGGTTCGCCAGCGACCGGCTGCCGATTCGGCCGTGAACTGGCTGAGAACCCCGTAGGGCTTGTGGAAGAGCAGGGTGGCCAGGTGGGGAGGCCGGCGAGGTCTGGCGGAGGGGTCAGCTGGCGTTGCCGTTCTGGCGTGCCTTCCAGAGGTTCACGGCCCCGATGGAGATCAGCAGCAGGCCAAGGTCCAGAGACAAGGGGGGGGCGATCAGCGTGGCGGCGATCAACGGGGAAGCGATCAACGGGGATGTGATCAAAAGCTGGGTGGCCCTGCGGAGGCCGACCCTAACTGGCCTTGGGTGGCGAGGCGCCAATTTAAGCTGAATCCATTGTCTGAATTGAGCACCAGCCGCGCATGATCGAAACCTCGGGCGTGATCGAGAAAGAACAGGGCAACGGGTTTTACCTGGTCACCCTCGATCAGCCCTCCGGTCACCAGTGCCTCTGCCGCGCCGCTGGCAAACTCACCAAGTTCCGCATCAAGCTGCTGGCCGGCGACAAGGTGCTGGTCGAGATCAGTCCCTACGACCTCACCCGCGGCCGGATCACCTACCGGGAGCGCAACGTCGGCACAGCCGGACCAAGGCCCGGCGGCAACCGTCCAGGCGGCCCCCGGCGGCGCTGATCAGCCCGCCGGAGTCAGCAGCAGGCTCTCGATGGCTTCGCGGAATTCACGCCGCTGCTTGACCCCCTTCCACTGCTGCTTGAGCTCCTTGTTGAAGAACAGCTGCACGGTGGGGGTGCCGTTCACACCGGCCTGCACAGCGATTTCCTGCTCGGCGTCGATGTCGATCTCGATGCCGAGGGCGCTGCCGCCCAGCTCGCTGAGCACGCGCTTGAGCTGGGGCTTGAGCACATGGCAGGGTCCGCAGCTCGGCGAGGTGTAGACCACCAGCAGGGGTTTGTTGCTTTCGTGGTAAAGCTTCCGCAAGGCAAATCCGCCTTTCTGCCAGAGGGCAGCGGGATCGAAGTTCTCGGCATCACTCACGGCGGTTGCGGTGGGTTCGCCAGCCAGCTCCGGCTCAACGGCTTCGCGTTGCACGGTGATGGCCAGGTCGTGATGGCTGAGCCAGCGCTCCGCCGCCAGGGCAGCCTGGCAGCCGCTGCCGGCGGCCGTGATGCCCTGACGCCATTGGGCGTCGGCCACGTCGCCAGCGGCGAACACCCCCTCACGGCTGGTGTCGGGCTGGCCGGGACTGGTCACCAGGTAGCCCTTGGTATCCACCTCAAGCTGGTCGCTGATCAGGTGGGTGTTGGGGGTGTGACCGATGGCATAAAACACGCCCCGCACCGGCAGTTGCTCGGTGGAGCCGTCGCTGAGGTCACGCAGGGTGAGGCCGCTGAGCCATTCGTCACCGCTGGCGTCGACCAGGGCCCGGTTCCAGTGCACGGTGATGGCGGGATTGGCCAGCACCCGATCGGCCATGGCGGCACTGGCCCGAAGGGAGTCGCGCCGCACGATCAGGTGCACATGGCTGCCGTACTTGGTGAGGTACACGGCTTCCTCGCAGGCGGAGTCGCCCCCGCCGACCACCGCCAGTTCGGCGTTGCGGAACTGGGGGGTGGCACCGTCGCAGATCGCGCAGGCGCTGATGCCATGGCTCCAGAAGCGCTCCTCCTGGGGCAGGCCCAGCCGGTTGGCACTGGCGCCGGTGGCCAGGATCAGGGCCTGGGTCTGCACCCAGGCCCCCTCGACCCGCACCCGATAGGGCCGCTGGGAGAGGTCGATCGCTTCGGCATCGGCCTCCACCAGCCGAGTGCCCCAGCGCACCGCCTGGGCTTTCATCCGGTCCATCAGGTCGGGGCCGAGGATCCCGTCGGGGAAGCCGGGGTAGTTCTCGACGTGGGTGGTGGTCATCAACTGACCGCCGGGAATGCCTCCGTCCTGGAAGCCTGTGATCAACAGGGGGCTGAGGTTGGCGCGGGCGGCGTAGATGGCGGCGGTGTAGCCGGCAGGGCCGGAACCGACGATCACCAGATTTTCGATCCCGGTTGTTTCCGTCAGCGGATTCTCGACCGTCATCAGGCTTAAGCGGAGAGACTATGACTTAACCCTAGGTCAGAACGGGGCCGGCCGGCGGCTGGCACCCGGGAGTTCAGAGCTCAAGACAATCCTGTTCCACGATTTCCTGGGGGCCGAGCCGGGGAGGCAGGGGCGCCAGCAGGGTCTCGAGCTGGTCGGGGTGGTTGTCAAGGCAGAGGATCCACTCGCGGAACTCTTCGGTGATCGCGAAGCTCTCTTCGTAGCGCTCCGCCCTGTCGAGGGCGGCGATTCGCGCGCCTGCCCAGCGCACCTGGGCTGCCAGCAGGCGATGGAGAGACGCATGGGCCATGGTCCTGCTCCGGGGAGCATCAGGCTGGCGAGCGCTTCGAGCGCCTGCCTGGTTCAAGCCAGGACCGTTGCATTTTTTTGAGAACGGCAAGGGTGCTCCACCAAGGCAGGGGGATTCAGATCGGCCCGCCCAGGAAGCGTGGCAACTCGGGCCCCCGCAGCAGGATCACCCCCCCGATCCCCTCGGCCAGGGCCTGCAGGGGCAAGCTGCTGCCCCCTCCTCCTCCCGCCGCGAGGGCCTCGTCTTCGGCGATCGCCGCCGGCCGGATCCGATAGGGCTGAGCCACCGACCAGGTGCGGGCGAAGCCAAGCAGGCGCGGATCGGCTGGGGCGAACACATAGGAGGGCTGGCGGGGAATCGCTTCGATGTCAGACCGTCCAGCCTCCATCCGCACGGCCCGGGTGATGGCCTGAACGAAGCGGCTGCGCGTCACCACCGTGGTCAGGTAGGCCACCACCCGCAGCCGGGGAGCATCAAATCCCTCGGCGCACATGTCGATGCTGACCAGCCAGTCCGCCTCGCCGCCTCGGAAGGCCTGCAACCGCTCGGCGGCCTCGGGATCCTGGGAATGCACCAGAACAACCCGATCCCCCTCCTCCTCAAGCAGCCCGGTGATCCGCCGGGCATGGGCGATGTCCCGGGCGATCACCAGCCCGCCCGCCTGCGGGTGCTCAGCGGCGCGCAGCCTGTCCAGGCGACGTCGGGCCTGAAGCAGCACCCGCAGGGCGATGCTGCTGCTGTCGCCCAGCTGGATGGCGCGCCGCAGGTTGCGGGCGCGCCAGCTCTCGCGCCGTTCCACTGACAGCGAGGATCGCTCGGTGTCGCCGGCGCGGCCGTGGTCCACCCAGCCATCCTGGAAGCGGAATTCCAGCGGGCGCACATCCCCGGCCGCGATCAGCTGACGCGGTTCGACGCTGAGATCGGCGGCGATCCGCTCCACCAGCTCCCCGCCCTCCCATTGCCGGTGGCGCCGGGCGGCGCGGAAGGCCAGGTTGTCGGCGCGAAAGGGCGTGCCACTCAGTCCGAGCCTCAGGATGCAGCCCTTGCTCAACCGGTGGAAGGCCTGCCCCCAGACGGCGGCATCGGGCTCCTCCGGATCGATGCCGAGGTGATGCACTTCATCGGCCACCGCCAGCACCTTGGCCTCCCTGGTCCAGGCCAGCTCCTGCTCCAGCCGGCCGATCTGGCGGGCCGCGGCCTGATAGCTGAGCAGCAGTCCGCCACCGTTGGGCGGGCTGGCCGACTGGGCTGGCCAGTCGGCCAGCCCGAGACCGAGCAGGGCGGCGGCGGCGCGCCACTGGGCGGCGATCGAGCTGCGGTGGCAGCAGATGAGCAGATGCGTGAGTTTCCCTTCCCCCTGCAGCCGCTGGAAGGCGAGCAAGGCGCCGAGGGTCTTGCCGGCTCCCGGACCGGCATGGATCAGCACGTCCTGACCATCCGGTCCGCTCTGCTCGAGGCGCCGCCGCAGCAGTTCGATCATCCGCCGTTGCCACTGGCGTGGCCTGGGGCCAGGCAGCGAGCCCTGGGCTGTTGTGCCCCGGTGCGCAGCCAGATCGAAGGAGAGGGAGCCCATGGCTATGCCTCAAGGTGGCCGTTGAATTCCTATGCAGGTGATTGCACCAATAACCTCGATCAGGCCCCCGGTAGTGCGATAGAGCTGACCATTCATCTGTTGCGTTGTGGAAGAATGGTGCAAGCAGGCGCCTGACGTTTCCTCTGAATCGAGTTCGATCAATTGCCAGCGGATCAACAACACTCCTCGCAACGCTAATTCTTGATTGGTGGCTTTTCTCCTAAGCTAGTCCCATCGTGAATGGTACACAAGATACGGGTTCGCCCCAACGCTCTGGCCGCAGGCTTCGCCACCTTTCGTGACAGGCTGACCCATCTGCTGATCAACGACTTCTTCCTGACTGTTTAGCTGTATTCGCCATTAATGCAATCCCCCCCTGACCTTCACCTCTGCCATTGTGCCGACCCCTTTGTCGAGCCGCATCTCCCTTCCCTGTTCTGGTCCATTGCTCGGAACACGTCCCCACCGGCGCCAACGATCCACTTCGTCTGCTTTGGACCGGACAGAGCGTTCCCGGCGCGGGTGGCGAGTGAAGCGGCACGCCATGGCCTCCCATGCGTGACCTACTGGCTAGGTGAGCTATCCGGTTCCCGATTTCCCCAGCTGCAAACCTATGATGTTGGTTGCCAGGGCAACGCCGCGGCGTTCTACGGGCGTTGGCTTCTGGCAGAGTTGCTCCCGGCTAGCCTCGATCGAGTTGTGTATCTCGATACGGACCTTATCGTTCAAGATGATCTCCGTAAACTTGTTGATGAACTCCCTGATGGAGTCGCTGTTGCGGCAGCGCCAGACATGCCATTCGCGGCCTGTCAGCCATTAACCTATTTCTTGTTTTACCGTCCCCACCTGCGGGCTTTAGGGCTTTCAACGCGTCGGGGTGAGATTTTCAATACCGGTGTACTCGTCTTGTCTCTGGAAGCTTGGCGACGTGAGGCGATGACGGATCAATTGATTCGTGTACGCGACAGGATGCTGGTCAATGGCCTATCTCTGCGACTTCAGGATCAGGATGTTATGAATGTCGCTCTCGCCGGCTCAATTCATTTTCTTTCCCCTCTCTGGAACGTGACGCCACTCTATCTCCCTGCTCATTTTCTTTCTGATCCAGGTCTTGGCTTTGCAAGAATACTGCACTTTGTTACAAGCCCGAAACCTTGGATTGGTGATGCTTGGGTTGATCTTCCGTCCCAGGCTGTTGAGATCTATCTGCGCACCAGAGCTGCAGCCGCGCCAAGTTCTCAGGAGTCAAAAATGTGGCTGCAGGCATTGGCCCGTTTTCGTGTTGTCACCGAAGACGGATCCAAGCGCATGACGCCGCGTCGCAAGCGTCGCCTCCAGGAGCTTATTGGGGTTGATCGGGAGCCTGAATGTTCCCCAGATTGAGCTGGCTCACTGGGCCCGAGTCTCCCAGGGCAAGATCAACTGCCTTGGCTCAGCTAACAATTCAGAATCAGGCTTCCCATGACTGAGAGCCCTGCACAAGTTGCACAGGAGGAATCAGCGGCCAGATCGACCGTCCGCCGTGTTTTTACCGATGCCGTGTTCGCTGGATCTGATGGCTACGCGCCTGATGGGATTGACGGCGAAGCCGTAGAACTGGATTCTGTGCTTCTGATCTGCCATGACCGCCCCTTCCAGTCCAGGCCTGCTGGCCGTCACCGGCGCCTCCGGGAAAACCGGCTGGCGGGTGGTGCAGGAGGCCCTCGATCGGGGGTACAGGGTGCGGGCCATCGTGCGGCCCAGCTCCCTGGTTCCAGCTGGCCTGGAGGGAGCCGAGCTGATTCGCCTTGAGCTTGGCGATCGGCCAGCCCTGGAGCGGGCTTTGCAGGGGGTGGAGGCCCTGGTGATCGCCACAGGGGCGCGCCCTTCAATCGACCTGAGCGGCCCGCTCCAGGTGGACGCCCTGGCGATGCGCGACCAGATCGCCGCCTGCCACGCCTCCGGGGTGCAGCGGGTGGTGCTGGTGAGTTCGCTGTGCAGTGGCCGTCTCTTCCACCCGCTTAACCTGTTCGGGCTGATCCTGCTCTGGAAGCGGCTGGGGGAACACTGGCTCCAGCAGAGTGGCCTCGCCTGGACGGTGGTGCGACCCGGTGGGCTCAAGGAAACGGAGCAGAACCTCGAAACCGAGGGCATTCGCTTCAGCGGACCGGATCAGCAGGAGAGCAACAGCATCCCGCGGCGCCTGGTGGCCAGGGTCTGCCTTGATGCCCTGGCCACGCCAGCGGCCTCTGGCCGGATCATCGAGATCACCAGCGGCCCGGATGTGGCGCCGATCGGCCTGGCGGAATGGTTGCAGAGCCAACCCCTGGCCGCCGATGGCTGACCTGCTCGGGCTGCCGCCCTTTCAGCCCCGGCCGCCCTGGTGGGGTGCGGACCTGCAGACCCTGCGCGGCACGCTGCGGGGGCCCCGCTTTCCCGTCGACCGGGGAGAGCCCCATCCGATCCCGATCGGGGCGGGTGAACAGCTGCTGGCCCTGGTGGATCGGCCAGCCACTGCGGAGCCACGCGCTCTGGTGCTGCTGCTGCACGGCCTGGGTGGCTCCAGCCAGGCCACCGGGGTGCGGCGCCTGGCCCTGGCCCTGCAGGAAGCTGGCTATGCAGTGCTGCGCCTCAATCTGCGCGGAGCCGGTGCCGGCCGCAGCCTGGCCGCCGGTACCTACGCGGCCCGCTGCACCGGCGACCTGGCACCAGCCCTGCTGTGGGCGCGGCAGCTGGCGGCGGGTCGGCCGTTGTTCGGGGTGGG
>Ga0247839_1001615_pt1 | contig 36414 bp, 33 predicted proteins | sample LaCruzMarch2015__6_FD_192405 | JGI IMG/M metagenome (GOLD analysis project Ga0247839, IMG submission 192405) | Freshwater microbial communities from meromictic Lake La Cruz, Castile-La Mancha, Spain - LaCruzMarch2015_16m | ecosystem: Environmental > Aquatic > Freshwater > Lake | place: Spain... | reverse complement strand
CCGCAACTGCGGGGTCAGGGCGATCATGGGGCTGCCTCCCACAGCCGGCACGCCACCGCCGCGACCGCGTGGGCGTCGCTCGCCGTCCACTCGATGCGCAGCGACCGGCCGCGGGCGTCGGACACGATCAGCACGCAACCCGGTGTTGACGCCGGTGGTCCGCCCAGTACCAGTTCCACAAAGGCCGGGGGTGCCGCCGTGGGCACGGGCGGCGGCGTCAGCGCGGTCAGGCGCCGCTTCAAACCAGCATAGTCCAAGCGCAGCGTCGCGGCGACCTTGGACACCCCATGGCGGGCGGCCAGCGCCACCGCCTGTGACCACAGGTCCTCGGGAATTCGAGCGCCGACGGGGGTGGCGGCGCGCCAGTGCGCAAAGGCGGCGGCCGTCTGTGCCAGATCGGCCGTGGCGGCGGGTAGAGAGAGTGACATGCGGTGGAGCCTCCAGATGACGACATACGGGGCTCCCAGGCTACTGGGCTAGGGACGGGATTTCATGCAGGCTTGCCGGAAAGACACGATAGAAGGTACTGGTACTTATCTGCTTGACGAATACGCCATCTGGAAACCCATGAAATGTGGATGTCTCCACGCGCGCCCCCGGTGAGCGATCCAATTTCATCTGTTTGTCGACCTCGCTGGCCAGCACCTTTGCGCCGTTGCGGTTACCTGCACTCCAGGCAGCAAGGAAGGCGTCGTAACGGTCACGCCGACACGTAGCGCAGGGGCGATGCCCAGCGGCGAGCGCTGTTGCTTCGTCCAGGAAGAACAGCTCAGTGTAGTTGCCGACGTCCATAACTTTTCGTCTGCGATTCTGGAACTTCAGCAGACAGGTAACCCAGGCATCCCTCTTGGAGCGAGCAATGATCTCCTTCTTTTCGTTGTGGAGACAGCCGCGGTTGCCCATAAAAGTTCCCCGTGCCGGGGAACGGCTAATCTCGCCCTCTGGATTGACCCGGTTCTGTAGCGACATGTTGGTTGCCCTCGTTGCCTAAACAGGTTCAGTCGAAGAAATGTGAATGGAATCAGCACAGATCCAATTCTGGTCGTATTCTGCGCCAGAGCCCCGACGAGTCAACGACGGTAACAGAATCGTCGAGGCGGCTGCGCCTGCTTCGTCGTTCGCCATTACGGGTCGGTAAGGCTGTTTCTGTTTCAAGGTCACCAGATTGTGCCCGAATGCCGGACTTTGCGCACAGAAAAATATGGATTAGTCACAACATCGGGTCCCCGTCGCTGGAGCAACTCTTGGGGCACTTCGATTACGGCACACTGGCGCGGCCCAGAGGGCAAGTGCCGTCAAGCACCAAGCATTTGGGTCGTGATGAGTGGGGCGACCGCCCGCTGTGCGCGTCTTTTCGGGCAGTGGCAGTCGGCCATCCGAGGACCGCTTTGGGCCGGCTGCCGACCGTCGCATTGCCCGCGAGCGGTCGTTGGCAGTCCGATGCGAAACGGGGGATGCCAACGAAGGCCGGCCCCCGGACGGCGATCCGCGGTCGTCAGGGTAGACTCCACTGCGACCAACATGATTGACCCAACCGACGATGGGCAGGGAGCCGGCGTTTCGCAGCGGTTGTTGGCCACCGCCGGCACGCGGTACGGTAAAACTTTAGTCGGTCCTGCTAACCCACTGGACAGCAGAGGATCGCCCCGCGTTGGGCACAGGCTATCCACAGAAGCGGCCACAGCGGATGTGGACAGCCTTCAAATCCACCCTGGGCGGCTGAGGCACAGGCCGTAACGCTGGTCGAAGGAGAACCGGCGCAGGCGCGCCAGACCGTCGCGGATCACGGCGCTGCCGATGCCGCGACGCTGCCGCTCGGGACAGACCGAGACCTGGCCGAGGCCATACCAACCCGCATCTCGGCCATCCACCGTGACCGGATGCCACGTGCCCGACCACCGCTACGTCGCCAGCGAGGCCCTGACCCTGTTTCACCTGTGCGTGCACCTGAGCCTGCGTTCGCGTGGTTCGCTGCGCCGGCACATCCGGGCGCCCGATCGAGGCCGTCGTCGGGGCGGAGTCGACCCATGTCCCGGCCGGGCTGCGCAGGACCCGCCCTTGCGATGTCTTGCCGGTGGTCGGCGACGCCATACGCGAGGCCGGAATCCGCGCCGGTGACTACGTGGTCATCGCGCAGTGCGCGCAGGCCCGCAACGGTGCGCTCGTCGTGGCCCTGATCCGCGGGCAGGAAGCGACCCTCAAGCGCAGCGACAGGGAACCGGGACTGATCACCCGGCGGGCCGAGAACCCCGCGGGGTCGCCGCTGCACTAGCCACCGGCGGAGGTCGAGAGCCAGGGCCTTGTCGTCGGACAGATGCGGCGCTATCGGTAACGCGCGACGACCGCGTTGGGTCGATCCGCCGGGCTGTTCAGATAGGGTACGTTTGCGGCCAGATAGCGTTCTCGCCAGGGTGAGGGCAGGGCGGCGGCGTTCTCGAAGGCCGCTTCAGCGAGCTTGTAGTCGTGATAGCCGGTGGCGCGCTCCAGGGTGTAGCGGCGGGCGAGCGCCATGAAGGGTGCCTCGGGGCCGCCCGCCTGGAGGTAGCCCAGGGTCCGGCGGGCGGCGCCGAGCGGGTCGGCGCGCAGTCCCGCGAAGATCGCCGTCAACTGGACCTCCTGATCGGCACCGGGGGCGCCGCCCGCCTCAGCGGGCTCCAGCTGGTCGATGGCAAGTTCGCGCCGCGGCGTCTGAAGCAGCCCGCGCAAGTGCGGCAGAAAGGCCGCCGCCTGGAGCAGCAGCAGGCGGCGCAGCGCCGGGTCCGCGACCTGGCGCGACCCGTAGTACAGAGCATTGGCGGTGGTGTTGGCGTGCACCGCGATGATCCCCGGTGCCTGGAGCATCAACTCCCCGGCCGCTGCGAAGACCGCCGTCCAGGCGGCGGACTCGGGGACCCCCTGTCCCAGGGACTGCATCACCGCATCGGTCGCCAACGCGTCGGAGCCCTCACGCAGGGTCTGGAGCAGGGGGGGTACGGGGTCGCCCGGCGCCGCGTCAGCCGCCGCAACGGGCGTCAGGGCCTGCGCCGCCAGGACGCGGTTGCGCCGCCCGGGGCGGTCCGCGGCCAGATCGGCGGTGGCCGGATGGGGCTGCCCCTGATGGTTCTGGAGCGCCAGGACCACCGAGCGCAGCAACGGCTCGGCGTGCTGCGGGGGGACGACGGTCAGCAGCCGGTGGCAGTTGGCGACGGTGATCGCCTTGTGCCCGAGGTCGCGCACGTCGCGCGCCCCGTAGGCGAACAGGCGCTCGCGGGGCAGGGCGGGGAGCAGCCCCACCAGGGCGGCGTCGGCCGCCTGCGGGTCCCACTGGTCCATCGCCTCCAGGAAGGCGGTTTCTGCCTGCCCGGCCGGCGGCACCGGGTGCGCCGGGACCGGTTCGAGTGACCACGTGCCCGCCTCCCGCTCTTCCGCCTGGGACCCCTTGAAGGCATCCGCCGCCCACAGGAGCGGTAGCCAGCGGTCCTCGGGTCGGGCATGGACGCTCGCCAGATGCACCGCCTGGAGTACCATGAAGGCGTGATACTTGTATCCCACGACCGGGTAGGGCTGCACTGTCCGGACCGCGGCTTCCGCAAGCGCACCGAGCAGGGTGGGGTAGGGGAGCCCGGCGCGGATGCGGGCGACGAGCGACTCCGGCAGGTGCTCCCGATCGGTGTCGATCAGCAGGCGCACGAGCGCCGGGTCCCCCTCCACCGCGGTCGGCTCGGCGGCGGACAGCAGGCCCGAGGCCCAGGCGGCGGCAGCGGTCGTGGTGGTCTTGAGGAAGTCTCTCCGGTCGAGTGCCATCGCATGAGCCCCCAACGCTTCGCTAGCGATCTACCCGTCAGACCGGCGTGGGTGTGATTGGTGCCCATTCGTTCGGCTTGGTCCCGAGGGCGATGACGGCGATCCGATCCGCCAGTCTCCCGCATTCCCGCCAAAAAACCGCACCTTGGCCGCTCGTCCCGGCCACGCGAGTCGCGGCACACTGCCCCCATGGCCGACGCCCTCGACATCCCCAAATCCATCGACGACCCGCCGCTGCTCCTGCTGTGGCGGGTCGACGATCTGGCACCCATCGTCCTGACGCTGGTGGTGGGCATCCTCACCGGCAGCCCGCGCACCCTGTTCCAACTGCTGATCCTTGGCGTGCTTCTGGTGCGCCTCTACACCAAGTTCCGGGAGCGGCGGCCGGACGGCTATGCCCTGCATGTATTGTACTGGCACGGCCTGCTGCCGCTGCGCGGACGAACCACCCCGAACCCTTTCGCCCGTCGGTGGCTGCCATGAACCTGGAGCGTTTCCTGGCTACTTGGAGCGGCTTGACGCTGGAGAACCGCGTCAACCGCATCGTCATTCTGCTGCTGATCGGCGCCAACATCGCCCTGGCGGTGACGCTCAATCGGACCGAGCGCACCGTGGTCCTGGTCCCGCCGGTCCTGGAAGGGGAGGTCACGGTCGCCCGCTCATCGGCCAGTCAGGAGGTCAAGGAAGCCTGGGCGCTGTTCGTGGCGGAACTGCTGGGCAACGTCAGCCCGACCAATGCCGAGTTCCTCACCAAGGCGCTCGACCCCCTGCTCGCGCCGTCCTTGCGCCAGGACATCCTCCAAGTCCTGGAGACCCAAATCGGCGAAATCCGCCGCGAGAAGGTCAGTCTCTCGTTTCAGCCGCGCGCGATCAGCCATGACCCGGCGACCGGCACCCTGTTCGTCACCGGCACCCACATCACCAGCGGCCCGGCGGCCAAGCCGGTCAATGCCGAGCGCACCTATGCCCTGCGCATCGAATTCAAGAATTACCGCCCGGTGGTGGTCTACCTGGATGTCTATCCGGGGGCCCCGCGCACCGGGCCGAACCCTGGGGAGGCCCAATGACGCTGCGACCGTTGCCGATGGCGCTGATGCTCTTGCTCGCGGCCGCCGGACCAGGATCCGCCGCCGACCACGAACCCGATGCCGCAGGCGCGACTCCGCGGGTCTCCTGTGACCTGCTCGATGTTCGCACCGACGCACCGCCCACCGCGTCCCCGGCCGCCTGGGCTCCCCCCCAAGGCGGTGGACCGGCCATTCGCCGGATCGGCGGGCCGGGGACCGTCCCAGCCGGCAACGGCGGTTTCCTCAAGGTCGGTCTGGGATCGGGGCAGGTCATGCCGGCCGCACTGGAACTCGGGCCGCGCAGCGTGAGCGTACCTCCAGGCACCACGGCCCTGGTCGAGATTGCCATCGATCACTTGAACCGCATCGTCACCCCCTTCCAGAATCCGGTGGTCCATACCGTCTCCCCGGCGAGCACCAGTGTCAACGGCCGCGTGGTCTACGTGGCCACCGCGACCGAGGAACCCGTGGCCCTCTACATCGGCGATGGCCCGAGCAGCGACCTGGCGCTGTCCCTGACCCTGGCCCCGCGCGCGATCCCGCCGCGCGAAATCCGCCTCACCGTTCCGGGCTACCGGGGCAGCGGCAACGCGATCGCCGGCACGGCCCCCGAGGCCGTCGGCCCGCCAACAGTGTTGCCAGGTCTGCCGAGCGGGCTCGGCGGCAACCAACCCTATGTCGAAACGATCGCCGATCTGCTGCGGGCGATGGCCCAACGCCGCCTGCCTGCCGGCTACCAGGTGCGCAAGGGCGCGGGCCTCAAGGCCCGATGCGCCCCCGGCCTCAAGATCACCAACACCCAACTGACGCAAGGACCGACCGCCAGCGTCCTCACGGTCGGGGTCCGCAATGGCGGGGCAGGGACGATCCCGGCCAACGCATCCGCCTGCGCTGTGGACCAGCACAGCGTCGCCGCGGTCGGCGCCTGGCCGCTCAAGACCCTGGCACCGGGCCAGGAAACGGAGATCTTTCTGGTGCTCCAAGCGGGCGCCGTCGCGGCCGATCCGCTCGGTAAACCCCAGTGATGCACCTGAGCGCCCGCTGGGCGTCACTGTCCCCCGACGTCCAGCGCGCGGTGACCTGGGGTGCCGGGGTCGCCCTGCTGTTCGGCATTGCCGCCATCGCGGTTCTCACCGCCGCGCCGCGCCAACCGGTGGCCAGTCCGCAGGAGACACTGGTCCGCAACCTCCTGACCGACACCGATCCCCGGTCGCTGGGCATCGAGGGCCTGGCCGCCCGGTTGGAACGGATGGAGCGCCACCTGGATGCCGTTGCCCAACAGGCGGCCAAGGCCGCCGCGACACCGCCGGAGGCCGCTGCGCTCACCGACACCGTGGATGAACCGCGTCGTCAGGAGCTCGACGCACTGAAGGTGCAACTCGATGCGCTCCAGCGTCAGGTGACTGCGGCCAAGCACACCGCGCCACCGACCCCACCGCCCGCGGCGCGGATCAACGAGCCAACATCGACCCCGCCGCCCCCCGTGGCTCCGATCGCCCCGCCGCGTGCTGAGCGCCCCCTCGACCAGTTGTTCACGCCGCCCAGCGCGCCCGTCCTCCCGGCGTCCGGTGCCCCACGCCCCCCGGCCCGCCCGCTGGAGATTCGCGTCGTCAGTGCCCCGGCCCCGGAGGACAGGGCACCGGCAGCCACCCCGCCGCAGGACGCCCTCTTCATCCCCGCCGGCGCCATCCTCAGCGGTGTCCTGCTCAATGGCCTGGACGCCCCAACCGGGCAAGGTGCCCGCAAGGATCCGACCCCGGCGCTGCTGCGCATCAAGCACGACGCCATCCTCCCCAACCGCTTCCGCGCCGACGTGAAAGAGTGCTTCGTCATCGTCGGCGGCTTTGGCGACCTGGGGTCGGAACGCGCCCTGCTGCGCAGCGAGACCCTGACCTGCGTGCGCACCGACGGCGGCGTGATCGAAGTCCCGCTCGACGCCTACGCGGTGGGCGAGGACGGCAAGGTGGGCGTGCGCGGCCGACTGGTCAGCAAACAGGGTGCGTTGCTCGCCAAGGCGCTGCAGGCCGGGTTCCTGACGTCGTTTGCCAAGGTCTTCACCCAGGTCCCGAGCATCCCGATCAGCACCGGGGGCACCCAGATGCAATTCCAGTCGATGTTCACGCCCCAGGCCGCGGCGGCAGGGGCGGCTGGTGGGGTGGGTGGTGCCATGGATCGGTTGGCGGATTACTACATGGCGATGGCGGAGCAGACCTTTCCGGTGTTGGAGGTGGATGCGGGGCGCGCGGTGGAGTTGATTGTGAACAAGGGGGTTTCGTTGCGGTTGGCGAGGTGAAGTCGCCGTTCCGCTGGTGCTTTGACCGTGTCCGGATAGGATGGGGACCTTGCGACTGCACCGAGGCCAGCATCCACATTCAGTCCGTCGCTTAGAAACTGTCCATTTTCTACTTTCCGACGGTTGGCCGACGTAGGTGTTCAAAGCGGGAAACAATTGATGGACAGTTGCTTACGCAGCGTCAGGCCGGCATCGGGTCAGGGCCGGACCAAGTGTCGTTTGAAAATGCACCACCTCGCTTCGTTGAGTTACCAAGGACGCTGCCATGAGCGACTGGACGTGACTCGATGTATCTTGCGAGAAAGGGGTGAAGACATGACGAAGCGTTCGGTTCACGCGCTGACGTCCGAGCTGGGAGCCCCCCTGTTGTAGTGGATTCTCTCTGGTTTATCCACGCCCCTGGAGGCTAAGCGGCTGAGCGAGTTATTGATCGGCCGAATGTTCGAACGGGACTTCCAGCGTCACGCGTTTACGCCGGCATGTCCACTGACAATTAATCGATCCGTGTACAAATACACGAGCGTCGCTCAGGCGAATAAAGAGGTCCGCCATGGTCTGACCCCGGACCCGCGCATGACACCAAAGGCCGCGCCGGGCAGCCCCCCCTCTGTTCAGGCGCGGCCCATCGGCGCTGCGGCCTGCCCAAGTCGCCCGAAGCTTGGGCGTGGTGGTCGCTGACGCACAGGTCGAGACGCCCGCGTTTTCAGGAACCCGTTGCGCGCATCACATGGCCTCGACGATCAATGGTTTTGCGGTCGGCCGTGGATACATGGTAAAAACATCGTTTTCATCCGAGTTATCTTTGGTAGATCGACGCAAGCAATACGTGTTCGTGATGCTAACGAGGTTAAGGATATATGAACTGCTACGCCTGCCTGTTCGAGGCTAAGTCCATCCAGGACTACATCCTGCGTTCAGGACGTTTGCGCCACATTGTTGGCGCCTCCGAGTTGATCGACTCGCTGACCGGCGATCTGCTCGACCAGGTGCTTGCCGCACTCCATTCGCACGATCCAAAAACGGCGCGGTTTTCGCGCCGGGCGGGCGGAGCGGTCTATCTGTTCACCGGGGATCGCCGGCTACGCGACGCGTTCCGGGATCTGTGGACGCTCACGGTACGGCAGTACGCGCCAGGGCTGGAGTTTATCATCGCTCTGGGGGAGGGGACGACGGACTACGCGGCCTATCAACAGGCTAAGGAAGGGTTGCAGTCGGCCCGCAACCGCCAATCGCCAGCCTTCCCGACCGGTACCCCTGTTACACGCTACGCCCCACGCACTGGACTGCCGGCCGTGGCGCGAGACGGCAAACTCGGTTTGCAGGACGCGGCCACGCAGCGTTTCGGATTGAGAGACTTCTGGCAGCGTGGAGGCTTGACCAAGCGCTTCGCGCCCGACTCCCTGGCCAACGAATGGCCGCGCGATCTCGAATACGGCCCGGATCCGGATGGCGTTGACTTTCCGTTCCTGCGCGACAACCGATATCTCGGATTGCTCCATGCCGACGGTAATGGACTCGGGCAACTTCTGATGCAACTGGGCAAGCATGTCGAAGCCCATCCCGACACCTTCATTGATCTTTTTCGCGACGTTTCCACCGCGATCGAACGTGCGACCCAGGATGCCGCCCAAGAGGCGACGACCCAGGTGTTGCTCCCGGCACGCACCAAAGCATCTGATATCGCGGCGCTGGACGCCTTTCCGGCCCGCCCGATCGTGCTTGGTGGCGACGACTTGACCATTCTGGTCCGCGCCGATCTGGCCTTACCGTTTGCGCGTGCCTTCCTCGAAGCATTCGAGCAGAATAGCCGCAAGCAATTGGTATCGTTGCGAAAAAAGTTCCCGAACGTGCCGAGTCTTCCCGCGACTCTGACCGCCGGCGCCGGGATTGTCTTCGTGAAATCCAACCATCCTTTCTACATGGCGCATGAACTCGTCGAATCACTGGCAAAATTCGCCAAGGACCGCGCGAAGGAACACAAGGAGTTCGTTCAGGGTGGAGAACGCATTCCACCCACCATCGCCTTTTACCGTGTCACCACGTCCAGTCACGGAGACTATCAGGACATTCGCACGCAGGAGATGACGTTTGGTAGTGCCGAGGGGCCGATCATCACCACGCTGGGCGCCTATAGTATCGATCTGCAATCGCCGGAACTGCCTACCCTGAACGACTTGAAAGAACTGGCGGATCTGCTCGGCGACGAGACGATGGCGCGCGGACCGGCCCGGCAGATTCTGACCCTGATCGGGCAGAATCCGGCCGACGCGCGCCGCCGGTATGCGCGCTGGCGCGAGGTGATGAAGGATCGCGATGCTAAGGCACTGGCGCAACTTGATAACGTGCTGGGGCGGCTCTGCGGAACCTTGGATGAGGACCTTCCCGTGGTCTCCGGCGATGGCAAGTTGCGCACCACCCCACTGGGCGATGTGGCGATCTTACTGGCAGTCACGAAAGGGGCGCCGGACAGCGCCACAGTCGGCACGGAGAAAGCGCCATGAAGACGGCCCTTCTGACCATCGATATCCAGGCCTACTGGCACCCCGGCACCGGGCGGGGGAGCGGTTTTCATTTGGACGCGATCACCCACACCGGCGCCGACGGCTTGCCACGTCTGCCGGGCCGCACCCTCAAGGGGCTGTTGCGCGACGCCGTCCACCGTGCCGAGCTCTGGGGTTGGCCACGCGTGCCGGCAGGGACCACGGTGGCGCTATTCGGTTCGCGCACCAACCCGGGCCGCGTGGCGACTGCCGATCCGCCGGTGACCCCGCAGCCAAGGCGTGACGAGAATCTGTCCACGCCGGGGTTGCTGCGCGTCTCTGATGCCACCCTGCCCGCGGAGGTTGCGACCTATCTTGCGAGCGAAGATGGCAAGAAACTCGTGCCGGGGCTGTATCGCGAGCATTTCAGCACCGCCATCGACGCCGCTACTGGGGTTGCCCAGGGACGCAGCCTGCGCGGGATGCAAGTGGTGGTACCACTCATGCTGGAGGCGCGGATCGACGAGGTATCCGGCATCGCCTCGGTTCCCGATTGGCGGGCATTACTCGAAACCGTGTTCGCACTGATCCCGGCCGTGGGTGCGCACCGCACACGCGGCTTTGGACGAGCCCACCTGTGCTGGAAGAAGGACTGACACCATGCGTCAACAGGCCTTGAAATTTACGCTCATCGAAGACGTGGTCGTCAACGAGCGCGCCGCCACCGAGGGCGGTCATGCCGGCCTGGACTATCTGCCGGGCATGCTCCTGCTTGGGGCGGCGGCAGCGCGTCTGTACGCCGGCTTGTCGCGTCCTGACGCCTATCGGCTGTTTCATGCCGGCCAGGTGCGGTTCGGCGATGCCCTGCCGCTGGCCGACGATCGGCCCTGCTGGCCGATGCCGCTGTGCTGGCACGAACAGAAAGGTGTCTCGGCGGTCAGCGACGGACGGCTCGATGCCGACAAGGTTCGCAACCTCCAGTTCGGGGGCTTCCCGGACGGGATTCAGCCCAAGCAGTTGCGTGCGGGCTATGTCCGCACCGATGGCTACCGGTTGAGCGTGCGCCAGGCCTTGCGCATGAAGACCGCTATCGACCCGCAGACGGGGCGGGTCGCCGAGGCGCAGTTGTTCGGCTATGAGGCGATCGCGGCCGGACAGGCGTTCGTCGCGCGCATCCAAGGCGACGACGACCTGCCCGATGCGCTGTGGGATGCACTCATCGCCGCCCTGAGCGAGGCTGGCGAACTCCTGCTCGGCCGGTCGCGGTCGGCCGAATACGGCCGGGTGCGGGTAGCGATCTGGAATGACACAGCAACCCTGGAACCCGCAGAAGCCAAAGCAGGGCCGCCGCGCCAGTTGACCCTCTGGTGTCTTTCCGACCTGGCCTTGCTGGACGATTGGGGTCAGCCGACCCTGGCGCCGACGCCCGCGGCGCTCGGTCTGACCCGCGGCGCGATCGACTGGGAGCATAGCTTCCTGCGATTCCGGCGCTATGCCATCTGGAATGCCTACCGCGACGGTTACGATCTGGAGCGGCAGGTGGTCCAGCGTGGCAGTGTCATCACGCTCACGCTGAAGGAGCAAGACCCGCCCTGGACGGCCGGCGAGCGCGCCCAGTTCACGGGCGGCGTGGGTATGCATCGCGAGGCGGGGCTCGGTTGGGTCTGTTTGGATGCGCAACTGCTTGCGCAGGCATTACCGACCTTCACCCCGGAGATCACGCCCACGCTTCCGGTGCAGGTTGCCGCACCCCCCCATCCACTCATTGCCTGGCTCAAAGCCGGACAGTCTGGCGATGCGAGTCGCAGCACCGCCGAACAAGCCGCGCGTGAGCAAAAGGCCGAACTCAAGGAACGTTATCGCCTGGCGCGCGCCTTCGCGGGTGTCGCCGAGCGCCTGCCCATCGGTCCCTCGCCGTCCCAGTGGGGCAGCGTTTATGAACGGGCACGCCTCACCGATAGCGGCGATCTGCCGGGGCTCAGGCGTGCGCTGTGCGAGGGAACCGACGCCATCTGCAAGCCGCAGGGTGAGGGTTGGCAGGACCAATTCCGTGACGCGACTGGCGTGCGTACTTTCCATGCCTGGTTCCAGGAGACGGCCACTCAACTGGCATCCGTAGCGGCCCTGCGCGTCTTCGCCCGTGAGGCGCAGCGTGTTGCTCAAGGCGAACATGGTCGCGCCGATCGCATGCCACCACAGGAGAAAAGCGAATGAGCCGCCTGGATCGCTCCATTTTATACATCGCCCGCTTCGTCATCGAGGCCCGGACCGCCCTGTCCATCGGTACTGGCGGGTCCGATGGGGTCTATGACCATCCCATCGTGCGCGATGCCAATGGGCTGCCCATGATTCCGGGTACCTCGCTGGCCGGGGTGTTGCGTCATCTCTGGATCCAGGAGTACAAGCAGGCCTCCGCCGACGCCCTGTTCGGCTATCAAAGGCGCGACCAGGGCGAAGCCTCACGTCTGGAGGTCGCCGCCGGTGCTCTGCAGGATAGCAAAGCGCAGCCAGTCGCCGGGTTGTTACTCGGGGCGCAACAAGACCGGCTAAAGGACCCGCTGCTCGCGGCGGCCCTGAAGACCCGCGAAGATCCGTTGTTCCGCGATCGGGTGCAGATTGGTCACCGCGGCGTCGCGGTCAAGACCGCTAAGTTCGACCGCGGCCTGCTGATGGCTGGCAATCGCTTCAGCGGTGAGTTGCGTCTCTGGTCGGACATCAAGGATGACCCGGACTGGTCGGCGCTCTTGGGACTCCTGACCGATCCGCGCCTGCGTCTTGGCGGCGGGACCCGCACCGGGCTGGGCGTATTGAAGCTGATCAGTCTGCATCAGGGACAGTTCGATCTGCACGATCCGACGGGCATCGCCGCCTTTCAGAAGGTCTCGCACCGGCTCGTGGATCTCACTGGCCTGACGGCATCCCCGATCGAGCGCCTGCCCGCCCCGGCGGCGCAGATGCGGACCCTGACCATCCAGCTTGACCCGCGCGACTTCTGGCGGATCGGCCAAGGCAGTGATTCGCTCCTGCCCATCAACCAGCGCCCTGACAAAAAGACCCCGGATCTGCTGCCCAAGCAGGAGGGGATGGTGAGTTGGGATAAGCAAGGGCAGGCGAGCATCAGAACCCGCTTCGCGCTGGTTCCAGGATCCGCGGTGAAGGGCGCCCTGGCCCATCGCACGGCCTTCCATTGGAACGTGCTCACCGGGACCTTCGTCGATGGCATGACGTGCGACCAGATCGCCGAGTGGGATAAATCGAAAGATTGTGCAGGGATACAGGCGCTCTTCGGTTACGCCAAAGACCGTGCAACCGCTCCGGGCCGCGACCTTGACTCCACCGGCCAGGCCGGGCATATCCTGATCGATGATGTCCATGTCGAGATCACCGAACAGGATCTGCGAACACGTGTCCAGACGATGATCCACAACAGCCTTGACCGCTTCACCGGCGGGGTGCGCAACCGCATGTTGTTTACCGAGGAGCTGATTTACCAGCGCGCAATCCCGCTCACCATTACCCTGCTGTCGGGCGTCGACCAAGCGGACCAAACCGCGCGTCAGGCCTTCGCGCTCGCCCTGCGCGATCTATGCGAGGGGCGGCTTGCGCTGGGTGGCGGGGCGACCAAGGGACACGGTGCTTTCACTGGCGTACCGGACGCCAACACCCGTGCCTGGCTCACGGAACAAGGGGAGAATCCGGCATGACCGTTGAGGAACTTTGCAGGGCCTATAACCAGGTTAGTCGCGGCCACGGGCTACCCGCAATGGCATGTGCAGCGTTGCAGATCGAGTCCCTTGCTGGCTTGTCACCCGACGCCGCCTGGGCGCAGTTCAGGATACTGGCGCCGACCGAGGGCTGGCTTCAATTCCAGTCGAAGGTTGTCACCTTTCTGGAGGGACATCTGACTGCGCCGGCGGAGGACTGGGGCTCGCTGTTGGCCGCTGAAGCGATCGATCAAAACCACCGCGCGATGCAACTGCGCACCCTGTCGCCGGGGCTCCTGCGCCTGACCATCGCCACCCCGGCCACGACGGGCGAGGTCTTGCTGACCGACGAGGTGCGCCACCTGGCGACCGACAAGGCACTGGGGCCCCTGTGTTACCGCCGTTACTGGTGTCTCGACCAGGAACTGGGTGCAGTGCCCGTCTTCGCCGCGTTTCAAGGTTTTGCCCGATCGGAGGAACAGTAAGATGGCGCCCCCCAACCACATCGACGCACCCTACAACTTCGTCCCGCTTGCCAATTGGGTGCATATCCCCGAGTGGGCGACGCGCGTCTCCCATGACCTGCCGTTTCGCGATGGCCTGTCGGGTCATCTGGATCTCAAGATCACCGCGCATACGCCTATCCTGGTCGGGCGCGAACAGCAGAAGTCGACCGCTGATGCACCCGGGGAAGTCTATCCCTATCAGCTTCCCGATGGCTGCTATGCGCTCCCCGGTACCGCGCTCAAGGGTATGATTCGTTCGGTGGTGGAAATTGCCAGCTTTTCGCGGATGAGCCTGGTGGATGACCAGCGTTTGGGCGTGCGGGATCTTACACCTGCTGCACGGTCTTTCTATGGTAATTACATGACAAAATCCGTTGGCGCACAGACCTATCAGGCGCTTTCCAAGGCTGGATGGCTTTTTTTCGATGCGACGCAGGGCCGTTGGTTCATTAAGCCATGCCAGTATGCGCGGGTGGAGCAATCCCGGCTTGACTCTTATTGTGGTAACGCCTGGTTCGAATGCAATAAAAGCAATCGCCTGAACGCACAGCAAAAATACGATCATTGGCGTAGTACTCATCCTCTCACAATCGCATTCGATCCAGGTCCTGTCTCTCCGCATCCGCATAGCCAAGGTAAGCGACTGGTTTACAGTATGGCATCCAATCTGGGCGTGGGTCGCACACAGGGCACACTGGTTTTCACCGGGCAACCAAGTGCACGCAAGCACCTAGAATTTATTTTCTACGATTCCCCTGCCGTCGCCATGCCGATCCAGGTTTCGGACCAAGTATTCAGGGGATTTCTGGATATCCATGATCAGAAAACGGAGAGCACTGCCCGGACGGTCTGGGATGACTGGCGCAATGAGCCGCACGTACCCGTTTTTTACCTTGAAAAACCCGGCAATGCGGGCACGGTCGCATCCCTTGGCCTTGCCCAAATGTACAAGCTGGCTTATCGCCACTCCATTCATGAGGCTATTTGTCATTCCAATCCAAAGCATCTTGATGGCGGTGGCGACGATCTGGGGACACTCCTGTTCGGGCGGGTGGGTGATACGTCGGAGGGCTGTCTCAAAGGCCGGGTCACCATTAATCATGCCATGGCAGAAGGAAAACCACAGCCGTTGCCGCAGAACCCGACGATCTTAAACGGACCTAAAGCGACTTATTATCCCAACTATATTCGCCAATCACGGGCGGCGAATAATCGTATACCTAACGGGCAAAGTTACGTCACGCTGATGGATAGCGATTGCCAGATCCGGGGTTGGAAGCGCTATCCTGCGCGTCCGTTGGCAGCTGTGCAAGCCCTGACCGCCGACCAGATTCAGAACACGAACGTACAGGTTATTCTCCATCCCCTCCCGGCCGGTACTGTATTCAATACCCGCCTGGTCTTTCATAACCTCAAGCCGGAGGAACTCGGCGCGCTCTGTTGGGCTTTGACCTGGGGCGGAGTCCCTGGGTTACGTCATAGCCTGGGTATGGGTAAACCGTTTGGGTTCGGACAGATTGGCATTGGAATCCTTGCCGCTGAGCTGCACCCCAACAGCCCCGAGAGTGCTCCGCTGACTTGGGATGAGTGCCGTGATCGATTCATATCAGTTATGGAAAAAGCTGCTCATGAACAACGGGTTATTTGGCACAGATCCCCTCAGATTGAAGCCTTACTTGGCATGGCTGATCCTGTGAAAACTCCAGTTGGCGCCTTGAGTCATATGCGGCTGACGACTGACCAAAATAATCAATTTAAGGATGCTAAAACAGCTCTCTTGGTGCTCGCCGACTACCCGAGAGGTACGCATCCGTCGCTACCGCCTCCGCCGCCCCCACCTAGAATCGTCTGGGACGGCGTCGAGATGAAACTCAATCCCGGGAATGGTGAGTTATCAGTATTTCACAAGGGAATGAACGCTATTATCTGCAACCCCTACGCGCAAGTGTTGCGGGATGCATTACCGGACGAGATCAAGGCCCGACTGAAGAATAAGAAAACACTCAAAAACTGTAGCGTTAGCGTGGAGGCTGCAGGCAGAGGCTGGAAACTTCGAGAGATTCTAGCGGTTGGCGATGTTGTCATGAGTCCGGCACCGTCTTGCGAGTAGCCATCATGGTGAGTGTCTCCTCAACAACCGGCCAGAAGATCGCCAAGACTGCTGCCGATCTTCAAAATCGACAGGTGCACGGCGTTGTACCACAAGAGCCAGGCGTATCTGACAAACCATCCGGCATTCGATTGCTCAGTCGCGTGAACATCTTGGCTGCCCAGGCCAGGACGGGATAAAAGCGGCTGACACAGAGCGCCGGGGTGACCGCCGTATCGCTGCTAGGGTGTTGATAAAGCTCGAAAACTGAACTAGAAGACAACTCTATGTCGCAGAATGCCACGCTGTTCGTCGCTCTGTCTACCGGCCAGAATATTGCTAATTTGCTGCCGATCTTGGAGTTATTCGAACCGGGGGATCGTGTGCTGTGGATCGAGAGCGCCACGGCGCAGCGCTTGGGTTGGAGTATCGGCCCGTGCGAGGTGTTGAGGCGCCACGGTATTGACGAGGTCGAGATCGCTAGGCTTGCGGATGACGATCCTGGGTCATGCTATCGGTTGCTGTCCGAAAGCGACTCCGTGCGAGCAGCCGGCGCGGTGCGGCTGGTCAGCAACGGCGGCACCAAGCCGCAGATGCTGGCCGCCTTTCAGGCGTTGAGCGGACGCTTGACGGAGTTGCTGTACAACCATGACCGACAATGCGTGCTCGAGCGCTATCCCCATCCCCCTCAGGGTACTGTCTCGCGCGTGCCCTATGGGCGACATCGCATCGATCTGATGGATGTCTTGGCGTGTAACAGAATGGAGATCGTACCGGGTAAGGAGGAATGTGTCTGGCCTGGCGAGCCGCCGGCGTTACCGGATTACGGTAAGGATCCATTTTATACCAAAGATCGCCATGCGCGAATTTGGCAGTGGGTCCATGATCGTCCGCCGCGCCCGGAAAAGGCATTTACCTATGAAAAGGCGTCCCAACTCGCTCCAGAACAAAAGCAGCGCTTGCGGAACAACATCCTTGAGGGATGTGGACTGCCAGCCGACACAACGATCAAGAGCGAAAAAGGCATGCTCGCGAGAGTCTATAACAGCGCCCACAAGCTAGACCTCGAGGCGTGGGAGCAACAGGCAAAGCGGGTGAGTACTGAAGAAGCACCGAATGTCGGGCGTGAATTCGAGGATGCCGTAGCAGCGCGACTGTTGGTCTGGCTGGCGAAACAACCACTGTTTTCTCAGATTGTTCAATCCGTCTGGCGCAACGTGAGCGTGCGCCGCCAGGGTAGCCGTGAAGACGCTGCCGAACTCGACATTGCACTCTTGCTGAAGAACGGCTTGCTGCTGCACTTCGAGTGTAAATCATTCGACGCTGCGCTCAAGGACATGGATGCGCGTCTTGCGGTGTTGCAGCGAAGTGCGTCTCAATTGGCCAGGATTGCAATCTGCATTCCGTCATACAGCGGGTTGGATAATGCCCCCTGGTGCAATGAACTGTCCCAGAATGTCAAGAAAATCAGTGGATGGAAACAGTTCGAGAAAATCGAGTTTACTCTTCCCGGGCAACCGGGAACCTCGTTTGAGGACTCGATCGAGGCCTGGCTGCGCCGCTGGCTACCGCCTGACGAATAGTGCGGTGCTGACCGACATGGCTTGGGGACCCGAATCTTGACCAAACTGCGCTTCAGCGACCATTGAGTTTTCACACCGACAGGGACATAGCACATGACTACCTATTTCGTCACCCGCCACCCCGGTGCCCGCGCCTGGGCTGCTGAAGAAGGCATCACGGTCGATGCGCTTGTGGCACACCTTGATCACACCAGCATTGGACCGGGGGACATCGTCATCGGTTCATTGCCGGTGAATCTCGCCGCCGAGGTTTGCCGCCGCGGCGGGCGCTATCTGCATTTGTCACTGGACCTCCCAGCGGACTTTCGCGGGCGTGAACTTACGGCGCAGGACATGCGCGCTTGTGGCGCGCGGATCGAAGAATACCGGGTGGATCGAGCCGACCGAACAGGAGCAACGCTATGAGCGGAGAGACCTACACTTATGTCAGCCTGCGCCGGGATCGGGTGGAGGCGCTCCAACGGCAGGCCAAGCGCGTCGAGGCCCTGGAATCACAGCGGCGGTTGCTGGAGCAGCAACAGCAGGCCAGGGAGCAACAGGCGCGGCGGCTTCAGCAACAACTCGCCGACAACGAGTCCCGTTACGAGCGCCATGTCCGCGGCCTCGGCAATGACATGCAGGCGCTGGAGCGGGCGACCCAAGCACGTTTCGAGGAGCAACGCACAAGCTACCGACAAGGCCTCGAAGAGACCGCCAAACGCCAGCGTCAATACACCGACGCCCGTTTCTTGACGCTCGACGACCGGATGCAGACGCTCGATAACCGACTGTCGGGCGACATCAGCCAAGTGGATGCGCGCGTCACCGCGCTGGCGCAGCGCCTTGGGGAAGATCTGGGGGCGCAACGCACAGAATATCTCGGATTGATTCAGGAGCAGGAGCGCCATTTCCAGGACGCCTTGCGGCAACAGGGGGAGGTGCTAGAGGCCAACATCGATGCCCTCGCCACTGAGATGCGTCAACGCCTAGAAGGCGAACGCGAACTTGCCGAGTCCTGGATTGATAACCTCAATCGTGAGCTTGCCTTTATCCGCGAACGTTATCGCCACGAGCAGTTTGCTCCGGGCGAACTGGCGCAGTTGCAACAGCGGTTCCATTTGGCGCAGACCAATCTTGCGCAAGGCGTTTATCAGACCGCTATCGGCAGTGGGCAGGAGGCATTTTTGCAGGCTCGCCAGCTGCGCGAACGTCTCGAATTACTGGAGATCCAGTGGGAGCATCTTCGCCAACTCGCTGGCGAGAGCGCGACCGCGGCGCTGCTGACCATTGACGAGCAGACCCTGATCGACTATCGGCTGGATGGTGACCAGAGCTTGGAGGTTGCGGTCGATTACTGGACTGAAGGACGCTGGTTGCAACTGCGCGAACGGGTTGCGGGGCTCCAACAGCAGGCCGAGGATACGCAAGTTGCCCTGAGCGCGGCGGATCTCGAACGGGTGCACCGTGACGCGGAAGCGGCGCATGACGAGGCCCTGGCCCTGGTGGCCACCGCCAAGACCGCCGCCCTCGCATCGATCAAACGCCGCGACATTCAGGATCTCATCTTGGAGCGCCTGGAGGATTTAGGATTTCACTATGCGGACAGCAGCTACGCGGGCGAAGACTTCCGCCGCGCTTATCATCTGAAATTGCGTAATGGCAATGGCGATGAGCTGGTCACGATTGTGACGCCCGCCGGCAACGACTTCGAGAACCGGCTGACCTTCGACTTTTTCGACCAGAGTCCCAATGAGCAGGTCCGTGAGGAACGGATGAAGCTGATTCGTGAACAACTCGAAGCGGAGGCCGAGATGATGGTGGAGCCGCTGCAGTGCGAGCCGGCCTACGCGGGAGACAATGCCCCCGAGGAGCAGCGGGATTTCGCGCGGGTACGGGTAGGGGCTCTGAAGAAGCCGACAGCTTGAGCCGGGTCCAGCCGATGCCTGCCAACCCAACCAACACGCTCAATCTGGCAGAGGTGTGCCGCGACACCCGTGCCCTCGGACCAGGGCGGCGGTATGCCATCTGGGTCCAGGGTTGCCCGTTTCGTTGTGCCGGCTGTCTCGCCGTTCAGTGGCGTTCGCAACAGCCCAAGCGACTCGTGCCAGTTGCCCGCCTGGCGGAAGATATCCTCAACGTTGCCGGGCTGGAAGGGCTGACCCTGTCCGGCGGTGAGCCCATGCTCCAAGCGGAAGCCTGTCATCAGTTGATCGAGCAGATTCGCTGCCGACGCCCCAGGACCACGCTGATGGTCTATACCGGCTTTACCTTGGAAGAATTACGCGCGGGTGGTGACGCGGCGCGGTTGGGTCTGCTCGCCGCGGTGGATGTCCTGATCGATGGCCCGTACGAGCAAGCGCGCAACGACAACCTGGGTTTACGCGGTTCCACGAACCAGCGGGTGCATTTTCTCAGCGACGTCTATCGCGATCTTGGCGAATCCCACTTTACGCTGCAACCCCGTCAGGTCGAGTTACATTTCCGTCAAGAAGATCTGTTCATGGTGGGCGTCCCTCCGACGGGCCTTGACCAGCTCATTGAAGAGGTCACCAGCCAAGCATGACCTCACCCTTTGCGCGATTTCACCACCGCGTCTTTCTGTGTCATGGACTGGTACGCGATCGGTTCCTGCCGCCGCAAGGCGTCCCTGTGCACTTCGATGAGTTTCTGTATCAGCATCTGCGCGGGCTCGGCTACAGTACCATCCTGTACTACAGCCATCGCGGGCTCTACTTCTTTGACCATGCGTCCCGTGAGCGGGTCATCACCGGGGACGGGGCGAAGCAGCCGACGGCGCTCGCCGCGGGTCAACCAGCGCGGGTGTCACCCTTGGCCCAAGGCCCCGGTGGTTTGTCTCTGCGCCGTTGCGCGCCGGTCCCCGCCGGACCCATCCAAACCGAGCCGGGTGCGCCCATGTGTTACCCCCTGCTCAATCGGTTGACCGAGATTCTGGTCACCCTCCAACGCCTGACCGCGCCAGGCAGTGCGGACGCCGCGGTGATCTTCGACACTGATCACATCAGCGACCTGGGCACCAATGGACCAACGACCGCGCAATTCCGGGGTTTTCTGGAGCGCGATCTCCGCAGTTTGCCGCCGAGCTCCCGTACCATTCTGATCTTCCTGTTTGGGATGGAGCTTGCGCAACTCGCGGAGCAAGTGCGCCGCAAGCCCGCGCTCGATCTTTTGCTCAGTGTGGACGATCGCCTGGTGCCTCAGGGGATCGCCACCCGGATTCATATCGGTGCGCCGGAGCGCGACGAGGTGGCGCGACTGATCCATTACTATCGTCTGGTCCATGGCTTACGCGTGGATTGGAAGACCCTGGAACAGGCGGTGCTGCAACTGACGGCAGCGTTCAAGACGGACACCAGTCAGGGCCAGCGGCTTGGGGGATCGCTCAAGGTACTGGAGCATTGGCTCGACCAGTTGGCGGAGGGCGGGCAAACACTGGATACGACGGCAGTCCGCGCCATCACCGGCCGTCACCTGGCCGAGCACAGCGCACTGGAACGGTTGGACGCCATGATCGGTCTGGCGGAAATCAAGTCGCATGTCCGCCGAACCCTGAAGTCTTGGGAGCACTTGCGGCCATCGCCGCGGCGCGGCCACTCAGGCGTCGAGTTGCTCCGCTTGCTGCAACCGCAGACCCAGGCCGGAAGCGGGGATTTTCTGCATCTGGTGCTCTCTGGCAATCCGGGCACCGGCAAGACCACGGTCGCCCAACTGTTGGGCGAGATCTATCAGGAAGCCGGACTGCTGGAGACCGGTCACACCGTCAAGGTCGGGCGTGATGGTCTGGTCGGCGGCTATGTCGGCCAAACGGCCATGAAGACCCGCGAGCGGATCGAGCAGGCGCTCGGCGGCGTGCTCTTCATCGACGAAGCCTACAGCCTGGCGCAAGGCGGGGAAACCGACTTTGGTGTGGAGGCCATCACCACGCTGATCGACGCCATGGATACCTACAAAGACCGCCTGTGCGTGATCTTCGCCGGTTATCCGCGCGATATGGAAAAACTCATCGCGTCCAACGATGGATTCAGCCGCCGCATCAAGCATATCGTGCTGGAAGACTACGCACCGACACAACTGGCGGACATCTTTGCGCGGCGCTGTCACGCCGCCGCACCGCCGCTCACTTGCGATACTGATCTCAGCGACCTGCTGCCGCGTTTTTTCCAGGAATTATTCGACCAGCGTGAGCGGGGCTTCGGCAATGCCGGCACGGTCGAGACCCTGTTTCAGGACATGCGCAACGCCCTGATCGAAGAATTGGCTACCCCGGCGGCAGCACACATACTGAGCCGGCGCCATATTCCAGAATGCTATCAGGGCTATCTGGCTCAGATCGCGGCGTCAGCACAGGGGGGACCATTGGCAGAACTGGAGGCGCTGATTGGGCTGAGCGAAGTCAAGCACCGGTTGCGTGAACTGGTGGAGACCATCGGCTTGGAGCAGACACGGGAGCGGCAAGGACTGCGTCGTGAACCGATCCAATCCGGGCATTATTTATTTGTCGGTAACCCGGGTACGGGCAAGACCACGGTGGCCCGCCTCATGGCACGGCAATTCAAGCGCATGGGATTGCTGAAAACGGCGCGGCTGACGGAGACCACAGCCAGCCAGCTTGCCGGTCAATCCTATCTGGGGCAGACCGAGCAAGCGGTGCGCACCCAGGTCGAGCAGGCGCTTGGTGGCGTGCTGTTCATCGACGAGGCGCATCAACTGGCCCAGCCGCATGGGTTTGGGCCCAATGCTCTGAACACGCTCACCGCGCTGCTGACCAACCATGCCGGTAACCTCACGGTGATCCTGGCCGGTTATGCCGACCGGATGCCGGCGATCTTCGACGTCGATCCGGGACTCAAGCGGCGCTTCCGGATCATCGCCTTCGCGGACTTCACAGCGCAGGAGCTGGTCGCCGCTTTCGACCGCTTCGTGCAGCAGGCGGGTTATACCCGTTCGCCCGATGCCGAGCCAAGCCTGTTGCGTCTGTTTTCCTGGATGGTGGAAAACAAGACGCCGGCGTTCGGCAACGCCGGTGCTGCGCAACAAGTCTTCGAGCAGGCGCGGTGCAACCTGGCGCGGCGGGTGACGAACCATCCCGCTACCGATCCCGCGATCATCAATACGCTTCTGCTCTGCGATCTCCCGGAACCTGTCCACTGTGGTGACCTGCTGTGACTGCCCAACACGAACAACGGCTGCACGACCTCTGCCAACACCTGGAGGCGGCCCTGACTCAGCGTGGGGTCACCCAGGAAATCCTCCTGTTGCGCTTACTCAATGAAGTGATCGATCAAAGTGTCACCACTGCGACAGACTGGCGTAGTGCATCGCCACTGGAGTATCGCCGCTGGCGTGAGCAGGCCAAGAAGATCTTCGATTCGTTGGGTTTCATGATTGCCAGCGCGGACAGCTACGCCCAGGAAGCCACCGGCTTAGCCGGCGAGGCGACACGACTTGCACAGCAATTGAGCGCGATCGAACAGGGCCTGGAGATCCTGGATGCGCGCAAGGTCGCGTTGACCGCGGAGTTGAATCAGGGGCAACTGGACGTCGCGGCACTCCAGCGTGAGGTGGAGCTGCTCCAGACCCTGAAAGCGCTGGCTCCATTTCGCGCGGCCATTGCCGAACGCATCGATGAGCAACGTCTGCGGGCCCTGGCCAACAGCGATCTGGCGCGCGAGCATGCGCACCAGCATGAGCGCATCGAGCGCCTTGCCGGGCAGATCGATGGCCAACTGGCCGCAATGGACGCCCTGCTCAGACAGGACCTGATGATCACCGAACAGGACTGGGTGGCCTTACGCAAGGCCTTAACAACATGAGCAACAATAAGGAAAATCCATGAGCGACGCGGCAGCAGCGACCATGATCCAGCGGTTACCCGCGATTATCGATTATCTGACTGCGACCTTCCCCGCAGTGGCAGACCCGCAGACCCTCTGGTCGCACCTCAGCAAGGCGCTGCGTGAGGCGGTGCCATTGAATCGGGCACCCGCTTGGACCGACGAGTTGAAGGATGTGCTCATCGATTGGCATGAGCTGCTCTTTGAGGATTCAGAGCAATTTCATGACGTCTTCAATCAGCGCGAGCGCTACACGTTTCACGCCTGCTTTGCCGAGTTGGAGACGGCGGCCCGGGCGAATCAATTGGCGATGGGATCGGACTTTCTCATTGCCGCCCGTCAACTTGCCGCACTGCTTACGGCGGCCAACCAGACCGGACTGATGGTCACGCGCTTGGCACCGCATCAATTCATCTGGTATGGCGGTCGCATCGACGCGGACTGGCCCGCACTGGCAGACGTCCTGCTGACAGCGGAAGACCGGATTCTCAAGGTTTATGATATGGGCTGGATGCACTCGGGCCTGCGTAAGCGTGACGTGCCCGCCGACCTGTCACGGTCGGCGGCCACCACCCATGCCTATGCCTATCTGCTCCTGTGGATCCTGACGGGCCTGCCGCCGGCGGCCAACCAGCAATCACTGCTCAACCAGATCGAGCGCTTTCGGGCCTATAACCCCTGCTTGCCGCCCGACTTGCGCGCCTGGCTCAGGCATTTTCTGCAGTTGCCCCCGGAGAGTCAGGAAACCCCGCTGGATTGCTGGTACGCGTTGGACGCCTTGGTTCGTGCGGGCGAGGCGCCTTGCGATTTACCCGGTGCCGCCCAGGACGTCGCGGGTGACAGTGTCTTTGGCCGCAACAAGCGCAGTAACCAGAACGAGGATTTCTTGTTCACGCTCACTGTGCCTGGCGTGGCTCTACTTGCCGTGGCCGATGGCGTCTCCACCGCGGAGATCGGCACCGGCGGTCAGGCCAGCTTTACCATCAGGGAGGTCGCGGACCGGCAGAAGAATGCGCTGTTGGCGCAACTCCAAGGGGTGCTGGACATCGACGACTGGGAAGCGACCGGCTGGAGCATCATCGAGGATTTCTTTGAAAGTTGTCATCGCGCGGTCGTTGATAAGATCAACAGCTACCTGACCGGGTTGACCACACCTGAGGTGCAGGGAACCATGTCCAGTACTCTGGTTCTGGCGCTGGTGCACGGCAATCGGGCACTCATCGGCCATTGGGGGGACTCGCGCGCCTATCGCGTCTCGCCGTACGCGGCGGTGCGTCTCACCGAAGATCATAATCAAGATCTGGAGGCACTGGTCGCTTCCCTGGGCGCAACTGGCTACCAGTGCCCCGAACAGGGAGCCCCGTTGGTCAGGGTCTTGGGTCAGTCTCGCTATGATCCGACGGCCGGCTGCAGGACACCGGTGGAGCAGAAGGTCTCGCGTGATACCTGTTGGCTCGCCCCGGACGAATGGTTGTTGCTCTGTTCGGATGGCCTGCTCAGTGGTTTGCAAGGCGATACGGAGTCAGAAAAAGAGGGACGGCTGGCCGCGATTACAGCGCGTTTTCAGACTGCCTCCTGCCGCGAACTGGCACGCCAATTGGTACGCACCGCCGACGATGAACGCGGCGACGACAATATCACCGCCCTGCTGTTACGCGTGCGCCCTGCGGCGGAGGTATCCATCGCGTCCGCGGATACCACGCCCGACGCCGCTCAGGGTAAGAGATCACCTCACCGAGGACATACTTGACATGGCCGAAGAGATCCAACTCAATGTCGTGCTGAACCAAGACCTTTTGCCCAAGGGCCAACGGGATGTCGCGATCATCGCGCGACTGGACATCGCGGCGACTGATGCCTATCGCCACCAACATCCGAGCGTACCGGCCGACATCTGCCTGTTGCTCGACTCCAGCGCCTCCATGGACGAGCCGTTTGCCCCCGGCGACGCCCACACTAAACGGGAGGGGGTCATCCAGTCGGCCAAACAGATGTTGCCACATCTGGGAGCCGGAGATACGGTTTCGATCATCTTCTACGACAGCCAAGCGCACCTGATCGCGGCCCAGGTACCCGGCCAGCGTGCCGGGGAGATCGAGCAGCACCTCGATACCCTGCACAAATATAACGGGATGACGAATTTCGAGGCGGGCCTCAAGATGGCGCAGGCCGTCATGGCCCAAGGCCGCAATGCCAGCCGCCGGATTTTCTTCCTGACTGACGGCAATGCGACCGAGGGCAGTCAAACCAACACCCAGACGCTCATCGGGCAACTGGCGCTCGGGGGTGTCACGGTGGATTGCCTGGGCGTGGGTGCGGACTTCAATTTTGCCGCCATGCGCCAATTGTCCGCCCCATCCAACGGCACCACCGAGCAACTTGAGAGCCGCGACCGGGCCGGGCGCCACTTTGAACAGATCCTGGTGAGTGCGCAGCGCACCATCGCCAGCAACGTCTTCTTGACCATCGTGTTCGCCAAAGGCCTACGCGATCTTGAAGTCTATCAGGCCGCCCCCGAGACCCGCTTTTACCCCAACTGTCAGCCGAGTAGCGGCGGGCGGTTCACACTCGAGATCCCGGTGCAGTCGTTACGCCAGGACCGGCGCAACATCTATCTGTGCAAGGCTAACCTCGACCTGCCCAGCGACGCCAACCAGTGTCCCTTTGCCGAGGTGCGTCTGGATTACGACCTGCCGCCCGCACGGCTGAAGGCGCAGCGGGCTGCGCTCACGATCGGTGTCAATTGCCTGGATCAAGCGGCATATCCGCTAGTCGATACCTCTGTCGATGACATGTTCGCGGAGGCGGAACTGGCGAAATTTTACGAGCAGTTCATTGCCATTCAGAGCCAAGATTGGGGGCGTGCCGCCACGATCCTCGACGAAATGATCCGTCGCGCCCACGTACTGAACGATCAGGCGCGTCTGGCGCATTACCGGACATTACACGCCAAGCTTCAGAAGGATCATCATCTGAGCAACGACGACCTCAATCGGTTCGGGTCCGACAGCACCACGTCCACCATTGCCAAAAAGGCCGCAGAAATTGGTTCGACAACCACGAACCTGCAGGATTACACATACTGATCAATGACGCAATCAGGACGGAGACACCCATGTCGAGCACCACGCAACCCTGGACCTGGACATCGCGCCAACCGCCGGGGCCGCAAGTCGCCACGGCTGGTCAGCGCTGGACCTTTCACTTACCCCTGAGCGGGCGCGGTGCCCCGCCGCGGATCGAGTGGTCCGATCTGCCGTGGGGGGCGGATTCCCATCAGTCAGCGTCCGATCCGCTGACTCTTGTGGTCGATATCCCGAGTGATCTCAGCGGTGTTTTCGTCCTGCGCTACCGCATCGGCGACCAGGCCTTGCTGGGCGAACTCAAGCTGAAGATCCTGCCGCCGTCAGCCGATGCCGCAGCATTGCCCTTACCGCCGATCCCCCCGGTGCAACCGGCGCCGGGTCATGGCCTGCCGACACCCGCCGAGGTGCTTGATCGGGCGCGGTCGCTGCCGCCGCTCGTGCCGTTCTCGTCAGTGGAACCGGACACCGGGTGCTCTCCGGATCTCCAGGCCGCGTCGCCGCTGACCGGCGACTATGAGATCAGGGTCTACCGCGAGGGCACACCGCTGCCGCAGTTGACCAGACCTCTGCTGCGGCACAAAAGCCTGCTGGTGGGTAAGGTCTCCGCCTCCCAGGCCACCATCCCCGATATCGACCTGCGCCATCAGTTCGCGGACCTGCGCAGTGAGGCGCAATGCTCAAGGCAGCAAGCCAAGATTTACTGGAGTGCAGACCGTATCGTGCTACAGAACAAGGGCAAATCTTCACTGACCTTGCCTGGCGGCAGACCTTTGCCGCCCATTGCGACCCACGACTGGCAACCAGGGGAGGAGGTTGTGGTGCCCGGTGGGCTGATACTACGGCTCGAGCGATCGCGAAGTTAGCCATGGACAAGGCCAACGGGTACGCCGCATCACTCCTTCGGCTGGTCCACCGTGTTTGCGGATTGCTCCAGCAACGCTGCGCCGAACGGCCTGCCCCGGTTGTGCCGCCGTCCGGGTCGCCACCATCCATCCGAACGTCCCCGGCCATCACCGTCCGGCAGTCCGCGGCGTCGCCATTGCGGACAGCGGCGGTTCCATCACGGACCAGGACCGTGCCGCCCCAAACCCCAGCGCGAGCATCCACCGTCATGTCATCACCGGATCCTGTTTCTTACCATGACCCCGACCTGGACCGAATGATCTTCAAGGTGACCCGTGAGGGCACGACCTATCGCATCCCGGCTCAACTGGCGGGGCGCTACGAGGTCACCGGCGCCTTATCCATTGGCGGGTTTGGCGTCATTTACCAAGGCCGCGACCGGCGACTATTCGGTAAGAAGGTCCTGATCAAGGCGCTCCGCTACAGCCGCCGCCATTTGAAAATCCCGAACAACCGGGCGGTCCTCAACGAAGTCACAGAGCAACGCGAGCGGATGACCCATGAACGCAAGATGCTGCTCGCCGGCCATCGGCGGGGCATCGGCGGTATTCCGATACTGCTCGACGAAGTCCACGACCTGGGCCTGGACCTCTACGGGCCTCATGACGACGGGCGGGGCGGCACTCACTATTACACCCTGGATGAAAAATGGCGCACTGAGCCCTATTTGATTCTGAGCTTCGTCGATGGCTCACCCATGGGAAAAGTGTTGAATGAAAAGTATTTCATCAATAATCGCCTGGGCCACGCCAAGCAGGTCATTTTGCAGATCGGCCGTATGCTGTCAGCCTTTCACCAGGAGGAAGAAAGAAACGGCAAGCGCATCGGTTTTATCTATCAGGACCTGAAGCCGGACAACATCATCTTCACCCTTGAAAAGCAACCGGTTCTCATCGATTTTGGCGGCTTCGCTGTACGCATCGACGGTCAGACCCAGCCGTTGTTTGCACGTACCGGCACACCCGGTTACCAGCCACCGGAATTTCTCGACGGTACACCGGTGGATCGGCTGGATTCCCGTGTCGATGTCTTTTCATTAGGGATGACGGTTTATCACATCCTTGGCAGCGTTGCCCCGCAAGCAGATCCCAAGGGCAACGCCGTTCGCGATGCCAGTGTGATCGCACAATTCCCAGCGCCTTGGCGGGACTGGATCGTACGGGCTACTGAATCCCATCGCGAACAGCGTTTCGCGACCATCGCGCAGGCCATCGAATCAGCGCATCAACTGCCGCTGCGTGCAACCGCTTGACGAGGAGTCATGCCCATGGATTGTCAAACCGATAAAGTCATTCAGGACACGCGTGGCGAGGCGCGTTGGAAGGTTGCACGACGCCTGTTCTCACTGCCGCGTCTGAATGTATGGGAGGTTTCCGATCAGGTCAAAGAGATGGAGCGGACACTGTATCTGATGACGCTCGACTATGCTGGCCTGCCACTACGTGATCGCGACTTCGACATCCGGACACTGCGCGATTCCTTTCTTCGCATGGTCACCATCCTTAGTCAGGGGACATATAACTTCCTGCCCGAACCGGTGGACCTGCTGACCTTCGTCAATCATTGGGACCCGATGGATGCGGAGTTGCGCCCCGACGAGCCTGGATTGGTTTTTGCCAAGCCCGCCGGGACGGGGCTACGGCCCGTCCACGATCGCAGTGGTGAAGTTAACATCGATCTTTTTCGCAAGGCCGTCATCCACGCACTCGGTATTCTCAAACCGCTGCATGACCAGCAGGTCGTGATCCAGGAATTGCCTCGTGCGCATATCATATTCAATCCTGTTACTTACCAATATTATTTTATGGGCATTCCTACCCTGATGCGGATGGATGATTTTCGCGGCTACAATACCAATCGCGTCATGCTGTCGCCCGACCCGGTCTTTTCCGCCCCGGAAGTGCGTGATCCGAAAGGCCGCCTGACCCCCGCGACTGATATCTACGCCCTCGGAAAATTCGCCTTGCAACTGGCGTTGGGCGACGCTTACGAAAAAACGTTTACATCGCATAACCCGTTTCCCGCAGACACCCAAAGGATCATCAACGCACTGAAGCTGCCTAGTCCCTGGCCGCGCTTCTTATCGATGTGTCTGCAATTGGACCCGACACAACGTTTCCAAAATGTCACCGAGGCGAAGCAGTTCCTGCGGCCAGAGGAGCAGCGGACAGCGCGCGCGAAAGATCCGGCATCGCATCCAGGGCAAGGATTCAGAACTCGCTCCGGGCTTGGGGCGATCGGGTTGGACGGCGCGACAGCCACGCCACCCGACCCCGCAGCAACAGTGCAAAAAGGACCTTGGGCCTACCGCGACAATCCCCAATTGCCCTCAGCCATGCTGTTGATTTGGGGGGAGCGTTTGACGACCAGGGATCAACAGTTCAATTTCTTGGCGCTCTATCGTGATCTGATGTACCACTATCACCTGACTCCGCGACTATTCTTCCAGACCTATCGAAAGAGTTCGCCTGCGAATAACCCATTTTTTGAGATGCTGGAAAAGCAATTCAAGATGCGTGTGACCCCTCTTGACGGCAACCAGGATCCCATCGGCGTCCTCAATCACGCACTCGATCCTTATCTTGCGGATATCCACAATCTGATCTTGGTCGGAGGCGCGGACGAGGCCGGTGTCCAGTGTGTGCTGCAACACCCGAATGCCTCAAGCTGGCGAATCCATTGGATTCGCGGTGCGGGTAACTGGAACCCCCGTGCGACGATCGAGACGGTCGTGGACATCACCAAGTATCTGCGTGTCAAGCAAGCACACAATCCATGAATACGCCCGCACTCTACCAGATTGCCCCGCGTTGGAGCGAGGTTCTTGCCCCCTTTCGTGATCGCGATTATCCACGTGCGCTCGAACTAGCGCTCGGATTTCTCGCCGGCCTTGATGATGACCTGCCATTGCGTGGGCGCCTGGACCCTAATCACTACGCCAACATCTACAACAACATTGCCGAAAGCGCCTACCATATCCTGGAACGGCAGCCTGACGATGCGGATCTCGCCACCCGGGAAGAATGGCGCCACTTTTTCGGATCGCTCGATGCCTATCTAACCGTTGTGGAGGGCGTGGCGCGTACGCAGCCGCAAGCCGGATGGTGGCAAGATGCGCGTTTCCCAACCACGCTGCTCAGGCAAACCTTGAATCTGCTGCAACGCGACCCGTCGACTCGACTTGCCGCTCAGGCCGAGTCATGGGCGAAACGGTTCACCGACGTCTGGGGTCCGACGCTGGTGCTGCCCGTGCTGTTGGAGGCAATCAACGCCGAGCGTATCAACGTCCTGCGCCAGGGCTATCTGGACAACACCCAAACCCTCGCGCAACTCTATCTGCGCCTTACCGCATCACTGCCGCCGGGGCCCTACCGTCACCCGCGATCACTGGTGATGGATATCCTCTCCGACCTGACGTACTTCACGGGTGGCGCGGCGGCTGAAGATCAGGCGTTGGCCTGGGTGGAGCAGGCCTTAGCCGTCAATCCTGACGACCAGTTCGCGCGGCAGCGCCGCAAGGACATGATGCAGCGCAAGGAGGTGATGGATCAGATCCGTCGCTTCAACCATGACGCCAGTACCGCGATCGCCGGACTGGTCAGTAATCTGCGCCATCTTGAGTGTTTGTCGTTGCCGGAGCCGGCGCCGCGACTGGTGGAGAAGATGCGCCGCGGCGTGAATCGTATCCATGGAGTCCATCGTTTCGTCCAAGAGCAACAGGCGCAGTTCATCCAGATGCCACTGCGTCGGGAGATCGAGCGTTTGATCATGGCCTACGACGAGGTGTGCTTCGAGGTCACCGGCGGTGAGGGCGGCGAGACCCTGGAAACCGATCCGGACTATTTTCAGATCGTAATGGAAACGCTGATTCGTAATGCGGTCGAGGCCTTCGTACGCAAGGGCATCGAGGTGTCCGAGCGCCGGATCGTCATTTGCTGCGATGCGCCGATGAAGCGCATCAGCGTGCGCGACAATGCCGGCGGTATCGACCTCCTGCTCAGAGAGCAGATTTTCGACCCCTATGTCAGCACCAAGGCGGTGAAGCAGGCAACCGGGCTCGGGTTGTCCAGTGCGCGTAACATCATGGAGCGGTTGCTGGAAGGACGTCTGAGCCTGACGGACCCCCAGCCCGTTGGGGGAGCGGAATTCCTGGTGCAATTTTAATCTGAGGATAATGGCCATGTCGGAGCAAACCCAGCGCATCCTCTTCATGGATGACGAGCCCACGAGTGATGTGGTGACAAATGCCGTCGAGCGGTTGCGCGCGGCCGGTTTCGTCGTAGATTTCGTGGAAACCATGAGCGAGGCCATCGAAGCCTATTATCGGCAATACTATGCGGTTTTTGTCCTGGATATCGATATGAGTCACCAGGCGACTGACCAGGATGGTGACGGCGTCAGGGTTCTCAAACGCTTTGTCTCCCTGCATAACCAAACCCGTGTCATCCTCTTTAGCGGGGCTGGAACGGAGCAACACTGGTTTCAAGCGGCCAATGCCCACTGTTATGCCTATGTGCATAAGCTGGATAACGACCCCGGTACGGGCGAGGACAGCATCGACCGACTGATTCGCACCGTCCGTGCCGCGACCGATGAGCCGCTATACTCAGGTCCGCTGTCAACCAAGGCGCCGCCCGACCGGGTGTTGCTGGTCAGCGGCGATCTGGAACTGGTCCCCCCGGTGCGGCAGTCCATCCATGAGGCTTTGGGTCCCGCGTGGACCATCGACGAAATGGACCTCAGCGCGGCCGCACGGGTCGACAGTTCGGCCTACGGTGTCATCGTGATCGTGCAGCGGATATTCTCTACGCGGGCGACGGTCCGGGACGCCCTTGCATCCGTGTTGGGGAGTGCCCCTCAGCCGCAAACCATCGTCTGCTGTGAAGGGCATGACCGGTGCCGCCCTGCCATCCTCGATATTGCGAACCGACACCCCTTCCGTATGTTGGACTTGACCAGTCCGCAGTGGCTGATCCAGCTACAGGACGCACTGCGCGATGCGCGGTTATGGTATGGCCAGCAGGAGATTCTTCAGGCCGATCCGGACGCGCTGAGGCGTATTCATCTGATGTTACCCCAGGACTGTATCGCGCGGTGGGACGAAAACGAGTGGGCGGATTTGGTCGCGAGCGACAGTGCGGATGCGACGGATCAGCCGACGACCCGAGTTACCCCATCATGACGCCGCCCACGGAAGTGATCTATCTGATCGATACGAACATTCTGTTCCAGTGGCTGGCCGCCTATCTGCCGAATATCCAGAGCGGTAATCATGGCTTTGAGATCGTCACCGCGGCCCGGATTCAGCGCTTTATGGAACGGGGCGAGCAGACCATCTATGTTCCGGATCTGGTATGGGCGGAATTCCTCGCGGTACTGCTGCACAAGGAGATGGATGTTTCGGGCGGGCTGGACGATTTGCGGCTCTGGTTTCGCCAGCGCGAATCTTACATCCAGCAGATGCAGGGTCTGATCCAGCGCCGGCATCGGTTTTTTCAGTGGTCGCAGCCGGTGCCGCCGTATCCCGCGGCCATGATCTTGGTGCGTGATCTCGAGTTGATCGACACCAAAACGTTTGCCTGGCTGGCGGGAACCACAAGGGCGAGACAGGGTGGCAAGGAAAAGTTGCTGGATGGTATGGATGCGGTGATCCTCATTTATTTGCACGCGCTTGCCACCTTGCATCCGCAGCAGCGCGTGGTTCTCTACACCGCGGACTATCGGGTCGCACGGGTATTGCCGCGGGTCCGCGAACATCATCGCGCATGGTTCGCCCAGAACACCGACGCGCACTACGCGCTGAGCAAGCCCAGGCCGGCCTAAGGCGAGTTCTGTCCACTTCTGTATTTCATCGCAAGTATAGCCTTCGTACCTGATATCCGGACAGAGCCTTGGTGTAGGGGCGGGTTTGAAACCCGCCCCTACGTCCGGTTATCACGTCCGATGGCTATAACTGGTGCCTTTTTGAGCGTAAACGCGACCCAAGCCGCATCGGCGTCTGGGCACCCCGACTCGTGGGGATCAACCGGCCGCGTCACCGCCCACCGCCGTGCGCAGGGCGGCCAGGTGCTCGCGCGCCAGATGCTCGAACCAATGCTCTGTCGTCGTATACCAGCGATGAAAAAACTGGCTGCTTGCCGCTTTCGTGAGTCGACAGCCATTCTCGATCGTGGTGACGAAGTCCTTGGTGGTTAAGCCGCCGTCAGTACAAAGGGTGAGGGTCCACTCATCAACCCACGGCCTGAGTGGTTCCATCAAGTCGAGTGCGAGACTGGGACGGCCCGGCGCCGGTGCATGCAAAAAACCGAGCGCCGCCTCGAAACCCTCTTGCGCGGCCAGGCGTCCGACCGCGTGAGAGGTCAACGTATAACTCAACGACAGGAGGGCATTGACCGGATCACGCGGGGGACGTCGATTGCGGCCGTGAAAGCCCCATTCAGGATCGAGCAGCGTCGCCCACTGATGGAAATAGCGGGCAGTCGCTGCACCCTCTGCTCCCATGAGCGCGGGGATATCGGCACTACTTCGCGCGCTGGAAACAAACCGCTGCAATGGGAGGACCAGCCCGCGGTTGTTCAGACATTCCGCTTGTGCCATGATTTTGTTGACCACGAAGGTCTGGGCCAGTTCCAGGCGGTGTCGTGGATCGAGGTAGGCCGCGTACTGCGCCAGGCGCACCTGCAAGGCGCCGCTGGCCTGTGGGAACAAATGCCGCGCGGGTTCGCGTGGGCGGCCAGGCAGGATGATCAGGCTGACGCCCGCGGCTAGCGCGCCGTCGATGAACTTACTGGAGAGCCACAGGTCTCCATGCACCAGGATCTGCTTGATGGCATCGATACCGATGCGATGGACCGGCCCGCCGGGCTGTTCCAGGAGCACCACCCCCTGTTTCAGCGATAAATATGCGCCCGACTCCTCGGCGATCAGTGTAGCCTTTTCCATCACTGTTGCTCACTCAATGGATGATACATGGGTTGGTTCGCGTCTGCTGACATCGCCCAACCCCGCAGGTGTTGCCACATCTGCGGGGTGTTTGTCCGCGTCACGCCGGTCAACGGTGGCGCAGTGCCGCACAGAAACCACAGATCGTCCGGGCCGGAGAGGGCATAAACCCGCAAGTCGTCTTGACCCTGTTCCAACACCAGCGTAGCGTCCTGTAAGACCTTAACCAAAGCCGCGCCCTCGCCAGAAAACAGGTAAACTGAACGTTGCAAGAAGGTGCCATGCGTGCTGGTGACCCGGTGTACTCGCCGCAGTCGTCGCGGCTCCGATACGTCATAGGCCACCACATACCATCCGTCGTGTAGATACCGGGGAAGCGGCTCCCGGTGCCTGGCAAAGGGCGTCGTCGGCATCATCGAGGACAACGAGAGTATCGGTCCAGAACCGCGCCGGGAGAGGCGAAACACAACCAAACTGTCGGTTTGCGGGTCAACCAGATCGGCTAATTCGATACTCAGTGACTCAGCCTCTGGCGGCGTCAGGATCGCCTCATGGACAGAGAGTTGACCATCCATCCGCCAGCGCCGCAGACAACGGCGCACCGCCCGCGCGATTTTTGGCGAAGAGATGTCGTAACTGAATACAAAGGGTGCCCGCTCAAAGCCAGAGCGGCGGAAACTCGAAGCGCGGTTCAACAGGCTCATCCGGCGATCCTCTGGCGGGCATTAGGCATGCGTTTTCCTAAAAACCGATGGTTGGGCGAGGTTTCTATCACCTGGGTCTTGTCGGTATTCAACTGCAACTGCAATTCTTGCAGGCAAGCTGCCGCCACTTCCAGAGCGGCTCGCGCGGCTGCTTGACTGGCCCCCAGCACGATGAAGTCGTCGGCATAGCGAACAAATGGAATGTGCCGCTCCTCCAGTGTCATATCCAATTCGTGCAGATAGAGATTGCACAAGAAAGGCGACAGCACCAAGCCCTGTGGCAGACCGTACCCAGGACCCTTAGGGCGGTACCGTGGCGGAATTCCGTTCAGCCAATTTTCTACCAAGACGACAACGCGCTGGTCACGACACAGGGCCGCGACTCGTTCAAGCATTGGACTCTGTGGAATACTATCGAAGCACTGAGCGATGTCAGCATCGCCGAGCCAGCCATAGCCTTGTCGTACCCATTCGCGCAGACGGGACAACGCCATATCGATCGTGCACATCGGCCGATAACCGAAGCTGCAGGGATGGAAGTACGCCTCGCCCAACGCCTCCAGCACCGTCAGGGCTGCCCGTTGGACCAGTTTGTCACGCACAGCGGGGGCGCAGATTATCCGCTGGCCGCCGTTCGCTTTTGGGACCTCGAAGCAATAGACTTCCTGCGGCCGGTAGCGATCGTTGACCAACTCTTCCGAGATTCGCCCGACGTGCAGGGGCACATTACGCGCGACCTCTTGCATCGTGAGGTCGCGCGTCCAGCGTGCTCGGTCGTTTCGCACCAGATTCCAGGCGTGATTGAGCACTGCCGGACTGGCGATCTGCTTGATAAAGTCGACCATCACAGGGACCTCTGTCGTCACGTGCCTACTTGATGAAACGCTCCGCGGAGCACAATTTTCATTTTCAAGATGAAATCTGTGGCCGGTTACTCAAAAGCACCTGCCGGAGGACAAGCAGCACCTGCTCACCGGCATGCTGACGCTCGCGGCGCGCCGCGTGTGCGGCGACCCGTCACGACGCCGTGTCGGCTGGTGACCGCGACCTGCCAGGCATCTCGCCCCTCACCGCTTAGAGCAACAACGCGGCTGGGACTCGAGTTCTCAATGTTCAGTTTGAGAGCGCACCGGATTTTGAGAAAATGATCTCCTCCTGCTGCTTACAAAGCTGCGCTTCGTGGACGTTCCGAACGTCCGCTAGCCGTGTCGCCGCGGTTGCGTACTGTCGACGGATCGACCTGTTTCCTGGATAGAAACGAGGCTTGCAATAGATCTGCAGTTGCGTAAGAATCTGAGAGCTTGGGGGCGTGTCAGGCTGGCGTGCGATGAAAGAATTTCTTGATAGCTTCGTAAACTCTTGTAAATTCTGCATATCCAAGAGTTATCCACAGGTGGGTCCGACGTTTAGAGCCGAATCAGAGGCGATGAAACGAATCAGAGT
>Ga0247839_1001613_pt1 | contig 36419 bp, 36 predicted proteins | sample LaCruzMarch2015__6_FD_192405 | JGI IMG/M metagenome (GOLD analysis project Ga0247839, IMG submission 192405) | Freshwater microbial communities from meromictic Lake La Cruz, Castile-La Mancha, Spain - LaCruzMarch2015_16m | ecosystem: Environmental > Aquatic > Freshwater > Lake | place: Spain... | reverse complement strand
TCCTCGACATGGATGTCGCCAAGGTCCGCCGCGACGGTAGTTCGCTGAATGAATCGCCGGTCGATGAGGTGGTCGCGCGGATCAGCGGCAGAGCACGGCGCCCCAAGGCGGTTGAGCCGAAGCCGGTATAGCCTGAGTCCCTCGAGTCAACAGAGGATCTAAAAAATGCCCAAATTCAGCCAACCGGCACGCACCGTTCGCGACATCAAGACTCTGGCGGGCAAAGCGGACGACCTGCATACACCGCATAAGATGTATATGCGGCTGTTCGCCCTGGAAACCGAGCGCCATCGCCGCCAGCAAGAGCGTGAAAGCGCCATGCTGCGCGTCACGAATATCGATGCGCGTTGTCTTGAGATCGATCAGGAGAAAGAGCAGTTGCTGCAACTCCTGGGTGTCGAGACCATCCCTCTGGTGCCGCCGTCAGCCGCCGGAAGCCCGGCGACCAAGGGGTCGATGAGGACTCCGGCGGGCGACCCGCGGCGTCGGGGGCGCCTCACCACGCAATCCACACCGGTCGAGACCAGCGTCTCCGACGCCGTGAAGATCCGCTATTGAGCAAGCGACATTCCAGAGTCCGAAATGAATAACGTTCACTGTATGTTTTGCGGTCATGCCATTGATCTGGGCGATGCCTATAATGATTACGAGGGTCCACTGCGCTGTTCGGTGTGCAAGAGCCTGATGACGGTCCGCGTCGAACAAGGTCATCTGCGTTCCATGGCCGCCAGCCCTCAGGCCGGAGCGGCACCGAAGGTGCAACGGTCCCAAGCCCATAACACGTGAAGCCCAATTGCAGCCCGATTGAGCCCCCCTTTGCATAAGGCCAGCGCGGCAACCGGCCGCGATCCGAGCCAGAGGTCCAGCGATGCCACAGCCAAACAAAGAAGTTGAAAAGGAGACCGCGGGGGTCGGGCGGTACATTTACGCGATCGTCCCCGATCAGGGTCAACACGACTTGGGGAATATCGGACTTGATGAAGGCTTGGTCTATACCATCGGCAATGGACGGGTGGCCGCTGTGGTCAGTGACCTGGCCAGCGGACGCATCCGCCCGCAGCGGCGCAATCTCGCCGCCCACCAGGAAGTTTTGAAACAACTCCTGCGCGACGTCACCCCCCTGCCCGCCGCCTTCGGCCTGTTGGCCGATGACGACGCGGCGATCGCCCGCATCCTCAAGGACAACCAGGATGCCTTTTTAGGCCAACTCGAGCGGGTGAGTGACGGCGTGGAGATGGGTCTGCGGATGACCTGGGACGTGCCCAATATCTTCGAGTACTTCGTCGGCGCCCATCCGGAATTGCAGGAATTACGCGACGACTTCTTCCGCGATGGCGGTAACCTGACGCAGGACCAGATGATCACCCTGGGACGGAGTTTCGAGCGCCTGCTCGAACAGGACCGCGAGGACTTCACCGATCAGGTTGAAGCCATCATGCGGACCTGTTCCCGTGAGATCAAGCGCAACAAGTGCCGGACCGAGAAGGAGGTCATGAACCTCGCCTGCCTGGTGAAGCGCGGCGATCAGGAGCGGTTCGAACAGGCGGTGCTGCAAGCGGCGCGCCCCTTCGACAACAACTTCGCGTTCGACTTCAATGGACCCTGGGCACCCCACAATTTCGTTGAGATGGATATCAAGCTGTAACCGGCACGACGCTGTCGCGATAACAATCGAGTCGGCGCGGACCTGCCGTCGGCTGCACGCATTGGAGGTGTCTCGTGTTGCTGGTTGATGACATATTGGGCGCGCCAATCAAGGGGATTCTTTGGGTATTCAAAGAAATCCACAAGGCGGCCAGCGAGGCGCAACGGGAGCGCCGCGATCAGATCATGGCCGAATTGAGCGCCCTCTACGTGTCACTGGAGCAAGGCGACATCACGGAAGAGGTTTTCGACGATCGCGAGCAGGCCCTGCTGGACGAACTCGACGCCCTGGACGCGCGCACGGAGGCTGGGGATGAAGACGAAGATGATGACGACGACGATGACGATGACAACGATTCGGAGTCCGGATCGACCGTCGTTGTGGCCGACGCCTACCCCGGTGTGCGCAACGCCCTGATCGAGACCCCGATCGCTGCGGAGCCTGCGAGCCCCGGCCCATCCACCATTCCGACCAAGAAGAACGTCTCGTCATGATGCTCGCGATCGGCGACACCCCGAACGACTCTGAAGCCCACCAGGAGCTGCAGCGTGTCTCGCTGTGCGAGGCGCTGGATCGCATCCTGAACAAGGGCGCGGTGATTTCCGGGGAGTTGACCATCGCGGTGGCCAATGTAGACCTGCTGTATCTCAGCCTGCAACTGGTCCTCACCTCCGTGGAAACCGCGCGGCGGGAACACCTCCATGTCTAGCGCCGCCGACACCGCCGAAGTCACCAACCAACCCCTTCCCTCGCCGGATCCCGCGGGCGTCGATGCACCCTTACGCCAGGCGAGTCTGCTCGCGGAACTGCTCGAATCAAAGGTCGCCGGCACCAGCCGCCGGATCGACATCGATGCCGAGCGCGTACAGCGGGGTCTGGGCCAACTGGTGCTGACCCTGGTGAAGCTGTTGCACGTCCTGCTGGAACGTCAGGCGATCCGCCGCATGGACGGCGGCGATCTCGGCGACGACGATATCGAACAATTGGGTCTGACACTGATGCGTCAGGCTGATGAAATCGACCGCCTGCGCCGCATCCTCGGCCTCGAGGAAGAGGATCTGAACCTCGACCTGGGACCGCTCGGCAAGCTTTTCTAAGGCCGCTATCATGTCCCTGCAACGCGCCAGCCTCACGCATTCAACCAACAGCACCAGCGTCGCCGACCTGCTGGAGCGGGTGCTCGACAAGGGTATCGTCATTGCCGGCGACATCCGGATCAAACTCGTCGACATCGAACTGCTCACCATCCAGTTGCGCCTGGTGATTTGCTCGGTGGACAAAGCCCGCGAAATGGGCATCGACTGGTGGTCCGATAACGCCATGTTCAAGGGTCTGTCCAAGCAGGAGCCCGCACTGGCCTTAACAGCCCCGCCGACCGCTGCCGCAACAGCCTCCATCGAAGACCGTTTGGCCCGGATCGAGTCCCTGCTGATCAAGCAGGGACCCGCCGAGGGAGCCGCGCAGCCTTAAGGACAAGCCGCCATGTCAGACCAGACCCATCCCCTTCCGGAGACCGGTCACACTGGTCTCGCGGTGCCGCGCACCCTGATCTATTGCCCGGTCATCCACAGTGTCGTCGACCTGGGGGCCTTGGGCAAACCCGTTCAGTCCGCCACCCGCACCGCCTTGGGTGCGGAGGCCTGGCGGCGGCGGGTCCATACGGTCGATCAGATGTGGACCGAGATCGAACGGCTGATCGACGCCATGCACCTGCATCCCGAACGGACCCGACTCTATCAGGACGGCTTGCCGATCTGCGAGCACGAACTCGATATTGTCAAGGAGATGACCTACAAAGGCAGCCGTAACCATCGGATACTGCTGCGCTTGCATACCAAGGGGGCAACGATCATGGGGACCGAGTCAGCCCCATTGCTGCTCCAGGAATACAACCTTGCCAAACGTCTCCTGGCCCCCGAACAGATGGAAGAACTCGACGGGGACGGCCGCGACGCATTGCAGATGCACGCGCGCATGCTGCTCAAAGCACGTGACCGCTTCATTGCCGAGCGCATCAACGCAACCCTGGCCGCGGGCGAGGTCGGCATCCTGTTCCTCGGGATGCTCCATGACGTCACCCCTTGGCTCGATCCGGACATCCAGGTCGCCTACCCTTTGGGTACCCCGGTAGGGGCCGACGGGGTCGGCGCACCGGCCGAAGGCGACGCCGATCCCTGACGGGGCCACGGGGAGTCCACGCTATCCACCGCCGCGGGATAGCGCCAGGACGCAATGTACCAGGGTGGCGCACCGCAGCTCACAACGAGGTAACGAAAGATGATCAACCGTAAACGTCAGGCAGGATCGGTCGAGGGCCTTTTCGGCGGACTTGCCAATTTGGTCGAAAAGCTCGGGGACTTGGCCGAGAAGGGCGAACAACTCAAACGCGAGGGCAACTTCGACGTCCAGAGCGAGGGCAAGAACTTCAAGGGCGTCTACGGGTTTACCGTGCGTACCGGCATCGGCGGTGACCGCGACGAGGTCAAGGTGGAGCCCTTCGGCAACATCAAGCGCGACAAAAAGACCGGCCATGCCGTGGTGCAAGAGGTTCGGGAGCCGGTGATCGACATCTTTGACGAGCCGGAGCAGATCGTCCTCGTGGCCGAAATGCCCGGCGTCGCGGTCGAGGAGGTCCAGGCCGAAGTCGCCGATGACATCCTGACCCTGCGCGCCGGCAAGGGAGAGCGCTCCTACTACAAGGAGATCATGCTTCCGGCCCCGTGCAATAGCGGTGTCTTGAGCATTACCTGCAACAACGGCGTGGTCGAAATCAAGTGCGCCAAGACTCCGCCGACCGCAGACAAGGAGTAGGGCCATGAGCGAGACGGTCGATTTGAGATTGAAGGTCACCGAGGCCCTGAGCAAAGACGTGGGCCGCGCCTTTGCCCGGATGGACCCGGCGGACATGGCCCGCCTCGGCGTGGCCATCGGCGACATCGTCGAGGTGGAGGGCAAGCGCACGGCGGTCTGCAAGGTGCTGCCCGCGTTCAAGGACATTCGCGGCCAGGGTCGCGTGCAGTTGGACGGCATCAGCCGCGACAATGCCGGCGCCGGGCTTGACGAGTTCGTCGTCCTGCGGGTGACGGAACACGCCCCGGCGGACCGTATCACCCTCGCGCCGACCACCGTCACCCCCACCGAGCGGGACCTGCCTTATATCGGCAGCCTGCTCGATGGACTGCCCGTCCGCGAGGGAGATCGCGTCCGCGTCACCCTGTTCGGCAGCCGTGCGACCGACTTCCGGGTGGCGGGCACCAGCCCGCGCGGCACCGTCATCATCAACCCGACCACGCAGTTGGTCATCAGCGGACCTAAAGGCCAGAAGGCCGCGGCCGCGGCATCGGTCCCCAACCCGGTCTCCTACGAGGATATCGGCGGCCTCAAGCCCCAACTCCAGCGCATCCGCGAGATGATCGAATTGCCGCTGCGCTATCCGGAGCTCTTCGACCGGCTCGGGATTGATGCGCCCAAGGGCGTCTTGATGAAGGGCCCGCCGGGCTGCGGCAAGACGCTGATCGCCCGCACCATCGCCGCCGAAGCGGAGGCCAACTTCTTCTCGGTGAGCGGCCCCGAAATCATCCACAAGTTCTACGGCGAGAGCGAGGCGCATCTGCGCAAGATCTTCCAGGAGGCCGGGGCCAAGGGGCCCAGCATCATCTTCCTGGATGAGATCGATGCCATCGCCCCGAAGCGCGAGGGGACGCTGGGCGAGGTCGAGAAGCGGGTGGTGGCCCAGTTGCTCGCCCTGATGGACGGGCTCAACCGCCGCGCCAACGTCATCGTCATCGCCGCCACCAACATGCCGGATCTGATCGATCCGGCGCTGCGTCGACCCGGACGCTTCGATCGCGAGATCGAGATCCCGATCCCGGACCGTAACGGCCGGCTGGAGATCCTCGAGATCCACAGCCGCGGTATGCCGCTCAAGGCCGACGTCGACATGCGCCACCTGGCCGATGTCACGCACGGCTTCGTCGGTGCGGACTTGCAGGGCCTGTGCCGTGAGGCGGCCATGATCTGTCTGCGGCGCGTCATGCCGGAGTTGGATCTCAGCCTGCAGACGATTCCTTACGAACGCCTGGCCACACTCGAAATCTGCGGCGACGATTTCATCGAGGCCCTGCACGACGTGGAGCCGTCCGCCGTCCGCGAGGTCTTCGTCGAAATCCCCGACGTGACCTGGGACGACGTCGGCGGTCTGCATCAGACCAAGGAACTCCTGAAAGAGGCCGTCGCCTGGCCGCTCAAATACCCGCACCTGTTCGAACAGGCCGGCGTGCGCCCGCCCAAGGGCATCCTGCTCGACGGCCCGCCCGGCTGCGGCAAGACCATGCTCGCTAAGGCCGTGGCCAATGAGACCCAGGTCAACGTCATCTCGATCAAGGGCCCGGCCCTGATGTCCAAGTATGTCGGCGAGTCCGAACGCGCCGTGCGTGAGATGTTCCACAAGGCCCGGCAGGCTGCTCCCTGCATCATGTTCTTCGACGAGATCGACGCCCTGGTGTCGGCCCGCGGCGGCGGCGGTGACAACCCGGTCGGCGAGCGGGTCTTAAGCCAATTCCTCGCCGAAATGGACGGCATCGAAGACCTGCGTGGGGTCCTGGTCCTGGGAGCCACCAACCGGGTGGACATCCTCGACCCGGCGATCCTCCGACCCGGGCGCTTCGACGAGATCATCCGCATCCCGGTCCCGGACGACGAAGGACGCCAGGAAATCTTCAAGGTTCATTTGCGCGGCAAGCCCGTCGTTCCCGGCATCGATATCGACGCCCTGGTGCGCGACAGCGCCGGCTTCAGCGGTGCGGAAGTCGCCGCCGTCTGCAACCGCGCCGCCCTGGCCGCGGTGCGACGCGCGGTGGCAAGCAATCCCGACGCGCCGGACCCGGAAGCAGTCAAGGTCCTGATCGAGATGGCCGACCTCACGGCCGCGCTCGACTCGGTCAGAACCCGTTAGGGGGGGAAGGCCTCAAACCAGAGGCAGTTGTACGGCGCGGTCCCGGTGAATGGGGCCGCGCCGTTTTTGTTTGGTGATCGCCTCAGTGTGCCGCAGTCGGCACCCAGGCCGTCGCGGGCGGTGGGCTGGGAATCCGCGGCGGGCGCATGAGCGGCAGTTCCTTGACCATGAAGAAGCCGATCATCAGAAAGGGCGGCGAGTGAAAGGCCAGAAAGCGCCAGATGGAGCCGGGCGCCAGGTCCATGAACATGATCAGCGGTCCCGCCGCCAACAGGCCTACAACTACCAGAATCCCGGCCAACCGCCGTGTCACACAGACCCAGCGCGCCACCGGAAAACGCCGGTGGAAACGCGCCGGCGGCTCGGCCAGGGTGAGTGCCAGATGCTCAACGGTCTGCACCAGTTTCTGTTCGAGCGCGGGCGTGCGCTTGGGTTCGCTCGCCGGCAGGCGCAGCAGTGATCGCCAGCCGTTCTTGATGGGCCGTAGCGGCCTCCAGCTCCAGCCCAGAACCGCCAGCAAATCATCGGGCGGCGCGAACAACTGCTCGGGTTTCGCCTTCAGATGGACTTCCGCCGGACCGCGGGTCCCGACCTCGGCGTCCAGCGTCAGCTCGATGTTGCCCAGATCGGCCTTCGCCTCATTCAGGACCAGATGGTCCTGCCCCGGTACGCCCCGGACGCTGCTCGGCCTGTAGATCAACCGGTAGCTGCGGGCAATGGTGACGCCGCGGCACACCTGGAAATGCACCTGCGCGGCGATCCGGTCCAACCGCTCGACCAAGTTCGCGGGATCCGACCCCTCGACGCGCAAAGTGGCGGTTTCGCCCGACGGAATGCGCATGTTGCGGACCAGCCGGTACAGATCGGACCTTGGGTTCTCCAGGACCAGCGTCTCAGTCAGCGTGGGTCCGAACAGTGTCTTGGCCGGATACTCACGCGGCTTGAAGACCAGGCGCCGCTCCGGGCGGTCGCTGGCCGCGAGGTCCAGTTGTCGGCCGCTGCGGCTGAAAGGTTCGACCAGAGTCAGAATCTCGTGATGCGTCAGTGGATTATCAGACATATCAGCAAACGGAACCGGTGCTTCACGCACCCGACGGCAGCAACTGCCCGCGCTCGGTGCGAGAGGAAGAAAGGGATTATTTCGCACATGAACGCACCTGAATGCAAATTTAAGAGTCGTTTTCGATTTGGGTCTAGCTGGTTCCCGCGTTAAAGGATGGCCTCCTAGACCCGCGGCACCCGACTGGTCACGCCGGTGAACAACTGGTAGGCGATCGTGTCGGCGGCGGCGGCGACCGCATTGGCGCTGACGCGGGCGCCCCAGAGCTCCACCGGGTCCCCGAGGCGGGCCTGCGGCACCTCAGTCAGGTCCACCGTGAGCATGTCCATGGAGACCCGGCCGATGATCCGGGTCAGGTGCCCGTTGACGGCCGCCGGGGTGCCGTCGCGCGCGTGGCGGGGATAGCCGTCCGCGTACCCGGCCGCGACCACACCCACCCGGGTCGGTCGCGCGCAGACGAAGCGCCCGCCATAGCCGATCGGCTCTCCGGGGGCCAGGTCGCGCACGGCGATCAGGGCCGATTCCAGGGTCATGACCGGGTGCAGCCGGGCCGCCGATGGATGTCCATCGCCCAGCGGCGAGGCCCCGTAGAGCATGATGCCGGGGCGTACCCAGTCGCCGACCGCGTCCGGCCAGGCCAGCAGACCGGCCGAACTGGCCAGGCTGCGCCGGGCCTTGAGACCGCCGCAGACCGCGCCGAACAGGGCCAGTTGACGGCTGGTGTAGGGCTGATCCGGCTCGTCGGCACGGGCCAGGTGGGTCATCAGCACCACCTCGCCCACCTGGGGCAGTTCGGTCAGCACCCGATACGCAGGCACCAGGGCCTCCGGTGTCAGACCCAGCCGATGCATCCCGGAATCCAGCTTGAGCCAACAGTCCAGCGGCCGGACCGGACGGGCCGCCCGCATCCACTCCAGTTGTTCCCGGCAGTGGACCACCATGGACAGGCCAAGTCGATCGACCAACCGGATCTCATCCGGGGCGAAGACCCCTTCCAAGAGCAGGATCGGGTCGCTGATCCCCGACTCCCGCAATTCGGCGGCCTCCTCCACGCAGGCGACCCCGAAGGCATCCGCCTGCCCGACCAGCGCGCGGGCGATCGGGACCACGCCATGACCATAACCGTTCGCCTTGACCACGGCGACGACACGCGCCGTTCCGGCCAGATCCCTGGCATGGCGCAGATTATGGCGTAGCGCATCCAGATCGATACGAGCACGGGTGGGGCGGCTCATGGCAGACCCCGCATCGAGTAACTCGCTCCAATTGAAGTTGCGGCATCATTCCGGCAGGATGCCGGAATCCGGTGCCATGGATGGTCACTCGCAGCAAGCACGGACCGGCAAAATAAGATGGTACGCACTAACGGATCGCCGCCAGCATGACGTCCGCCGGAGTCAGGTCATACCCCAGGGCGGCGGCCACCGCGCCGTGGGTGACGCGTCCGGCACAACAGTTGAGCCCGGCACGCAGGTGCGGGTCCTCGGTCAAGGCAACACGCCAGCCCTTGGCCGCCAGGGCCAGGACATAGGGCAGGGTCGCGTTGTTCAGTGCCGCGGCCGCGGTGCGCGGCACCGCCCCCGGCATGTTGGCAACGCAATAATGCAGGATGCCGTCGATGCTGTAGATCGGCTGGGCATGGGTGGTGGGGCGGGAGGTCTCGAAACAGCCGCCCTGATCGATGGCCACATCCACCAGCACCGCGCCGGGGCGCATGGTCGCCAGTTGGGCGCGGGTCACCAACCGGGGCGCGGCGGCGCCCGGCACCAGCACGGCGCCGATCACCAGATCGGCACCCGTCAGTTCGGCGGCCAGGGCCGCGCGGGTGGAGTACAGCACCCGCGCACCGACGCCGAAATGCGTGGCGAGCCGCTCCAGAACGGCCGGGTTGCGGTCCAGGATGGTCACATCCGCCTGCATGCCAACCGCCATTTGAGCGGCATTGAAGCCCACCACCCCGCCGCCCAGGATCAGCACCCGGGCCGGCGCCACGCCCGGCACCCCGCCCAGCAGCAGTCCGCGCCCGCCTTGACCCGCCTGGAGCACCCAGGCGCCGGCCTGGACGGCGAGCCGCCCGGCCACCTGGCTCATCGGCTTGAGCAGCGGCAGGCCGCCCTGAGCATCGGTGACGGTCTCATAGGCAATGCACACGGCGCCCGACGCCAACAGCTCGCGCGCCTGATCCGGGTCGGGCGCCAGGTGCAGATAGGTGAAGAGCACCTGATCCGGACGCAGCCGCGCCCGCTCCGCCGCCTGCGGTTCCTTCACTTTGATGATCAGTTCAGCGCCGGCGAACACCGCCGCCGCGTCCGGTGCGATCCGCGCGCCCGCCGCCTGATAGGCCGCATCGTCCGCCCCGATGCCCGCCCCGGCCTGAGTCTCCACCAGCACCGCGTGGCCCTGATGGACCAACTCGGCCACCGACTCCGGGGTCAGGCCGACGCGACACTCCTGGGGTTTGATCTCTCGGGGTACGCCGATCAGCATTTTTTCCACCCTGATCACGAGTCAAGAACAACTACCCTTGCCGCACCAGCGGCGACAGCTCCACCGTGGTCTGATCGTCTCTGACCCAGCAATGGCCGCCCTCTATAGTGCAGGTCAGATCCATACTGCGCGCAACCAATGCCGTCAGCGCATCGACCTCGTCGGCATTTTCGAGGTCCAGCACCCGCAGGTTTTGCAACCGTGCCAGGGCCTCGCTGTTCTGCTGCCACCACAGGGCCGCCGTCCGGCCCCCGTAGCTGATCACCACCACCCGGCGGGCGCGCCCGCACACCTGACGCAGGCGGCGCGCATCGGGCAGACCGACCTCGACCCAGAGTTCCAGCTCACCGCTGAGACTGTGCTGCCAGAGATCCGGCTCCTCGTCCGTACTCAACCCCTTGGCGAAGGTCAGCAGCGGATCGGCGAGCAAACAGAAGGCGAGCAGCCGGACCATCATCCGCTCGTCGGTCTCCGAAGGGTGGCGCGCCAGCGTGAGCGCGTGCGACCCGTAATAGTGACGGTCCATGTCGCTGATCTGTACCTGGGCCTTGAACACGGTCGCCTTGAGGGCCATGGGTCTGTCCTGAATGTTGAAGCGGGTTGGACCGCTATCTTAACCCCGAGCGGACCGGCAGGTGGTTGCGGACGGTGGCCGCCCGCGGCAAACAAGTATCCGCATAGAATCCGTGAAGGTCGGCGCCTGGTCGTCACGTCGGAGGTCTGCTCCGGGTTCATCCGTCGCGTCGTAGGCCTTGATCGGAGTTCCGGCCATAAGAAAACCGGAGATCGAGGGTTTACCGTGAAAGTGCGTAGTCAGGCCATCCTGGCCTGGCTCGGAGCTGGAACAGTCAGGGCTGGAAGCCCTGACTACGCACGCGCGAGGCCCGGGCCGGGCTGACGCCAACCCCGGCCCGAGCGACTGCTGCCTAGCCCCGCTGCGGCTCGAAGCGGTCGGCCGTCATCACCTTGGTCCAGGCGGCGACAAAGTCGCGGACAAACTCCTCACCACCATCCGCGGACGCATAGACCTCGGCGATGGCACGCAACTCGGCGTTCGATCCAAAGATCAGGTCCACCGGCGTCGCCGTCCATTTCAGCGCGCCCGTCGCCCGGTCTCGTCCCTCATAGAGACCGGCAGCGTCCGCCGCCGGCGACCACTGGGTGTTCATATCGAGCAGGTTGACGAAGAAGTCATTGGTCAGCGGGCCGGGGCGATTGGTGAACACGCCATGCTTCGAGCCACGGCTGTTGGCACCCAAGGCGCGCATCCCGCCAACCAGTGCCGTCATCTCCGGAACGGTCAACCCCAGCAGGTCGGCACGGTCCACCAGCATCGCGGTCGGCGACCGGCTGTTAAAGTCCGCAAAATAGTTGCGGAAGCCATCGGCCGTCGGCTCCAGGACGGCAAAGGACTCGAGATCGGTCTGTTCCTGGGTGGCAGCCGTGCGCCCGGGCCGGAAGGGGACGGCAACCTTATAGCCGGCATCCCTGGCCGCCTGCTCGATGGCCGCGGCACCGCCGAGGACGATCAGATCGGCCAGCGAGACCTGCTTGCCGTCGGCGGCGCCGTCGTTGAAGGTCGTCCGGATGCCCTCCAGGGTCTGCAACGCCTTCGCCAGGCTTGCCGGATCATTGACCGGCCAGTCTTTCTGCGGCGCGAGGCGAATGCGCCCGCCATTGGCACCGCCGCGCTTGTCGCTCGTGCGGAAGGTGGATGCCGACGCCCAGGCGGTACGTACCAATTCACCTGTCGTGAGACCGGAAGCCAGGATGCGCTTTTTGAGCGTCGCGATGTCGCTGTCGTCGATCAGCGGATGGTCGACCGCAGGCACCGGATCCTGCCAGAGCAGCACTGCCTCGGGCACCTCGGCGCCGAGATACAGGGCGCGCGGCCCCATGTCGCGATGCGTCAGCTTGAACCAGGCCTTCGCAAAGGCGAGTTCAAACTCCTCCGGCTGCTCCAGGAAGCGCTTGGCGATCGCCCGATAGGTTGGATCGAACTTCAGCGCCAAGTCCGTCGTGAACATCATCGGCGCATGGCTGACGCCCTTCACATGGGCGTCGGGGACCGTGCCCTCACCCGCTCCATCCTTTGGCTTCCACTGAATGGCGCCGGCCGGGCTGCGAGTCTGCTCCCAGTCGAAGTTGAAAAGGTTGCTCAGATACAGCATGGTCCAGCGCGTCGGCGCGCCGGTCCACGCGCCTTCCAGGCCGCTGCCGATGGTGTCCTCGGCGTTGCCCTTGCCGCACCGGTTGGCCCAGCCCAATCCTTGTTGCTGGATCGGCGCAGCGGCGGGCTCGGCGCCCACGCACTCCGCCGGCTTGCCGGCCCCGTGGGTCTTGCCAAAGGTGTGTCCACCGGCGATCAGGGCGACGGTTTCCTCGTCATTCATCGCCATACGGCCGAATGCCACGCGGATATGCTCAGCGGCCGCGAGCGGATCGGGATTGCCGCCAGGGCCTTCCGGATTCACGTAAATCAAGCCCATCTGCGTGGCGGCGAGCGGATTCTCCAGGGTGCCTTTGGCGTCGGTGCGCGCATGCCCGAGCATGTCCGCCTCCGGACCCCAGTAAACCAGGTCGGGCTCCCAGTCGTCCGCCCGACCGCCGGCGAAGCCGACGGTCTTGAAGCCCATGTCCTCCATCGCGACGGTGCCGGCGAGCACCATGAGATCGGCCCACGAGATGTTGCGGCCGTATTTCTGCTTGATTGGCCAGAGCAGGCGCCGCGCCTTGTCGAGATTGACGTTGTCGGGCCAACTGTTGAGCGGGTCGAAACGCTGCTGACCACCGCCGGCGCCGCCGCGCCCGTCAGCCACGCGGTAGGTGCCGGCACTGTGCCAGGCCATGCGGATGAACAGGGGGCCATAGTGGCCGAAATCGGCGGGCCACCAGTCCTGGGACTTGGTCATCATCGCCCTGAGGTCCTGCTTGACGGCCGCGAGGTCAAGGCTCGCGAAGGCCTTCGCATAATCGAAGTCCGTGCCATAGGGATTGGACGCCGGAGCCTGGTCGCGCAGGGGCTGCAGATCGAGCTGGTCAGGCCACCAGAAACTGTTGGGCCGCGCTTGGCCAACCGCCATCGCCGAATCTGCGGCCGCGGTGGTGGTCAGCAGGGCCGTGAGGACGGTCGCCGGGATCGCCTTCATGAGCATGGGAATCTTCTCCTCGTCTTACGTGGGTTCGACTGTGGTGAGCAACACCGCTGATCTGACTTTCCTTGTCTTCGCGCTGTGGCCTGGAGCGGGCGTCGTCGCTAAAACCCAGGCCGGCGCTGCTTTGGCGGAGTGTTGCACGGGTTAAAGGTAGGCCACCGAATTGCTGCGCGCAAACTGGCAGTATCGGTTGTCGCGATTGGTGTCGACGATAGCCGGCACATGGTACTTGGGCGATTTCCGACAATTTTGATACCGGTCAGTGTAGGTGCGACTTCAGTCGCACCTGCGTCCGAATTGGTGCGACTGAGATCGCACCGACATCCGAGCCGATGGTGGGTGGTATCCGGTGTTCCGGAAATCGCCTAAAACGCGGTCGCGAGCATTCCGACGTCTAGTGACTCAAGGCGCGCGAGAACACCGCTATTCGGACTTGATCCGGCAGAATACCCGGTCGTCGGCGGCGGTGCCGCACCGGAGTCAGAGCGGCTGCGAGCAGCCTGTCGGACTTAGCCCCTAGGATAAGGGCATGAGTCAACAAAAAGGCTTTTTGTTGCTCCGCAATCTAACTTAAGGTGATGTCCGCGAAAAATCCAACCCGTAGGAGCCCGCTTGCGGGCGACGGGTGGGGGCACAATGACGCGATTCCGGCAGGTCACGTCGCCCGCAAGCGGGCTCCTACGGAGCTTGATTCTTGATAGCGTCTTATTCGGAAATCGCCTAAAGTCCGACAGCCTGCTAGTAAAGCATGGTCCGGCATGCGCCTTACGCTGTACCATTGCAACAAGTAATATCCGTGGGTTACCTCTCCATGGCAAAGGGACCAATGAAGACACTCGCCAAAGCCTGTACACCCCGCGAAAGCATCTTCGACAAGACGCGCCGCGACACTGTCCTCGACCTCTCCGACCTGGTCCAGGACCGGATCGACGCCGCGGCTTTTTTCAGCGAGAACCACACCACCGAGGGCATGCGGATCCTGCTGACCGAGGGTTTCCGGCGGCTGGGAGGCAAGACGACCCAGGGTGTCTTCAAACTGACTCAGGCCATGGGCGGCGGCAAGACCCATAGCCTGGTGGCCTTTGGTCTGCTTGCCAAACACCCAGAGCACCGCGTCCCGGTCATGGACGGCTTCTACACCCCGGGGGACATGGGGCCGGTGCGCGTCGTTGCCTTCTCCGGCCGCGAGAGCGATACCCCACTGGGCATCTGGGGCGCCATCGCCACCCAACTCGGCAAGAAGGGGCAGTTTGCGGACTACTACACACCGCTGTCCGCTCCCGGCCAGACCGCCTGGATCAACCTGCTCAAGGGCGATCCGCTCCTGATCCTGCTGGACGAGTTGCCCCCATACTTCGAATACGCCAGGTCCAAGACCATCGGCAACTCGGACCTCTCGGTGGTCACCGCCACCGCGCTGTCCAACCTGTTGGTCGCCATCGGCAAGGACGAGTTGTCCAACGTCTGTCTCGTCATCACCGACCTGACGGCGACCTACGCGGGCGGCAGCCAGCAGATCATCCAGGCCTTGGGCGATCTGGACAAAGAGACCGGCCGTTCGGCGATGAGCCTGGAGCCGGTGCGCATGAACACGGACGAGTTCTACCAGATCCTGCGCCGGCGCCTCTTCGCGGAACTGCCGTCCAGAGAGGCCATCGCCGATGTGGCCCAAGGCTATGCCAAGTCCGTCCGCGACGCCCGCCAGATGGATGTCACCAACGCCTCGCCCGAGCAGTTCGCCGCGCGGGTGACCGAGTCCTACCCCTTCCACCCGGCGATCCGCGATCTCTACGCCCGCTTCAAGGAAAATCCCGGCTTCCAGCAGACCCGTGGCCTGATCCGGCTCATGCGCATCGTCGCCTCCCGTCTGTGGGAAAACGGCGCGGCAGACCGGGCCTACCTGATCAGCGCCCACGACATCGACCTCAACGATCGCGAAACCCTATCCGAGATCAACCAGATCAACAGCACCCTGGAGAACGCGGTCTCCTACGACATCGCCTCCGGCGGTCAGTCGGTCGCCGAGGTTCTGGACACCAACCTGAGCGGCAGCGATGCCCAAGACGTGATGAAGCTCCTGCTGGTCGCGTCCTTGAGCAACGTCGCAGGCGGGACCAAGGGGCTCACCCTCCCGGAGATCATCGCCAACCTCTGCGCGCCCGGCCGCGACATCTCCAAGCTCAAGAACGAGGTGCTCAACCGCCTCGTCACCACCGCCTGGTACCTGCACGCCGGTCGCGACGGACGCCTCTTCATCAAGAACGTCCAGAATCTGGTCGCCCGGCTGCGCACCACCGCCGAGAGCTATCTGCACGACCAGTCGTTGAAGGAGTTGCGAGAGCGCCTCACAGAGCTGTTCAAGCCGGAGGAAGGGCACTGTTACCAGAAAGTCCAGGCCCTGCCCGCGGTAGATGAGATCGACGTGACCCAGGACCGGACCGTCCTGGTCATCGCCAATCCCCACCCCGGGGGACTCAACCCGGATCTGACGACGCTCTACGACAACATCGACTTCAAGAACCGCATCTGCTTCCTGACCGGTCAGCGCAGCTTCGACTCACTGCTCAACGCTGCCAAGGAGTTGAAGGCGATCCGGCACATCATTGACGAGTTGAAGTCCGAGGGTACCCTGGACAACGACCCCCAACTCGTCCAGGCCCGCGACCTGCTCGACCGCATCCAGAACCAGTTCGGCAGCGCGCTACGCGAGACCTTTGCCACACTCTACTACCCAAGCGCCCAGCGCCTCATGTCCGCGGACTTCCCCATGGAGTTCACCGCCAATAAGTACGACGGCGAAGACCAGATCGTCCGCACCCTCAAGGGCAAGATGAAATACACGGAGGACGTGACCGGCGACACCTTCGTCAAGAAGGTCGAAGCCCGTCTCTTCACCCAAAAGGTCATGCTGTGGGGCGAAATCAAACGCCGAGCGGCCACCAGTGCCGCGTGGCAATGGCACCGGCCGGATGCGCTGGACAAGCTCAAGGCGGACTGTCTGCACCGGGAGGTCTGGCGTGAGGATGGCGGCTATGTCGAGAAAGGCCCGTTTCCTCAGCCCGTGACCCAAGTCAAGATCCAGGAGTTGTCCCGCGACGACGACACCGGCCGCGTGAAGCTCCGCGTTACCCCAGTCAACGGCGACACCCTCTATGTGGAGATCGGTGCACCGGCCACCGCCGCATCGCAGAAGCTCTCGGGGCGCGACTACGAGACCGACGCGTTGATCGTCTCCTTCCTGGCCGCCGACTCCACCGGCAAACACGAAACCGGTGAGCCAGTCACCTGGAACAACCGCATCACCATCAAGAGCCGGGTCTACGGCAGCAGCGAGGACAAGCGAGTGGAGTTGCGCACTGCGCCGCCCGCCCCCACGCGCTATACCACGGATGGATCGGATCCCAAGGTGGCCGGCGGTGTCTATGACGACCCCTTCGCGGTCCCTGGAGGCAGTCGTTTCGTCCTCGCCGTCGCGGAGGACAAGGGCATCACCTCTGAGACCCATAAGGTTTCAGTCGACTGGGGAGCGGGGCCGGACCCGGCCATCGAGAAGCCCATCGACCCAGGCCAGCCCGCCACCTGGCGCCCCTTGAGTCACCCCGAGAAGATCTTCCATTTCAGCACGACCCCTAGCGCGTATGGATTCATCGAGCGACTGAAAAAGCACGGGGGCAAGGCGGCGGCCCAACGGATTGCAGTGCTCAACGGTCAATGGGCGGAATTGACGCTTGCCGACGAAATGCTGCTCGACACCGACCAGATCCATGCCACCGTGGAGCACCTGCGCTCCCTGGTCAGCGAGGGCGAGGTGAGTATCGAAGCCTCCGCCCTCTGGTTCCCCACCGGCCAACAGCTCCTGGACTATGTCCATGACATCGCCGTCGAGCTGCCCCGTGGCGAGGTCGAGCAAGCATAATGTGCGCGTCCGCATCAAGCGAGAGCGAATGACTCACACAAAGGCACGGGAGAAAAGAATGACTCGCACAAAGGCACAAAGAACACTAAGAAGAGAAAAAATGGTTGCAGATTCATTATTTATCTTTGTGCTCTTTGTGTCTCCGTGTGAGAATTCTTAATGATTCGTGTCTCCGCGTGAGAATTCCTAACGATGAATGAAAACGAAATCGGGCGCTTGGTCATCGACTGCGCAATTCAATTGCACCGGGATCTTGGGCCGGGGCTGCTCGAATCCGTCTATGAGGTGGTCCTCGCGGAAATGCTGCGCGAAAGGGGTCTGAAGGTCGCACGACAGGTTCCTATCCCGATTGTCTATCGCGGCATCACATTCGAAGAAGGGTTCCGTGCAGACGCAATCGTTGAGGAAAAGGTCCTCTTGGAGTTGAAGTCCGTCGAGAAAACCACAAAAGCACATAGCAAACAGGTCATTACCTATCTCCGTTTATCGGGTCTGAAGCTGGGTTATCTTCTCAATTTCGGCGAAGCCCTGATGAAAGACGGGGTCGAGCGCATCATCAACGGACAGATCGAGTGACTCGCGTTAAAGGAAAAGAATGACTCACACAAAGACACAAAGAACACCAAGAAGAGAAAACAGTGGCTTCAAATGCATTATTAATCTTTGTGTTCTTTGTGTCTCCGTGTGAGAATTCTTAATGATTCGTGTCTCCGCGTGAGAATTCTTAACTCTGACGCCCTAGTGTGAGTGTTTCCTGAATGGCAATGTCAAAAAAGCCGGTGTGTCTTGGTTTCGGCTTCTGCCCCGAGGAATCCGCGCACCATTTCCTGGTCACCATCCCCGCCGGCAACCGCGAGGACGTGCTGATTTCCGAGCATTTCACCTGGGATGCGGACGGGACCGCCAGCCGCCCGACCTTCGCCCCGGGCGAGGCCGAGGGCAAGCTGCGCGTCATGCTGCCCCGTGCCAAGTGGGACGCCATCGCCGATGAGGTCCGGGTCGAGATCAACAAGCGCCTGAAACAGGACGGCATCAAGTCCGGCAGCTGGAAGACCGGGGCCAACCCCGTCTCCCGCCTGTTGGGCAAGGAACTGGTGCTGCTCGCCTGGGCGATCGAGGAGGCTGACCCGGCCCTGATCCCCGCCGCGATCAGGAACTGGCTCGGTTTGGTCCCGGAGGAGCGCTGGTGGCTCTACACCATGACCAGCGCCGCCACCGGCCATGCCATCCAGGGCCGCGGCAAGGGCTGGCGCAAGGCCGTGCGCTACGCACTCACCGAGAACCCGGTGTCCGGCATGTCGCACGAACCCCTGCCTGTGTTTGAATTGCAGAGACACCAGGCATCCCCGGCGCTGCCCGTTCCTACACCGGCCCCAGCCGAACGCAAGACCGTCCGCGCACCGCGTCGAGCCAAGACGAAGGAAGTCCAACCCGAACGCTAAGCCCTTCTTCCTACCCGCCGCCCCCGCATGGGGGAGGGCTGGAGTGGGGCGGAACCTTCAAGACCCGCGATGCCGTGATTAAAGAGACCCCGCCATGGCCATTTCCAGACAACAACTTTCCGAAGAGATTGCCTCGATCCCGGACGATAAAATCGCCGAGGTCTTCAGCATCGTCCACCGCTACCGTGTCGATCTGGAAAGCACACCTGCCGACGGCAGCGCGCAAGCCAATGACTTCGCGGGCATCTGGGCGGACATGCCGGATGAGGCATTCCAGGACTTCCTGCGCGACGTCGAGGACCGACGCCATAACGCATTCTCGAGCGGCCCCGCGCGATGAGCCGAGCAGGGTTCGACAGTCACCTGAACAATGTAACCGTCAACGAGATCACCGGATCGCGCACATGCAAGCCATAGAAATCGAAGCGGAAATCGACCAAAACGGCGAGATCCGGATCCAGCTTCCGGAGCCACGCCAAGCGGGGCACGCGCGTGTCATCGTTCTGTTCGACAATGATCGGGCGGACCGATCCATGGCCATGCGGCGGCACCGGCCATCGCCGCGCCTATACGATAAGGACGCCCGGCTACATGGCGACGATATCGCCCCAGCGCTCTCGCCGGCGGAATGGGGAGACCTCTACCCGTGATACTGTTGGACACCCATGCCTGGATACGCTGGCTGCACCCCAAGCTCAACCGAAAACTGCCGGACTCACTGCGCGAATGGATGGAGGCAGCCGACGAGCCATTCGCGGTGTCGACAATCTCGGCACTTGAGGTTGCGCAGCTCGTCAAGAAAGGCGCTCTGGAGCTTCCGCTACCCATGCCCGACTGGTTCGACGCCGCCTTGGCCGACTCCGGGATTGCCTGCCTCCCCTTGACGCCCAAGCTGCTTCACGCTTCCACCATCCTGCCCGACATCCACAAGGACCCCGCGGATCGGATCATCATTGCAACGGCCCAGGAGCGGGATGCGCGACTCGTCACGGCCGATGAAACGATTCAGCTCTATCCGAATCTGCGCACGGTCTGGACCATCTGACGACTCATGAGCATGGACAATGACCTTACGTTCATCGAGACTCAGTTCCCCGTCTCCAAGCTCTCCAAGGAGAGCTACAAGGAGCGCATGGGGAACAGCAGCCAGACCTTGACCGGGCTCGGCAAGTGGTGGGGCCGCAAGCCCCTGATCCTGGTTCGCGCGGCCATCCTCGGGCTCCTGATGCCCGCATCGAAAGATCCCAAGACGGACCGTGCGGTCTTTCTCAAGCTGTTGACGATGGACGATGCCGGCCTTTGGCGTCGTAAGTCCAAGAGCATCGCTCTCAAAGACGCCTACGCCCTCCTGACACCGGCGGAGCGCAACGACTGGTTCAAGCCTGGAACAGACCCGGAGCGCCCGCGACTGCGCGCGGGCATCGACAGCACGGGACGGGAGGAAGTCCAACGGCTGGCCTTCGAGCGGCTCCACTATGACGACAAGCTCGTCTACTGCGACCGTCCCGAGCACATCGACGGTCCCTCGCCAGAGGTATGGGCCGACATCAATGCCCATCTTGGTACCAGCGCCGCAAGCCTGGCCGATTTGGTCCGGGAGTTGGGTGTGCGCCGCTTCGGCCACACGCCAAGGGTCGGGGACGCCTTCTGCGGCGGCGGCAGCGTTCCCTTCGAGGCCGCCCGCCTGGGCTGCGATGCCTATGGCTCAGATCTGAATCCGGTTGCCGCCCTGCTCACCTGGGCGGGTCTGAATCTCATCGGCGGCGGCTCCGGCGTCGCCGAGCGTGTCCGCGAGGCCCAAGAGGCCGTCTATCACGCCGTCGACCGCCAAGTCACCGACTGGCGCATCGAGCACAACGCGGTTGGCTGGCGTGCGGACGTTTACCTCTATTGCACCGAGACCCCCTGTCCGGACTGCGGCTGGATGGTGCCGCTGGCGCCGTCTTGGGTGATCGGCGAAAAGACCTATACGATTGCGCGACCTGTCGAAAAGAATGACTCACACGGAGACACAAAGAACACAGAGAAGAATCTTTGTGACTTTGTGTCTCCGTGTGAGAATTCTTTTTGCATTGAAATCCATCAGGGTGTGACCGCGGATGAGCTACGGGCGGCGCGGATCGGCACGGTGCGCAATTCCCGCCTGCACTGCCCGCACTGCGGCGAGTCGACGGCGATGAGCGCCATCCGGGGCGACGGTCGCGGTGGCGGCGGTGCCCGCGGATTGCGTCAATGGGAGAGCGCCGACCTGATCCCGCGGCCGGACGATGTCTTTCAGGAACGTCTCTACTGCATCCGCTGGCGCCTGCCGACCTTGGATGCACTACTGTGGGCCGAGCAGCATGAACGGGCGGGCAAGTCCGCTGCGCGGCCGGTGCCGGATTGGGTCCATCTGGACGACGCCATCGCGGCCCTGGCCGAACTGCTGGACGCCAGTGACCGCCTGGATCTGCATGATCTACGCACTCGGGACTGGCTGAGTGAGGATGCGCAGCTTGACGCGGCCGAGGACATCTTGAAGGAACTGCAGGCGACTAAGGCGCCGAAGGCAAAATTGGACGCCCAGCGCCGCGTCCTGACTGATCTGCGCCTAGCCCAGACCCAGCGCCTAGCGGATGTGCAAACGCTCGGAAATCAGATCCCCGGCGCCCTTTATCATGAATGCGATGCGCAGGACCTGCAACGGGAGGTGCGGGCGCTCACACTGTTACGCGAACGCTTCGCCGACTGGCAGACCCGCGGCTTCATCCCCAGCCGTCGCATAGAGCCGGGTGACAAGACCGACGAGCCACCGCGAACCCGCGGCTGGACGCATTGGCATCATCTCTTCACGCCGCGACAACTCTTGATCCATGGGCTCATCCAGGCGGAAAGCGGATTAGCCCCGGTCGTCGACTCCCTGTTGGCAACGGCCAATTTGCTGGGTTCCGGACGCTGCGGCGATTGGGATTCCCGCCTGTGTCGCTGGTGGACGGACGCGGGTCATGAGAAGGTGGTACAGACCTTTAGCAATCAGGCGCTCAACACGCTCAACAACTATGCCGCCCGCTCACTGCCGACGCTGCGAGATAGCCTGTTCCTGGATGTGACGCCATCCATGATCGCCGGTCAGTCCGTGGTCGCGGTCAGTGAGGTCCGCACACTCACGGCCGAGTGCGCCATCTGGATCACCGATCCGCCCTATGCCGACGCCATCAACTACCACGAGCTGTCGGAGTTCTTCCTCGCCTGGTACGAAAGGCATTTGCCCCGGATCTTCCCGAACTGGTACCCGGACAGCAAACGGGCGCTGGCCATCCGGGGCTCCGGTAAAGCGTTCCGCCAGGGGATGGTGGAGGCATACGGCAACCTGGCCCGGCACATGCCGGACAATGGAATGCAGATCGTCATGTTCACCCATACGGACGCAGGTGTCTGGGCCGACCTGGCCTTAATCCTGTGGGCGGCTGGCCTGCGGGTGACGGCCGCCTGGACCGTGGCGACGGAGACGCCCTACGGCGGCAAGGAAGGCAGCAACTACGTCCAGGGCACCGTGCTCATGGTGCTGCGCAAGCAGACCTCGGAGGCGGTTGCCTTCCTCGACGAGATCGTCCCCCAGGTGGAAATCGAGGTCGAACATCAACTCAAATCCATGCTGGGGCTGGACGACCGGGAGGACCCGAACTTCTCAGACGCCGACTATCAACTCGCCGCCTATGCCGCGGCGCTGCGGGTGCTGACCCAGTACCAGGGGATCGAGGACATCGACGTGGCCTACGAGTTGGCTCGCGAACGCAAGCGCGGCGAGGTCTCGCCGATCGAGCGCATCATTGAGGACGCGGTGAAGACCGCGAGCAACTATCTGGTGCCCGAGGGCGTCGAGTCCCACATCTGGAAACGCCTTTCACCAGAGGAGAAGCTCTATCTCAAGTGCCTGGAGGTCGAGTCCCACGGCGACTATCGCAGTGGCGTCTTCCAGGAGTTCGCCCGCGGCTTCGGGGTGCGGGACTACCGCTTCATGCTGGAGAGCGGCAAGGCCAACCAGACGCGGCTCAAGACGGCCACCGAGTTCAAGCGCCGGGACTGGGGCACGGAGGGCTTTGGCTCATCGCTGCTGCGCCACTGCCTGTTCGCCGTCTACCAGAGCGCGGACCAGGACAGCACCAAGATCGGCCTCACCTATCTCAAGACCGAGATCCCGGATTACTGGGCACGGCGCGAGCTCATGGTCGGGATGCTCAGCTTCATCGGTCGCCTGCCGATCCCGCACTGGGCATCCGACGCCGAGGCCGCCCGACTGCTTGCGGGGACACTGGAGAATGACCATGTGTAACCCGCCGCCCGGACGCCGCGCCAGGAGGGCGCTTGGACCAGACCGCGGTCCACCCATTGGAAAATGCTCGCTCGACCCCGCGCAGGCTCAGCTTTTGAGCCACCCGCGTCCTAGAAGCTAGGCCGCACAGTCGCCATGGAATACCGAATCGTCACCGTCGCCTCGGACGCGGGCTCACAGTTGGAGCAACTGGGCACCAAGGCTAAATTTTGGTTCCGCGCGGCAGACGGTACGCGCACACTATTCAAAGAGGGGTATCCGGGCAGCGGTGAGCATTGGGCGGAAAAGCTGGCCTGCGAGGTGGCGCGCGGCCTGAATCTTCCCCATGCCGACTACGAACTGGCTGTCTGGAACCAACGCCCAGGCGTGGTCTCCCCGACCATCGTGCCCACCGGCGGGCGGTTGATCCATGGCAACGAACTCTTGGCCCGGACCCATGCCGGATACGACGCGAAGCCAGTACCAAGCCAATGACGACATTCGATGCCTATTGCCGGGCGGCGGCCTGGCACCCGGACGCGGCGGGGTATTGGCGTGCCAGGCTCGGCGCCCTTGGCCCGGAGGCGCTCGATGCCATCGTCCAGGCCCTGCCAGAGTCCATTGCAACCGAGACGGCCAGGCGCTTTGCCCTCCAGGTCATGCTGGAGAACCGCGCCCGTCTGCTTGAACCGGAGTGAATGCGTTATGAATACCCTCTTCGTCGCCATGCAGGACCAAGGCTCTCGGCGCTGGGCGCCCGTCGGGCGCTTGACGAGGAGCAATGGCCTGTATCGGTTCGTCTACACGCGGGGCTGCCGTCAGGTACCGGACTTCGAGGCGTTCGGTCGTCTGACTGATCTGGATGCGGAGTATGTCTCCGAGGATTTGTTTCCGCTGTTTGCCAATCGCATCCTGCCAAAGGTAAGGCCCGAGTATCGGCGCTATATGCAGTGGCTCGGTCTGAATCAGGACGACAATGACGCCCTCGACGAACTCGGCCGAACGGGCGGGGTGCGCGCAACGGACGCTCTGGAGCTGATTCCCTGTCCGGAGCCCACCGAAGATCGGCGCTATGAGATTCTGTTCTTCGCGCGCGGCTTGCGGCACCTTTCGCCGGCGTGTCAGGCGAGCATCGAGCAATTGCAGGTCGGTCAACCCCTGTTTCTGGTTCAGGATGTTCAGAACGACCGCGATACGATGGCGCTGATGATGCGGACCGGTGAACCGGTCCAACTGGTCGGCTATGTACCTCGGTACTACGCAAACGACGTGCTGCGGTTACTTGACAGCACCGGTGCGCAGCCGGTTCGGGTCCAAGTCGATGCCGTCAATCGGGATGCGCCGATGCAATACCGCCTGCGATGCCGATTGTCGGCACCCTGGCCGGTCGGCTTCGTTGCGTGCGGGGCACCCGAGTTTGAACCGCTTTCTGCCAAGGGTTCCGGCGCCCCACTACAGCTCGGTATCGAACCTTCGGACGCAACACCGGAGCAACGCGCCGCCTGAGGCCCTCGGTCTGGGTGTTGCATCGGCATGATCAACCGCTTCTCCTCCCGCCGCGAACGCCTGGACCGCAGCTTTCTGGCCGAGCGGCTGCGCGGTGCCCGCGGCTATGACCGGATCGCCGGGTTCTTCTCGTCGTCGATTCTGGAGGTGGCCGGGGAGGAACTGGAAGCACTCGCAGGTCAAGTCCGGCTGGTCTGCAACTCCGGACTCCATCCCGAAGACATCGCCACGGCAAAGCAGGCGGCCCAGGCGGCCATGCGGCGCGAGTGGTGCGACGCGGAGCCGGAGCGGTTTCCGGAAGCCGCGCGGCCCCGCTTTCAACGCCTCTACGACTTCCTGCGCAGCGGTAAGCTCCAGGTGCGCGTGGTCCCGGACGCCCACTTCGGTCTGATCCACGGCAAGGCGGGTGTCCTGACCCTGGCGGACGGTCGGCAGACCGCCTTTCTCGGGAGCGTCAACGAGTCCCTGACCGCCTGGCGCCTGAACTATGAGCTGTTGTGGGAAGACGACTCGCAAGACGCCGTGCGCTGGGTGCAGGAGGAGTTCGACACCCTGTGGCATTCGCCCTTTGCGGTGGAACTGGCCGACGCGGTGGTGCAGGACATCGGCCGGCTCGCGGCCCGCTCGGTCATCCCGGACCTGAAGGACTGGCGCGCGCGGCCCGATCCGGCGGCGCCGGTCATCGAGTCCCCCGTCTACCGCAAGGAGGTGGGGCTCTGGGAACACCAGAAGCACTTCGTGAAGCTCGCCTTCGACGCGCACCTCGGGGCGGGCGGGAGGCCGCCCGGTGCGCGCCTGGTCCTCGCCGACCAGGTGGGCCTGGGCAAGACCATCCAACTCGCCATGGCGGCGCAGCTCATGGCCCTGTCGGGTGATCGGCCGGTGCTCATCCTCGCACCCAAGCCGCTGATCTGGCAGTGGCAGGGGGAGTTGAAGACCCTGCTCGATATGCCCTGCGCGGTCTGGGACGGACAGAACTGGGTGGACGAGAACGCCATCGAGCATCCGAGCGCCGGCCCCGAGTCCATCCGCAAGTGCCCCCGGCGGGTCGGCATCGTCTCCACCGGTTTGATCGTCGCGGGCTCGCAGACGCGTGACTGGCTGGTCAACGGGCGCTATGAGTGCGTAATCCTGGACGAGGCGCACCGCGCCCGGCGCCGCAATCTGACGGCCGGCAAGGAATACGATCCGGCCGAGCCGAACAACTTGCTGCGCTTCCTGTGGGACATCTCCCCACGCACACGCAGCCTGCTTCTGGCGACCGCGACCCCGGTCCAGATCCACCCCATCGAAGCCTGGGACCTGCTGGATGCCCTGGCCAGGGGCTCCGACGCGGTGCTCGGAGGGTATGGCAGTCTCTGGCGTAAACCCCAACAAGCGTTGGAGTTGCTGCTCGGCGAGTCCGCTGCGACAACCGACGACATCACCCGCTGGGCGTGGATGCGTAACCCGCTGCCGCCGGCCTCGGAGGGACCCGATTACAGCGCCCTGCGGCGGCTTCTGCGCCTGACCGACCAGGACTTGAGCGCGTCCGGGGGCAGCTTCGACCAACTGAAGCCGCCCGACCTGACCCGCATCCGTCGCGTCTTCCCGCGGTTCGTGGAGCAGGCCAACCCGTTCATCCGGCATATCGTGCTGCGTACCCGCGAGTACCTGGAAACCACCATCGATCCCGCGACCGGCGAGCCCTTCCTCAAGCCCGTGCAGGTGCGTCTGCACGGCGAGCGCAACGCGGATGCCGTCCCGCTGCCGCCCTTTCTGGAGGATGCCTATCGCCTGGCGGAGGAGTTCTGCCGCCTGCTTGCCGAGCGCGCCAAGTCCGGCTTCTTCCGGACCCTGCTGCTGCGCCGCGTCGGCAGCACCATGGAGGCGGGCCGCCGGACGGTGGAGAAGCTGCTCACCGAATGGACGACGCTGGATGACGATGAGGACGACGAGGAGACCCTTGGACAACTGCGCACCCTGACGATCGCCGAGCGGGCGGTGCTGCAACGCTTTCTCAAGGCCCTGGAGGCGAACCAGGAGCGGGACCCCAAGTACCAAATCGTGCGGGCACAGCTCCTGGACCAGGGTTGGCGGGAACTGGGCTGTATCGTCTTCAGCCAGTATTTCGATTCGGTCTACTGGCTTGCCGAGCAGTTGACGGCGGATATGCCGGGGGAGGAGATCGGCATCTACGCGGGCGCCCGGCGTTCCGGGGTCATGCACAACGGGGTCTTCACCGGCACGCCGCGCGAGGTGCTCAAGGAGCGCGTCCGGCAAGGGGAAATTCGGGTGCTGATCGGGACCGACGCCGCGTCGGAGGGGCTCAATCTCCAGCGGCTCGGGACCCTGATCAATCTGGACCTGCCGTGGAATCCCTCCCGCCTGGAGCAACGCAAAGGCCGCATCCAGCGGATTGGCCAATTACGCGACACCGTGGACATATACAACCTGCGGTACGCGGGGTCGGTGGAGGATCGGGTGCATGAACTGCTGTCCGAACGGCTGGAGAACATTGCGACCTTATTCGGGCAGATACCGGACATCCTGGAAGACCTGTGGATCGACCTGGCCTTGGGCGAAGTCGATGCGGCCAGGAAAACGATCGACGCGGTACCGCGCCGGCACCCGTTTCAGCTTCGCTACCATCGCGTAGAGCGAGTCGATTGGGAAAGTTGCAGTCGCGTGCTGGATGCGCAGCAGCGCAAACGCGCCCTGTCCCGCGGCTGGGGTGAAGACGAAAACTGAACGCTGACGCGTTTTAACCTGGAAAGAGCCACCGGGTCCAGGCAGGTGACGCCGCTGCCCTGCGCGACCCCGACAGCCGGCGTCGGTCAGTCTTCAGCCCGATCGTCGCGATAATTGCGGTCCGGGGTATCATTCCGTTCTGTCAAACTGACACATTCATAAGCAAAAATGAACAAAGTTGACTTCCTGCTTCACGGGGGCCGGTTTCACGCGCGTCTTGCGACGCGCGCCAGCGCCTTCCCCTCCACAGGCAGACTCCGCGGAACTCGCGGCGTACTTGGCGAGGTTAATCGCCGCATTCAGGTCGCGGTTGATCACGGCGCCGCAGTCGCAGCGCAGCGTATCGACGCCGAGGATCATTTCGGGATGATGTTGATCGCATCGCGAACAGGTCTTGCTGGAAGGAAACCAGCGGTCCGCCACCACGACGATACCGCCACGCATGGCGGTCTTATAGTCGAGTTGACGGCGGAACTCGAAAAAGCCCATATCCGAGACGGCGCGTGCCAGGTGCCGGTTCTGCACCATGCCGCTGACGTTCAAGTCTTCGATGCCGATGGTATGGAAGCGCCGCGCCAAATCGGACGTGAGTTTGTGCGTGGCGTCTTGGCGCACATTGGCAATGCGGGCATGAAGGCGTGCCAGCTTGGCCTTTGCCTTACGCCAGTTGCGCGAGAATTTCACCTTGCGCGCGAGGCGGCGGTTGAGCCGCTCGATCCGTTTCAATGCCGCTTGATGGGCCTTGGGGCCGGGCACGGATTCGCCGGTGGAGAGCGTCGCAAACGTCGTGACACCCAGATCGACACCCACCACGCCTTGGTTTTCGGCGGGACGGGTGAGGGTCTGATCGGTGTCCATGACGATGGCGACAAACCAGCGGTCAGCCGTGCGGGAAATCGTTGCCGACAGAATTTTTCCAGTGAAGCGCAACGTCTCGCGTATCCGCACCCAACCCAGATGGGGGAGACGGATACGCGAACCGTTGAGGTTGAACTGCCCATTGTCCAGGGCGAAACTGTCGTTGATGCCCTTCTTGTGGAAACGCGGGTACTTGGCGTGCCCAGCAAAGAAGTTCTTAAAGGCATCGCCCAGCTGCATGATCGCTTGCTGGGGTGCGCACTTGGTTACTTCGAGCATCCAGGGGAAGTGCTCCCGTTTGATGGAATTCAATTGGCGCCGCAGTGCCGCCTCATTGGGCTTTGCCAAAAGCGGGTTGTCTTTCCACGCCTGGTACTGCGCTTGCCATTCGGCCAAGCCCCAGTTGTAGGCAAAACGCGCGGTTCCGGCGGCCTTCGCAAAGTAGGTGCGCTGGGTGTTGTTAGGATCAAGGGCAATCTTGTGGGCCAGGATCATGGTTGAGAATCCGCGACAGCCTGTTTGATGTTATCGAGCATTTTTTTATTCTTGTGCGAACGGCTGCCATATAAGCGGGCGGAGAAAACGGTAATGATTTCCAGCACGTCGGTTGCAAGGTCCTCTTCAAAGGTGGTGTCCGGGCCTTGGTTGAGAATGACAACCTCCACTTGTTTCGCCTCACAAATGGCAAAGACCAGTTCAGCGCCGAAGCGTAGCAGGCGGTCCTTATGAGCAATCACCAAGCGCCCGATATCGCCCGCGATGAGGTCGCGCAGCAATTGCTTCAGGCCCTTCTTGTGATAGTTCATGCCGGAGCCCAGGTCGGCAACGACGCTGAACGTCCATCCCTGTTTCGCGCAGTACAGTTCGAGCACTTGCTTTTGACGTTCCAGGTCGGCGGATTGATCAGGCGACGAGACACGGGCATAGGCGACGGTGCGTCGCGTTGGCGAGTCGATGCTGAACTTATCGGGCAGCAGTGCCGACAGGTCGTAGCGTCGTTGTCCGCCCGGGGTTCGCTCGGCCGTGATCTTGCCGCTGATCTCCCAGCGGCGCACGGTCGCTGGCGAAACTCCAAGCGCTTCTGCCGCTTCGCCTATCCGTACTTTGTAGACCTTTCTGGTCATGATTAGCGGCAATGTACAGCTTTATTCGCAACAGTTCAAGCCCTCGCCAAGTGTCCGTCGTTGCCCGCGACTCGCCAGGAGAACCCATCGCCATGCAGACTCAACGGCTCTTTCTCGCCTCGTCCTGCGAACTGCTGGAAGATCGCCGGGAATTCGAGATCTTCATCAACCGCAAGAACAAGGACTGGGTTCAGCGCGGCGTCTTCATCGAACTGGTGGTCTGGGAGGACTTCCTGGACGCGGTGTCGCGTACCCGCCTGCAAGACGAGTACAACCGCGAGATTCGCAGCTGCGATCTGTTCGTCATGCTGTTCTGGACCAAGGTCGGTCAATACACCGCGGAAGAGTTTGAGACCGCCTTCGGCCAGTTCCAGGCAACCAACAAGCCCTTCATCTTCACCTATTTCAAGGATGCCCCAATCAACACCGGCAGCGCCAACCAGCAGGACCTGATGAGTCTTTGGGCCTTTCAGCATAAGCTGGACCAACTGGGTCACTTCTACACCCGCTACCAGACGCTCGACGCGCTGAAACTGCACTTCAACGGCCAACTCGACAAGCTGGCGGCGAACGGATTCATCACCTTCGCGCCGGACCAGGGTGCGCCGGCCGCACCGGCTCACACCAGGTATCAGGCCACACTCAACGGCAGCGGCGCCATCGCCCAGGGCGGCGGACCCGCGGTCGGTCCCCGCGGCGTCTCGATCGACGGCAATAACACCAGCCCGATCAACACCGGGACCCAGGTCGAAACCGGCGGCGGCGCCTACCTCGGCGGGGATGTGACCACGGGCGGCGACTTCATCGGCCGCGACCAGCAGGTGCAGGGGCTCACGGGCCGGGACCTGGAACCCCTGTTCGCCGCGCTGCTGGCCGTCATCGCCCGGCAGGCCTCCGCGGGTACGCAGACCGCGGCCCTGCAACAGGTCCAGGCGCTCAAAGCCGAGATCGCCAAGGGGCAGGCGGCGGACGACAGCCGTCTGGGCCGGCTACTGGACGGACTGGTCGCGCTGGTGCCGGGCGCGGTCGGGGCGGTCGTCGCGCTCTTCGCCACGCCGATCCTCCAGGGGATCGCCGGACCGGTGACCCGTTTCGTGCTTGATAAGCTCAAGACGGCCTGAGGGAACGCCATGGCACCTGCGCCCATCGACCCGGACGAGATCGCGGCACTGCGACGGCGGCTCGCCGAGTTGGAGGCCGCCCAATCGGCGAATCTGACCGGCGCCGGCGCCATCGCCCAGGGCGGCGGCGATGCGATCGGCGCGGCCGGCGTCAAAACCGCCGACAATTCCGGCACCATCGTCACCGGCACCCAGATCGTCACCCACTACCATGCCGCCGCGGGCGGCGCGCTCTCCAAGGAGCAGATCGCCCGCCAGGTGGCCGGCTATCTGAGCTGGCTGCGTACCCGCACCCAGTCCATCGAATTGCGCGGTATCGAGCGGGCAGGCGGGGCGCCGGTGGTGCTGTTGCCGCTGGAGACGGCCTATGTGCCGCTGCGGGCCAGACCGCTGCCGCGCGTCGGCGCGGCGCTGCCGCACCAAGGCGGGAACGAGCGGGGTCCCGATGGGCGGCCCGACGGCACCGCTGCCGATGAACCGGAAGGCGACATCACGCTCAACCAGGTGCTTGGGCTCGGCCCCCGCCTGGTCATCATCGGCGGACCGGGGTCCGGCAAGACCACCGTCCTGCTGCACATGGCCTGGGCACTGGCCTGCTCGCTGCTGACCGGCACGCCCGAACCGGCCTGCGCATGGCTGGGCCTCAGCAGCGACCCGAGCGCCCTGCCGCTGCCGATCGTCGTGCCGCTCGCCTCCTTCGCGCGCTATCGGCGCCAACTGCCGGGCCAGGCCCCGGCGCGCGAGCGGACCATTGCCCATTTCATCTCGCACCATTTGATCAGTCGGCAGGCGGACTTCGACTTGCCCGCGGACTTCTTCGTGCAACTGCTCCAGGACGGGCGCGACGTGCTGCTGCTGCTCGACGGGCTCGATGAGGTGGCAAACGAGGACGAGCGCGCCGAGGTGCGTCAGTCGATGGAGGACCTGGTGGGCGGGCGCGCGGCCATGCGGGTCATGGTCACCTGTCGCACCATCGCCTACCGCGGTGGACGCACCGCGCTGGGCGCGGATTTTCGCGAGATCGTCGTGCAGCCGCAGGACTTCACGCAGCACATCGTCCCCATGGTGCAGCAGGCCTATGCCTGTATCCACCCGCGGGATGCGTCCTTGCAAGCCGAGCGGGTCACTTGACCTGGTGGACGGGATGACACGCCTGGAAGCCGGGCGCCGCGCGCGTCAGGGCGAGTAGGTGTCGGCGCTGGTGGACAGCCCACTGATGGTGCGGCTGCTCCTGATCGTGCATGTCAACAACCGGCGGCTGCCGGACGAGCGCGCCGATCTGCTCGACAAGGCCATCAATGCCCTCCTGCAGGTCGACTACGGGCGCGAGGAAGGCGATATCCGCGAACTGTCGACCGATTGGAAGCTGTTTGGCGACATGGCGCAGCATCTCGACTTCCATCTGCACCAACAGGGCCGCGACCAGGGCCGCGCACTCGAAGAGCCGGCCCTCAAGGCCGCCCTGCGTCAGGAAGCGGATTTCATCCCACGCATCGACGACTTTCTGCGGCACGCCCGCCAGCGCGGCAGCGTGCTCGAAGAGCGCAACGGCGTGTATCGCTTCATCCATCTGGCCTTCCAGGAGTTCCTGGCCGCGCGCTAGCTGCGCGAGGTCACCGGCGGCGGGGGCCGCGCGGCCATCCTCGCCGCCCTCACCCTTTCCGGCTGACCGCGCCCGCCGTAGGATGCGGTGAGTACTCGAACCGCATCACCCAAACCCCCATCAGCCGCATCCACCATCAGCCTCGCCGCCAACAGGCTGCCGGCGGCAGCGACACCGATCCCGCCCGCTTCGTGCTAGGCTTGATTCCTGCAATTCCAAGACCGGACACCTGCCACCCATGTCCTCCAGCGCCGCCACCCAACTCGCACCCGCACCGCAGGTCCCGGCCCCGCCGCCGAGACGCCTGCCCGCGGCGGGCTCCGCGGACGGTCTCCTGGTCTCGGAGGCGGTCTATTGGACTGAGTATTACCTGGAGTCGGACCACCATTACGAGTGGAATAACGGCCGCCTGGAGGAGAAACCGGTGTCCGATTACGAGACCTTTCTGGTCTATGCCTGGTTCGGCGAACTGGTGCGGCACTTCCTGCGCACCCACCCCTGCGCGCAGCTGGTCGGCCTGGAGATGGGTTTCCGACTGCCGCTGCCGAGCGGCACCGTCATCCGCAAGCCCGATTTCGGGGTGGTGCGCAACGACAATCCCCAGCCGCTGCTGCCCTTGGATTGCTCCTACCGCGGGGTCTTCGACCTCTGTATCGAGGCTCTGTCCGACCAAGAGCGTAGCGGCATCGAGCGTGATACCGTCATCAAGAAGGCCGAATACGCCGCCGGGGGCGTACCCGAGTATTACATCCTGCACCAGAACCCCGCCCACCAGGCGTTCTACACCCGCACCCCCACCGGGTTCTATACGCCCATCGCACCGCAGGCCGGAGTCATCTGCTCGCGGGTGCTGCCGGGGCTGCAATTCCGCCCGACCGACCTGGCGCGCCGACCGGACCTGGAGACGTTACGCGACGATCCGGTCTATGCCGGCTTCGTCCTGCCCGGCTGGCGCGCCGATCGGGAGCGCGCGGCGGCCGCGGCGCGGCAGGCCGAGGCGCAGGCGCGGCGGGCCGATGCCGAAGCGCAAGCCAAACGCGAGGCCCTGGACCGGGCCGCTGCCGAGGCGCAACGGGCCAATGCCGAGGCGCAACGGGCCGATACCGAGGCGCAGCGGGCCGATGCCGAGGCCCGGGCCAAACGCGAGGCCGTGGACCGGGCCGACGCCGAGGCCCAGGCACGGCAGCGCCTGGAGCACGACCTGGCGGCCCTGCGGGCACGCCTCGCGCAGGGTCGGATGCAGTGAGGAACTGACACTGGTGGCGAATTCCCTGCCCCCTCACGCGGCCGCTTGCAGGGCGACAAACCGGGAGCGACGGGTGGGGGCCAGGGGTGTACCGGTCAACCAGTCACCGATGCGTATCAGGTTCACGGCGACGGCCGTGACGACATGCTGCAGACGGGTCTTGGCCAGTCCGATGTAACGGCACCGTCGCAGCCCGCAGCGGCGGACAGCTTGCTCGTGGGTGCTTTCGACCCCGGCGCGGGCGGCATACGCATCACGGAGTGGCTCGGTGGTTTGCGCCAGGCGGGCGTTTTGGAGTGCTTCGTATTGATTTCGTGCAGTCCTCACGGTGCGGACAGGGCACGCAATCTTGAGGGGAAAAACGCGCCTCCGCCACGATCCCGGGAACTCCGGTTTTCGGTACCCACGCGCGGCTTTGGTGACCGGCGGGACACGCCACGATTTGCGCATCCCAATCGATGTGGAAGTCCGCCTTTGCGAAGCCGTTGTCGGCGCGCGCCTGCCAACTGGTGTCCTCGGCGATGGGGCCGACGATGCGCACCCCGTCGCGGCGCGCGCTCTCGACCAGGACGCGCGGGGAGGTATAGCCCATGTCGACCAGATGCGCGGCGGGAAGGAGTTCGCGGCGCACGAGCGACGCATGCACGGTCGTGAGCAGGTGGGCGTCGGGAACACTCGCCACCGTGGTCTCGACGTTCACGATCACATGCGCAGTCCCCGGGTCGCAGGTCTCCGTGAAGTGAACTTTGTAGCCAACCCAGTCAACGCTGCGCTTGGTGCTGTAGCGCGCCTGCGGGTCGTAAGGCGACTCGATCCGTTCGGCCACAGCGGATAATTCGTGCCCCGGGCGCCACGCGAGCGCGCCGTCGCGCAGGCAGTATTGCTGCTCCCACACCTGCCGCAGTGTTTGTATCACCGGGAGGTTGTTGAGCCAGGCCTGCGCGGGCGCCGCGTCGATGGCGTCCAACAGCACGTGCCCGTCGCTCCCGATCTCGGCCGCCAGACCGTCGCGTGCCTCTTTGCCCGGGGGCAAGCGGTAGTTTTCGATGCGGTGGCCATAACGCTCGTACCAGGCGGACGGGGCGATCGTGCACAGCCAGTCGGGTACCACGCTCGCCACGGCATTCAACGCGGCACGCAGCGTTTCGCCGACCCGTTCCAGTCGGTTGAGGGTGCGTACCGCAGCCAGGATATGGGTCGAATCGGTGCGTTGACGACCGCGCGCCTTGAGCAACCCCATCTCCTGCAACTGCACCAGCAAGGTGTCGAGCAAACGCTGTTCGGCCTGTCCGGTCGTCAGGCGCGCACGAAATTCGCTCAACACGGTATGGTCAAATCCCGGATCGGTCAGCTCGAGCCCGAGCAGGTATTTCCAATCCAGCCGTCCCCGCACCGCGTCTGCTGCTGCGCGATCGGACAGGTTCTCAACGAACTGGAGCACGGTTACCCAGGCCAGGCGTCCCGGCGCCTCGGCCGGTTGCCCGCGTTGGGGTTCGTTCCTCACCCCAACCTACGGCATTGCGATCCGAAGGCTATACGAACCCCGCGACCGCCTACTCATTCAGCAACACCACCGCCAAGGCCGCAATCCCCTCGCCGCGGCCGGTGAACCCCAAATGCTCGGTGGTGGTGGCCTTGACGTTGACGCGCGCCGGGTCGCAGCCCAGGTCGGCGGCGAGCAGGGCGCGCATGGCGGCGATGTGGGGGGCCAGCTTCGGGCGCTGCGCGATGATGGTCACATCCGCGTTGTGCACCGCGAGCCCCAGCCCGGCCAGGCTGGTCATGACCCGCTGGAGCAGGATGCGGCTGTCGATCCCGGCATAGGCCTGATCGGTGTCTGGGAAGTGGTGACCGATGTCGCCCAGACCCGCGGCACCGAGCAGGGCGTCGCAGAGGGCGTGGATGGCCACGTCGCCGTCGGAATGGGCGGCCAGCCCCTGATCGTGCGGCACCGTGACGCCGCACAGGATCAACGGGCGCCCGGGGGCGAAGGCGTGGACGTCGAAGCCCTGACCGATCAGCATGAGCGTGCCTGCATGTCGAGATAAAAACGCGCCAGGGGAAGGTCCTCGGCACGGGTGATCTTGATGTTGTCCGCGTGCCCCTCGATCAACCGCGGGGCGTATCCGCTGCGTTCCATGGCGGAAGCGTCGTCGGTGACCAGATCGCCGGCGGTGATGGCGGCGCGCAAGGCGTCGCGTAAGGGTCCGAGACGAAACATCTGCGGGGTGAAGGCGTGCCACAGGGCCGCCCGATCGATGGTGGCGCGGATCCGGCCGTCGGGGTTCGCACCCTTCATAGTATCGCGGACCGGTACGCCCAGGATGCCGCCCACCGGATCGTCGGCGAGTTCGGTGATGAGCCGATCCAGGTCAGCCTGACGCAGACAGGGCCGGGCGGCGTCGTGCACCAGCACCCAGTCAGCCAAGTCGGCCTCGGCCGCCAGGTCATCCAATGCGTTCAGCACGGAATGGCAGCGCTCGGCGCCACCCGCCACTCGCCGCACCTTGGGGTGAGTGGCGAAGGCCGTGGCCGACCAGAAGCCGTCTTCAGGACCCAGCGCGACCCGAACCCCGCTGATCCGCGCGTCGGCGAGCAAGGTGTCGAGTGTCCACTCGATCACCGGCCGCCCCGCCAGATCCAGATATTGCTTGGGAATGACAGCACCGAGTCGCCGGCCAACGCCAGCGGCCGGCACCACCGCCCAGATTTTTATGGTACTCAATGAATGGCCAAGTGCTTTGATTGAAGTTGATTCGCGTGCATTGCGGGCGTAGTCCGCGCAGCGGACCCCACGGTAAGCGGTGAGGACCGACGACCGACGACCGACGACCGACGACCGACGACCGACGATCAAGACCTCATTTCGTCGGCGCCGCCGGCACCGCCGCCTCCACCTTGGGCCGCTCGATCACCTGGATGAAGGCCTCACCCGGTTTGATCATGCCCAGTTCGCCGCGTGCCCGTTCCTCTAGGGCGGACTCCCCGGTGCGCAGGTCCTCGACCTCCGCCTGCAGTTCCTGGTTACGGGTCCGCAGGCGGTCCAAATCCTGGCGTTGCCCGGCGATTTCCTGTTGCAACCCATGCAGATCCGCGAGGCTCCCCGCCCCGACCCAGAGCCGGTATTGGAGAGCCACGACCAGCGCGACCAGGACGACGATCAGCAGGCGCATGAAGGGGCGCGGCAGGGTGCCGACCGCGGACCAGAGCCAACTGGTCCGCGGTGCGGTTAACTCACAACCAGCGGAAAGCGCCGCGTCCGGCATAGACCGCCTCGTCAC
>Ga0247839_1001610_pt1 | contig 36459 bp, 34 predicted proteins | sample LaCruzMarch2015__6_FD_192405 | JGI IMG/M metagenome (GOLD analysis project Ga0247839, IMG submission 192405) | Freshwater microbial communities from meromictic Lake La Cruz, Castile-La Mancha, Spain - LaCruzMarch2015_16m | ecosystem: Environmental > Aquatic > Freshwater > Lake | place: Spain... | reverse complement strand
CTGGACCTGCACCGCAATGGCGTAATGGTTCAATTGTGGCGATGCCCTGTCAAATCTGCGCCAAACTGGCAGTGTTCCCATCCAGTGCCAGTTTCACGTGCCTGATAGTCGCTGAAGGCTGCGGGGCTATGCGAGTTCCCCCGCAAGCCCGGCAGCACTCGCCAACGTCAGGAAATGCACAGAATCTTTCCGGTTGTCCTCGCGAACATCAGAAAGCATGATGAAGACAACGGTCGATTGATCCAGCTGGAGGGCACCGACAGGGACTGCAAGCGGTGATGGCGCTGCTATTGCGCAGTCCCCTCTAAACGGAAGCTGCCCCCGGCAGGGGCGCCTACGCTCGACCCTCAGGAGTCAGAACGCCCCCGCCAAGTTCAGCGGGATGAGTGGCGTGGTGGTTAGTTTAGGCGACCCGGCAAAGGGCCAGCGAAACTGGGGGGGTTCGGGTAGAACGGACCTCCGCTACCATCGCCCCCCGAAAATCTCGGCGTCGTTCCCGAGGATGGCGAGGCGCCCGATCACCTGAACTTCCACTGCGTTGTTGGGCGCGTCTATGATCACCACCCTGTCGACCAACTCGCGGAGCGCCGCGATTGTCTCGGCGTCGGCCCGGGCGTCGAGCGTCGAGCGTCTACATCCGGCCACCGAGATCATCGACCGCGGCCCTGTATTTGTTCACCGCCTGCGGGTGGAGCTCGATGGCAGCAGGGGCATCATGCGCGGCCAACTCGCCCCGGAGCTGCTTGCGTAACTGCTCACGTGGTCGGTTTCAGAGGGTCTGGGCGGGGGGCTGGAAGAGCGTAGCGGCGATATTGCGGTTGTTGTCGCTGGTTGTCCGGCGATACGAGCGGTGCAGGTGACCGATCTGTAGCCGGCGTGGATGCTGGGACCCCATTCGGATCGGAAGCCGCCTGTGACGTTGCGAAACACGACGGAGGGGCGGATTTCGCGCTCGGCGACCTTGTTTGTGGGGCTGACCCGCCGATCCTGGATAAAGGCGAAGTACCTGGTTCGCCAGGCCTTCACCTGCGCCTGCAAGGTACGGCCGGATGGGATGGGGGTGTGGCCAGCAGCCGGCCGAGCCGATAGTCCGCCTTGCTCCGGTATTGCCGCTGGGTGCTGTCCTTCAGTTCGCCGCGTCGTCTGCCGATGGCGATCGTCCAGGCCAGCAGCCTGGTCAGCGCCGGCCCGAACACTGTGTCGCCACTGTCGATGGCGTACTGCACGTCGCGCAGCACATGGGCAAGGCAGACCTGATGGGCAGCGGCCATCTCCTGCTGGCCGGCCGTAGCGGTCGGAAACCCAGACAGCGGGCTTGTGGTCGCCCATCACGTCCTGGGCTACCGCCCTGGCGCGACGCGGGGCAATCTCATGGAGCACCGTGTACGGCAGAGGCAAGCTCGATCTGCTCCAGGCCAGACTGATCGGAGCAGTCGGATGCAACGATCATCAAATGTGCGTCAGGGTCGAAGAAGGACCCCGTTAGCGGGGTTTTTCGCAAAAAGGATGTCGCTCGGCTCTATCCGTGGATCACCGAGGCCAGTCCCAGTTTGATCGCCTCTTTCGCCAGGGGCATCACCAACGACAAATCCGCCGTCAGGAGCACCAGGCCGCCACAAAATATCAGCGAGAGTGAGTCAGAGCCCTTCTTCCACGCCGATCCACAGGATGCGGGCGGAACGAAGGACTGGCCGGGATAGACAAAACTAGGTCGTAACGTTCGTCCGGTATTCGGGTAGAACGCGGCGCAGCGCAGAACGCCTGCCGAGCAACATGAGATCGGGAAGATAGGCGATCCCCAGCTCGTTTTCGGTCATTGCCCGCGCATAACCAACGCGACCGTTCGCCGTCAACCGGACTTGGCCGTCTGGGCGCGCGTTCGTCCCTAAGCGCCCCCACGCGGCGGAACCAACGCGCTGGCCGCGGCTACGATAGCTTCGACTCCCGGGATCAGCGCGTTCTGCAGCATCGGGCTGGCCGGCATCCGCACGTCCGGCGTCGTCAGCCGACGGACGGTAAGCGGCGTCCTAGTTGTGTTCATCTCCGCAAGTCGAAAGGCGACCTCGCCGGCAAATCCGCCCGTCCGCACCGCTTCGTGGAGAATGAGAATGCGTCCGCCCACCGCCGCTGCAAGTTCGGAGAGTTCGGCCTCATCAAGCGGATTAAGCCAGCGCAAATCGAGCACTGCTGCCTCAATACCAGCCGTGCTGAGTTTCTCCGCAGCCTTCAGTGCGCGCGGCACCATGGTGCCCCACGTCACGATGCCGACATCGGTCCCGGCGCGCCGCAGCCGTGCTTTGCCTACGGGCTCTGCTCCGCTTGTCAGTTGCACCTCGCCTTTCTCGGCGTAGAGGCTGCGAGCCTCGATGACTATGCACGGGTCGGGATCGGCCGCCGCGGCGCGCAGCAACGCGTAGGCGTCGTGCGGCGACGCCGCGAGCGCCACTTTGAGTCCCGGGATATGCGCTAAGAGCGCCTCGAGCGATTGAGAATGTTGGGCGCATGAACCAGGCGTCGCGCCCTGCTGCATTCTCACCACCATCGGCACCATTGAGCGGCCGCCGGTAACGTAGCGCACGTTCGATGCCTGGTTCACGAGTTGGTCAAGTGCTACCAGCATGAAGTCCGACCACATGATTTCGACGATTGGCCTCATGCCGCTCACCGCCGCGCCCACGGCCGAACCGAGTATCGCGTTCTCGGCGATCGGAGTGTCGAAGACGCGCTCGACCCCAAAGTCGCGCTGCAGGTTGCGGCTCGCCCCGAATACGCCGCCCGGCTTGCCTACGTCCTCGCCATAAACCAGCGTTCGGCCGTCTGTTTCGAGCTCTGCTCGCAGCGCTGCATTGACTGCGTCAATAAAGCTCAGTTCCTTGCGCTCAATGACCTTCAGCTTGTTTGCATTAGGACGTGCGGTCACATGGTCAAGTGCCGCCGCGGGCTTGGGGTCGGGTGAGGCCATTACCCGTTCGGTCATCTCCTCTACCAAAGCCGTTTGACGAGCGATGATCTCGTCGACTTCCGATCGCACCAAAATCTCCGACGCGACGATACGGTCGCTTAGTGTCGATAGCGGGTCGCGCGACTCGGCGCTCTCCTTGTCCGCCTTGCTGCGGTAGTGCTCGATGTCGCGGTGGTAGTGGCCCCAGAGCCGCGGCACCAAGCACTCAATGAGGCATGGCCCGCGCCCCAGGCGCGCCGCCGCTGCCGCTATGCCAAAGGTGTCTCGCACCGCGAGCGGGTCGGTGCCGTCGATGGTCGCGGCGACGATGCCATAGCCGGCGGCCCGTTTTGCTAACCGGTCAGTGCGGAACATCTCGCTCGTCGGCGTGAGCTCCGACCAGCCATTGTTTTCGACCACGAAAATCACAGGCAGCGACTTCGCCGCGGCGAACGCAAGCGCCTCGTGCACCGAACCCTGGTTCATCGCGCCATCGCCAATCGCGACTACGACGACCCGGCCGTTCTTCTGCGCCAGGTTGGCGAGGGCGACACCACACGCTGCCGTCGTGCCTGCGCCAACGATGGAGTTCTCCCCGATGAAGCGGGTGTGTGGCGCCATGATATACGCAGAGCCGGCACGCCCGCCGTTAATCCCGATAGCCTTCTGGCAGATTTCGCCCATCACCTCATCGGGTGCGAGACCGGCCGCCAGCGCCCAGCCGTGGCCACGATAGGTGGCGATGATCTGGTCGTCATCGCGCAGCGCTGCGACGGCCGCCAAAGGGACCGCTTCCTGCCCAGCGCAGAAATGCATCGATCCTGCGACACGCGGCGGGTTGGTCTGCGTCAACGCCCAAGCTTTTGTTTCAAATGCTCGAACGTGCGCAATCTGCGCCAGCATCTCGCGCACAAACCCACGCTCCTCCCAAGGGATCGTGCCCCTTCCAGTTTGGCCCGCCATCGCTCATATCTCCGTTCATCGCTATCTTTTATAGATTATAATTTATGTTGTACAGGCGCCTGCGGCCCGCTAAGGATAGTGAATTCACGGAGCCTTTCCGCCAGCATGCCATCGCACGTTATCGACTCCCGTCTGCTTCGCGACCTTTACGGCACACCGGCCATGCGCCGCGTGTTCGACGACGAGGGTCTACTGCAGAAGTGGCTCGACTACGAAGCTGCGTTGGCCCGCGCCGAGGCCAATGTCGGGATGATACCAGTCGCCGCCGCCGACGAGATCGCGCGTAAGTCTAAGGCCGAACTGTTCGACCTCGACACGATCAAGGCCGGCATTGACCGGTCTGTCCATCCGTTGGTCCCGGTCATCTGGCAACTCTCCGAACTCTGCGACGGCGATGCCGGGGGCTTTGTGCACTGGGGGGCCACCACCCAGGATGTCATGGACACCGCACTAATCCTCCAGATCCGCGACGCCATGCAGTTGCTCGAGGCGACGCTCAGCGAGATTATCGGCACGCTCGCCGACATGGCGCGCCGACACCGCGATACTCCGATGGTGGGCCGCACCCATGGCCAGCAGGCGCTACCCATGACCTTCGGCTTCAAGGTCGCCATTTGGCTGGCCGAGTGCCTCCGCCACCGCGAACGGCTGGTAGCCTGCAAGCCCCGCGTGCTGGTCGGTGAGTTCGGCGGCGCCGTCGGCACGCTCGCCAGCATTTCCGGGCAGGGCCTCGAAGTTCAGTCCGAACTGATGCGGCTGCTGGGCCTCGGGCAGCCGCTTATCGCCTGGCATTCGAGCCGCGACCACATCGCCGAATTCGCCGCCGTTGCCACCTCGATGGCGGCCACCATGGGCAAGATCGCCCACGAGATCATTAATCTGCAGATGCTGGAGATAGGGGAAGTCGAGGAGCGCTGGGAAGAGGGCAAAGTCGGCTCCAGCACGATGCCGCAAAAGCGCAACCCAATGCTCTGCGAAGCCATCCTTACGCTGGCCCGCCTCACCCGCCACCACGCCTCCCTTTCGCTCGATGGCATGCTGCACGATTTTGAGCGCGACTGGTCGAGCGTCCAGCTCGAATGGGAAATGGTGCCCGAAATGTGCATCATGACGCACGGTGCGCTGAGCATGTCGGCCCGCGTTCTAGCCAACCTGGCCGTCCACCCCGATCGCATGCTGCGCAACCTGCACCTGTCGGGTGGCCAACTCGTGGCCGAGCGGGTGATGTTTGCTCTCGCCGACCGCATGGGTCGCCAAAAAGCACACGATGTCGTCCACGAAATCTCGATGGCGACCTTTAATGCGCCGACCTCGTTTGGCGAGGGCCTCAAGGGCCATCCCGCTGTCTCGGCGCTACTCACCACCGATGAGATAGAAGCGCTGCTCGATCCCACCACCTACATTGGCCTGTCAGTTGAATTCGTCGATCGCGTCCTCGCTACGCTGCCGGGGGAATCCGAATGAGCGTCGTCCCCATCTCGCGCTCGCGCAAGGTCGAGTCCGTCGGCGGCCAAGTGCTCGAGTACATTCGCGACGCGATCCTTTCCGGTCGCCTCGCGGCCGGTACCCGTATCGATCAGCACGCCATCGCAGACGAACTGGGGGTCAGCATCATTCCAGTGCGCGAGAGCCTGCGGCAGCTAGAAGCCGAGGGCCTGATTGAGAAGCGCCCGTATCGCGGCGCGTTCGTCTCGACCCTCTCCCTTACCGAGCTGATGGACATCTACGTGACGCGCGAGGCCCTGGAAGAGCTTGCGGCGCGCATTGCCGTGCAGCGTATGACTCCCGAGGCGCTCGCCAACCTTGATAGTCTCTTGGCTGAGATGGAAAACGCCACTGCGCTTGGCGACCGTAGCGCGTTGTTTGATCTAAACGGCGCATTCCATTTCACGCTCTACACCGCCAGCCAGAACACCATCTTATGCCAGTTGATCGAGAGCCTTTGGGAACGCTCTACCGTCTACCGGCGCCGCTTTACCTTCATGCCCGAGCGCGCCGCACAGGCGCTCGCCGAGCATCGGGAAATCCTCGATGCCTGCCATCGTGGCGATGCCGACGCCGCGGGCCGCGCCGTGCGCGTCAACGTTGCGCAGACGACCAAAGCAATTTCGGGGAGCAGCGCCGGCTCAGATGAGACCGGCCTGTACCGGATGGACGACCAGAACCGATAGTTTTCATTGGGAGGAAAGTTATGACCACACTACTCAAGGCGGGCAGCCTGCTTGGCGCAGCCGCCGTAGCCGCCATGCTGGCCGCCGCGCCGGCACTCGCCCAGGCCGCACCGGCCGATTTCGTCAGCGAGACGGCCAACTGCGACGGCGTCACATACGACAAGATCGGCTACTCGCCGCTGACCATGGAGTTCGACTACTTCCAGTTCATCGAAACCGGAATGAAGCAGATCGCCGAGCAGTGCAAGGTCGAGGTCATCACTGCCGACCCGCGCGTTGATGCGACCAAGCAGGTCTCAGACATAGAGTCGATGGTCTCCGGCGGTGTCGACTCCGTCGCCATCTACTCGGTTGATCCGGTTGCCGTACTCACCGCCGTCGATGCTGCCAAGGCTGCCGGCGTCAAGGTGATCGCCGCCGTCTCGGTGTTCGAAGGCTCCGACGTGTCCGTCGGCATCTCCGATCGCGATTTCGGCTACGCCCAGGGCGTCCTCGCCGGCCCGGTCCTTATGGAGCGCAAGCCCGGACAGGCTACCTACAAGGTCGCCATCCTCAATGCCGACTCGCTCGGTCCCAACCTGCTCGACCGCAAGCAGGGTCTGATCGATGGTCTCAAGACCACCGTCACCAACTTCGAGGTCGTCACTGACGTCGAGGCGTGGGCTGAAGACACGGCGCTCAGTGCCGTAGAGACCATCCTCCAGGCTCACCCCGATCTCGACATCATCCTCACCGTCAACGACCCGGGCTCGCTCGGCGCTGCCAATGCCGTCGAAGCTGCTGGCAAGGATCTCAAGACCGGCACCATCGTCATGGGTCTCGGTATCGACAAGCGCGTGCTCGAAGGCGTGCTAGATGGCACCTTCCCCGGTTCGGTCAGCCCCGAGCCGATCGCTACGGGCCGTGCACTGGCGGCTGTTTCGTTCGCGCTCAACCGCGGCGACACGGTGCCCGCTAACGTCGTCGTTCCGGTCGTCACCATCACGACCGAGAACGCTCAGTCGATCATCGACGCGCTCTACGCCAAGTAGTGCTCGCATAGAGTAGCGTGATGAACAACTCGTCACTCCACAGCAGCACGATTGTCGGGACAGTGGTCCCGGCAATCGCCGCTGCCGCCATCCGAAAGCGCTTCGGCGGTGTCGAAGCGTTGCGCGGCGCGTCGATCGCTGTTCATCCCGGCGAAATCGTCGGGCTCGTCGGCCACAATGGTGCAGGCAAGTCGACCCTCGTGCGGATCCTTCACGGTGATCTCCAGCCCGACGAAGGCGAACTGCGCCTGAACGGCAGCATCGTCCGCCTGACCTCCATCTCCGATGCCCTCAACAAGGGTCTTGGTGTCGTCCGCCAGGAACTCGAACTCGTCCCTGATCTCACTATTGCCGAGAACATCTACCTCGGCGACGAGGCCGCCTTCGCCACCGCCGGCCTGCTCGATCGCCGCAAGATGCGCGACAGTGCCGCGCCGCTCCTCAGGCGCGTGGGCCTCTCGGCCGATCCGGGGACGCGCCTCGGCACCCTCGCCATCGGCGACCAGCAGCTGGTCGCCGCTGCCCGCGCCCTCCGCCGCGCCGCCTCCGTGCTGCTGCTCGATGAGCCGACCTCCTCGCTGAGCCCGCACGAGGCCGAACGGCTGTTCGAACAAGTCCGTGCCCTCGCGGCCTCCGGCGTGGCCATCATCTACATCTCGCACCGCATCGACGAAGTCGCCGCCCTCTGCCACCGTGTGGTCGTGCTGCGCGATGGTCAGGCAGTCGGCGAGTTCCCCGATCCGCCGCGCCAACAGCGCGACATCATCGCCACCATGGCCCCCGGCAGTTCGACCACCGCCAGCGCCGAAGTCCGTGCTCTCGGCGCGCCGCTGCTCGCCGTGAAGGACCTGCACACGGGTCGCCACGGCCCCTGCTCGTTCACCCTCAGGTCCGGCGAAATCCTCGGCCTGTTTGGCCTCGTCGGCGCCGGCCGCACCACCATGGGGCGCACCCTCGTCGGCGATCTGCGCCGCTCCGCCGGGGACATCGTGCTCAAAGGCGAGCGCATCTTCCCCGCCGCACCACACGAGGCCTACCGCCTTGGCCTCGCCTATCTATCCGAGAGCCGCAAAACCGAGAGCATCTTCCCCGGCCGCAGCGTCCGCGAGAACATCGGGGTACGCGTCCCAGGTGATACCGCCCCCTACGGCCTCATCTCGCGACATCGCTTCGCAGCGCTCGCGGCCGAGATGATCCGCCGCCTCGATATCCGCCCCCCCGATCCGGCCAAGCAGATCGAACTGCTCAGCGGCGGGAACCAGCAGAAGGCGGTGCTCGCGCGCCTCCTCAGCGACACGCTCGATGTCTTCATCCTCGACGAGCCCACCCACGGCATCGACATCGCCGCAAAGCACGATCTTCTCAAGGTCCTGCGCGAGGTTGCTGCGCAGGGGAAGGGCGTGATCTTCATCTCATCGGAACTCCCCGAACTCATCACCGTCTCCGACCGGATACTCGTGCTGCGGCAGGGCAGGGTCGTGCTCGAAGCCGATCCCCGCACTGTCGGAGAGCAGGAGATTCTCGGAGCCGCCGTCGCGGGCAAGGAAGCCGCATGACCACCATGACCCCTGAAGCCGCACGTGGCTCGCCACCCCCCTTGCTCTCTCGCCTCGGCCGCAACTTCTGGGCCCGCTACGGCGTACCGGTGGCGCTGCTCGCTATCGTGCTGTTCTTCACTTCGCAGTCGTCGGCCTTCATGACTGACTCGAACATTATGAACATCCTCCGCCAGTCCTCGGTGCTGGCAATCGCCGCGATCGGCGCGACGGTGGTGCTGATCGCAGCGGGCATCGATATCTCGCAAGGCGCAGTAATGGCGCTTGCCGGAATAATCTCGGTGGTCTGTGTGCAGACCATGGGCATCCCCGACGCGGCGGCCATCGTGCTGGCGCTGCTGGCGGCGGCGCTCGTCGGCTTCGTCAACGGACTGCTCGCCGAGTACGTACGCATCCCCGCCTTCATCGCCACGCTGGGCACTGCCCTCGTCGTTCGCGGCATCGGCTTCGTCTATACCGAGGGCCGCTCCATCGGCTTCGGCCGCGGCGAGGCGGCGACGGGCGAGTTTATCCAGTGGCTCGGCAAGGGCTTCTTGGGGCCGGTCCCGGTTCCGGTGGTGCTTATGGTTGTGCTCTATCTGGTCGCCTGGGTGGTGATGCAGCGCAGCACCTGGGGCATGCACACCTATGCGATCGGCTCCTCCGAGCGTGCTTCGCGGGTAGCGGGTCTCAAGGTCACGCGCCACCGCATCCAGGTCTACATCCTTGCCGGCGTCCTCTCGGGGCTCGCCGGCGTCATCCTCGCCGGCCGCCTCGGCTCGGCCTCCCCTAGCCTCGGCGCCGGGGTGGAGTTCGACATCCTCACCGCGGTAGTCCTCGGCGGGACCAGCATCTACGGCGGCAAGGGCAACATCTTCCGCACCCTGATCGGTGCGCTGTTCCTCGCTACGCTCACCAACGGCCTCATCCTCATGAATGTGCCGACCTTTTATCAGCAGATCAGCGTCGGGGTGGTGCTGCTGCTCGCCCTCACTCTCGATCGCCTACAGAGCAAGTGACATGACCGAAGCCGTGCTCACAAACGACAGCCTCACCGTCCGCGTCGACCTCGATCAGGGCGCCGAGATCACCCATCTGATCCCTGCGGGTGGCGAAAATCTCCTCTTTTTCGGCGATTGGCGCGGCCCGCTGCCAGCCCGTGCCAGCCAGAGCTATGGCAACGAGGCGCTAGACTGGCTCTCGTCCTATCGCGGCGGCTGGCAGGAACTGTTCCCCAATGCCGGCGGCGGCGGCACCGTGCTCGGCACCCCGCTGCCCTTCCACGGCGAGGTGTCTCGCGCCGCCTGGTCGGCACAGTGGCACGAGGCCGGCCGCGACTTGACGGTCTCGTCGGGCACGCGCTTGCCGCTGGTGATCCATCGCCGCATGCGCCTCGACAAGGCGCGGCCCGTCCTCACTATCGAGGAAACCATCGAGAACGAGAGCGCGCTGACCGTCCCGTACATCTGGGGCCATCATCCTGCCTTCGGCCCGCCGCTCGCCGCCACCGGCGCGCGGATCGATCTTCCCACCGGCAGGCTTTTCACCGATGCCGGGCTCGATGGCGCGGCCGTCGACCTGACCCCCGGGTCCAAGCACACCTGGGGAGCGGTGACGGGCCGGACGGGCGAGGCCGTTGATCTGTCCACCATTCCCGCCGCTCCGATTCAGCGCCTCTGCTACATCGAGGAACTCGCCGCCGGCTGGGCCGCCATCCGCAACGCCGCCAACGGCCTCGGTGCCGGCCTCAGCTGGGACCTCGCGGACTTTCCGACACTCTGGCTGTGGCAGGAGATCGGCGGCGGGCAGGGCCTGCCTTGGTACGGCCGCGCCGCTATTACTGCGCTCGAGCCACAGAGCCAGGCACCGTCGCACGGCCTCGAGGCCGCCATCGCCGCCGGCACGGCACGCAGCCTGCCGCCTTATGGCCGCGCCACAGCGCGCCTCGTCTTCACCGTCTTCACGGCCACGGACGAACCGGTCACCGGCATCGACCGCGACGGCAATGTGTCTTTCAAACGTCAGGGGAGCTAGCAGCCATGGGCAAGAGCGTCGTCGTCACGGGAGCTGGTACTGGCATCGGCCGCGCCATCTTCGATCGCTTGCTGGCTGATGGCTGGAACGTCGTCGGCCTCGACATGAACAAGGATCTCGCCGCCGATGCGGAGGCCGCGGCAGGTGATCGCGGCGCGTTCGTCGTCGGCGATGTCGCCGATCGGGCAGCGCTCGAGGAAGCCGCCGACAGGGCGCAAGCCTTCGCGCCGCTTGCCGGGTGGGTGAACAACGCCGGCCTAGCCATTTCAGGCAACCTGCACGATCCCAAACCTGATGAGATCGACCGCCTGTTCCGCGTCAATCTGATGGGCGTGTTCTGGGGCAGTTCGGTCGCGGTGCGGCGCTTCCTCGCGCAACGCTCGCCCGGCGCCATCGTCAATACCTCCTCGATCCACAGCACCGCCGCCTTCGCCGGCTGGGCAGCGTATGACACCGCCAAAGGCGGTATCGATGCGCTCACCCGCTACACGGCAGTGGAATACGGACCATTGGGCATCCGCGCGAACGCCATAGCGCCCGGTGCCATCATGACGCCCTTGTTCAAGAAGGTCGTCGCCGACTCCCCCGATCCCAAGCAGACCATTGCCGATTTCTCGGTGCTGCACGCCCTCGAGCGCCCGGGGGAGCCGAAGGAAGTCGCGGCCACCGCTGCCTTCCTGCTCTCCGACGACGCCTCGTTCGTCTCCGGCCAGGTGCTTGCCGTCGATGGCGGCGCCACTGCGCGCTGCTTCCGCTTCCCGCCCAATGCCGACCTAATGGCAAAGTACGGTGCGGCCCCATGAGCGAAGATCTGAGCCGTCTGTCAGTCCTCGTTTGGGGCCTCGATCACCCCGAGGGCATCTGCTGGGCGCCCGACGGCAACCTCTATGCGACGGGCGAGGCCGGGCAGGTCTACCGCGTCGACATCAAAACCAAGAGCTTCACCCAGATCGGCTCCACCGGCGGGTTCGGCCTCGGCATCGCCGCCGACGCGCAGTCCAATCTCTATGTCTGCGACATGGGCGTGAAGGCCGTGCTGCGGGTCGCCCCCGACGGTACGTCCGAGGTCTACTCTCGCGGTAGCCCCGGCGAAGAGCTGACGGTTCCGAACTTCCCTGTCTTTGATGCGGCCGGCAATCTCTATGTGTCGAACTCAGGCGGCTGGGGCGCCGGCGACGGCAGCATTCACCGCATCGCCGCCGACGGGTCTGCGGCGGTCTGGTCTCGCGCCGCCAGGGGCTTTACTAACGGCATGGCGCTGGGTCCCGATGGCACATTCCTCTATGTGGTCGAATCGACACCGCCGCTGATCTCGCGCATCGCCATCAACCCGGACGGCAGCGCCGGTACCTACGAAGTCGTCACCGCCCTCCCTAAGTCAGTGCCCGACGGCATCGCGTTCGACAACGCGGGCACGCTCTACGTCGCCTGCTACGCGCCCGATCGCATTTATCGCATCGCCCCCGGCGGCAAGCCCGAGATCCTGTTCGACGACTGGTCACGCATGAGCCTCAACGCTCCGACCAATCTCGCCTTCGCTGGCCCCAGGCTCGATCGCCTCGTCGTGGCCAGTCTCGGCGGCACCGGTCTGGCCGTCGTCGATCTGGGGGTTCGCGGCGCACCGCTCCCCACCCCCGAACTCGGCCGCTAAGGTGGGGTCGCTCACCGGCAAGCGGGCCGTCGTCACCGCAGGTGCCCACGCCGCCGGCCTTACTGCGGCGCTGCGCGCGCACGGCGCCGATGTTGAAAGGCTGGCGACGCCCGACGCGCTCGAGGGTATCGACATACTCGTCACCTGCCCGTCGCCCGCGACGCAGCAGCCGGGCGGCGATTTCGACACGATCCTTGCAGACGTTGCATCCGCGGAGCGCTGGACCACCGCCGCCGGCCGCAGCATGCACGCCCGCAACGGCGGCGTGATCGTCCATACCACCGGGCTCAGTGGCCTCGGAGGCTGGCCGGGTTGGCAGGCCTCCGGCGCGGCCTTCGCGGCCATCCACACGCTTGTCCGCTCACACGCCGTCGCGTTGGCCCCGCAGGGCGTCCGCATCAATGCGCTCGTGCCCGGCGTCGATGCCGAACTGGCCAGCACAATCGCCAGGGCCGAAGGCCTCTCGCTCGACACGGTGCGCGCCCGCATTCCCTCGGGCCGCTTCATGGACGCCGACGCCCTTGCAAACGCTCTAGTATATCTCGTCCACGAAAGCGCCGGCTACGTCACTGGCGAAGTCCTCGCCGTCGACGGCGGCTGGGACATATGGGGGCGGCTTCACGCCGTAGCGCCGAAATGACTGGTCTTCCGTTCCCTTATGATTTTGCTGGACAGGCGGCCGTAATCACTGGTGGCGCCCGTGGATTCGGCCTCGAGTTCGCGCGCGCCCTTGCGACGCGGGGCGCGATGGTGATCCTCGCCGACCTCGACGAGGCCGCCGCTACCAGGTCGGCCGAAGCGCTTACGGCGGAGGGCCATGTTGCGCATGGCATCCGGCTCGATGTACGCGACCCGGCCCAGCATGCCGCGACCGTTGCCTTCGCCCTGTCGAAAGGTGGGCGGCTCGATATCTGGATCAACAATGCCGGTATCGCCCGTCACGGCGCGTCCGAAACACTGTCCAGCGCTGACTGGGACATGTGCATCGAGATCATGCTCTCGGGCACCTTCCACGGCGCGCAGGCTGCGGCGCGGGCCATGCTGCCGAAGGGGAGCGGCACGATCATTAACATCGCCTCCGTCAACGGTCTCGTGGCGCAGGCCGGCCGCGCGTCCTACGCTTCGGCCAAGGCCGGCGTCGTCCGCCTCACCGAAACGCTCGGTGCCGAGTGGGCCGGTCGCGGGCTTCGTGTCAACGCGATTGCGCCCGCGGTCTTCCTGACCGACCTGGCGAGGACATCGCTTGCCGATGGCTCTGCGAGCCTCGATGTCTATCTCGACCGTTCGCCCACCGGACGGCTGGGCGAACTGCCCGAGCTGGTCGCCACCCTGCTATTCCTCGCCAGTCCCTATTCCTCATACATCCTCGGCCAGACCCTAAGGGTGGATGGCGGCTGGACCGCGGACCACTATCTGTGATGAACCGCATCGCCACCGTTTCCGCCTATGACGTGCGCGTGCCGCTGCCCGCGCCGCTAGCGCTCGCCAACCAGACCATTGTCGCCCGCGACTACGTCGTGGTCGAAATGACTGACGACGCCGGCACTGTCGGCCGTTCAATCGGCTACGCGCGAGGCGCGCCGGTGTCCGCGGTTGTGGAACGCATGCTTGCCCCGCTCTGGCAGGGCGGCGACCTCGGCAACATCGCAGCGCTATCCGACCGGACCGCCAGCGTCCACTCGATGCAGGGCACGCATGGCATCTTCTGGCGCGCCCTGAGTCTTGTGGATTGCGCCGCGCACGATCTGGCGAGCCGGCGCGCCAGCCAGCCGCTCGTCGAGTTTCTTGGCGGCGCGATCCATCCCATCACCACGACGCTCGCCGGCTGCTATCCCGTCGCCAGCGAAACGCCCGACACCATTGCCAGCCTCATGGCTACCATGCTCGCCTACGGTTCTGCCGGCATCAAGGTCACAAGCTCAGGCGATTTCGCCCACGACACCAAGCGCCTTAAGGCCTGTAGAGCCGCGCTGGGCAATGGCACGCCGCTTATTGTCGATGTTTACTGCTGCGCCCCTAGCGCCGCCGCGCTGATCCCGTTCGCCCAGCAATGGGCCGATTTCGGCATGGGCTGGGTGGAAGATCCGTTCGGCTTCGACGATTTCGACGAAGTGGCTGCACTCGCTGCAGCAATTCCTTACCCCGTCGGCGTCGGCGACGAGCAGGCCGGGCTTGCCCATTTCAGCAACCTCATCCGCCACGGCCGTATCGGCGTCCTCCGTCTCGACGCCACTAGCTGCGGGGGCGTTACCGGCTTCCTCCGCATCGCCACACTCGCGGAACGCCATGGCCTGCCGGTTTCTTGCCACGTCTTCCACCACCTACACGCCCAACTCGCGGCGATAGTCGAGAACGCCTCTATAGAGTACATGCTGCCTCAGACCGGCGTCGACGCCATCCATCTTCTGGTGACCGAAGATCTTGGGTGGAGCGGTGGCCGGCTGGTACCCTCCACGGCACCGGGCACCGGCATGATCTGGGACGAGGACGCGCTCCGCCGCTTCCGTGTCTGAGTGTTGATCACTGCACGACAGCGCAGTCCAAACACACTGAGGCTGTAGGCTCAACGCAGATGGGCTGAACATCGTGAAGTGGGCATCTTCCCCAACGACGACGCCATCATCCGGCTCGTCGGCGCCATCCTACTCGAACAGAATGACGAGTGGGCCGTCCAGAGATCAAGATACATGACGCTGGAAACCATCGGCCAGATAAGCGATGATCCTCTCGTCAGCCTGCCAGCAGTGGCCCGCTGATCAGCCCGGCCATGCCGGAGAGCGTGGAGGCCCAGCCTCAGTTACACCACGCCAGGGGACACGATCCGCCAGCGGAATGAACATCTCCTGGCTCCGCTGGTGCCAGCCGCACACGTAGTCCTTCACGATCGTGATCCCACCGGCAAAGCCGTGCTCGTCTCGAAGCTGCTCGAAGATCCGCTTCGAGGTATACCGCTGCTTGGCCGGACGCCGACTATCCTCGTCCAGGATCCGCTCGATGATCCTGACGAACGGGTCAAGCTTCGGTCGCGCCGCCAACTTGCTCCGGCGGTAACCTAGTGGCTCCGAAAACAGCATCATCTTGCGAACGGTCCGCGGATCGATCCCAAACCGGCGGGCCGCCTCACGATGGCTCAACCCCTCAATCTGCACCGCATGGCGCACCCGTCGTATAGCTCCACGCTCTTCATACCCCGCCCTCCGCCAGCACCAGGCAAAGGGCTATCACCTGACGGAGTTTTACTCCGGCCCAGCTCGACAATCCGGCCGCATCAATGAGGGATATTGCTCCGGCGATTACAAAATAACCTGCGAGGAAAAGGAGCTGGCTCGGGATGAGCTAAAGCCATCCTCGCTCGCCAAAAGCAGTGAGATCGACACCAAGTGGCGCATACCATCCGGCCGAGCCATAGCGAGCCCCCAGGCGAAGGGCCACATCCTTGTTGCCATAGGGGATCCGCAGTGGCGTAACAGTGAGCGCATTGTCATGAGCGGACGCTGGAGGAGCAGCAGCGCCTTTGGCACTGGCATCGTCCCCGGCCTTTCGTCTTCCCAATGGTTTAACCGCCCCTACCGATCCGGGCTCCACCGATCTACGGGGCTTGCTGGACTTCCGGGCGCGCTTGCGGTGCTCTGCAACGAGGGGCGCATCGGATTGTGCGAAGACGGCGACCGGGCTGGCAGAAGCATTCTCCTGGTCACGGCTTTCAGGGTTTTCGATCTGGCCTGAAACCAAGGGATCGGCTCCTTGCCTTCCCGCCGCATTCGCTGACGATTTCCCCGGCGCGTGTTGATTGAGAAATTCACGGCAGATCGACATCGACGTCCTGTATCCGGGCGGCGGCTTGATGCGCTTCTGGCGGGCGAGACTATCAGCGTAGCGGGCCATTGCAGGCGTTGGAGGGCGCCCTCCCCCGTCCTTGCCAACCTCAGCGCCTAGCAAGGGACGTCCCCCGGAAGCGCTTCCGTCGGTGAGCTTGCCGATGATGCGCTGGGCAACGTCGCAGACGGCGTCGATCGCGCTGATCATCTCCTGCTTGCCGACCACGACATCGTCGAGCAGGCATTCGAGTTGCGCCGTCACGCCCGGGTCAACCAGCGCCGGATCTGCGTGTTTGAGAACACCGAACAACGACAGTCCGGTCTCGGTTGGTACGATGTGCTTGCCCTGAGCCATCAGAAAATTCTGTTTCTTCAGCCCAACGATGACCTCGGCACGGGTCGCCGGCGTGCCAATCCCCTTGGCCTCCCTGAGGCGTTCCCGCAGAACCGCGTCATCGACAAAGCGCCATGCGCTCTGCATCGCGTCAATCAAGGTGCCTTCGCTGTAGCGCGGCGGAGGGCGGGTCTCCTTGTCTTCGATCTTTGAATCCTGAAGCTGCGCGGTCTCGCCGTTGCGCAGCGGCGGCAGCAATTGCGCCTCATCGCCCTTTTCATCGGCGGGTTGCCACTCTGGGAATGCGGCACGCCAGCCGAGATCGATGGGCTGACGCCCCGCAGCACGGAATTCGAAGCCACGCACGTCGAGCGTTGCTGTTGTCTGCCGATAACGAAAGTCCGGCATGACCGCGGCGAGATAGGCCCGCGCGATGACGTCGAACAGTTTCTTCTCGTCGGATGAAAGGCGCGGCCAGACCTCGCGCAATTTGTCGACTGTGTTGACGTTGGGAATGACGGCGTGGTGGCTCGCACCCTCGAGCCCTTTGTCGTGGAACGAACCACTTGCACCCTTACGAATGACTGGCGGCGTGGGCACCGGGATAGTGGCGAACGACTGGCCTACCTGCAGCCCGGCAACGATCTTCGCGACGTCCGCTATCAGGCTCTGTGGGAGGTAGCGAACTTCGGCGCGGGGATAGGTGATGATCTTCTTGCCCTGGCCGTCATAGAGTTCCTGCGCCACTTCCAGCGTCTTGCTGGCCGTCCAGCCAAAGCGCGAACTGCACAGCTTCTGCAGCGATGGCAGATCGTGCAGTTTGGGAGGGCCTTGTTTCTTGTCCTCGACGTGAACCCCAAGCGGGCCCTCGAAGTTCTCGGCCGCTTTGACAACCGTGTCGGCAAGCTCGCGCTTCAGAAGCCGCTCCTTAGGCGCGTGACACATCTGGAACTGACCGCCCGCGACCTTGGCGGTGACGACCACCTCAAAATACGCTGTTGGAACAAAGTTCCGGATTTCCAGCTCGCGCTTGCACACGATTGCCAACGTCGGCGTCTTGACGCGACCGACGCCGATCACACTTCGGGCGCCCTGCCCCAGGATCACGGTCGCGGTACGGGTCAGTGACAGGTTGTAGATCTGGTCGGCCTGGCGGCGCGCAACAGCGGCGGCGTAAAGGCGGGCATATTCGGAATTGGGTTTTGCCTGACCGAAAGCGTCGTGGATGCTTTGCGGATCTTGCGCGGTGAACAGCACCCGCATGACCTCGCCGCGATAGTTGTAATGCTCAAGAATTTCCTGACCGATCAGCTGGCCCTCACGGTCGCAATCGGTGGCGAGCCAAACTCGCTCCGCCGAGCGGAGAGCCTCGCGGATCGCCTTGAGCTTGGAAGCCTTGTTGCCGCCGTCGGCAGGGCGGGTGGCGTAGAGCCCCTCGGGTCGGAGCAGGACCGGCGACCAGCGCTTCCATTCCGGAACTGCGTCCTCTGGCTCCTCCAGATCAAACAAGTGGCCCTCGGCCGGAAGAATGTCGCCATAACGCGATCCTACCGCGGCGCGGACGTCTTTCGCCTGGCTCGTTTTCTCGGTGATGACGATTTGGTCAGCCATGAGGGCCTCGTTTTGTAGGTCCAATACGATTTACCGGTAGTGAGAACGTATAGTGAACTCGCGCCCCAGGCAAGTTGGGCGCCGCTCTTCGACCCTGCCCGACGGGGCGGTGGCATTGCGGAACGTCGCCAATTCGACTCCAGGCGCCTCACACTTCTCCATGCCCTCTAGATCGACAAAGCTCATCTCCGTTGCTGAACCCGCTGCAGGCGGCTTGGTTTGCAAATTGCGGGACCGCGCAGGACTGCGGGGCACGGACCACCGTTCCTGTCTCACGCCGCGGGGCACTCCACCTGGCGCCCAGAACTGGAATTACATCGCTGGGGCATGGACCTCGACGGCAGAGGTGGGATCGGCCAGAAATCGAGTTCCCGACTTCAACCTTATTTGGGAAACGATTCGTGCAACCGTCACCGGCCTGCGTTGGTTTACGCCTGACGCCCAATGGGCGGCTGGCGCTCGAACCAGACGACGACGCGCCCGGCATGGACGCCAACGTGGCGGCCCGTCTGGGGGAGGCTTTCGCGAAGGGTTCGGGCGCGGGGCTGCTGCAATTGGGGGCGGTCGAAGTCGGTCAGGTGCTGCCTCCGGTGTTTGTCTGGTGGCGCGACTTCGCGGCCCGCTATGTTGTCAATCTCTGCGGTCAGGCGGACGTCGCAGTGGTGGCGGCGCCCAGCGGCGCGGAACTAGCCGCCCTCGTCCTGAACGCGCCCATGATGTCCGGGGCCGAATATGTATCGGCGGAGGTCTTGCTTGGATTGTGGTCCGCGTTGGGTGCGGCCTTCGAAACGACGTTCGCCGCCGCCGAGACGGACCTGCAATTGTACCTAAAGACGTTGAATCCCGTCTGGAACCTGGTCGGGCGGGTGCATTTCAACCTCGCAGAGAACCGCCGCGACCCAGACTTTCCGTTCGCTTTTATGGCGACCTACACCACACGGCTGTCGGCCAACGCCGAGGCGCAGCATGTCCCGCTTGGCCAAGCCATGCGCGACTACGCCGGGGCGGCCAATCGCGACAAGCTGCTCTCCCTGCTGCAGCCGGTGCAGCGCGCATCGGAGGCCTGCGGCTGGCTGCGCTCGGCGGTGGAAGCCGGAGAGATCTTCCATCCATTGCGCTGGACGGCGGCGGAAGCGGGGCGGTTCCTCGCCAGCGTCCCGGATCTTCAAAGCGCCGGCCTCGTGACTCGGATGCCCGCCACTTGGCGCGCCAACCGGCCGGCCAGACCCAAGGTCAACGCCGTCGTCGGCGCGCGCCCGCCCTCAGCGGTAGGTCTGGACGGGCTGCTGGATTTTAACGTCGATATAACCCTCGACGGCGAGCCGCTGAGCGCTTCCGAGATCGACGCCTTGTTATCGGGAACCGACACCCTGACTTTGTTACGTGGTCAATGGGTGGAGATCGATCGCGATCGATTGCGTCGCGCGATCGATCGGTTCAAGGCGGCCGAAGCGCTGGCCGCACGCAACGGACTTACATTCGCCGAGGCCATGCGGCTGCTGGCCGGCCCTGCGGTGACGGAAGGGGAAGCCGATGTGGAGACGGCGGACTGGGCCGTCGTCTCAGCCGGACCCTGGTTATCGGAAACCCTCAAGGCCTTGCGCGCGCCTGACGGCTTGGCGGTCAATCCCGGCCCTGGCTTCTTGGGAACCCTGCGCCCCTATCAAAAGGATGGCGTCCAATGGCTGCATCTGCTGTCAAGTCTGGGCCTTGGCGCCTGCCTGGCCGATGACATGGGCCTGGGCAAGACCATTCAAGTGCTGGCCATGCTGCTGGCGCACACCCGCGAGGGTGTAGCCCGTCGCCCAAGCCTCCTCGTGGCGCCCGCGTCCCTGCTGGCCAATTGGGCCGATGAGATCGCGCGCTTCGCGCCGAGCCTGAACGCCGCGATCATTCACCCGTCTGCCATGAGCGCCGAGGCCTTCAAGGCGGTGACGCCGGAGGGGCTCGCCGAGCTTGATCTGGTGATCACCAGCTACGGGTCGCTGTTGCGCGCGCCCCCGCTTGGCATAGTCCGATGGCGGTTTGCGATTTTGGACGAGGCTCAGGCGATCAAGAATCCGGTCGCCAAACAGACCCGCGCGGCCAAGGCGCTGAAGGCTGACGCCCGCATCGCGCTGACCGGCACGCCGGTGGAAAACCACCTGGGCGATCTGTGGTCGATCTTCGATTTCATCAATCCGGGCCTGCTCGGTGGCGCGGCGCAGTTCAAATCCTACACCAAAGCCTTGGCGGATCGCCCGCACAATCCCTACGGACCGCTGCGCGAACTGGTGCGCCCCTACATCCTTCGACGGATGAAAACCGACAAATCCGTGATCGCCGACCTGCCTGACAAGACCGAAGTCACCGCCCATTGCGGCTTGAGCCGCAAGCAGGCCGCGCTCTACGCCAAGACCGTTTCGGACCTCGCCGTAGCGTTGAAGGCGCACGACGGGATCGAACGTAGGGGCGTCGTACTGACGACGCTGACGCGTCTCAAGCAGATTTGCAATCATCCCTCACAATGGCTGGGCGACAACCTGTGGGCCGAAGACGACAGCGGCAAGCTCGCCCGTTTGCGCGAAATCGCCGAGGTCGTGGCGGCGCGCCAGGAGAAGATGCTGGTGTTCACCCAGTTTCGCGAAATGACCGAACCGCTACGGGCGTTCCTGTCGGGAATCTTCGCTCACCCCGGTCTGGTTCTGCATGGGGGCACGGCCGTAAAGGACCGCCAAGACCTCGTGGTGGCCTTTCAGAACAGCGAGGCCGCCCCGTTCTTTGTTCTCTCGCTCAAGGCGGGGGGGGCGGGGTTGAACCTGACGGCGGCGTCTCACGTCGTCCACTTTGACCGCTGGTGGAACCCGGCGGTGGAAAATCAGGCCACCGACAGGGCGTTCCGTATCGGTCAGAAACGGAACGTCCTGGTGCATAAATTCGTCTGCAAGGGCACCGTCGAGGAAAAGATCGACGCCATGATCGAGGCCAAGCACGCCCTCTCCGACGAACTGCTGACCGGATCGGCAGAGATGAAACTGACCGAAATGAAGGACGATGAGCTCTTGCGCCTCGTTGCCCTGGACCTTAACGCGGTCATGAAGGACTGAGATGGCCATGGCACACGGATATGGTGGATGGCCGCGCTATGTGCCGGTCGCTGAGCGGCGGGCCAAGGCGGCCAAGCAATTAGAAAACTTGCGCAAAAAGGGTCGGCCGATCGATCCGGTGATCATCGAGGGCCGCGTGATCGCCAAGACCTTCTGGGGCAAAGCCTGGTGCGAAAATCTCGCGAGCTATCGCGACTTTGAAAGCCGGCTACACCGCGGACGAACCTATGTGCGCAACGGCTCGGTTCTGGATCTGCAGATCGCCCCGCTTACCATCACAGCCACGGTGAGCGGCTCGTCGCTGTACACCGTTGAAATCAAGATTGCCGCCGCTCCCAAGGCGCAATGGCAAGCCATCTGCCGCGACTGCGCCGGCGGCATCGATTCGCTGGTGGAACTGCTCCAGGGCCGGTTCTCCCTAGCCGTGATGGACCGGCTTTGCCGCCAGGGCGAGGGTCTGTTCCCCGAACCGTCGCGGATCAAGTTCTCCTGCGATTGCCTCGACCATGCGGACATGTGCAAACACGTCGCCGCGGTTCTCTATGGCGTCGGCGCCAGGCTGGACCGCAAACCCGAACTCCTGTTTCAACTGCGTGCGGTGGATGAGAGCGATCTCCTGGTCAATCTGGACGCGTCCGTGACGCTCTCGGCGAACAAGCCCGCTGATGAAAGAATTCTCCAGGCGGCCGACGTCTCCGCCCTGTTTGGCCTGGACATGGCTCCCGACGACCCGCCTTCGGCCGAAAAGCCCGCGCGGCCGAAGAAGCTGGCCAAAACCGTCACCGCTCCTGCCTTGCCGACGGCCATGATGAACAACACGCGGACGGCCAAAGGCACCGCGTCCCTCGCCCGACCAAAGCCACCGCCCCTCCCGTTGACGCGCGACGGCTTCGTGAAGTGGTGGAAATAAGGAAGGCCCGATCGGTTCACCCGCAATCTGACCGTGCAACTCACCGGCCACGACATGCTCAAGAGACTGGGCTTTGTCCTGATCCAGGTGTTCAGCGACAACCATGATGGCCGGTGGGTCTGACGGAAGACGGGCATGCCCGTCTGTAGGACAGCGGCACCGGCCCCATACAGATAGACCGCAAGCCAGTCTCTGCCTGGCGGGCTCCTGCGCAAGCCAGCGGAAACGCCCAAGATCCTCGCTTCCCGCAACCATACCAAGCGCTTCGCTTCATCCCGCCGAGAGAGTTGGATGCCAGTGCCACTCCCTCCGCCACTTGCCCCCTCGAAAGCGTTCTCCCCATCCGGCTGCGGCCGGATTTCTGCGTTGTTTTAGAGGGTTATGCGCGAAGAGCTGAGCACTGGGAGTGGCGCCGGGTGGCCCGCAAGCGTTCTCTCAGGGCAGATATTCTCCGACCCTCTCGACTGCTCGATTTTGGTGTAGAGCCTGTAACCCTCCGACATTTAGGAATAAATAGAGGGCTGACCTCAACACTTCGATCCCAGGGGCGCTATCGAGACGGAACCGGGATCGAACAACTCTGTCGCGTTTTGGCCGAAAAACAGCTCTATTCTGCCGGCTCAACGACGGCGGTGTGGTTCGCGACGCATACTGAGCGCGAAGTCACAGGACTAGATTGATTTACACTAGCCTGTTGCGGGAGTCGCTTTTTTGCGCGCCTTGATTCAGTCGGATGCAGATTCGGCAGTCCAGAGTGCGCGCTGTTCCTCCCAGCTGTGCGGTAAAGGATCCATCAGATTCGCGAGCGTGACCCTCTCGATCTGGCGTCCGTCGATGATGGCCTCCACCAGTTCCGGAGCCAGCAACGACAGTCGCATCAACCGTGCCATGTAGGTGAAGGCGATTCCCTCCCGCTCAGCCAATTCAGAAATCGTGGCAAACTCACCCGACTCCAGCATCCGCTTCCAGCGAAAGGCTCGGGCAAGCGCCTTGACCAGCGTATTGTCCGTCCGCCTCGGCTGCGCGGCGCCATCTGGCAATTGTATCTCCTTCCGCCCGCCGCGCTTCACGATGCGGAACGGGACGTGGAGCGTCACCGTGTCGAGGATCGGCGCCACGGTGGTCACGCCGCTTTTCCGATGCGGCCGTCCAGCATCTCGCTCGCGAGGCCGCCGAGGCCGTTAAGGCGCAACCTGACGTCCAGCCGATCGGCTCCGATCTCGACTCGCTCGATCAGCAGCGCGACGATGCGCGCCTGCTCGGCCGGAAAGAGTTCATCCCACAGCGGATCGAGTTGTCGGAGCGCCGCACGCGCGTCGGCCTCGGTGATGTCGTCAGCATGGACGCGCGCCGCCTTCCACGTCCCCGCGACCACCTCCGGCTGGCGGAACACGGCGCGGAGCTGGTCAATGACGGCGGCCTCGATCTCGCCCGCGGGGACACGACCCACCGGGCACGAGCCGGCACCGTGCTTCAGCACGGTCTGGCTCACATAGTAGCGGTAGAGCCTATCGCCCTTGCGGGTATGCGTCGGTGAGAACGCCGCGCCATCGGGACCGAACAGCAGCCCCTTCAGCAGCGCGGGCGTGTCGGCGCGCGTGCGCGCGGCGCGCTTGCGGGGGCTCTCCTGCAGGATCGCATGGACACGGTCCCACGTCTCGCGGTCGATGATGGCGTCGTGCTCGCCGGGATAGCTGTCACCCTTGTGCACGGCCTCGCCGATATAGGCGCGGTTGTTCAGCAACCGGTAGAGGTACTTCTTGTCGATCCGGTTGCCGCGCTGCGTGCCAAGGCCACGCGCACCGACCTCGCGTGCCAGCACCGTGCAGGACCCGATCTCGAGGAAGCGGGCGAAGATCCAGCGCACATGCGCGGCGGCTCCTTCGTCGACCACCAGCTTTCGGTTCTCGACCCGGTAGCCGAAGGGCGGCACCCCGCCCATCCACATTCCCTTCTTCCGGCTGGCGGCGACCTTGTCGCGGATGCGCTCGGCCGTGACCTCGCGCTCGAACTGCGCGAAACTCAGCAGGATGTTCAGCGTCAGCCGCCCCATCGATGTGGTGGTGTTGAACGACTGCGTGACCGAGACGAAGGTCACGCCGTTCCGGTCGAACACCTCGACCAGCTTGGCGAAGTCGGCCAGCGACCGGCTGAGGCGGTCGATCTTGTAGACCACTACCACATCGACCAACCCGTCCTCGATGTCCTCCAGCAGTCGCTTCAATCCGGGACGTTCCAAAGTGCCGCCCGAGATGCCCCCGTCGTCATACTGATCGCGGACCAGCACCCAGCCCTCGGAGCGCTGGCTGGCGATGTATGCCTCGCATGCCTCACGCTGGGCATGCAGGCTGTTGAATTCCTGTTCCAGCCCTTCCTCGGAGGATTTCCGGGTGTAGACCGCGCAACGCAGCTTCCGGACGACTTTCGATTTTTCTGGCGGCGCCGTCATCTCCGCCCCCTGTGGTTCTTGAGCCCGAAGAAGGTCCACCCGTTCCAGCGCGTGCCCGTAATGGCGCGGGCGATGGCGGACAGCGACTTGTAGGGGCGGCCCCGCCATTCGTATCCGACGGCGGTGACGGTGACGATCTGTTCGACGCCCTGCCACTCGCGCAGCAGCCGCGTGCCGGTGATCGGGCGGTCGAGATCGACGCGGATGCCGCGCTTCCTCTTGTCGCCGCCGTCCAGTTCCTCGCCGAGCCGTTCCAGACGCCGGATGGTCTCGGGTTTCAACCCGCCATAGGCCAGTTCCTGGATGCGGTAAGCGAGGCGGGTTACCAGATACTGCCGGTTGAAGGGCGGCGGCTCGCTGTCGAATAGCTCGCGCCACTGTTGCTTCAGGTCGAGCGTCGGCGTGGTTTTCAGCGTGGCCACGCGTGCGGGGATGGGATCGGGGTTGTTCATGCAATTTTCCTGCGAGTTGGAGTTGCATGACGGCATTGGTCGGGCGGATAGTGTAGGCAAACTTGTCCAGTATCGTCAGATACTTGGCCCGTTTCCCGCATCCGCAGGCGGACGAGCCCAAGGGCCAGCAGACCACACAGCTCGGCGCGGCGCTCTGCTGGCGTCATCTGGTCGGGCGAAAGCGGATTGGGGCGTTTCAACTTGGTCTCCGTCATCCGGCGCTTTGCTGCAGCGCGTTCTGAGAGAAAAAAGCCAAGTGGTCGGCCTGATCGGGACAGCTGCCGTCAAAAGAGCCTGAGACCGGGAAACGTAGCCGATTATGCTGATCTGAGAGGGTGCCCCATAGTCATTTTTGACCCGGGGTTCCGTATGCTTGTTATGCCCCTTCTCGTTCTACTGCGTACATAACGTCTTTATCAGGAGACGCTGGCGACTTGTCCCGGGGAGATGAATGCGTCTTCTGCCCCAAGACAAATATGTCCGCTTTAGAGAGCTTGTGCCGAGCGGTCTGCAGCTGCATCTATGGCTCAAGGAGAACACGAATGACCGAACAGATTCAATCGGAAACGACCACATCGCCCAAGAAGCCGCGGCAGTCCTCGAACGCGGACAAGTGGGGCGCGAAGGTTATGGAGCAGGGTTTCTGCATGATCCCGTCGCTGCTGCTGCGCGCGCAACGTCGGCTTCACCTGAATCCGTCTCAGCTCGCAGTCCTGCTTCAGATCATCGATCATTGGTGGGACGCCGCTCGCAAGCCGTATCCCAGCAAGAGAGAGCTTTCCTCCCGCCTGGGCATCAGCGAGCGACAGGTTCAGCGGTACATTACCGACTTGGAAAAAGAGGGGCTCCTGCGCCGGCAGGAACGCTACGGCGAGCACGGTGGGCGGCAGACCAACATCTACGACCTGCAAGGCCTCGTGGACAAGCTTGCCGAAATCGAACCCGAGTTCCGTGAGGCGCGCGAACAGGCTCAGAAGATCAGAAAGGCTGCTGCCTCCCCCGGCTGGCGTCCCCAGAAGAAGACCCGGGCTGACAAAGTCGGCTCCAGCTAAGCCCGACTGATCCAGTCAAACCGAAGACCTACCGACGCAGCAGCCAGATGCGCTGCTTCGAACGATCCCGCACGTCCAGATTTTCGAAGGCCAAGAAGAAAGGCGCCGAATGAACCAACATTCCAAACACAAGATTGATCGGTCGCGCCGCCCCTTTGGCGGCGGAAGCGGCGCCATGGACGCCGAATTCACGAAGGAGTGGCGGTGCCATGACTGCGGAAGGCTCCTCGGCAAGACCAACGGCAGTCAGATGCAGATCCGCCGGCAGCCGCTCGACTATGTCGTCGGGTTTCCGGTGCTTGCGACCTGTCCCGGCTGTGGGTCGCTGAACGTGACGAACAAGCCTTAAGCGCGCGGCAACGCGCGCCCCCACCGAACCCTCTGAACCCAAGAGACGCGCGACGTCCTGACCTGGCCACGAGAAGGCGCTGGACGCCTGGCCGCAAGGCAGGCGTCCGATGTCCTTCGCGTGGCACGAGATCCGTGATCACCTCATGCATTCATCCACGAACCTTCACTTCCAGCGCAGTTTCGACGCCGTCCGGCGTGCGCAGGCCCCCCTCACGCCGTTCCGGGATCCGGCGGCCCTGCTGGACGGGCTGCATCGCACGACCGGCGATCCGGCCCGGAAGAACGTGATACTCGCCGCGCTGGTCGGGGCGGCGCAGGGCGACGGGCCCGCGTCTGACTGCGCCCTGACGGTGCTGTTGCTGGCGCTCTGGCCTGGCCTCGACGCCATCCGGCGCCGGTCGATCTGGCGCAGGATCGGCACCGCCGACGAGGTCGCGTCCGACGTTCTGGGGCGCACCACCGAGGCGGTATGCGGCCTCGATCTCGGGCGGGTCAACTGGATCGCAGCCACGGTGCTGCGCAACGTCGAGCGTGACATGATCCGCGTGCGCCAGCGCGAACAGGCGCGCGAACATCTCGCCAGCGGCGCCGATCCCGACGAGTTCGAGGACAGCGGCGACAGCGGGATCGGCGCCGACGGGTACGCATGGCTGAACAGCGCCGTGCGGAAACTGCTCGGCGATGACGCCCTGCTGGTGATCCGCGTGGCGGTCGAGGGCTTCTCCCAAGCCGAGGTCGCCGCCGAACTGGAGCTGACCGAGGCCGCCGCCCGCAAGCGTTACCAGCGCGCCATGCGCAAGCTGCGCGACGCCCTCCACGAAATCCCCTGAACCGATGTCCCGATCCGGCCCCGCCGGTGGCTTTTCCCAAATGATCGGCGCGCGCCGCGCCGGTCAGCGATGCACGAGGACAGACCATGCAGGAAACACAGCCAGTCCCGATCGAAGAGATGGTCAGGATCCCTGGCCTCTACCGCCGTTGGGAGCTTTCCGAACTTTTGAAACACCACCGGGCCTACCGCGTCGAGGACGCAGGCTCGCATGCAGATGGCACACCGCTCTTGGCCATCTACGCCGCCAGCGACACGGACGCCGACGGCCCGAACGTGATCAGCCGATGATCAAGGAGCCAAAGATGCCATTTCCAGAGAACAAGCCTGATTTCGATAGCCTGATCAACCTGTCCGCTGCCGGGCCTGAGGCGATCCGCGAAGGCTTCGGGCCCACCCGCACCGTCCGGTCCGGCACGCTGAAGCTAATGCACGCGCAGAACGAGGCCGCGCAATGACAGCGCTGGGATCCACCAACCATACCATTGAAGGTCTGCCGGGCTTGGTCGAACGCGCAGCCAGCATGCTGTCAAGCGCCAAGACGGCGGCCGAGGTGCTGGAGGCGCGCGAATTCGCAGGGCTGGCCTATGACGCCGCCAAGCGTGCCGCCCGACTGACTCGTGCCAAAGCCGCGCATGATGATCTGATCGCGGCCGCCCACCGCGCGCAGGCCCATGCACTTGAAATCGAGGCAGCCGCCAAGCGCCGAATGGCTGATGAATATGACACGGCGCAGGCACAGGGTGATGTGGGGCAACAGGGCGCGAGGACTGACCTCGTTCGCGATGCGAACGACGTTGCTGCAACCGCCGCCGATCTCGGACTGAACCGCCGCGAACAGATCCACGACGCCCGCATCATCCGCGATGCGGAGGCGGCCGACCCCGGTCTCGTGCGTCGCACCCTCGATGAGCGGCTTGAACGGGGCGAGGAGCCGACGCGGGCAGCGCTACGACGTGCAGCCGAGGCACGGCTGGAGCGGTCGATCGATCGGCTCAGGCGCACGCAGGAAAGTGTCCAGCGTCTCGAGGCGGAGAAGGCATCGCCGCTGAGCCCCGAGGAGCGGGCCCACCAGGTCGCGGTCTTCGGCACACTCGAGGACCGGGCGATCTGTGCGCGGATCGACGAGATCGTCGAACTCATCGGCGAACAGCCCGATGCAGCCGAAGCCGTGCGCCGCATCCCGCCGGCGTCGCGCCACGCCATCGACACCGTGCCGATTCGCCGTGCGGCGGCCTGGCTCACCGGATTCAGCACCCTTTACGAACAGGAGGCCCATCATGGGAACCATGCGTCTGAATGACGTTGTCGCCGAGATCGTCGGCGACGTGATCGCCGGCCGCGCCATCAACAAGGACACGGCCGAACTCCATCACGAACTGGTGCCGTTCAACGCCGAACTCGCCCAGCGCATGAGCGACCGTGCCATGCGCATCCTCAGCGCCACCGATGCGGGCGACTTGCTGCCGCGCATCGCCAGGGACCGCAATCACTTCGAGTGCCGCATGTGCCCTTACGCCACCGTCGACGACCTGCCGGGCCTCGAACTGCAGGAAATCGCCCAGCTGCCCGTCGAACTGCTGGCCATCCTGCAACGCGACGTCGAGGAGCGCATCAAGCGCGACAAGGCCGCGAAGGCCCGCCTCGATGGCGCGCTGACGGTCCGCTACGCCACCCGCGCCGCCGAGGCCCGTAGTGCCTGTGGCACGGACACCGGCACGATCCGCTTCGACGACGGGGATTTCACCGTGGTCGCCGATCTGCCGAAACGGGTCGATTGGGATCAGGATCGCCTCGCCGCCATGGTCGAGCGCATCCGCGCCGCAGGCGACGATCCCGCGCAGTATGTCGACATCGCCTTCAAGGGGCCCGAGGGCAAATACGTCGCCTGGCCCGATGCCATCCGCGCTGGTTTCGAGCCCGCGCGCACCGTCCGGCCCGGCACGCTGAAGATCGAGATCGTCCCGCAGGGGGGCGATCAATGAGCCTGCGCATCATCTCCGCCGACGACCGGCTGCGGGAGGCGCAGGGCAAGACCACCATGGCGCTGTTCGGGCCGAGCGGCGCGGGTAAGACCACGCTGCTGAAGACCCTGCCGCCCGCCGAGACGCTCTGCATCGACCTGGAGGCGGGTCTCAAGTCCGTTCAGGACTGGCCGGGCGACAGCATCCCGATCCGGCGCTTTTCCGACGCGGTCGACATCGCCTGCCTGATCGGCGGCGCGAACCCGGCCGCCCAACCCGAGGAGCATTTCTCGGAGGCGCACCATGCGCATCTGCGGGCGCAGCATCCCGAGCTGGCCGAAAAGATCGATACCAAGCGCATCATCTTTGTCGACAGCATTACCGACCTGACGCGCCAGGCCATGGCATGGGCCAAGACCCGGCCCGAGGCGCTGTCGGAACGCACCGGCAAGTTGGACACGCGCGGCGCCTACGGACTTCTGGCGCGCGAAGTCATCGGTCTTCTGAAGCATCTGCAGCATGCGCCCGGCCGCACCGTCGTCTTCGTCGGCATCCTCGAGAAGGTCGTCGACGACATGAACCGGGTGACCTGGCAGCCGCAGATGGATGGCGGAAAGGTCGCCCGCGAACTCCCCGGCATCGTCGACCAAGTGCTGACCATGAGCCTGTTCACGCAGGATCCCGGTGCGGGCCCCGATGCGCCCCCGACCTGGCGGCACGATCCCGACAAGGGCGGCGCGCGCCGCCTTGTCTGCCAATCCGGCAATCCATTCGGCCTGCCGGCCAAGGACCGCAGCGGCAGGCTCGACCTGACCGAGCCGCCCGATCTCGGCGCGCTCCTCACCAAGATCAATCAACCCTGGAAAGGATAACGACATGACTTTCGACATGAACGACGTGGAGCCGCAGCAGTCCGGCGACCTGATCCCCGACGGCACCTTCGCCAAGGTGGTGATGACGCTGCGCAAGGGCGGTACCGACGGGTCGAGCGATGCGGATCGAGGGCTGCTCAAGGCCTCCAACCAGCCCGGCAGCGACGTGCTGATGCTCGACGCCGAGTTCACCGTTGCCGAGGGCCCGCATGTCCGGCGCAAGTTCTGGCAGAACTTCACCGTGCAGGGCGGCAAGCTCGACGAGCAGGGCCAGTCGATCGGCTGGAAGATTTCGAAATCAACCTTCCGCGCGATGATCGACAGCGCGCTGGGTATAAACCCCGAGGACATTAGCGACGCCGCTAAGGCCAAGCGGGTGCTGCGCGGGCTTGCCGATCTCGACGGCATCAGCTTCGTGGCCAAGATCCAGATCGAGCCGAGCCGCAACCCCGCCTACAAGGACGCCAACAAGCTCGACCATGTCGTGCTACCCACCGCGCCCGAATGGCAGAAGGTGATGGCAGGCGAGCCCGTGCCCGCCCAGCCGTCGAACAAGCCGCGGCCCGCCGCCGCCGCCGCGCAGCCCGCGACCCCGGCATGGGGCCAGCCGCAGTCGGCCTCCGCGCCGGCGGCGCCTGCCTGGGGCGCGCCGTCGGCTCCCGCCCAGCCCGCCACCCAGACCCCGCCCGCCGCCAAACCCGGCAACGGCCCGGCCTGGCTGAACCCGTGAGCCCGGACGAATGGCAGGCGCATGTCACCACGGAGGCGGCACTGGCGATGGGACGCTGGCTCGAGGCGCGCGGGCGTCTCGACCGCCCCATCGCCAGCCTGACCCGGCGCGATCTGGAATGCATGGCAATGAGCGCCATCAGCCGGTTCATCGTGCTGTCCTCCGAGCGCCGGACCGCCGCCCCGGACAAGGAGGAGCGCGACGCGCTGGATCTGCTGATCATGGGGTGAGTGGCGTCTCGGAAAGGCTCCGGGGGAGCGTTTCAGCCGCGAACGGGCGGAGCCCTCCTTCGCGCGCGGACCTCGCCCGGCGCGTGCCCTGCGCTCACTGCGGTCGCGAGGCCCGGGGCTTCGGCTACTGCCACGGCCTGCGCTGGGACCGTCACCCTCATTACCGCTTCTGCTCGATGGCTTGCCTGATGGCGGGCTCGGCCAACGCCAAAAGGAACCACGGCATGATCGACAAGACCGACATGGAGACGCGCGCCATCGTGGAGGCTCGCAGGATGCTCGCCGAGGCGCTGACGGAGATGGGCCTGATGGCGCCCTTCTTCGACCGCCCGGCCGCGGACATCGACCGCGTGATCGAGGCCTGCGTCGACGGCTTTCAGGCCTCGATGCAGCGCCAGTCCGACGCCGGCGAAATTCCTTTTTGATAGTGGAGAGCAGGAGATGAGTTCAGGCGAAATCTGGCGCGACGTCCCCAGCGTTCCCGGCATCTTCGTTGGTAGCGAAGGGCGGGTCATGGTCACCCCGTACCGCTACCCGATGCCGAGCGGCGGCGTGAGACCCAATAGCGGCAAGCCGTACTTCGGGGTGTGGAACAAGACGGACGGTCGGTTCTGCGTCCCGGTGAAGCGCAAGACCTACAAGGTGCACCGGCTGATCGCGGAGGCTTTCCATGGCCCGGCGCCCTTCGAGGGAGCATTGGTCATGCATCTCGACGAAAACGCGGCAAACAACCGTCCCGACAATCTGAAGTGGGGAACTCAGAAGGAGAACCTGAACGCTCCCGACTTTGTCGAATACTGCAAAAGCCGGGCCGGTGACCAGAGCGCCTGGACAAAGCGCCAGAAGAAGAAGGCCCTACGCCCATGATCGATCTGAACCACAGCTCCGGCTTCGTCTATGGGCGCGACGCCTCGGATCCCGAACCCCTCGGCGCGCGGATCAACGGCCGCATCGATGCAGCGCTGGAGGCCGAACGCGAGGGCCAGCGCCCGCGCGACTATCTGGGCGCCAGCCGGATCGGCGAACCCTGCGCGCGGCGGCTGGTCTATGAGGTCACCCACACGCCGCCCGATCCGGGCAAGGATTTCGAGGGGCGCGTTCTTCGCATCTTCGCGGCCGGCCATGTCTTCGAGGATCTGGCGATCCGCTGGCTCCGGCAGGCCGGATTCGATCTGCGCACGCAGACGCAAGCGGGTGGCCAGTTCGGTTTCGAGACGGCGGGCGGACGCATACGCGGCCACGTTGACGGCGTGATCATCGGCGGCCCGGAGATCGGCCTCGCCTGGCCGGTGCTCTGGGAGCACAAGGCGCTGAAAGCCTCGGCCTGGTCGGACACCGCGAAAAAAGGCGTGCAGCTCTCGAAGCCGGTCTATTTCGGCCAGATGCAGATCTACATGGCCTATTTGGGCCTCGGGTCCGCGCTTTTCACCGCGCTGAACAAGGACACCTGCGAGCTCTACCACGAGCATGTGCTGTTCGATCCGGCCGCCGCGCAGGCGCTGTCGGACAAGGCGGTCGACGTGCTGCGCGCCGCGGACGCGGGCGATCTGTTGCCCCGCATCGCGACCAGTCCCGACTTCTTCATCTGCCGGTTCTGCCCCTTCGCGACGCGTTGCTGGGAGGACCGGGCATGACTATCACCCTTTCTGATACCCAAGGCCGCGCCATCGCCGCGATCCGCGACTGGTACGAGACACGGCGGCACGAGCAGCAGATCTTCCGCCTGTTCGGCTATGCCGGGACCGGCAAGACCACGATCACCGCCATGGCGGTCGAGGCTTTGGGGCTTGAGCCGATGACCCCGGGCGGTCTTGGCGGCGTGCTTTTCGCCGCCTTCACCGGCAAGGCGGCGCTCGTCATGACGCGCAAGGGCACGCCCGCGCAGACCATCCACAGCCTGATCTACCGCGTCTCAGAGGCGACGCCCGAAGAGATCGCGCGCGCGACCGAGGATCTGGCGGCGCTGCGGCGCGACCTGCCGCGCATGGGTCCGGCCGAGCGTGGTTTCGCAATGACGCGCATCGCCCAGCTCGAACTGCGCCTCGAGGACATCCACCAGCCGAAGTTCCTGATCAACGAGCAGTCGATCCTGCGCGACGCGGACCTTCTGGTGCTCGACGAGGTGTCGATGGTGGGCAAGGAGATGGCCCACGATCTCATGGCCTTTGGCAAGCCGATCCTCGTGCTGGGCGATCCGGGGCAGCTGCCGCCCGTCAAGGACACAGGCTTTTTCACCGAGACCGCCCCGGACGTGATGCTGACCGAGGTGCACCGCCAGGCAGGCGACAGCGCCATCCTGCGGCTCGCGACGCTGGCCCGCGAGGGGCTGCCGATCCCACCCGGCGCGCATGACGACCATGTCTGGAAGATGTCCCGCAACGAGGTCGGTCCCGCGCAGATGCTGCAGGGCGGCCAGGTGATCTGCGGCACCAACGCGACGCGGCGCTGGCTGAACATCGCCATGAAACGCGCGGCCGGGTTCGGCGCCGATTATCCGACAGGCCACGGCGAGAAGATCATTTGCCTCAAGAACCGCCACGATCTCGGGCTGATCAACGGCATGTTCCTGACACTCACCGAGGTGCGGCAGGATCCGGACGACGCCTTCGCCTTCAGCGCCATGGTCGAGACCGAGGACGGGGTGAGCCTCGGTGGGCGACAGAGCTTCTGGCGCGGCGAGTATGCCGATCATGTCGCCTACGACCCAGAGCGCGGGCGGCGTGAATGGCAGATCCGGCGCGGGCTGATCGAGTCCAGCTGGGGCTACGCCATCACCTGTCACAAGTCGCAGGGCTCGCAATGGGAGAACGTCGTCGTGTTCGACGACGGTTTCGGGCGCACCGCCGCCGACCGCAACCGCTGGCTCTACACCGCGATCACGCGGGCCGAGAAAGGTCTGGTGATCCTTGCTTGACCTCAACGACGCCAAACCGCTCGGCGGCGAGCCTCTGCGCTACGATCTCGATCTGGTGGTGGCGCGCCTTCGCGAGACCGCCGAGATATGGGTGTCACGCCTGTTTCCGCGCGGGCGCAGGTCGGGCGACGAGTGGCGGCTCGCCAACATCCGGGGCGACGCGCCGCGCAATGCCGGCTCCTGTGTCATCACCCTGCGCGGTGCGCACGCCGGAGACTGGATCGACTTCGACGGCAATCAGGGCGGCGGCCCGATCAGCGCCATCGAGGAAGCGACCGGTCTCGACGGCCGAGCGCTGATCGTCAAGGCAGCAGAACTTGCGGGCATTGCGCCAGGCGCACCGGAACGCCGCGCACCGCCGACACCGCCCCCATTGAAGCGCGATCCCGCGCTGGAGATCGCGCATATCCTGACGGGTGCGCAGACGATCACCGGCTCTCCGGTCGCGCGGTATCTGACCGGACGCGGCCTGATGGTGCCCGAGGCCGCCGATCTGCTGTTTCACCCTGACCTGACCCATTGGGAGACGAAGACCGGCTATCCGGCCATGCTTGGACAGGTCCGCGACCGCGATGGCGCGGTCATCGGCCTGCACCGCAGCTACCTCGCCACCGATGAGGTGGCGGTCACCAAGGCGCCGCTCGACAAGGCAAAGAAGATGCTTGGCCGAGTGGCTGGTGGCGCGGTGCGTCTCGCCGATCTCGGCGACGGCGATCGGCTTGCGCTTTCCGAAGGCATCGAGACCGGCCTCGCGGTGATGACCGCATGCCCCGATTTGCCGGTCTGGGCGACGTTGTCGACATCGGGCCTCGAACAGGTCGATCTGCCGCCTGGCGTCCGGCGCGTCCTGATCCTGGCCGACAACGACACCTCCGGGGCCGGTCTGCGGGCCGCCGAGGCCGCCGCCCGGCGCATGCGCGCGCAAGGGCGCGACGTGGCCGTCGTCTTGCCGCCCGAGGAAGGCGAGGATTTCAACGACCTGCTGCTGCGCGAAGGGTCCGAGGCTGTCGCCGCCCTGATCGCCGATGCGGGGGCAATCACCGAGGCCGAGCCCACGCTGCTGATCGGGCAGCACCGGCCGGTCAACTATCAGGGCAGTGGCAAGGCCATCCCCACCTTGCGCGCCGACGAAGGCGATCTGGCCCGCTCGGTCGAGCGGGTCTGGAGCCTGCTGATGGCCTCGAACCGGACGCCATGGGTGTTCCGTTTCGCCGGGCAGCCGACATGGGTGGTGCCCGACGACGAGGGCCGTCCGGTCGCCACCGCGATCACCGAGGAACGGCTGCGTCACATGCTTGCGCGGCTGGCGCATTGGAAGAAGCTGAACGGCAAGGGAGAGCTGGTCGCGGCTCCGCCGCCGATCGCCGTGGTCAAATCCGTGCTGGCCACACCAGACCCCGCGCTGCCCGTGCTGGTGGGCATCGTCAACACGCCCGTGTTCGGGCGCGGCGGCACGCTGCTGACTACGCCGGGATATCATCCCGACGCGCGGCTTCTCTATGCCCCGACACCCGGGTTCGTGGTGCCGACCATTCCGGCCAAGCCGTCAACCGCCGAGGTTGCCGCCGCCCGCAATCTGCTCTGCGAGGATCTGCTCGGCGACTTCCCGTTCGTCGGTCCCGCCGAGATGGCGCATGTGATCGCGCTGCTGCTGCTCGGCTTCCTGCGGGGTATGATCGACGGGCCGACGCCGCTGCACCTGATCGAGAAGCCCAGCCCCGGCTCCGGCGCCACGCTGATGGTCGATGCCGTCGCCACCATCCTTACCGGCTCGGGCGCAAGCGTCATGACCGAGGGGGGCGACGACGACGAATGGCGCAAGCGCGTCACCGCCAAGCTGCGCCAGATCCCCACCATCGTGCTGATCGACAACCTGCGGGCCAAGCTGGACAGCTCCGCCGTCGCGGCCGCGCTGACCGCGCCGTTCTGGGAGGACCGGATCCTCGGCGCATCGGAAATGGCGCGGCTGCCGATCCGCTGCCTCTGGATCGCCACCGGGAACAACCCCGAGTTCTCCAACGAGATGGCGCGCCGCCTCCTGCGCATCCGGCTCGACCCTCACGAGGAGCGCCCATGGCAGCGCACCGGCTTCCGCCATCCCGATCTGATGACATGGGTGCGTGCGAACCGCCCCCGGCTGGTCGCCGCCTGCCTCACGCTCTGCCAGGCCTGGATCGCCGCCGGAAAGCCGCGCGGCGCGCGCACCATCGGCTCCTTCGAGAACTGGGCGCATGTCGTGGGCGGCGTGCTCGAGGTCGCGGGCATTCCCGGCTTCCTCGGCAATCTCGACGAGATGATGGAGGCCTCCGACAGCGAGGGCGCGGGCTGGAGCGCCTTCATCGCCGCCTGGTGGGACCGGTTCGGAACCGCCGAGGTGGGTGCGGCCGACCTCTTCGACGTTGCCTTGTTCTGCGATCCCGCTCCGCCGATCACCGGCCACACGGACCGCGCGCAGAAGACCAGCTTCGGGATCGCCATCAAGAAGATGCGGGACCGCGCGTTCCGGGTGGGCGATCTGACCGTCAGGCTGG
>Ga0247839_1001608_pt1 | contig 36476 bp, 26 predicted proteins | sample LaCruzMarch2015__6_FD_192405 | JGI IMG/M metagenome (GOLD analysis project Ga0247839, IMG submission 192405) | Freshwater microbial communities from meromictic Lake La Cruz, Castile-La Mancha, Spain - LaCruzMarch2015_16m | ecosystem: Environmental > Aquatic > Freshwater > Lake | place: Spain... | reverse complement strand
TGGACTGGGGTAGACTCTGCCATGGGGCGACCTCGTTTAGCTTCTTCCGAAGCGTTATTGGCGTAACACCAATTATATCAATTGGTTGAACGAGTGTCGCCCCTTTTTGTGAATAATCCGGGCTAAGTTCCGGGACAAGGGATGCCCCGGGATCGGCCTCTCCGCCAATACTCAGGTGACCCAGCGACATCCGTGAAGAAAGTCCAAAGGGAAATATGTGGAAATCGGCAAGACGATTGATATCGATCAAGCGAGCCAGATAGCCGATGCAACTCGGCTGGAGCTCGAATCCGAGGTACCGCCGATGCTTGTCGCAGGCGGCAACCTTCACGAGTGTCTGCCCGATATTTGCACCGACATCGACGAATGTGCCGGATCTGCGCGCGAGCACCTGGCAGATGACTCTGCGCACCCCTTCTTCGCTCTCGCGGAGATGCTCCAGGCCGATACCGCGCACGATGGGAATCGCAACAGTGGCCGCACCCACCATTACTTCCACATCGAATGAGAAGTGATAGGCAAAAGCGGAACTCCTGACCGCGAGAAATCTCAGCAGCCGTTTGTAAAGTCGCATGTCGTGGTCCTGTGTCAGGTGTAGTCCCTCCCGATCCGGGGAAGGCCGTGTCGCGTGATTGCCGGTGATAGTGGGCCATGATCGGCGTCGCACCGCATTCTTTCCCATTCGTGCTTCTGGGCGGACTGATTCTCGTCTTGCGCTACAGCCCTACCGGCAGCGGCTGTACCTGCCAGATCTTCTCGGCATACTCCCGGATCGCCCGGTCGGACGAGAACTTGCCCATGCGCGCGACATTGAGTATCGACATGCGCTCCCAACGCGGCCGGTCCGCCCAGGCGCGGCTGACGCGCTCCTGGCAGTCGAGATAGGCGCGGTAGTCCGCGAGTACCATGAAGGGGTCCTGGTGGACCAGGTTGTCGATCAACGGTCGGAACAGGGTGGTGTCGCCGTGGGAGAAGAGGCCCGAATTGATCAGATCGAGCACCGATTTCAGCTCCTGGTCGTCGCGGCAGATATCCCAGGGGCGATAGCCTTCCGCCTGGCGGCGGCTGACCTCGTCGGCGGTCATGCCGAAGAGGAAGAAGTTGTCCTCCCCGACCTCGTCGCGGATCTCCACGTTAGCCCCGTCCAGGGTCCCGATGGTCAGGGCGCCGTTCATGGAGAACTTCATATTGCCGGTCCCCGAGGCCTCCTTGCCGGCCAATGAGATCTGCTCCGAGAGGTCGGCGGCGGGATAGAGCCGCTGGCCGTTCTGGACATTGAAGTTGGGCATGAAGGCGACGCGCAGGCTGTCGTTGACCTGGGGGTCGTGATTGATGACATCGGCCACCGCGTTGATCAGCTTGATGATCAGCTTGGCGAGGTGATAGCCGGGCGCGGCCTTGGCCCCGAAGATGAAGGTGCGCGGGACCATGGGGAGGTTCGGGTCCTGCTTGAGGCGCTGGTAGAGGCTGACGATATGCAGCAGGTTCAGGTGCTGGCGTTTGTATTCGTGCAGGCGCTTGGCCTGGACGTCGAACAGGCTCTCCGGGTCCACCGTGACCCAGGCATGTTTTGTGAGCCAGAGGGCCAGGTTGCGCTTGGCGGCGGTCTTGACCGCGCGCCAGCGCCCCTGAAAGTCGGCGTCGTCCGCATAGTTCTCCAATTCGCGCAGGCAGTTGAGGTCCGTCAGCCAGCGGTCGTCGCCGCAGGTCTCGGTGATCAGGGCGGCCAGGCGGGGGTTGCAGACGGCGATGAAGCGGCGCGGGGTGACCCCGTTGGTGACGTTGTGGAAGCGCTCGGGCCACAGGTCGTAGAAGTCCTTGAGAATGGTGGTCTTGACCAGTTCGGAGTGCAGTTGCGCCACGCCGTTCACCGCGCTCGATCCGACCACCGCCAGGTTGGCCATGCGTACCCGCCGGCCGCCTTCCTCGCCGATCAGCGACATCCGCGCGACCCGCCCCTCGTCGTTGAGGAAGCGCACCCGCACCTCGTCCAGAAAGCGCCGGTTGATCTCGTAGATGAGCTCCAGGTGGCGCGGCAGGATCTTCTCGAAGAGCCGCACGGACCAGGTCTCCAGGGCCTCAAGCAGCAGGGTGTGATTGGTGTAGCAGAAGGTCTTGTGGGTGATGCCCCAGGCCTGGTCCCAGCCCATGCCGTGCTCGTCCATCAGCAGCCGCATCAATTCCGCTATCGCGATGGCCGGATGGGTATCGTTGAGCTGGGCGACGAACTTGTCGGCCAGGCCCGCGAGCGGGCCGACCGTATGCAACTGCAGCCGGATCATGTCCTGGAGCGAGCAGGAGACGAAGAAATACTGCTGCTTCAAGCGCAGTTCCTTGCCTGCCGAGGGCTCGTCGTTGGGATAGAGGACCTTGGAGATGGTCTCGGCCTCGATCTTGGCCTGGACCGCGCCGTAGTAGTCGCCGACGTTGAATGACTGGAAGTCGAAGGACTCGCAGGCCTCGGACTTCCACAGTCGCAACAGGCTGACGTTGCCGACCCCGTAGCCCAGGATGGGGGTGTCATAGCCGACCCCGATGACCTCCATGTCCGCCAGCCAACGCACGCGCAAGGTGCCGTGCTCGTCGTGATACTGCTCGGTGCGGCCGCCGAACTTGACCGGGAAGCGCAGCCCGTGGCGCAGGATCTCCCAGGGGTTGCCGTTCTTGAGCCAGGTGTCGCTCTTCTCCACCTGCCAGCCGTCCTCGATCACTTGGTCGAAGATGCCGAATTCATAGCGGATGCCGTAGCCGATGGCGGGAATCTGCACCGTGCTGAGCGAGTCCATGTAACAGGCGGCGAGCCGGCCCAGACCGCCGTTGCCCAGGCCTGGTTCCTCTTCGGACTCGATGAGTTCGTGCAGATCGAGCCCCAACTCGGCGCCGGCCTCGCCGGCCACGTCGGTGATTCCGAGGTTGACCAGATTGTTGAGCAGGTGGGGTCCGAGCAGAAACTCGGCGGAAAAGTAGCAGACCGTGCGGGCCTTGGAGTCCCGGTAGGTCTCGGCACACTTGATCCAGCGCCCCAGCAGGCGGTCGCGTACCGTGTAGGCGGCCGCCATGTAGAGGTCGTTGGGACTGGCGACCTCGCGGAAGCGGCCCTGGACATAGAACAGGTTGTCGATGAAGGCGCGGTTCAGCGCGTCCTTCGACATGCCGGTACGGGTGTGCTCGTGGGTCGGAGTCGCTGCCGGGTCCGGGGTTTCGAGCGTCTTCTCGGGGGACATTGGGCGCCTCGCAAGGGAAATTTCTCGGATTCAATACGAATTCGTTGGTATTGGAAAAGAGCTCAAGGAATCAATCCGCGAATAACGCTGATAGAAGCAAGGCTCCAGGCCCGCCGCTCGCGGCAGCGGGCACTCAAGCTCTTTTCTTATTTGCGTTCATTTGCGGACCGATCCTCTTTCTTGGGTTGCGGCGCCCTCCAGGTTCAGCGCCGCCGCGCCATTACAAGGGCCAGGTCCACTGATCGAACTCCGGCTTGTCGATCCCGTTCTCGAAGGCGTAGGCGCGCGCCTCGATCTGGAGGTCGCGCAGGCGCTGCTTGACATGGGCGCCGGTCGCCTGGAGGCGCGGGACCCGGTTGATCACGTCGATGGCCAGGCTGAAGCGGTCGATCTCGTTGCTGATCGCCAGCTCCAGGGGGGTGTTGATGTTGCCCTTCTCCTTGTAGCCGCGTACATGCAGATTGGCGTGGTTGGTGCGGCGGTAGGCCAGGCGGTGGATCAGCCAGGGGTAGCCGTGGAAGTTGAAGATGATCGGCCTGTTCTTGGTGAAGATGGAGTCGAAGTCGGCGTCGGACAGGCCGTGGGGGTGCTCGCCGGCCGGCTGCATCCGGAAGAGGTCCACGACGTTGACGAAGCGGATCTTGATGTCCGCAAAGGCCTCGCGCAGCATCGCCGTGGCGGCCAGGGCCTCCTTGGTGGGGATGTCGCCGCAGCCCACCATCACCACGTCGGGCTCGGCGCCCTGGTCGTTGCTCGCCCACTCCCAGATCCCCAGACCCTTGGTGCAGTGCTTGACCGCCTCGTCCATGCTGAGATATTGCAGGTGGTCCTGCTTGTCGCAGACGATGACGTTGATGTTGTTCATGCTGCGCAGGCAGTGGTCGGCCGTGGACAGCAGGCAATTCACGTCCGGTGGCAGGTAGATGCGGGTGACGTGCGGGTTCTTGTTGACCACCACGTCCAGGAATCCGGGGTCCTGATGGGTGAAGCCGTTGTGGTCCTGGCGCCAGACGGTGGAGGTGATCAGCAGGTTGAGCGAGGAGACGGGCGCCCGCCACGGGATCTCGTTACAGATGGCCAGCCATTTGGCGTGCTGGTTGTACATGCTGTCGATGACGTGGACGAAGGCCTCGTAGGTGGCGAAGAAGCCGTGGCGGCCGGTGAGCAGATAGCCCTCGTACCAGCCCTCGAGCGTGTGCTCGGAGAGCATCTCCAGGACGCGCCCGTCGGGGGCGAGCTCGCCGCCGTCGGCGTCCTCCGGTTTGTAATCGCACAGCCACAGCTTCTTGCTGACCGCATAGATCGCGTCGAGCTTGTTGGAACTGTTCTCGTCCGGGCCGAAGACCCGGAAATTGCGCATGTTATCCGCCATGATGTCGCGCAGCATGGCGCCTAAGGGCTTGGTGTTCATGGCGCGGGTGGTGCCGGGGGTCCCGACGTCCGCCGCGTATTCGCGAAAATCCGGCATGCGCAGCGCCCGGCGCAGGATGCCGCCGTTGGCGTGGGGGCTGGCGCTCATGCGCAGGTTACCGGTGGGGGCGAGTTCCCTGAGTTCGGGGATCAGTCGGCCGGCGTCGTCGAACAGCTCCTCGGGCTTGTAGCTCCGCAGCCAGTCCTCGAGCTGTTTCAGATGCGCCGGGTTGTTGTGCAGGCCCGCGAGCGGCACCTGGTGGGCGCGCCAGAAGCCTTCCACCCGGTGGCCGTCCACCTCCTTGGGGCCGGTCCAGCCCTTGGGCGAGCGCAGCACGATCATGGGCCAGTGGCCGCGGGTGGCCTCACCGCTGGTGCGCGCGGCCTGCTGGATGCCGTGAATCTCGGTGAGGCAGCGATCGAGCGTGGCGGCCATGAGTTGATGCATCGTGAGCGGGTCATCGCCCTCCACGAAGTGGGGGGTCCAGCCGTAGCCGCGCATCAGGCTCGCCAGTTCCTCGTTGGGGATGCGCGCGAGCAGGGTGGGGTTGTTGATCTTGTAGCCGTTGAGATGCAGGATCGGCAGCACCGCGCCGTCGCGGATGGGATTCAGGAACTTGCTGGAGTGCCAGGAGGTGGCCAACGGGCCGGTCTCGGACTCGCCGTCGCCCACCGCCACGACCACCAGGAGGTTGGGGTTGTCGAAGGCGGCGCCGAAGGCGTGGGAGATCGAATAGCCAAGCTCCCCGCCCTCGTGGATGGAGCCGGGGGTCTCGGGGGTACAGTGGGAGCCGATGCCGCCGGGGAAGGAGAATTGCTTGAAAAAGGCCTGCAGGCCCTCCTCGTCCTCGCTCTTGTTGGGGTAGACCTCGGAGTAGGTACCCTCCAGATAAATCGGGGCCAGCACGCCTGGGGCGCCGTGCCCGGGCCCGGCCAGGAAGATGGCCTCCTGGTCTTGCTCGCGGATGATCCGGTTCATGTGGACCCAGATGAAGGACAGACCGGGGCTCGCGCCCCAATGGCCCAGCAGCCGCTCTTTGATGTGCGCCTCTTGCAGGGGTTCGCGCAACAGGGGGTTGTCCCGGAGATAGATCATGCCGGCGGCCAGGTAATTGCAGGCGCGCCAGTAGGCGTTCATCTTGCGCAGAAGGTCGGCAGACAAGGGGTCCGGGGTCGTCGAGTCGGGCTGTTGGGCGGTCATGGACGGGTCCTCCAAGGGTGACTTTTTGCGTGTAGTGTAGCGTCGAAACCTTACCGCGCCGTGACCTCGCGGCCGCGGGCGGGCCGCCGCAGCGGCCTCGCCGGGCGATACTCGCCTAAGGATCGGGAGCGATGCAAGCGCGGGTGAGCGCGGGGACCTGCTCGATGCGCCAAGCGCGGGTTGCGTGCCGCCAGAAGTCCGCCGGTGAGACCGCGGCTGGGCCTGGGGTCTGCCCCAGCCAGGCCCAGGCGCGCCGCAGGGCGGGCATGGGGTCGGCGGGGTCCACCGGGGCCGACGCCAGGGATTTACTGAGCTTGCGGCCCGTGGCATCGACCGCCAGCGGCACGTGGGCATAGGTCGGGGTGGGGAGTCCCAGGGCCTGTTGCAGGAGGCACTGGGCCGGCGTGCTGGCGAGCAGATCCGCGCCGCGGACTACCTGGCTGATGCCCTGCCAGGCATCATCGACGACGACTGCCAGTTGGTAGGCGTGGATGCCGTCGGCCCGCCGCAGCACGAAGTCACCCATGACGGCCGCCACGTCTTGCCGCTGTTCGCCTTGGATACGGTCGCGAAACCGCACCGGCGCGGGACTGGTGCGCAGACGGATGGAGCGGGGCCGCCGCCCGGGCGGGAGTCCGCGGCGGCAGGTACCGGGGTAGATGGGGCCGGCGCTGCCGCGGCGGCCGCCGCGGGCGATCTCGGTCCGCGAGCAGGCGCAGGGATAGGTCAGGCCAAGCGCGCCGAGCCGGGCCAGCGCCTCCTCATAGGCGGCGGCGCGACGGCTCTGCAACAGTGGTGCGCCATCCCATTGCAGACCCAAGGCGAGCAGGGTGCGCAGGATGTCGTCGGCCGCCCCCGGGACCTCCCGGGGGCGGTCCAGGTCCTCGATCCGCACCAGCCACTCGCCGCCGTGGGCGCGGGCGTCGGCGCAGCTCGCAACGGCCGTGACGAGTGAGCCGAAGTGGAGCCCACCCGTGGGCGAGGGGGCAAAGCGTCCCCGGTAGGCCATGGGCGGCGCGCGCGGCCCGGTCGCGGGCGCTCAGGGGGATCAGCCGCGCTGCTTCTCGCGAATCTCGTCCAGGGTCTTGCAGTCGATGCACAGCGTGGCCGTGGGGCGCGCCTCCAGGCGGCGGATGCCGATTTCCACCCCGCAGGCCTCGCAATACCCGTACTCATGTTCTGTGATACGGGTCATGGCCTCCTCGATCTTCTTGATTAGCTTGCGCTCGCGGTCCCGGGTGCGCAACTCCAGGCTGAACTCCGACTCCTGGGTGGCGCGGTCGTTCGGGTCCGGGAAGTTGGTCGCCTCGTCCTGCATGTGGTGGACGGTCCGGTCCACCTCTTCCATCAGCGATTGCTTCCAGGCCAGCAGGATCAGGCGGAAGTGTTCCTCCTGTCCCGGGCTCATATACTCCTCGTCGCTCGCCGCCTTGTAGGGCTCAAAGCCGAAGGCCTTGGGCTCCTGGTGGTTGGCTGGGTTGGATGCTGTCTCGGCCATGAACGTGCTCCCGCAGGCTCGCAGTGGGATGAGTCGCGACCCGATCCCCAGCCCCGTCGTTGGGCTGGGCCGCGAAAAGCGCCCTTTAGTACCAGATTGAGGCGCCATGGGCAACCCGCCGGGCATCGAGCGCCGGCGCGCGCGGGCGCAAAACCGGCCTGCCACCCCTGATTCCCGTCCCGAGGGAGCTTGAAAAAACGCTATTCGACCAACATCCTCCTCCGACTCGTGGCCCGCTGGAACCGGCGGGATCTTCCTATCGGGCCGCAGGCCGCGGGCTTGCCCAGGTCCTTGAGGTCGGCGCACGAGACCACTGCGCCGGCCGCGACGGCGGGCCACCTCGGCGGCACGCCGTCGTCGACCCTCGCGGCGCCCGCCACGGGATCGCGGCAATTGCTTCGAGGTAACGGGCCGTGCGATGCTGTCCTGACGGCGGGGCCGGGGCCGCGGCCACAGATCCTCAAGCAAGGCGGGTGTGCGCGACACAGTGGCCGTCCCAAGCGTCCGGCGCCGGGACTCTGGGTGTGCCGGGGCGGCACGCCACGCGTCGCTGCTTAGGCTGGCCGCACGGCGTCTGGTTTGCAAAGCCATGGGCCAGGCGGGGTAGCCGCCGGGGATCAGCACCGGTTGCGGGTGGCGATTACCCGTCGATCGGTGTTGATGCCGATTCCGCGAGTCGGTGGTTCGCGTCTTTTCCGGTTGTGCGATAATCCTCGCGCTTCACCGGTAGACCCGGAGCCGGGGGGGTTGCAGTCCATGTAACGGTGCACCGTCGGTAGGGCCGGGCTCGCACAGGGGTCGGACGCGGCGCGGCGGAGCCCCGGGGACCGGCCCCGTCAATCGATCGCTTCTTGGGGGTATAGAGACTCGTGCGTCAGTTAGGTATCCTCGGGGTCGCGATTCTGTCGGTCGCCTTGACCGGTTGCTCCACGCCGAAGTTTTCTTCCTTACCGGAGGCAACTTACGAGTTGCGTTCGGCCAGCAAGTACAAGATCGGCCCTGGGGATTCGGTCCAGATTTTCGTTTGGCGCTATCCCGAGGTGAGCACCACCGTTCCAGTTCGCCCGGACGGCTATATCACGGCGCCACTGCTTGAGGACATTCCCGCCTCCGGGAAGACCCCAACCGAGCTTGCCCGGGACCTGGAGCAGGCCTTGTCGGTATACCTGCGCGATCCCCTGGTAACGGTCATCGTGCAGGGGTTCCAGGGGATTTACCCGGAACAGATACGCGTGCTGGGCGAGGCGGCCCGTGCCCAGTCGTTACGCTATATCGACGGTATGACGTTGCTTGATTTGATGATTGCGGTCGGCGGCACGACCCAGTTCGCGGCCGGCAACCGCGCAGTCTTGATGCGCTTCGAGAAAGGGGAGCGCAAGCGCTACACGGTGCGGCTGGATGCTTTGATCAAGCGCGCCGACATGTCGGCGAATGTCGATATGCGTCCGGGCGATATCCTCATTATTCCCGAATCCTGGTTCTAGTTCGTGCCGTCATTATCGCGCTGATCCTATGCAAGAAATCCTTCGCCTCGCCTTTCAGTACCTGGATGGCATCTGGCGTCACCGTTGGTATGCTTTGGCGGTGGCGCTGATCGCCAGTCCGATCGGTTGGTTCTACACCGCCAGCCTGCCCGACGAGTATGTCGCGCAGGCGCGGGTATTCGTCGACACCGACTCGATATTGACGCCGCTGCTGAGCGGGTTGGCCATTCAGACCAGCGACAGTCGCCGCGTGACCATGATGACCAATGTGTTGTTCAGCCGCGAGAACATGGAGAAACTGGCGCGCATGACCGATATGGACCTGAGCGCCAAGACGCCGCAGCAGATGGACGATCTGGTCAGGGAGCTGAAGGAACGGGTGTCGCTGGTGCGTCAAGGCGACAACATCTACACCATCGCGTTCGAAGATCGTTCGCCCGATCTCGCCAAGCGCGTCGTGCAATCGATGTTGACGATCTTCGTCGAGTCGAATCTCGGCTCTTCGCGGCAGGATCAGGACTCCGCCGAGCGCTTCCTGCAGCGGGAGGTCAAGGACTACGAGCGCCGTCTGGTCGACGGCGAGCGTAAGGTGAAGGATTTCAAGATGCGTAACATGGACATCCTTTCCGATCGCGGGTCTTATTACACGCGGCTGCAGGCGGCGCGGGCCTCGCTCAAACGCGCGGAAGACGGCGTGCGGTCCGCGACGCGGCGCCGCGATCAGCTGGCCGACCAGATTGCCATCGCCGAGGACCAAGGTGCCGAGAGTGTCGACTATTCCGACTATCTCGGCGATGCGCTGAAGAGCCATCTCGCCGAGTACGACCAGCGTATTCGCGAGATGCAGAAGCAACTGGACGATTTCCTCTTGCGTTACACCGATATCCATCCGGATATCGTCGCTGCCAAAGCCGCCGTGGAACGCCTCAAGGCGCAGCGGGAGGCGGCCAAGACGGAGTTTCTCGCCAAGCAGGATCGCCATGCCGTCGTGAAATCGCTCTCGGGTAACCCGATTTACCAGCAATTGCGGATGCGCCTCTCCGAGGCGGAATCCGAAATTTCCAATCAACAGTCGATGGTCGAAAATCTCAAGGGCGACATTGAAAAGTATCAGGCCTCGGTAGATCAGGTGTTGCAGGTGGAGACCGAACAACAACAGCTCAACCGCGACTATTCGATTCTGCGCGCGAATCACTCCCAGTTGATGGAGCGGATCGAGAAGGCCAGGTTGACCCGCGAAGCGGATACGAGTGTGGATACCGTCAAGTTTCGGACCCTGGACCCGCCCAAGGTGCCAGGTGAGCCGAGTGCACCCAATCGCCTGCTGCTCTCCTCCTCCGTGTTCGGCAGCGCCTGGGCAGCGGGTCTCGGGCTCGCGTTTCTGCTCTCTTTGATGCGCCCCGTATTCGGCGACCGGCGGCAGTTGACGGAGGTGATCGGTCTGCCGGTCCTCGGCAGCGTAAATTTGGTGTGGACAATCGCGGAGCGCCGCAAGAAATTGTGGGGGAACATCGCCTTCGCCACGGTGCTGACCGGCTTGATCGGTCTGTTCGCCGCGGTGTTGGCCGTCTTCTCTCTTCACATCGACATTATGTCGAAGCTGCCCCTGTGAGAGCGCCGCGGACGCGCTCCGGACACCGTTTGGTGGGCGTTGGATGGCGTGTCCCCGGATCACCGGTCGGCCATCCCCGTCGCGCTATGTTCGCGTCGGACGGGCTTTTCCCGCCCGGACGGACGGCGCACGCTCGCCGACCCGCGCGGGGGGCCGCCGCACCGGCGGCGCGGATTTCGATCCTCGTTTCCCTTGGGATCGCAGTGCGAGGTCCAGATGAGTATTATTGAAAAGGCGGCGGAACGGTTGTCGGCTTCACGCCCGGCGGCGCCCGCAGCGTCGCCGGTTGCTGACAACCTATCGCCGGAGGCGATCGAGACGCCGCCGCGCCGCTCCCAACCCAGCGCTGCCGGCCAGGTCCCGGTGCCGCCGAGCAGCGTGGAGAATCCGGCCATTCTGCTCACCAGTCATGAAAACGACTTTCTGCTGTCCCCCGAGGGTGGCCGCTCGCGCACGGCGGAAGAGTTCCGCGTGATCAAGCGGCCGCTGTTGGTCAACGCCTTCGAGCGACCGCTGCCCGGGGTGAAGTACCCGAATCTGATCATGGTGACCAGTTCGGTTCAGGGCGAGGGCAAGAGCTTTACCTCCCTGAACCTGGCCATTTCCATCACGATGGAGATGGACAGCACCGTGCTGTTGATCGATGCGGACGTTGCCAAGCCCGGACTGTCCCGGCGGCTCGGTATCCGCGACCGCCCCGGACTGATCGACCGACTCGTCGATGAATCGATCGATCTGTCACAGGTGCTGCTCAAGACCGACATCCCCAAGCTGACGGTGCTTCCCGCGGGTATTTCCCATAAGCGATCGACCGAGTTGCTGGCGAGTGGAAGTATGCGTCGGCTATTGTCGGAGGTCGCCTCGCGATATCCCGATCGTATCGTCTTGTTTGATTCACCGCCGGTCCTGGAAACGACCGAGGCAGGAGTTTTGGCGTCCTTGATGGGACAAGTGGTGATCGTGGTGGAGCAGGACAGTACTGCCCAAGGCATTGTCCGCGAGACGCTGGAGCATTTGGAGTCCAAGGACAATGTGTTCTTGATTCTCAACAAGTGCAGAGGCGGCCTGTTTACCGGCAAGTACGGCTATGGCTATGGGTACGGCTACGGCTACGGCTATGGTTATGGGTACGGTTCCTACGGCGAAACCGATGCCAAAGAAAATTGAGTATTTGCGTTGGACGGTTCTCACGCTTGGTATCTTGGTGCAGGGCGCAGTGGCTGAGCCGATCGTCACATCCGTCGGCCTCTTGACCCGACTGGTCTTTACCGACAATCTCTTCCTGGCGAATGTCGGCGGAACCTCCGGGACCACCCCGCAGCCGGCCGCGCTGAGTGGGGGCGGCCAAAGCGGCGCCGCGAATGAGGGAAAAGAATTCGGGACGATCTTGCAGTTGTTGCCCAACATTGCCGGTGGCGGCGGCGGTAGCCGCTCGTCCTATCGCTTTTATTACGGTCCGAGCGCCGTGATCTATGGCGAGGGGCATTCTGATCTCGATCGTATCTTCCACGTCCTCCAGGCCGACGCCTCGCTGACTGTGATCGACGGCTATTTTTCGCTGCAATTGAGTGCCAATGCCAATCAGAACCTGGTCGATCCCAACGCCGGCAACGCCAGTTTCACGGCGCTGGGAAATCCCGACGCCTTCGGTCAAACCGCCTCGATCCAACTCACGCCCGTGTTTTCGTTTCCGGCGCTGCGCGGCGACTTCGCAACGGTCCAGTTCGCGCCCGGCATCAACTATGTCTTTGCGGCGCAAACCGTCGGCGGCACCGACAATAGCGGCACGACGGGGTCCCAGAGTTCACTCACTATTACCAGTGGCGACTATTTTTCCCGGATGCCCTGGCAGATCGTCGCGTCGAGCAACATCTTCAACGCCGGCGCCAGCTCCGGGTCGAATTATGGCAACGGCTCCGGGACGAGCACCGTCAGCGGTACCGTCACTTACCCAATCAGCGATCAGTGGCAGATCCAAGGGCTGGTCGGCTACGATTGGGGGAATTATGATTCGCTGGCGCAGCCTGACGGCCTGCGCTGGCGCGTGACACCCTATTGGTCGCCGTCGCGCGACACGACGATCGGCCTCGGCTACGGCTATCGCTTTTTTGGTGCTGACTATTATGCGAATATCCAGCATCGACGCCGTAAGACGGTCGTCACGGCCAGCTATGAGATCAACGTGACGAATGCGCGTACCGCCATTCTCGACAGTAATGCGGTCAATTTCCAGGACCCGTATGGAGAACCGATCACGGACCCGCTTGCCGGTCAGACCCTCTCCGGCTCGATTGCGAATCCGGCGCTGACCTCCGGTTTTTTCATTCAGAATCAGTTGCTCCTCGGCATTACCTCCCAATTCGGGCGGACCACCGTGTCTCTGAATGTCAACAACTGGCACTGGGATTATCAGGCTACCGGCAATCAGGTCGATCAGAATCAGGGAACGCTGACGTTCAGCCGCACGTTGTCGCCGCGCAGCAGCGCGAACCTGAGCCTCCAATATTGGACCTATAATCCGTCGGCCCGCGGCGCCGTGGAATTCTCCCAGATCAGCGTCGCGACCGGGTATACCTATCAGGTCAGCCGCCGAACACAGGGCAGTGCCACCTATACCTACAGCCAGCAGGACTCGGACACCCCGAGCCAGACGTTCGGCGCGAACCAACTCTGGCTAACCCTCAACTGGAGTCTGTGAGGCGCCATGTACGACGAATTCTATGGCCTCTCCGGCAAGCCCTTCCAGTTGACCCCCGACCATCGCTTTTTTTTCGATAGTCAGGGCCACCACCGAGCCCTGGCGTATCTGCGCTACGGCCTGGAGCAAGGGGAAGGCTTCATTGTGATCACCGGGGGTATAGGAACCGGGAAGACGATACTGGTGCGTGCGTTGTTCAGCGAACTGGAAGGGCGAAATATCATGGCCGCCCAACTGGTGACGACCCAAGTCGAACCCGAGGACATGTTGCGGATGGTCTGCGCGTCATTCGGGCTGGCGCACGAGGGCATGAACAAGGCGACGCTGCTGCATAACCTCGAAGTCATTGCCAGAACCCGGTTCGCGGAGGGGCGGCGCATCCTCCTGGTGGTCGACGAGGCGCAGAATCTCCCGCCGCGATCCCTCGAGGAACTGCGGATGTTGGCCAATTTTCAGGTCGATGGCCGCTCCCTGTTTCAGAGTTTCCTGTTGGGTCAGGAAGAACTGCGGCGGACTTTGCAATTGCCCAATATGGAGCAACTGCGGCAGCGCATCATCGCTGCTTACCACCTGAACCCGCTGTCACTGGAGGAAACGAGCGCCTATATCGCGTTTCGCTTGAACCGGGTCGGCTGGTCTGGGGACCCGGAGTTCGCGCCGGAGGTGTTCGAACTGGTTCACGCCCGTACCGGCGGCGTGCCGCGTCGCATCAATACCCTCTGTGATCGTCTGATGCTGTTCGGCTGTATCGAGGAGCGGCATCAGCTCACGCGCGACGATGTGCGCGTCGTGGCGGCGGAGTTGGAGCAGGAGTCAGGTCGCCCCGGCGACGCCGAGGGGCGTGCCGCGGTGGCGGAGTCCGAGAGCGCCGCGGCGGCTGACACGGGGGGCGCAGGCCTGACTCCGGGCGACCTGGGGGAGCGGCTGGCGTCACTTGAGGCCGAGGTGTCGCGGCTGCGACTGATCGTCCTGCAAGAACGAAAACTGCTCCGCAAGGCGGTACTGCTGCAACTTGAGCTTGATGCCTATGATGACCTCGATTGACCGGCTGCAACTGCTGTGCGTGGTGGGCGCCCGCCCCAATTTCATGAAGATCGCGCCCATTATGCGCGCCTTTGCCGACAGCGACGCGATCGACGCGGTCTTGGTCCATACCGGACAGCATTACGACACGGCGATGATGGCGTCGTTTTTCGCGCAGTTGGGGATTCCCGCGCCGCATGTCGACCTTGAGGTGGGTTCCGGCAGTCACGCGGTGCAGACGGCCGATATTATGAAGCGCTTCGAGCCCGTGCTCGATGCCCGGGCGTGCGACGCGGTGTTGGTGGTCGGCGATGTCAACTCGACCATCGCCTGCGCCCTGGTGGCCGCCAAGAAAGGTGTTCCGGTCATCCATGTCGAGGCGGGACTGCGCAGTTTCGACCGGTCGATGCCGGAAGAGATCAATCGCATCCTTACCGATCAACTGTCTGACTTACTGTTCACCACTGAGCGCAGCGCCGCCGTCAATCTCGAGCGTGAAGGGATCAGCCGCGCGCGCGTGCGATTCGTCGGCAATGTCATGATCGACACCCTGCTGCGGAACCGGGCGCGGTGCCCGCGGGCGGTCGACGTGTTGTCGGCCGTTGAGGACTCGGCCCGGTGTTTCGGCGCGGCCGGTTTCGGCGTCGTCACGCTGCACCGGCCCGCCAATGTCGATACCGCGGATAGCCTGACGAGGATCGTGGACGTGCTCTGCGAGGTTGCGGCGGACTTGCCCCTGGTCTTTGCAGTTCATCCGCGAACACGGGCGCGGCTGAGCGAATTCGGGCTGCTGGAGACCGCAGCGCGGGGATTGTTGTTGATGCCGCCGCTGCCATATTTGGAGTTGCTCGCGCTGGTTGGCGCGGCCCGCGCGGTACTGACGGATTCCGGTGGATTGCAGGAGGAGACCACCGCCTTGGGGGTGCCCTGCCTGACGCTACGCGAGAATACCGAACGCCCGATCACGGTCGAGGAAGGAACCAACACGGTGGTCGGAACCAACCCAGCACTGATCCGCGGTGGCGTGCGCGCGATCCTGGCCGGTGGGGGTAAGCGGGGGCGGGTGCCCGAGTTGTGGGACGGAAGGGCGGCCGAGCGAATTCGCGATGAGGTGGTGATCTGGGCCGCCGGGCGTCGCCCCCTCGCAGTGCCGACCAAGCAGGCGCAGGCCGTCCGTGGTCGGTCCTAGTCCGCTGTCCGGGCGCTGGTGTTCGTTGCCCTCTGGTCGCCGATCATGAATGAGGTTACGCTAGTTTATTCAGACACCTGTGCCCTTGACGACGGGCATGACGCCGCGCGTGCGGACCCGGCGACGCTGGTCAATGCGATGACCGTCGACGTAGAAGACTATTTCCAGGTCAGTGCATTTGAGCGGCATGTCAGCCGTGACGACTGGGAGCGACTGCCCCAGCGCGTGGAAGGGTGCATCGATCGTATTCTTGAGCGCTTTTCGGATAGCGGTGTGAAGGGGACCTTCTTCACGCTTGGGTGGGTGGCGGAGCGTTATCCCGGGATGGTCAGGCGTATCGTCGAGCAGGGACATGAACTGGCGAGCCACGGGTGGGAGCATATCCGCGCTACCCAGCAGAGTCAGCAGCAGTTTCGTGCCGACGTCAGTCGCACGAAGTCGGCATTGGAGCAGCTCGGCGGGTGTCCGGTAATGGGCTACCGTGCGCCCAGCTTCTCCATCGGGCGGCGTAACCTTTGGGCCTTGCAGGTGTTGGACGAGTCAGGTTACCGTTATTCGTCGAGCATCTATCCGATTCGTCATGACCTGTACGGGATGCCGGAGGCGCGTCGCTTCCGCTTCAGGCCTTGCGGCGATTCGCCGTTTTTGGAGATTCCAGTGACCACGTTGGAGATTGCGGGGCGTAAGATGCCCTGTGGCGGGGGCGGCTATTTTCGACTGTTTCCCTATGCCTTCTCGCGTTGGGCGATACGGCGGGTGAATCGCCGGGAGCGGCAGAGCTGCATCTTTTATTTTCATCCCTGGGAGATCGATCCGCAGCAGCCACGGCAACCGGGTCTGGCGGCCAAGGCGCGGCTGCGTCACTACTTGAATCTCCATCGTATGGAGGATCGGCTGGTATCCTTGCTGGGTGATTTTCGATGGGGGCGAATGGATGAGGTTTTTGGAATCGAACGGGGCGGCCGGTGATGGCCGAGCGTGCGGTGGCGGGCGACGTGCGGTCTGATTTGCGGGTGCGGCCCTATGTTGCGGCCGATCGTACCCGCTGGGACGCCTTCGTTGCGCGCTGTCCGGCGGCCACCTTCTTTCATCGCGCGGGCTGGGAGCGCGTGATTACGCGGGGGCTGGGCCATCGATGCCGGTATCTGCTCGCCGAGCGCGACGGTGAGATCGAGGGCGTGCTGCCGCTCGCCGAGGTCCGAAGCCGCCTCTTCGGCCATGGACTGATCTCGACGCCATGTTGCGTCTATGGGGGCGCGGCGACCACGAGCGAGGACTCACGGCGGGCGTTGACGGATGAAGCCGTACGGCTGGCGCAACGGCTGCAGGTCGATGCATTGGAGATTCGTAATCGCGAGGCGGTGTGCCCCGAGTGGCCGACGAAGGACCTCTATGCCACATTCCGGCGCCGGATCTCCGCGGACGAGGACGCTAATCTCCGGGCGATCCCCCGCAAACAGCGGGCCATGGTCCGCAAGGGCGTCACCGCGGGCCTGACGTCATGTCAGAGTGCCGATGCCGACCGGTTTTTTCGGATTTATGCCGAATCCGTGCGCAATCTCGGCACCCCCGTGTTTGCGCGCCGCTTTTTCAGGAGTCTGCTGGAAGAGTTCAGCGCCGAGACGGAAATGTCGATTGTCGTTGCCGGGGCTTGCGATATCGCCGCGGTGTTGAGCTTCTACTTCCGCGACGAGGTCCTTCCTTATTACGGCGGCAGTCGGCCGACCGCCCGGGCAGTGAAGGGTAATGATTTCATGTACTGGGACCTGATGCAGCGCGCGGCGGCGCGGGGTGCGCGGGTCTTCGACTTCGGTCGCAGTAAGGTCGGCACCGGGTCCTACGACTTCAAGCGGAATTGGGGCTTTGCGCCGGAGCCGCTCCACTATGAGTACCAGCTGGTGCGCGCCCGGGTCATGCCGCAGATCAATCCCAACAATCCCCGCTATCGCTGGTTCATTGCGGCCTGGAAGCACTTGCCGTTACCGCTGGCGAACGTCTGCGGCCCCTTTTTTTCCCGCAATCTCGGTTGATCCCGGCCGGCAACCCCAATCCATGGTAGACGCGCGACCCCATCTGTTGTTTCTCTGTCATCGGATTCCTTACCCGCCGGAGAAGGGGGACAAGATTCGTTCGTATCATTGGTGGGCGGCCTTGGTCGAGCGTTTTCGTGTTCATCTTGGGGCCTTCATCGATGATCCGGCGGATTGGCTGCACGTCGCGAAGCTGCAGGCGCAGTGTGCGTCCTCGCTCTTTGTGCCCCTGCCCCGAACCACGGCGTTACTCAGAAGCCTGAGCGGCCTCTGGCGCGGCACGGCCTTGACCCTTCCCTATTACCGCGACGCGAGCATGACGCGGTGGGTGGAGGCGCAACGCAAGACCAATGACATTGGCCATGTTCTGGTGTTTTCGTCCGCGATGGGTCAGTACGTCGAAGATGGTTGCTGGTGGCGCGCACGGCGCGTCATCGACTTCGTGGACGTGGACTCGGACAAGTGGGGCCAGTACGCGCAGACGCGACCCTGGCCGGCCAACCGGGTTTATCGGCGCGAGGCCCTGCGGCTGGCACAGGCAGAGGAGGGGCTGGCGCGGACCTTCGCCGCCAGCCTGTTTGTCAGCGAACCGGAGGCGGCACTGTTTCGTAGTCGTGTTGCGGGGCTCGGAGAGCGCGTCCACGCCATTCGCAATGGCGTGGACACCGCCTACTTTCGGCCGACGGCCGGGTGCGCATCGCCATTTCCGGTTGATTGTGAACCGGTGGTCTTTACCGGCGCGATGGACTACTGGGCCAATGTGGACGCGGTCCTTTGGTTTATCCGTGAGGTTTGGCCCAGGGTGCGGGCGCAGCGGCCGCGGGCACTCTTTGCGATCGTCGGTTCGCGGCCGTCCCCCGCGCTCGAGGCACTGGGTTGCGGCGACATTGTCGTCACCGGCCGGGTACCGGATGTGCGTCCCTATCTCCAGGCTGCCGGTGCGGTGGTGGCGCCGATGCGCGTGGCGCGCGGCATCCAGAACAAAGTTCTGGAAGGCATGGCGATGGCCAAGCCCGTGGTCGTTACGTCCAAGGCACTCGAGGGCATCGTCGCGGTGCCGCAGCGTGACCTGCTGTTGGCGGACGAACCCGGGGCCTTTGCGGACGCGATCCTGGCGGTCCTCGGCGCGGGTGGCGAGGGCCTGGGATTGCGCGCGCGGTGCTTCGTGGAAAGGGAATATGATTGGGCGGTATCGACCCAACAGTTGATGGCGTTGCTGCTGGGGCGCGAGCGGGTCGCGCCAGCCTGACAGTTAAACACAAGTACCGAAGTCAAACACGCGGCGCGTACTCACCGCGTTACATCAGGTGTTATAGAACAGTATGGTTGCTTCCATCGCTCGTGTCGCCCCGGGGAAATCGGCGTGGGGCCCGGTACTGATCGGTCTCGCGCTTGTCTTGGCGCTGTTGTCGGCCTTGTTCGCCGACACGCTCCGGGCGCTGGTGGCGACCTGGATGGGGTCTGAAACCTATGCCCACGGGTTCCTTATCGTCCCGATCAGTTTGTGGCTGGTGTGGGAAAAGCGGGCGGCCCTGAGGGTCGCGGTGCCGCGGCCGACGCTGCTGCCTGCCCTGTTGATGTTGCCGGTGGGGCTGGCGTGGCTGCTGGCGCAACTCGTGGACGTACGGGTCGTGCAGGAGTATGCCTTTGTCTGTCTCCTGATCCTCGCGATTTGGGCGATGATCGGCACGGCGGTGGCACGCTTCCTGGCCTTCCCGCTCGGTTTTCTGTTGCTCGCCGTGCCGGTGGGAGACTGGCTGACTTACCCCTTGATGAATTTTACGGCGGATTTCAGCGTTAATATGTTGCGGCTCACGGGTATCCCCGTGTATCGCGACGGCACCTTTTTTTCCTTACCGACCGGGGATTGGTCGGTCATCGAGGAGTGCAGCGGGATTCGCTATCTCTTGGCCTCGGTCACGCTCGGCGTGCTCTTTGCTTACCTCACCTATAGTAAGTTGTGGAAGCGCGTCCTGTTTATCGTGCTCTCTGTCTTGGTCCCGATCCTCGCCAATGGACTGAGGGCCTACATGATCGTGATGATCGGCCACTTGAGCGGCATGAAACTCGCGACCGGGGTCGATCACCTGATCTACGGGTGGGTCTTTTTCGGTATCGTCATCGCGATCATGTTCGCGGTGGGCGCCATCTGGCGCGATCCGGAGCCTGACGAGGCTCCGCGCCAAACCGGCTCGGGTGCCGGTCGCCCAGCCATCGTTGCGGCATTGTCGGTGCTGCTGGCGAGCGCCGTCGGGCCGGGTTTGCTGCTGGCGCTGGAGCGGGCTCCGGCGGGTGGGGATCCGCGGGTCGAGCTGCGTTCGCCGGCGCCCGGGGGGGCGTGGCGGAGCGAGTCGGGGAATCTCTGGAGCTGGCGCCCGCAGATCGTTGGTGCGGATGGCGAGGTGTATGGCTTCTATCGCGCGGATGCCGCACCGGTCGGGCTGTATCTGGGGATCTATCGGCGCCAGCGGGAGGGCGCCGAGGTGGTGAACGTGCATAATCAGATGGCGCCGACGAGCGACCAGGAGTGGAGCGACAAAGAGATTACGACGCGCACGATCGCCTCCCCCATCGGTGAGTTCAAGGTGAAGCAGGACCGTCTCGCGGGCCGGTCCGGCGGCCAGCGCCTGCTGGTTTGGAACTGGTACCGTATCGGTGCCGTCAATACCAGTAACCCCTTTATTGCCAAGTTCGCGGAGGCGGCCTACCGTCTCGCTGGCCGCCAGCCAAGCGGTACCGTGATTGCGCTGGCAGCGCCCTACCGGGAGAGTCCGGACGAGGCGGCGGTGGTCCTTACGGCGTTCATCGACGCCATGTGGCCGTCGTTCGAGGCCGAGATTGCGCGTGCCACGGCACTCGGGCGATGATTGCGCTTCGTGGCAAGCCGGGACGCTACGTGGGGGCGCGGGGCGGCGCTTGCAATTGCCCCGGTCGTCGTGGCCCGGGTGACGGTTGGGCAACCAGCATTGCGGATGGTGCGACCCTGATGGTGCAGACGCTATGTGTGGTGTAACCGGGATCTTCGATTGCCAGGGCCGTCGGGAGCAGTCACGCGAGTTGCTCGCGCGCATGAACGAGAGCCAATTTCATCGCGGACCGGACCAGGGTGGGCTGCACCTTGAGCCCGGCGTGGGGTTCGGACACCGCCGGCTCGCGATTATCGACCTCTCGGGCGGTGCGCAGCCACTGTTCAACGAAGACCACAGCGTGGTGGTCGTCTATAACGGGGAGATCTACAATTTCGCGGATCTGTCCGAGGAGTTGAAGGCGGCTGGTCATTGCTTTCGCACCCACTGCGATACTGAGGTGATCGTGCATGCCTGGGAGGAGTGGGGCGCGGCCTGTGTGCAGCGTTTTCGCGGAATGTTCGCCTTCGCCATTTGGGACCGTAACCGGGAGACGCTGTTTCTCGCCCGTGACCGCCTCGGGGTCAAGCCGCTCTATTATGCCTTTCTGCCGGATGGGCACCTGATTTTCTCCTCTGAGTTGAAGGCGCTCTACCTGCATCCGGGATTGCCGCGGCAACTTGATCCCGGGGCCGTCGAGGACTATTTTGCGTATGGCTATGTGCCGGAGCCGCGCACCATTCTGATGCACGCCTCGAAACTCCCGCCCGGCCATCATCTGACCGTGCGGCGCGGCGTGCCGACCCCGGTTGCGCCCCACGAGTATTGGGACGTGCCGTTCATCCCCGCGGCCCCCGCACGGGAACCGGAGCTGCAGGCAGAACTGATCGAGCGGTTGCGCGAGGCGGTCCGTATCCGGTTGATTGCCGAGGTGCCGGTGGGCGCCTTCCTGTCCGGTGGTGTCGATTCCAGCGCCGTGGTAGCCATGATGGCCGGCCTGTCGGCGGAACCGGTCAACACCTGCTCCATCTCCTTCGGTGATCCCCGGTTCAACGAGTCTTCGTTCGCCGCCGCGGTGGCGCGCCGCTATCACACCAACCATCGCGTCGAGCAGGTGGAGCCGGGTGATTTCGCGTTGGTGGATAAGCTCGCTGGCCTCTATGACGAACCCTACGCCGACAGTTCTGCCATGCCGACCTACCGGGTCTGCGAACTGGCACGACGGCAGGTGACGGTGGCCCTCTCGGGCGATGGCGGTGATGAGAATCTGGCTGGCTATCGCCGCTATCGCTGGCACCGGTTCGAGGAGCGCCTGCGCTCGGTCCTGCCGCTGCGCCTGCGGCGTCCGCTCTTCGGCACACTCGGGCGTGTCTATCCCGGGCTGGCGTGGGCGCCGCGCCCGCTGCGCGCGAAGTCGACGCTTCAGGCCCTGGCCCGGGACACGGTGGAGGGTTACTTTCACACCGTCGCTGTCGTACCGGATGAGATGCGGTCGCGGCTGTTCAGCGCGGCCTTCCGACGGGAACTCCAAGGATACCGCGCGCTCGAGGTGATGCGGCGCCATGCGCAACGGGCCCCCACCGATCACCCTTTGTCATTGGTGCAGTATCTGGACATCAAGACCTACCTGGTGGGCGACATCCTGACGAAGGTGGACCGGGCCAGCATGGCGCACGCCCTGGAGGTGCGGGTTCCACTCTTGGATCATACCCTGGTGGAGTGGCTGTCCGGCCTGCCGCCGACGCTCAAGCTGCATGGTGCCGAGGGTAAGTATCTATTCAAGAGGGCGCTGGCCCCCTATTTGCCGGAAGACCTCCTGTACCGAGCGAAGATGGGATTCGCGGTGCCGCTCGCCGGTTGGTTTCGCGGGCCCCTGCGGGAGTGCCTGGCCGCCGCGGTCCTGGGTCCCGTGCTCGCCGAATCGGGCATCTTCGATCGGGAGTACTTGATCCAATTGTTGGCGCAGCATCAGTGCGGGGCCAGGGACTACAGTGCGTCGCTGTGGAGTCTGCTGATGTTCGAAGCCTTTCTGCGGCGGGTCGGACTGGGGCCGGGCGGGATCGCGGCGTGAAGATTCTGCATGTTCTGGATCATTCGATCCCTCTGCATAGCGGCTATACCTTTCGCACGCGCGCGATCCTGGAGCACCAACGGGCGTTGGGCTGGGAGACCGTTCAGGTCACCTCGGCGAAGCACCGCGGCGCCGAGGCCGCGCTGGAGGTTGTCGATGGACTTGAGTTTTATCGGACCGCGGCCGGATCGGGCTTGATCTCAGGGTTGCCCGTAATCAATCAGTGGGATGTGATCCGCGGTCTGGAACGGCGGCTAACCCAGGTGATCGAGATCGAGCGTCCGGACCTGTTGCACGCGCACTCGCCGAGTCTGAACGCAGTGGCGGCGATCCGGGTCGGTCGGCGCTGCGCGCTGCCGGTGGTCTATGAGTGCCGCGCCTTTTGGGAAGATGCCGCCACCGACCATGGCACCAACTCGTCGTGGGGCCCGCGCTATCGCCTGTCCCGGCGTCTGGAGACCTGGGCCTTTCGCCACTGCGACGCGGTCACCTGCATCTGCGAGGGATTGCGCGCGGACATCTGCGCGCGGGGGATCCCCGCCTCCAAGGTGACCGTCATTCCCAATGGCGTCGACCTTGCCCGCTTCGGCTATGGTCTGCGGCGGGACGTTGCCCTGGCCGCGGAGTTGAGGCTGACTGATCAAGTCGTGTTCGGGTTTCTTGGCTCTTTCTATGCCTATGAGGGCCTGTCGCTCGCGCTCCGGGCGCTGCCGCAGATTATTCGGGAGGCACCGCGCACCCGCTTGCTCCTAGTGGGTGGCGGTCCCCAGGAGTCCACACTGAAGCGCCTGACGGCGGAACTCGGCCTCAGTTCCTATGTCATCTTTTCCGGGCGGGTGCCGCACGAGCAGGTCGAGCGCTACTACAGCCTGGTCGACGTCCTGCTGTATCCGCGTCTGCCCATGCGACTGACGGACCTCGTGACTCCCCTCAAGCCCTTGGAGGCAATGGCGCAAGGTATCCTGGTCATGGCCTCGGACGTGGGGGGGCATCGCGAACTGATCCGCGATGGCGAGACCGGAGCTTTGTTTCCTGCCGGCAGTGCGCAGGCCCTGGCGGCTGCCGTGCTTGACTTGCTGGGTCAACGCGGCCAATGGGATCGTCTACGGCGGCGGGCGCGCGGCTATGTCGAGCGGGAGCGCAATTGGCCACTGAGTGTGGAGCGTTATCGCAGTGTTTATGAAGGGTTGCTATTGTAACGGGCGTGACGGCGCGCGGTGGGGCTGGGGTGGAGATCGCGGCTGCGTGCGGGTCCCAGGCCGCGGTCGTGCGCTCTCGTCGTCGCGGCTTTCTTCTGTGTTCAACAAGGTGGTTATCGCCTCATGCGCGATTTGTTCGTGACATTGGTGGTCTTCGGCAGTCTCCCGCTGATTCTTCGCAAGCCATTCGTTGGCGTGCTGGTCGGGAGCTGGCTCGGGCTGATGAACCCGCATATGCTGTGTTGGAGTTTCGCGGCTGGCAAGCCCTTTGCGTTTATCATCGCGGTGACGCTGATTTTGTCCTTCCTGATCTCCAAGGAGCCAAAGCGATTGCCCGCGTCGGCACTCGTTGGGCTCTTGGGATTCTGGTGGTTCTGGCTGTTCGTGACCACGCTGACCGCCTTTTACCCTGATTCGGCCTGGGAATATTGGGGTCGCGCCTGGCGGATCATGCTCCTGACCTTCCTGACCATCGCGCTGTTGACGTCGCGGGAGCGCATCGACGCCCTGGTCTGGACCTGTGTCATTTCGCTCGGAATCTATGGTGTCAAGGGCGGTATCTTCACCGTCTTGGGTGGCGGTACCAATCATGTCAACGGACCGGCTGGTACCTTTATCGGAGGCAATAACGAGATCGGACTTGCGTTGGTCATGACCATCCCGCTGATGCGGTATCTCCAGCTCACGAGCACCAACCGGTGGGTCAAGTACGCGATGATGGCAGCCATGGGCCTGAGCGTCGTCGCGGTCCTCGGTACCCAATCGCGGGGCGCCCTGCTGGGATTGCTCGTAATGAGCATGTATCTGGCATTGAAGAGCCGCAACCGGGCGGGTCTGTTGCTATTGCTGGGGCTGTCCCTGCCGGTGGCGTTCATGATCATGCCGGAGAGCTGGCACAGCCGGATGGATACGATACAGACGTATGATCAGGACGCCTCCGCGCTGGGCCGCATCAATGCCTGGTGGACGGCCTGGTACGTCGCCCTCGATCACCCGTTCGTGGGCGGCGGCTTCAATACGTTCCTGCGGCCGACCTTTATCCAATACGCCCCCAATCCGCGGGATGTACACGACGTCCACAGCATCTATTTCCAGGCGCTGGGTCAGCAGGGATTCGTCGGTCTCTTCACCTTTCTCGGGATCATGTTCGGTTCGCTGATCAGCTTGAACCGGCTGAGGAAATTCGCGCGCTCGGATAAGCAATTGCAGTGGATGGGAGACTTGTCAGGAATGGTGTTCGTGAGTATTGTCGGGTACGCGACCAGCGGGGCCTTCCTGGGGTTGGCAATGTTCGACTATTATTATACGCTGGTGGCGATCACGATCGGCCTGACGACGGTTGCGCATCGCTACGCCGCGCAGGCCGCGCCGGGGATTGCAGAGGCGGCCACGGGTCCGGTGACGGGCGTTGCGGTTGGGGCCGTCGGCGCTGCTGCCAATCGCTTCGTGCCGCCGCGGCGTCGGCTCCTGGGGCTCGACGTCGCGGGATGGTTTGCGAAGCTGTGAGGTCTATGCCGGCGCTTGCGGCACGCGCGGACGGGGCTGGCGGTGGTCCTTGGGAAGCCATACTCACTGAAGGTTGACGACAATGGGCGCATTCTTGTTGATAGTGGAACCGCACCGGCTGCGCGAAGGCGGGCGCCTGGAACGCGGACTCGATGTCTTCAAGCAGATGGGATTCGCCGCGCCCCGGTACATTGACCAGGACGCCTACGGCCTGTGGTTGTTCCCAAAACTGGGCCGGACCGAGATCAGCTCCTGGATTGCGGGAGCGGCGACTTCGTGTGCGCCACTGGAACCCTGTTCAGCCGGGGGCGGGGCGGCACCGCGGCGCTGCGGGAAATCTATGACACATTCTGCGGCAGCACTGGCGTTGCGCCGACCCTGCGCGGGGTCTTTCACCTGATCCTGCGCAAACAGGGCATCCTGTATCTCGCCAATGACGCCGCCGGCCTGCTGTCGGTCTATTTCAACACGGACCGCAGCGTGTTTTCGTCAAGTTGGCTGGCTGTCTGTCGCCTGGCCGATCACCTGACCTTGTCGACCCAAAGCGCCTACGAGTATGTATTCAATGGTTCGGTGCTGGGCGACTGCACCCTGGTCCGGGAAATCGAACTGCTTGCCCTCGACAGCCATGTCGAATTCGGACCAGGGGCGCCACGGCTGGTTATCCGGTCTCCGGTCATTCCCAGTCCGCCGCGTGCGTCGCGCGAAGAACTTCTGGAGGAGTCCCTGCGGCTGCTGCGTGGCTATTTTCGCGATGTCGTCGCCGCCTTCCCCGCGGGTTTCAACTGTGCATTATCCGGCGGGTACGATTCCCGGCTCATTCTTGGGCTCCTGTTGGAGCAGGGCGCGCACCCCAACCTGTTTGTTTATGGTCGAGACGCGGACGACGATGTGCGCGTTGCCAAGACCATCGCCGGCGGCGAAGGGCTGGACCTGATCCACATCGATCGCTCTGCCCGCGAGCGGTGTGAACCCGAGGCATTCCCCGCACAGGTCAGGCAGAATTTTTACGGCAGCGACGGCGGCTCCTATGGTGGGCTGCTCAATTGGGATTCGGAGTACTTGGAGGTGCGCCGCCGTACCGCCGATGGGCGCGCCTGTTTGAATGGCGGTGGCGGTGAGGTCTTTCGCAATTTTTTCTATCTTCCGAACCGCCGCTTTACCGTGCGTCAACTGCTGTGGTCATTTTATGGACAGTTCGAGCCGCGCTGGACCACCGCCAGGTTCGACGAAGATCGCTATTTCGCCGCCTTGGAGTCGAAGGTTGCCGAGACCCTGCGCGATACCAATCCCCGCCTCGAACGTCACGTCATCGAATGGCTGTATCCCCATTTCCGCTGTCGCTCCTGGGTTGCCAAAGAGATGCAGTTCGGCAACCGGGCCGGTACGCAGCTCAATCCCTTTCTCGACGAGCAGATTTCGCAATGGGCCGCTTCTCTTTGCATCGACCTGAAAGACCTGGGCCGGTTCGAGGCCGAGTTGATCAGGCGGGTCAATCCGCGCCTGGCCGCGTATCGTTCGGCCTACGGGCACGCCTTCACCACCGAAGCGTCGTGGTCGTATCGCGCGGCCTACCAACTGGGTCAGTGGCGCAGCCCCAGGCTGCGGCGCCTCATGTTCCGGTTGCGTGCCCGCACGCGCCGGGGCCCGCACCAGTTCCACGGCTACGGGGCCCCGGCTTACATTCATTCGCTGTTCGGCGATCACCCCTGCGGCATGTCCCGGCTGTTCCGGCTCGAGCGGGTCGGCAGCGATGTTCAGTGGCACCGTATCTGGGCGCTGGAATACCTCTGCCGGGAATTGTCGCTTGATTGATGCGTGCCGACGACTCGGCGGTGCAAGATGGCCGGTCGGGAACGCAGGACGGGGCGGAGCCAGTGCCCAAAACGAGTACTTGGCCGCAAATGAACGCAATTGAATCTGCTCGTCGGCGTCGGCGCGGGGCCTTGATCACAACTGCGACCAAGCCGCACGGCCGAGCGCACGCGCGCAAGTCCGCTCGGGCGATGGGAGCGCCGCACCCCAGTGCGGCGCGGCCTCCCAAGCGACCGCAGCGTTGCGTTCTGCGGATAGGCCGCGCCGCACTGGGGTGCGGCGCCCCCAGTGGCCGGAATGATGATCAAGGCCGGCGCGGGCGTCACCCGTCCGGTGAACATGCAGCAGCGGCCGAGTCTGTGATCATTTGCGTCGATTTGCGGCTAAACTGCCTCTTTCCGGCCTCACGGACTGGCCGCCGGCTCGAGCCCGGCGGGGTCGGTCCGGACCTCTTCCGTGCTGACGAAGTAAAAACCGCACTGCTCCGGTGTCAAATTCTCGGCGGCCGTCCGTGGATATTTCCGACAACTTGGCGGCCGCACATGGTAGACGGCGCAACTGCTCAGCCCCTGGTCGTCGAAACGCAGGAAGGGGCAAGGATAGGGGAGCTTGCAGCAGGCGCCGCAACGGTTGCACTCGCCCTGGCGAGTGGCGTCGATCGGTAGGAGAGAAGTCGTCAAGCGCTTGAGTTTATTTAGCATCCGGAGGGGGCTCCTGAGGGCTCATGACCACAGTAGGGCAGGGCATGTATGCACATACAGTATTAGAAAGGGCTGTTCTTGTCACTGGGTGGGACGCGGCCTAAACCAGGTGATGGATGCGGGTAAGGGCGGTCGCCCGGGGACCGCCTGGTATCGTTACCGTCGCCGCACCCTTGACGTGTGCGCTACCACCTGGCTGGAGCTGCCCCAACGCTGCGGCGGGGGCCGCTCGCGGCAGTGCTTGAGAGCGGGCCAGCCCAGTCGGGGTGGGGGCGGGTGAGACCTTCACGAAGTGTCTCAAATGCTTGTAATCGTTGCGTGGGCTTGGTGCTGGGCCGTCTTTTCGTTGAAGAGCCATTGACCCTGGTGCATTGCGGTGATGTTTGCGACCATGTTGTGTCCGCCGATATAGCCTTGGACCATCCACTCGTGCTGGTTGATCTGGGTTGCGGTTCCGTAGGAATCAAAGCCGGCGATGTGGCCGGTGATGTTGTACTCCCCGTCGCGGACCCGATACAGCGTCGCGTAAGCCTCCTGGCCGCGGATGTAGCCTGTGAGCTTGTAACGGCCGGCGGTGATCTCCTTGACCGTGGCGAAAGACTCGTAGCCGTCGACGCGGCCAACCGCGGTAAACATATGATATCGACCCCTGCCCTGCGGCTGCCGATCGGGATTTGCACCCCCGGCGCCGGTCGCGCGCCGCTCGCTGACCAGGACGGCGCGCGACCGGCGCCGCGGGGCCTTTCAATGCGGTTGCTGCCGGTCCGGCGCAAATCGCTTCAGTTCGGAGCAAGTCGTAACGTGTCTTTAGGCCCCCATCCCGTGTCCCCGCCGGTCGCCGTGACGAACCTTGAGACCCTGGACCACGTCCAGGAGCAAGCCCACCGGCTGCTGCTGGACCTCCAGGTCCGGTTGGTGGAGCCCGCTGCTGCGCAGGAGCCCCCGCGGGGGCTTCTGGGACGGCTGCGGACGCGCCGCTTAGGGCCTGCCCCACCCATCACTGGCCTCTATCTATGGGGCGGCGTGGGCCGGGGCAAGACCTATCTGATGGATTGGTTCTGCGACGCCCTGCCGATTGCGCAGAAGCGTCGCGCCCATTTTCACCATTTTATGCGCGAAGTCCATGACGCCATGTCGAAGCTGCCGCGCCAGCCGGACCCGCTGGAGGTGATTGGCGCCCGCTGGCGAGACCGTGTACGGGTGCTGTGCCTGGACGAGTTCGTGGTGACCGATATTGCCGACGCCATGATCCTGCATCGGTTGCTGGGCGCCCTGCTGCGGCGCGGCATGACGCTGGTCATCACCTCCAACACCGCACCTGAGCAACTCTATCGCAACGGCTTGCAACGGCAGTTGTTTCTACCCGCGATCGACCTGCTGAACACGCACACGCGCGTGTTTGAACTGACCGGTACGCTCGACTATCGACTGCGAAACCTGTCTCAGGCGGGGGTTTATTTCGTCGGGGCCGAGGGAGTGGTCAGGCTGGCTGAACACTTCGAGCACCTGACGGGCGGGCACGGGGCGGTCGAGGAGTGCTTCAGCGTCAACGGACGGACCTTCCCCGCCCGTCGCGTAGGCCCCGATGTCGCTTGGTTCGACTTCCAGGACCTGTGCGCCACCGCGCGCTGCGTCGCCGACTACATCGAGATCGCACGGCTGTTCCACACCGTGCTGTTGTCCGGCGTTCCGGTATTTACCCACCGACAGGAGGCGGCGGCGCGGCGCTTTGTGCATCTGATCGACGAATTCTACGATCGGCGCGTGAAGCTCGTCATCGCCGCCGCCGCGCCGATCGCGCAGTTGTACCCGGGGGGATTCGTGGACTTTCCCTTCGAGCGGGTACAAAGCCGTCTGATCGAGATGCAGTCCGAAGCCTACCTGGCAGCACCCGGAACGGCTTAGCCGGCCGCCCCGGGGAAAACCCGGGCGGGTCACGCCTTGGGTTCCAGGCGCCGGGTTGGCGTTGGTCGGCGCTGGCCATCGGGGCCGGTCGATTGGCGGAGAGGGAGGGATTCGAACCCTCGATAGGCTGTTAACCTATACACACTTTCCAGGCGTGCTCCTTAAGCCACTCGGACACCTCTCCGGGGTGTTTGCGGGTGTGGATGGGGTCCAGAAGGCGTGCTCCGTAGATACCCCTTATCCTCGTACCTCGCGAGCCGGGCAGAATACAGTAACCCGGCGCCGGTTTCAAATCGCCGATTGCTTTCTGATCCGGTGGCGGGCGGGGGCCCGCCGCCGGGTGGCTTGCCTACCTGTCGGCGCGGCCCTGAAGGCCGCAGCGGGTGAGGACGAAGTCCGCGATGGCCTCCCCATCGTGCAGCGGCAGGCGCGGCGGGTGTTCGCCCGTGGGCAGGGCGTCGTCGGTCGCCACGGCGATGATCCGCGGGTCGCGCGGATAGAGGGGCGGCTCACCCAACACGGCGCGGTAGACCTCGATCTTCGGATAATCGGCATACTTGAAGCCCTCCGCGAGCACCAGGTCCAGGTCCCCGGGGGCGAAGCGCGTGAGCAGTTCCTCCAGGTCCGGGTCCGCGCCCCGCACCCGGTTCTCCACCTGCAGGGCCCAGCGCTCGGACGACGCCAGCAGGACCTGGTCGGCCCCGGCCGCGCGCAGTTCAAAGCTGTCCTTCCCGGGCAGATCCAGGTCGAAGCGATGGTGGGCGTGCTTGAGATAGCCGACCCGCAGTCCCCGCTCCTTGAGGATCGGGACCAGTCGGCGCAGCAGGGTGGTCTTGCCGCCGCCGCTGGGGGCGACGAAGCCGATGACAGGGATGGGGTGCGAGGGCATGGTAAGGGTGCTCCGGGGGTTGCCGGCATTCTAAGCCGAAGCGCCCTGGGCGACGCCCAGCGCCACTTGGACATTTCGTGGGCAGCGCCCCACAATGGGTAACGCCGGTGCGGGCGCAGCGCTTGACGGCGCCGCCGCCCACCGAGACGCCGCCCTTTTTCGTCGGCATTCGGCGCCCAGGTCCCCCCAACCCCGAACCAAGCCCCAAACACTCAACGCTATGGCTCAGTATATCTACACCATGAATCGGGTCGGCAAGGTCGTGCCGCCCAAGCGCGTGATCCTGCGCGACATCTCACTGTCCTTCTTCCCCGGGGCCAAGATCGGCGTCCTGGGCGTGAACGGTTCGGGCAAGTCGACCTTGCTGCGCATCATGGCCGGATTGGACACGGAGATCGAGGGTGAGGCGCGCGCCCAGCCCGGCATCAAGGTCGGCTTTCTGCCCCAGGAGCCGCACCTGGACCCGACCCAGGACGTGCGCGGTAACGTGGAAGGCGCCCTGGGGCACATCAAGGAGGCCTTGGCCCGCCTCGACGCCGTCTATGCCGCCTACGCCGATGAGGACGCCGACTTCGACGCCCTGGCCAAGGAACAGGCGGCGCTCGAGCACCTGATCGACGCCACCGACGGTCACAACCTGGACCGTACCCTGGAGGTGGCCGCGGACGCCCTGCGCCTGCCGCCCTGGGACGCCCAGGTTGCCACCCTCTCCGGGGGCGAGCGGCGGCGGGTCGCCCTGTGCCGACTGCTGCTGTCCAAGCCCGACATGCTGCTGCTGGACGAGCCGACCAACCACCTGGACGCGGAGTCCGTGGCCTGGCTGGAGCGCTTTCTCCATGAGTACCCCGGCACCGTGGTGGCCGTCACCCACGATCGCTATTTCCTGGACAATGTGGCGGGCTGGATCCTGGAGCTGGACCGCGGCCACGGCATCCCCTGGGAGGGTAACTACTCCTCCTGGCTGGAACAGAAGAAGCGCCGTCTGGAATTGGAGGAGAAGACCGAGGCGGCCCGGGTCAAGACCATGAAGCAAGAGCTCGAATGGGTGCGCGCCAACCCCAAGGGGCGCCACGCCAAGAGCAAGGCGCGTCTGGCCCGCTTCGATGAGTTGCAGACCACTGAATTTCAGGCGCGCAACGAGACCAACGAGATCTATATCCCGCCGGGTCCGCGCCTGGGGGACCTGGTGATCGAGGCGGTGGGGATCAAAAAGGCGTTCGGGGACAACCTCCTCTACGACAATCTCTCGTTCGACCTGCCCAAGGGCGGCATCGTGGGCGTCATCGGTCCCAACGGGGCGGGCAAGACCACGCTCTTTCGTATCATCACCGGTCAGGAGCAACCGGACGCCGGGCAGTTTCGGCTCGGCGAAACCGTCCAGGTCGCCTGCGTGGACCAGAGCCGCGATGCCCTCGACGACACCAAGACGGTGTGGGAGGAGATCTCCGACGGGCTCGACAACATCATCGTCGGCCGCTACGAGATGCCGTCACGCGCCTACTGCGGGCGCTTCAACTTCAAGGGGTCGGACCAGCAGAAGCGCATCGGCGACCTCTCCGGCGGCGAGCGCAACCGCGTCCATCTGGCCAAGCTGCTGAAGAGCGGCGGCAACCTGCTCCTGCTCGACGAACCCACCAACGACCTGGACGTGGAGACCCTGCGCGCCTTGGAGGAGGCCCTGCTCAGCTTCCCCGGCTGTGCCGTGGTGATCAGCCATGACCGCTGGTTCCTGGACCGCATCGCCACGCATATATTGGCCTTCGAGGGGGACTCCCAGGCGGTCTGGTTCGAGGGCAACTACGCCGACTATGAGGCCGATCGCCATCGCCGACTCGGCACCGCGGCCGACCAGCCGCACCGTATCAAATACCGTCGGCTCTCCGCTTGATGAACAACGCTCGGCACCTGATCGAGCGGGCCGAATCGCTCATTGGCCGGCTGGAGCGTCTGCTCCCGGAGCCGCCGCCGCCCACCGACTGGGGCGCGCGGGCCTTTCGCTGGCGTAGCCGCGGCGGCCGGGCCTGGCTGGCGGCGGAGCACAGGCCGCACCGTCTGGACCCCGCCGATCTGCTGTGTCTGGAGCGCCAGAAGGCCGAGATCGAGCGCAATACCCGGCAATTCCTGGCCGGGCGCGGTGCCAACAACCTGCTCCTGTGGGGTTCGCGCGGGACCGGCAAGTCGTCCCTGATCAAGGCCGTCTTCACCGCCAATCAGGACCGGGGGCTGCGCCTGATCGAGGTGGACAAGGATGACCTGCCGGACCTGCCGGACATTCTCGACCTGGTCCGCCCCCGCCCCGAGCGCTTCATCCTGTTCTGCGACGACCTCTCGTTCGAGGCCAATGAGCCCGGCTACAAGGCACTCAAGGCCGCGCTGGAGGGGTCCATCAGCGCCACGCCGGACAACCTGCTGATCTATGCCACCTCCAATCGGCGTCACCTGATGCCCGAATTCCAGGCGGAGAACCGCGAGGCGCATCTGGTCGACGGTGAATTGCACCAGGGCGAGTCGGTGGAGGAAAAGGTCTCACTCTCCGACCGCTTCGGCCTCTGGATCAGCTTTCATCCCTTTACTCAGGCCCAATACCTCATCCTGGTCCGCCACTGGTGCGCTCGTTTGGGGTCGGTCGCTGACGATTGGGCGCCGGTCGAGGCGGCCGCCCTGCAATGGGCCCTGCGCCGCGGCTCGCGCAGCGGGCGCACCGCCTGGCAGTTTGCGCGGGATTGGGTGGGGCGTAGCGAGGCACTCGTCACTGCCTAGTGCTGCAAGGCGGAATTGCCGATATCAGTTTGGCGAATCAATCAGGCCGAAGAAATTAGACAGGATTAACAGGATTTTGCAGGATTAACAGGATGAAATGGGGTGCGACGTGCAGCAACAACACATCCTGTAAGTCCTGAGAAATCCTGTTAATCCTGTCCATTTCTATCGCTTGCGGTTGTTGCCGAATCCGGGTGCACTGATCGTGACAACTGCTATTTCTGGGGTCACGGAAGCCGCCGCCAGTGGTTCTCGACCCAGGCGGACAGCACGGTCAGGGCCCAGACCCGGAAGGCGACCTCGCGCCCCCCGGCGCGCAAGCGCTCCAGCGTCTCGGCGACCACCCGCGGGGCCAGTCCGGCGCCCGCCTGGCCGAGTGCGCGCACCCGCTCCGGGGCCAGGTAGTGCCGGGGCAGGGCGTAGTCGTCCAAGGCCAGAAAGGCGGCGAAGGGGAAGTCGAAGCCGTGCTTGGGCTGATCCCAGAGGTTGCGGGGTACGCGGCGCGCCAGCGCCGCCTTGAGGATGCGCTTGGGCTCTGCGGGCGGGTAGCGCATGGCCAGGGGGAGGGCGCGCACGAAGGCTCCCAGGCGCGTGTCGAAGAAGGGAAAGCGCACCGCGAGCCCGGTCAGCCGGCTCGCCTCGTGGATGCGATCGTCCGGTTGAGTGGCCATCAGGCGGCTGAAGCGGGCGAAGTGCTGGCCCGGCCGGAAGTCGCGGTAAGTCCGATAAAAACGGGTGTGGGCGAGCGAGACGGGTTCGGCGCAGAGGCGCTCCAGTTCCCGGCGGGGCCAGCCGCGCCAGCGGATCAAGAACTCCTGCGGATCGTCGAACTCCACCAGGGGGTACAGCCCGGCGAGCGGACCAAGTGCGCCGCATAGGCGGGCAGCGGCCCGGCGCAGGACGCGCGGGGCCAGGGTCGCGAGCCAGACGGCCTTGCGGCGGTGGGGCGCCGGGAGGATGCCGATCAGCTCGTCGGCACCGGTGCCGTCGAGTGCGACCGCGCCCAGGCGGCGGGCGTCGCGGAAGGCGAGCAGGGTGGGGAGCGCGGCGGGGTCCGCGAAGGGGTGGCTGATGGCGGCCGTCCAGTCATCGAAGGCCGCCCGATACTCGGCCATGGTCGGGCGCAGGACCCGGTGGGGCAGACCCAGGTGCGCGGCAATGCGTGCGGCGATCGGGGCCTCGTCGCAGGCGGCGTCCTCGAAGCCCAGCGTATAGGCCAGGATGCGCCCCGGCGCGGCGTCGGCCGCCAGCGCGGCGATCAGGGCCGAGTCCACCCCGCCGCTCAGGAAGGCGACGACGGTCCCGGTTGGCGGCAGCCGGACGCGCACGGCGTCGTCCAAGAGCCGGTCCAGTGCGGTGGCGGCCGTTTCCAGGTCCGCGGGCACCGGTGGGGGAGGGGGTGGTAAGCGCGGTGCGGAGCGCGGTGCCCGGTCGGGCTCGACGATCAATTCCACCCCGGGCTCGGGCGACCAGACGCCGGCGTAGAGGGTGTTAGGGGTGGCGATGTCGAGGAAGCGCAGATACTCGTGCAGCCCGTGCCGACTGAGGTGCGGTGCGCCCCCCGGGCTGGTGACCAATAGATCCAGGTCATCGCTGAAGGCGATGCCGCCCCCGGGAAGTGCCCGGTAGTACAGGTCCTGGGAGGCAGAGTCGTCCCGGAACACGCACAGGCGCCGGCCGGCGCGCTCCCAGCGCACCCGCAGGTAGTGCCCGTCCGGGTCTGCGCGCCCGGCGGCGTCCGGCGCCGCCGGGCCGGCGAACAGGACGCCGGACAGGGCCAGGACCTGCGTGGGCGACTCGGTGATCCGCACCCGCTCCCCCGGCCAGCACCAAAGCTGGAAGGGTCCGTCGCACGCGGCGCGGCCGGCCCCCATGGCGGCGCACCAGGTCGCGAGCCGGGGCGACGCGGTGCCTTGCGGGTCCAGCCAACCGAAGAGACGGGGACCGGTCATGTCCGGCCACGCGGCGGGGCCTGACCGGCGTCCCGCCCGCGCAGCCAGGTCCGCAGCCAGTAATAGAGCGCCCGCAGCGACGGCCTGGTCCGCAGGGCTGCGGCATAGGCACGGCGCGCCCCCGCCCGGTCGCCGCGGCCCTCGTGGCGGTCCCCGATCAGGCAGTATTCAAAGGCGATCAGCGGGGCGACGCGCAACCCGCGGCGGCGCAGCGCCCCCGGGACCCGGCGCGCCTGGTCGCGCAGCACCTCGATATAGGCGAGCGCCATCGCGTCACGATCCGCCGAGCAGTTGGCCCCGTGGGTCCGCTTGAGTTCGCAGACTGCGCGCGTATAGGCGAAGGGGCAATGCAGGGCCAGGCGTAACCACAGGTCCAGGTCCTCCACCAGGCGGCGCGATTCATCGAAGAGCCCGGCGGCCAGCAGCGCGTCCTTGCGGGCCAGCACCGCGCCGGTGGGGATGAAATTGTTGCGCAGGAGCTTGCCGTAGGGGTCCTCGACCAGCACCGGGGCGCCCCAGAACCCCAGGTCGAGCCCGTCGGCCTCGAACTGGGTGAGCGCCCGCTCGCCCCGCGCATCGAAGCCCCGGCAGTCACCGAAGACCAGACCGACCCGCGGGTGCTGCGCGAGGATCGGCACCTGCACCCGCAGCCGGTCCGCGGGCCAGCGGTCGTCCGCGTCCAGGAAGGCGATCAACTCCCCGGTGGCCGCCCGGATACCACGGTTGCGGGCCGCCGCGGGCCCGGCGTTCGCCTGGGTGAACAGCCGCACCCTGAGTGCCCCGCGTCCGTCCCCGCGCCACTGCCCCGGGTCGGACGTTCCCGCGGCGGCCAGCCCCCGGGCGAAGGCCGCGACCTGCCCCCGGGTCGCGTCGGTCGAGCCGTCGTCCACCACGATGACCTCCAGCCGGAACCCGCCCCCTTGGCCGGCGACGCTCGCCAGGGCCTCACCGATGTGGGCCGCCGCGTTATACGCGGGGATGATGACGCTGATGGGTGGGGGCAGGGGCATCACCGGTCCGGTTGGTTGTGTCGTGCGGCGGGCGGATCACCCGCGACCCAGGGGTCGGCAGGCTGGGCGCCCAGTCGGGCCGGCGCCGGACCCGCGGGGAAGTATCGGTGCATCGGCGCGACCGGCGCAACCGCACCGGACGGTCGGCGCTGGAATCTCGAGGTCGCCCGGGCGTTCCGTTTCCGCTGGGGCCTTTGCGCTCGGCCCCGGATATATGGCGTAGCGGCGCCCCCGAGCGGGATAGCGCTGTTGATCGCCTCCCCAGCAACCTGAACGGGTTGTCAGTTTTTTTTACACCCAGGCCCCTGCCCCAGAGCACGAAATTGTGTTTAGTGACAATTATCTTGACCGGTCGATGACAACTATCTTGGCCGGTCGAGAGGCTAAGCTGCCCGACATTTTTTGCCGCGGGAAGACGCGCAGATGTCGGGTAAACGCATCACTAGACAGCAG
>Ga0247839_1001604_pt1 | contig 36510 bp, 22 predicted proteins | sample LaCruzMarch2015__6_FD_192405 | JGI IMG/M metagenome (GOLD analysis project Ga0247839, IMG submission 192405) | Freshwater microbial communities from meromictic Lake La Cruz, Castile-La Mancha, Spain - LaCruzMarch2015_16m | ecosystem: Environmental > Aquatic > Freshwater > Lake | place: Spain... | reverse complement strand
AGCGATGCTCGACCTGGCTGCCGAAGCGCGACAGGCAGAAGCGGTCGGCCGCCCCCAACTGACCCAGGACCGCCTGCAGGGCGCGCCGGGCGGCGGCGATGCTGTCGCCCGCCATGGACCCGGAGCAATCCACCAGGACCTTGACGGCCAGGGCGGTGCGGGCCGGCAGGCGCGGACAGAAGCTCGCCAGTACGACGACGGGGTCGGCCGCCGCCGGGTCCGGCGCCATCACCACGACGCCGGCCTGCGCGAGGCGGTCGACCACCAGCACGAAGTCCCGGTCCAGGGCGCCCTGCCGGGCCAGCGTGACGGTCAAGACCTCGCCCCCGGCGGTCCGGTCCAGGCCCACCGCGATGGGGTGGCTGGGGGAGGCGACCCGGGCGCGCGCCAGTTCGCCATGCAGGCACAGACGCAGGTCGAAGGGGTAGGCGGCCAACGGGTCGAACGCCAAGGCCTGATGGGGCTGCAGGCCGCCGTCGCGTACCGGGTCCCCATAGCGCGGGGCGATCAGGGTCGGGATCAGCAGGCGCAGACCGCCCTGCTCGAATTGAAGGACCTGCGCATACCGCAGCGTCACCAGACAGGTCTCCCCGGCCAGCAGGTTGCCCAGGTTCAGGCTGTAGCTCCCGTCCGGGTTGCGCTCCAGCATGATCGCGGCCTGGCCGGCGCACAGGGCCTCCTCGTAGCGCGCCTCGGCCTGGCGCTTCTCGACCACGGTGCCGGTCAGGCGCCGCCCGCCGAGGACGACCTCGACCCCCAGCAGGACGGCGCCGCAGGGCAGCGGGAAGCGGTAGACGACCTCGCTGTTGGTCGCGGCCGTGTTGCGGAAGCGTTGCTCGACCGTCAGCGTCAGCAGCAGGCCCCGCAGGTCGCCGGCGGCGCGCACGCCCTCCAGCATCGCCGGCTCCCCGCCCCTGGTCTCCAAACGCGCGCACTGGTGCTGTTGCATCTGCTGCCCCTGCCTTACGGTTGTCGTTCTGTTTGCGGTGCCGCCCCCGGCGGCGGCGCGCCGACGGCGGCGAAGGCCGCCATCACGCCCTTGACGAAGGCGCGGACCTGTTCGGGTGTCAGACCCGCCCGGGCCGGGTCTATCACCACCTCGATCCCATCGGTAACGGCCAGGTGGCTGCATACCGTCACCGACCCCAGGGTCCGGGGCCGGGGCGGCACGGGCGGCGGCTCGCCGTGCAACAGGGCGCCGATCCGTTCCAGCGACACCCCCGCCGCCGTCCACTTCTTGATCAGCAGCAACTGCTCCAAGTGCCGCGCGCCGTAGCGCGCCGCCCGCGTCTCGCCCCGGGGCCGGTCCACCAGACCGAGCTGGACGTAGTAGCGCACGGTGCGCGGCGGCAGATCGGCGAGGACGCACAGGTCGGCCAGGGGGTAATCGGGTTCGGACGGGTCGGGGGGCCTTGTCATGGGCCATATTAGAACGCTTAAACTGTCGCAAAGCAAGTGTCTTAATATTGGGCGCGGCCATGGGGCACAAAGGCCCCGTTTTTTGGACGCGACGCAACGCCTTGGGGCCACGGGAGGCGAGGGCGTAGACCCGGCCGTCGTGCGGACCGAACGCCTCCGGCAGGAACGACCCAGAGGCAATACACGGTCATCCCCACCTCGGCAACTTGATCTAAGGGGTGGCGTGGATTCTTGCCCCCGACGCGGCGGCCAAGTCCATCCCTTCGTTTTTCGCGGTATCATGTCTGACCGAGTCCGCGAAGTCCGCCGCGGGCCAAGGGAATGAATGCGCACCGATCCTAGTGCCGTACCGCGCCCGGTCCGGGCCATTCCGCTCGGCGCTGGAGTGACCATGTCAGATCATCGGGTTTCAGCCATGCCCACAGTCGACAGCAAGGCCGCCGCCGCGGACCAGGGTCCCCTGATGGGTGGCTCGGGACCGGGGTTCGTCCGTGCCGTGCTGCTGCTCTCCAAGGCCAGCCGTGCGGTCGGTCAGGGGCAACGGCCCTCCCGGGAGGCGCGCCGGGCGATGCAGGAGCGCCAGCGCGCCGCGGCGCAGGAGGCATTTCCGGCCATCGACGCCATCCTGGAGCGCTACGGCGGTCGGCGGATCGGTGGGGCCACGGTACTTGGAACAGTGGCGGTCGAGACGACCGCCGAAGGCATCCAAATGCTCAAAGACGCGTTGGCGGTTGAGTCCATCATGCAAGATCAACCGCTCACGGCCATCCGCTGACGCGGTTCTGATGGCCCTCTTGGTCGGTTTGCGCGGTCCTTGGCTGCGGGTAAGAGGATGGGTTGCGCTGCGCTCTACCCAGCACCGATGGGTTTCGCTTCGCTCTACCCATCCTACGGCGCCTACGGCGCCTCCTCGCCCGTCGGTCCGCTCAGCCGACCGGCCGAAGGATCACCCGGCCCTGCGAGTGCGGGGACCGCCGGCTTGCCGAGACATTGGCCGAGCACCGCCCGCGAGCGCTGCGCGATGAAAGCCGGCGTCAGGCGCCGCTCGCTGAACAGCAGGTTCTCGTGGGCCTCGGTGTCCAGGTACAGCACATCGGCCGGTGCCGGGCTGAAGGGCCGGCGGGTGATGCGGGCGATACGCCCCAAGTTTACCCCGCGCCCGTCGTCGAGCAGGATCAGGTGCGGGGTGAGGCCCCGGGCCGGGTCCGGGCGCGGGAATTCGATGATCCCGAGCAGCACGTAGGGGCGGTCGGTCACGCGCACGGCCAACTGGATTTCGCTGTCGGCCAGCTCCGCCAGATAGATGGTCTCACCGACGGCGGCGCGCAGCCGCTCGAGCTGGCGGCTGTAGGCCGGGGAGGGCCAGAGTTCGTCGCTCACCGTGCCCCGCCCCCGGAGATGCGCGTCAGCACCCAATCCAGGGCCCGGGTGCCGAGCACGCGGCGCAGGACGCCGACCACATGGGTGGGGACGGTCACGTAATAGCGTGGGTGGGGGCGCCGGCTTTCCAGTGCGTGGATGAGTTGCTTGAGCACCGCCTCCGGCGGCAGGGTGAAGGGCAGTACCGGGCCCTCCTTGGTGAGCCGCGCCTCGGCCTGGCGGTAGGCGTCGTGGTGGACGCTGTGCTCGGTGTCGATGTGGGCCTTGAAGGCGCGGTGGGCGTTTTCCCGGAAGCGCGAGAGGATGGGACCGGGTTCGATCAGGCAGACCGCGATGCCGCTGCCGGCCAGTTCCAGGCGCAGGGTGTCGGTCAGGCCCTCCAGCGCGAACTTGCTCGCCACATAGGCGCCCCGGTAGGGTAGGGCGATCAGGCCCAGGATGGAGCTGTTCTGCACGATGCGCCCGTGGCCCTGACGGCGCATGATGGGGATGACCCGACAGGTCAGGTCATGACAGCCGATCAGGTTGGTCTCCAGTTGGGCGCGCAGGGCCGCCCGGGTCAGGTCCTCGACCGCGCCCGGCAGGCCGTAGGCGCCGTTGTTGAAGAGCGCGTCCAGGGTCCCACCGGTGAGGTCGAGGGTCTGCGCCAGGGCCTCGCCGATCGAGTCCGGGTCGTCGAGGTCCAGCCGGACGGCCGTCAGCCCCTCGCCCTGGAGCCGCGCCACGTCCGCGGCCCGGCGGGCGGAGGCGATGACCCGCCAGCCGCGCCGGGCGAGCCCGTGGGCGCAGGTGTAGCCGATGCCGCTGGAGCAGCCGGTGATGAGCACGGAGCGCTCGGTGCTTGGGCGGGAATCGGCTTGGGGATCAGGCGGCGTCATGGGGTCCTCCGGTTGGCGGCGGGGCGGTGACGCTGCATTTAGACTCAAGCTCCGCGCCGGTGCAAGGGCGGACCTGGGATCCGGGTGCGATCAGAACTGATGTGTTAACGTACATCTCGTAGGGTACGCGATGCGTACCCTACAGCTACCGAACGTTCCCACGGACCGGGCGTCGTTGTCGTTGTCGTTGTCGTTGTCGTGATCGTGGTCGGATGGTTCGACTGTGACTACGACTACGACTACGACTACGACAACGACAACGACAACGACAGCGTACCCGGGATCTCGGTCACCACATCAGTTCTGATCGCACCCCCTGGGATCCTGAGAATTTGACTTCGGGGCGGAAATCCCTATAACTCCCGCCCGATCGAACACTGAGGAAGTTGCTATGCCCATCTACGAATACCGCTGCGAGCGTTGCGGCCACGAACTGGAGAAGCTCCAGAAGCTCGCCGATGACCCCCTGACCGAGTGTCCGGCCTGCGGCGAGCCGACCCTGAAGAAACTGATCTCCGCCGCCGGCTTCCGGCTCAAGGGCGGCGGCTGGTACGAGACCGATTTCAAGACCGGCGGGAAGAAGAACCTCCACGGCGACGGCGAGAAGGCCGGCGGCGGGGAGAAGCCCGGCGGTGGCGCCGAGAAAAAGACGGAGACCGCCAAGCCGGCCGAAACCGCGGCCAAGCCGGCGGAGAAGAAGCCCGCCGCCAAGCCGGCGGAGAAGAAGCCCGCCGCCAAGCCGGACGCCGCCTGAGCCCCTGTGGGAGCGGCGTCCCGCCGCGACTGGCGCTGCGCACAATGCCGTTAAGTTAAGCGCTGCCCGCTCCCACGCTCCTGCGTCACTGCCATTCAGTTTAGCGCCGCAGCCCAAGCGCCTGGAGTCCAAGGCTTCAGCCTTGGAGCGCGCCAAGGCTGAAGCCTTGGACTCCAGGCAGAGGCGACGCGGTCGGTAACCAGGCGGGACGCGGAGCGCCCGCACTGCATTCCCACGCCGGAGCGTGGGAACGAGAGGCCCGGGCCGGTTGGGTTGCCGCGAGGCTCGAATCGCGGCCGCCGCCCGCTCCCACTAAGGCCGTGAGCCAGATTGCTGCATCGCAACTTGCGCGACCCCCGGCAGCCCAGTATCTTCAACCGTTTTATCCGGGGCGCCGCTGCGTCCCGGAGCGGCCAACAAGGCGATCGGCTCATGCGTACGCACTACTGCGGTGAATTGAACAGCGCCCTGATCGGACAGGAGGTCATCCTGTGCGGTTGGGTGCATCGGCGGCGAGACCATGGCGGGGTCATCTTCATCGACCTGCGCGACCGCGAGGGGCTGGTCCAGGTGGTCCTGGACCCGGACCGGGCGGAGGTCTTCGCCCTGGCCGAACAGGCGCGCAGCGAATATGTGCTGCGCGTCGAGGGGCGGGTGCGCCCGCGCCCCGAGGGCACCGTGAACCCGGACCTGCCCACCGGCGAGGTGGAGGTCCTGGGCACCGGGCTGACGATCCTCAACGCGGCCGAGACCCCGCCCTTCCAGCTCGACACCCACTCCGCCGACACCTCCGAGGAGGTGCGTCTGCGCTATCGCTATATCGACCTGCGCCGCCCGGAGATGCAGGAGCGCCTGCGGGTGCGCAGCCGCGTGACGCGGGTCATGCGCAACTACCTGGACGACCATGGTTTTCTCGATATCGAGACGCCCATCCTCACCAAGTCCACCCCCGAGGGCGCCCGCGACTATCTGGTCCCCAGCCGCACCCACCCGGGCGAGTTCTTCGCGTTGCCCCAGTCGCCGCAGTTGTTCAAGCAGTTGCTGATGATGTCGGGGATGGACCGCTACTACCAGGTCGCCCGCTGCTTCCGCGACGAGGACCTGCGGGCGGACCGGCAGCCGGAGTTCACCCAGCTCGATATCGAGGTCTCCTTCATGACCGAGGACGAGCTGATGGGCCTCATGGAGGAGATGATCCGGCGGCTCTTCAAGGAGGTCCTGGACACCGAGCTGCCTGACCCCTTCCCGCGCCTGACCTATCAGGAGGCGATGCGCCGCTACGGCTCGGACAAGCCGGATCTGCGCATCCCGCTGGAGCTGGTCGACGTGGGCGACCTGATGGTCGGGGTCGACTTCAAGGTCTTCGCCGGACCGGCCCAGGACCCCAAGGGCCGGGTGGCGGCCCTGTGCCTGCCCAAGGGGTGCGACCTGTCGCGCAAGGAGATCGACGACTACACCAAGTTCGTCGGCATCTATGGTGCCAGGGGCCTGGCCTACATCAAGGTCAACGACTGGTCGACCAAGGGCGCCGAGGGGTTGCAGTCGCCGATCCTCAAGAACCTCAATGCCGCCGCGATCGACGGCATCATGGCCCGCACCGGGGCGGTGGACGGGGACCTGATCTTCTTCGGCGCCGATCAGGCGAGCGTGGTCAACGAGGCCATCGGGGCCCTGCGGGTGCGCCTGGGGCAGGATCGGGGCCTGCTTGAGCCCGGCTGGCGGCCACTGTGGGTGGTCGACTTCCCCATGTTCGAGCACGACGCGGCCAATAGCCGCTGGGCGGCGCTGCACCACCCCTTCACAGCCCCCAAGGAGGACCAGCTCGACTTGCTTGCGACGGACCCCGGCGCCTGCCTGTCGCGCGCCTATGACATGGTGCTCAACGGCAGCGAGATCGGCGGCGGCTCCATCCGTATCCATCGCGATGCGGTCCAGCGCCAGGTCTTCACCCTGCTGAACATCTCCGAGCAGCAGGCGGAGGACCGCTTCGGCTTCCTGCTGCGCGCCCTGCGCTTCGGCTGCCCGCCGCATGGCGGGGTCGCCTTCGGGCTCGACCGGCTGGTGATGCTGATGACCGGCGCGGCCTCCATCCGCGACGTCATGGCCTTCCCCAAGACCCAGACCGCCGCCTGTCTGATGACCAGCGCCCCGTCCCCGGTGGACGAGGCCCAGCTCAAAGAGTTGGGGCTGCGCATCCGGGCGCGGGCCTGAGGGGGCGACCATGGCGCTGGAGATCGAGACGCGGGCGGACGGGCCGCCGGAGTCCGAGCCGGAGCTCCCGGCGGGGGCCGGGGCGGACCCGGTAGCCGGGCTGGTGGACCCGGTCACGGCCGAGGCGGCCGGGCCCGGTGCCCGTACCCGCTTCAAGCGTCCCCAATCCGTCCTGGTGGTGATCTGCACCAGGGGCGGCGAGTTCCTGATGCTGCGGCGCACCCGCCCCGGCCAGTTCTGGCAATCGGTCACCGGCAGCCTCGGACCCGGGGAGAGCCCGCGCCTGGCGGCGCTGCGCGAGATCCGGGAGGAGACCGGCCTCTGGGCCGGCTCCGCGCTGGTCGATCTGCGCCGCTCGGTCCTCTTCCCCATCATGCGCGCCTGGCGCGAGCGCTATGCGCCCAATGTGCGCTTCAACCGGGAATACTGGTTCGCCCTGGTGCTGGAGACGCGGCGCATCATCCGGCTCAATCCCGCCGAACACCTGGAGTACCGCTGGCTGCCGGGGCTGCGCGCCGCCAACCTGGCCACTTCCTGGACCAACCGGGATGCCATCCTGGCGCTCTCCGGCGGGTGAGGTCCGCTGGGGATCGAGGGTCGTGCCGGCCTGATGAAAATTCGACAGGATTAACAGTATTTTTCAGGATTAACAGGATAATGAAGTGGCTTTTCAGCCTGTCTCAAATCCTGTTCGCTGATGGAGCCCAAGGAGCCCCATCGCTTCTCCTGGGGGCTGGACCCGGACATCCCGGCGCGCGCCCGCGCCAATGGCCTGGGCGCCGCGGACTATGGGGCCGCCATCGCCGCCGCCCGCCGCCGCGGGCGCCTGGTGATCGACGCCAGCACCAGCTACTGCCACCCCGCGGTCATCGCGGGTACGGCGCGGCGGTTGAAAGCGGCCAACCCGGGGCTCAAGGTCTTCCTGATGGTGCGTGATCCGGTGAAGCGTCTGGTCTCCGACTGGCGGATGCGCCGCGCCGAGGGCCGGGCGCGCCTGCGCCTGAGCGAGGAGGTGCGCGACAACCTCAGGGCCTTGGCTATTGCCGTCGGCGCCGCCGCTGACGATGATCTGGTCGAGCGCATGCAGTCCAGTCGCGACTGGCTCGGACCGGACCGCCCGCCCGACCGGGGCTCCATCAGCCTGATCGCCCGCGGCTTCTACGATCCCCTGGTCGAGGTCTATGCCCGCGAGGTCGGCGAGGCCCTGCTGGTTATCCCCCAGGAATCCCTGCGCTCTGACCAGGGGCTGGTGCTCGGGCGCTGCTTCGCCCATCTGGGTCTCGACCCCGAGCCGGTCGCCGGGGGTTCGGACGAGTTCAACGTCGGCGACCATCGCCTCGAGACCGGCGTTTCACGGCTGCTGCGGCGCACCGGCATCGCCGGGCTGGCCCAGCGTCTGCTGCCCCATGCACTGGTCGCCCGCGTCCGGCACGCCCTGACGCGCAAATCGGAACCGGGCCTCGACGACCTGACGGGCAGTCCGGAGGGTGCGGTCATGGAGCGACTCTATGGGCTCCTGAGTGCCGCGACGGCCGCCCGGATGGAGTGCGAGTACGGCGTGCGCTGGGGGCCGCGTCGCCCGACCTGAGTGGTTTGCTGCCATCCTGGAACCCCGGGCGGAGGGTCTTTCAGTGATAGCACTACAGTCTTGTTGCAATACAAATCTGTAGTGCTATGCTGGTCGTAACCCAACGGCAAGGAGATCACCATGCCCTGCTTCGATCGCACCGACGAGACCAAAGCGCTGTGGAGACAGTTCCAGAACGGACGCAACCTGTTGATGCTCGCTCCGCGCCGCATCGGCAAGACGGTGCTGCTCAATCATCTGCGCGAGAGCGCCGCGGCGCAGGGATTTCGGGCCATCGTGCTGGATGTCGAGGGACTGCGTGACGAGAAGGCATTTTTTCGGGAATGCTGCGCCGCGATCCAGGAAGAGTTGAGCACCGGCACCAAGGTCATGTCGGCCTTTGCGCACCGTCTCTCCGGTCTGCTGCGGGGTCAAGGTGACGCCGACACTGACGGAGATTGGCGGCAATGGCTGGGGCGGACCGACTGGCCGGAGTTTGCCGACCAACTGTTCGCCCACCTGGACGACCATCACGAGGCCCTGCCCTGGCTGATCCTGATCGACGAGTTACCGGTTTTTGTCAACGCCCTCCAGGAGCGGGGCGGTGCGACGGCGATCCGGGAGTTCCTCTACTGGCTGCGCGGCATGCGTCAGAAGCATCGGCGCATCCGCTGGCTCTACACCGGTTCCATCGGCCTCGATACCATCGCCCGACGCAATCAGGTCGAGGGTGCCCTCAACGACCTGGAGCCCTTCACCCTGGGGCCCTTCGACGCGGCGACGGCCCGCGCCTTCCTGGCCGACGTGGCCCGACGGCGTGGGTGTACCCTCGCCGACGGGGCTGCCGACTGCATCCTGAACCGCCTGGGCTGGCGTTCTCCCTATTATCTGGAGCGCATCGCCGAGGATGCCTGCGGCCGGGTCGGTGCCGACCGGACCGTGGATACCGTTTCAGCGAATCTCGCGATGGATCGCCTGCTGGAACTGGATAAGCGGCTCTATTGGGCGAGTTGGCGTGAGCATCTGGACCGCAATTTTACTGAACCTGACCGCTCGCGCCTCTATCTGGTCCTGGAGACGGTCGCCAAGGCCGACGACGGCGCCAACGGCAGCCTGTTGCTTGGTGTTCTGAATCAGCGCGGCGAACCGATCGCCGAACTGGCCTTGCGCGACTTGGTCGATACCCTGCTGGCAGACGGCTATCTGGTGCTGGGTACGGACGGCCGCTACCGATTCATGATGCACCTGCTGCGCGAGTGGTGGCTACGCTATGTGGTGCTTTAGGCCATGGGCGATCTACTCGGCCTTGCGGTCTACAACCCGGCCATCCTGAGCGACGCGGCCTTCCTCGCAAGCTTCGTGGCCCGCGGCGATCTGGTCGAGCGCCTGCTCGGCCGACTGGCGGAGATCGGTGCGGACGGTCTTGCCTCCCATCACCTGATTCTGGGTCAGCGGGGCATGGGTAAGACCAGCATCCTGCGTCGGCTTGCCATCGGCGTGCGTGATACCCCCGCCCTGAGCACCGTCCTCTTGCCCCTGTCGTTCCGGGAGGAGCAGTACAACGTCCACAACCTGCATGTGTTCTGGTGTAACTGCCTGGATGCGCTCGGCGACTGGTTCGAGCGCACCGGGCAGCCGGAGCAAGCGGCTGCGGTCGATCGGGAGGTGGCGCTTTTGACCGGCGGCAAGCCTGACCCGGAGGGCGATGAGGCCTTGGAGGTCTTTCGCCGCTGGGTTAGGCAGGAGGGGCGCCGGCCGCTCCTGTTGCTGGACAACCTCGACATCATCCTGGCGGGCCTGAGCCGTCAGCAGTGGAGTCTGCGCCGGGTGCTGCAACAGGCCGGCGGCATTGTCGTGGTCGGCGCCTCCGCGGCTTATCTGGAGGCAACAGCGGATCGCGAGGCGGCCTTTTACGACTTCTTTCAGGTCACGGTCCTGGAGCGCCTGGACCAGGACGAGCTATTGACCTGTCTGCGCCGACTGGCGATAACCCGAGGCGATCAGGGGGTCAAGGTCCAGACTCTCCTGGACACGGACCCGGGCCGCATCCGCACCCTCTATGACCTCACCGGCGGCAACCCGCGCACCCTGACCCTGCTCTATCTGCTGCTTGAGACGGACACCGATGGTGATGTGCTGGGCGACCTGGAGCGCCTGCTGGATCAGGTGACGGTGCTCTACAAGGCGCGGGTGGAAGACCTTGCCCCTCAGACCCGCGTGGTGCTGGATGCCGTGGCCCTTGCGTGGAACCCCGTCATCGCCGCCGACTTGGCCACCGCGACTGGCCTGCCGACGACGACTGTCTCGACTCAACTCGATCGGCTCCAGAAGGACGGTGTAGTCGAGAAGGTCAGCGTCTCCACCAGCAGTCGTGCCGCCTTCCAGGTGAGCGAGCGGTTCTTCAATATCTGGTATCTGATGCGGCATGGGCCGCGGCGGCAGCGGCTACGGCTCCGGTGGTTGACCGAATTTCTGCGCGGTCTCTACACCCCCGGGCAACTCCGGGATCGGGCGAAGGACCTGCTGCAGGATACCGCCCGCCACGGGCAGGAACGCGGGCACTACTACCTGGCGCTGAGCGAGGCGATGGGAGACCCTGCCTGGCGAACCCTGCTTGCCAGTGAGGCGCGGCGCGAGATCGAGCAATATGTGCAGCGCAGCGGCAAGCGCTTGGAGGAGGTCGCGGACCTCTCCGATCTGCCGATCCCCGTGTCGGCGGAGGATTGGAACCTCCAAGGTTATCTGTTACATGTGGAATTGAAGCGTTACGGCGAGGCGGAGGCGGCGTACCGCAAGGCCATCGAACTCGATCCGCGGTTTGCCTGGCCTTGGATCAACCTCGCGAACCTCCTTCAAGACCTCCATCGGTGCGAGGAGGCGGAGGCGGCGTATGGCAAGGCGATCGAGCGCGGCTACCCGAATTGGTCGTGGCGACGACTTGTCAAGCTTCTGCTGCGGACCGGGCGGTTCGCAGAGGTGGAGGCCGACTATCGGACGGCCATCGCGACGGACCCCGACGCTGCGCGCTGGGACCGCCTTGGGAATTTGCTGGAGTGCCATCCAATTCGATACCCAGAAGCGGAGGCCGCTTATCGCAGGGCCATCGAGATCGACCCCGCCGGAGCCACGTATCAAGGGGACTTGGCCCGCCTGTTAGTCCGCTATCTAGGGCGCTTCGCGGAGGCCGAAACGTTCTGCCGCCAGGCACTCGCACTCGATCCGTCGAACGACCTGTTGTGGCGCGAACTGGGCTATCTGCTGCTCTATTTACTGGGCCGGACCGATGAGGCGGCCGACGCCTACCAACAAGCCCTGATGATCGACCCGGCGAACCTCAGTACGCAGCGTCACTTACTCACGGCGAGGCTGATCCAACCGGCGTACCAAGACGACCAGGAGCTGGATTTTGATGCGATTGTCGGCAGGCGTCGGGGCGCTGGGGCCGATCTGTTGCGGGCCATTCGGGCCATCGCCCAGGACAACTTCGGTACCGCGCAGGATTCATTCGCAGCCGCGTTATCGAGCGACCAAACGGTTAGCTTTCTGATTAGTCGGGGGCGCGTGGTGCTGTTCCTGCGCCAGGCTGCGCAGCGCGGCTACGGCGACCGCCTGCTCGCGGCCCTGAGCGAGCGCGGCCTCGCCGATCGCCACTGGCCCCTGCAAGCCGCTTTCGACGCCTACCTGCACGGCGAGGCCCGGCTGAAGGATGTCAATCCGGAGGTCCGCGGGGCCGCCCGGCGCATCTACGATTGGCTCGACGCACCCAGGCGGCAGAACCGGAAGGCCCAGCAAAGGACAGAAAACTTAACCGGGTACGCCTGAGTGCGGGTGGATCGGGAGCAGCGGCGTCCCGCCCCTGCGTGCTCCGCCGGGGCGGGACGCCCCGGCTCCCGTGCCTCAGGCGTTGATGTACCCCTCCAACTGCTCGATCAGCAATTGCTGCTCGGCGATGATGGCCTTGACCAGGTCGCCGATGGAAACCAGGCCGAGCAGTTGGTCGCCGTCCATCACCGGCAGGTGGCGCACGCGCCGGTCGGTCACGAGCGCCAGGGCCTCCTGCACGCTCTGATGCGGGCCCACGCGCACCACCGGGCTCGTCATGATCTGGCGCACCGGGGTGGCGCGGGAGGTCTTGCCCTTCAAAGCGACGCTGCGGGCATAGTCGCGTTCGGAGATGATCCCGACTGGAACCGTGGCGTCCATGACCAGCAGGGCGCCGATGCGTTTTTCGGCCATCAGGGTCAGGGCCTCCAGGACGCTGGCGTCCGGGTCGATGGACCAGACCTGGTGACCCTTCTGCGTGAGTATCCGCTCGATCGTTTTCATCACTCCTCCTCAAGGCGGCACCGCTGGGATTCGGTGCCGCGTTTCGTTATGGTGCCGCTGCGGGCGGCCGCGTGTGAAGCACGCGCGGCCGGGCCCTCCACCCCGCCGCAGTGTCGCGGGGATACTCCTGAGCGTAGCAGAGGCCGCGCGCCTTGCTGCCACGACCGGCGTCGGGCCGCACCGCGGCGCGGATCGACAACGCAAGCGCAGTGTTGCAGCGCGCCCGCCACTCGACAAGGTCCTGGACCTTGAACCTGTTGGCAGGCCTGCTGCTCGCCTATCTGAACATCGACGAGGTGGCCTGATGCAAGACCTCAGATCGCTGAACCATACCGAGTTCGCGCGCTGTCTGAACCAGACCTTTACCCTCGATCCGGGTGTCCCGGGCGAGGTCCGGGCGCTCCCGCTCGTGCTCATCGAGGTGACCGAACCGGGCTCAGGTGCCGCGGGGCCGCACCGACGGCGGCCCTTCTGCGTCCTCTTTCGCGGTCCGGCGCTGCCCGTTCTGCCGCAGCGCACCTATGTCATCGATCACGCAAGCCTTGGTCGCCTGGAACTGTTTCTCGTCCCACTTGGGCCGGACGGGCAAGGGATGCGCTACGAGGCCGTATTCACCTGAGGCAGTCGGCGCATGAACTCGTAGGGAATGGCCTCGCCGGCGGCCACGAATCCGAGGCGCTCATAGAGCCGCCGGGCGGGATTGTGCCCCTCCACGTAGAGGGTCACCGGCAGCGCCGACTGGTCCGCCGCGCGCACCAGATCGGCGAGCAGGGCGGTGCCGATACCCTGGCCGCGCGCCGCGGCGAGCAGCGCGATGTCCATCAGCCGCAGTTCCCCGGGGAGGCGGCACGTGTAGAGGCGCCCGATCGGCTGCCCGTCGCGCAGGATCAGGTCGAAGTGCGCGTCCGGATAGTGCTGGTGGTAATGGGTGTGCTGGGCCTCGAACTGGGAACGCAGGAAGGCCGCCTTCTGCGCCTCGTCCCAGGCGGCGACCAGGGCCATCTCCGGCGCCCGGGAATCGGCATAGACCTGGTACAGGAACTTGAGGTCCGCAGCCGTCGCCGGGCGCCGGGTGACTGGGGGTGCCGGGCTCATACTCAGGAACGCGACGGGAAGACCCCGGTGAGGGCGATGATGAAATTCATCGCAAGGTTTGGCTGCATGTTGTTGTGTGGACTGGGGGTGCCGCTGCCGGTCTGGCCGACGGCCGGCGCCGCCAGCGGCACCAGGGCGCCCGGGGTCTGGTACATGGGGGCATTCCCCAGGCCATGGCCGCTGTCCGGGTTGGCCTGGTCGGCGCTCGGTACCCCCTGCATCGCGTGGGCGTGCCCGGCCAGTTCGGCGGCCGCCAGGGTCACGGTCTCGACCCCGCCCGTTTCACCCAGGTGCCGTGCCGTGAGGCCGGGACCGGTGCCCGGGTGCATGGGGGCGCGGCCCTGCAGGTTCGGCAGCGCGAAGTTGGTGCGTCCGTCGCCCCCGTAGGTAGTGCCCAGGAGCGAGAATAGGGCCGTATTGGGGGCGATCGGCAGGATCTGGCCGTTGCACAGGGCCCAGCCGCGGGGGGCGAAGTTGCCCGCGAAGATGCGGATTTCAGCGATGAATGGATCGGACATGGGCGGCTCCTCAGGTGCGCGGCGGGAAGACCCCGAACAGGGAAATGATGAAGTTCAGGCACAGGTAGGGCATGAGATTCTGATGCGGCAGGGAACCGCCGGCCTGGGTCGTCGCCTGTCCACTCATGGGTATGCTGGGCGCCCCCGCCCCGTAGAGGTTGGTGCCGCTCGCGGTCGCCGTGACGTTGCCGGACGGGCTGGTCGACGTGGCCGGGCTCGTGGACGCGAACAGGGTGTGCCGATGGGCGGGCAACTGGCCCGCGGTCAGGACCACGCCCTCAGCGCCGCCGGGCTCCCCGAGCGTGCGCGGCGACAGTCCGGGGCCGGTGCCCTGGTGGATGGGCAGGCGCCCGCGCAGGTCCGGCAGGGCGAAGGTGCTCTGCCCGTCGCCGCCGTAGGTGGTGCCGATCAGGGCGAACAGGGTATCGAACTCCGCGATGGGCAGTTGCTGCCCGTCGCAGAAGGCCCAGTCTTTGGGGGCGAAGTTGCCTGCGAACAGACGGATTTCGCCAATGTAAGCATCGGACATGGCTCAAGCTCCTCCAAAAGGCCGGGAAGGGATCAGTCGCGCACGGGGAAGATCCCGGCGAGCGCAATGCAGAAATTGACGGTCAGGAATGGCTGCATGGTGTTGTGGCCCTGATTGGCCCCGGCGTTCGCGACCGAGTCGGGGTGCAGCGGTGTGAGGCCGCTCGCCGGTCCATAGGGGGTGATCGGGCGCCGCCCGCCCTCGACCGCGCACAGCAGGGTGTTCGTCTGGGTGGTGTCGCCCGGGGTGGCGCTGGTCCCTTGGCCGCCATGCCCGTGGGCGGGCAACTGCGCGAGTGTCAGCGTATCGTTCTCTTTACCGGCCGCTTGCCCGAGCGGATGGTTCGACCCGCCCTGACTGGGCCCTGCATGAATGGGGGTGCGCCCGCGCAGGTCCGGCAGGGCGAAGGTCTGGGACCCGTTGCCGCCGTAGGTGGTGCCGAGGACGGCGAACAGTGCCTGGTGCTGGGCGATGGGCAGCACCTGCCCATCACAGGTCGCCCAGCCGCGCGGGGCGAAATCGAAGCTGAAGAGCTTCACTTCCGCGATAAAGGGGTCTGACATCGGGGGCCTCCAGTTCAGTGTCGTGTCGGGTGCCCGCCTCTGGACGGGCATCTTAGTGTTCTTTGTGTCTTTGTGAGAGCAATTGCCGGATTAAGGCTCACTGGAGACTGATTCCGGCGGGCCGCGGGGCACTGCGCCGCCGCCGTGAGAGCCCCGCCAGGGCGACGGCCCCGATGGCGAACAGGGCCAGACTCGCCGGCTCCGGGGTCTGGGTCAGTTCAACGCCTTCGACGCCGAACTGGAAGTCGCGGGCCGCCGGGGCGAGGGTGCCGCCGCCGGCCAGGACCGCCCGATCCGACACCCGGACCTCGAAGGTATGGGTGCCGGCGCCGAAGGTGTTGAACAGGGTCACGGCATCGACGAGCTGACTGCCATTCTGAATCAGGTTGCCGAAGAAGCCGGTGAAGTCCGTCAGGCCTACCAGTATCTTCACGGTCAGTTGCTCGAAGTTCGGGATCAGGTTGTTGACCGCCAGATCGGGGTCGGCGAAGGCGAGTTGGAACAGCAGGTCATTGACCTGGGCCGTCGCCTGCGCGGTAAGGATGCTGGGCAGGGCGTTCAGGTAGCTGACGTTCACCGAGTCCGCATCGGTGAAGCCCGTCATGGCCTCGGTCACCGTGAGCCCGAAGGTCTTGGTGTCCACCGTCGTCAGCAGGCCCGAGTCCTCAATCGCCACCGTGCGGTTGACGTTGTCCACCGTGCGCCCCTCTGTGCCGCTATCGGCGAAGGCGGACGGGGCCCCGACCACCGTCCGGTTGCGGCGGGTCCCGCTCAGGTTGCCGGCCAGCTGGCTGCCGTTCGCCGTCCAGACATAGCTCAGAAAGTCCTCCCCGTCCGTGCGCCCGGCGCCCAGGTCGTTATCCGCCTGGCGCGTCGGGGCGTCGAGGTTGCTGGGCGCGGTGCGCACCTGGCCGGGGACGATGGGCTGCACCGTGTCGGTTACGAGCGCGGTGCCGCCGTTGGTGGTGACGTTCAACTGGCCAGCGCTGTAGACCAGCGCGGTGTCGCCCGCTTTGGCGACGACGGGGTTCGCCGGGGCGAAGAAGACCCCGGGATTGGCCGCGCCGCCGGCGAGCTGGTTGCTCTGGCTGCGCACGTCCAGGGTGCCGGCGTCCGTTACCACCGGGTTCAGGACCGAGCCCTGGAGATTGGCCGGCGCCAGGAGGTTGACCTGGTAGCTGGTCACGGTCGTGCCGCTCAGACTCGAGTCCTGGGTGATTTGCTCGAAGATCAGATCGCGCGCCACCTGACCGTTCGCGCTCGTCCCCGGGTCGGTCGGGCTGTTGGTGCGCAGGAAGTTGCTCTCGAACTCGAAGCCGCGGAACTGGGCGGCACAGGTGGCCGCGTCGGTGCAGGTGTTGAAGAACTGGATCTGGGCGGTCTGGGCGGTGCTCCCACTGATGACGAAGTGATCCAGTCCGGTCTGGGTCAGGATGCCGTAGCCCTGGGTCGGCAGGAAGAGTTGGTAGGTGTTGGTCGCACCGGCCGCGCCCGGCACTTGGTTGAGCGGCGCTACCAAGGTGTTTTGGTTGATGCCGGTCTGGCCGGTCGCCGCGGTGACGAGTTGCAGCGTGCTGGTGTCGAAGGAACTCTTGACGACGTACTTGCCCCCGCGCGTCACACCCGAGGGGTCGTTCGGGATTGCGAAGTTGCTGGAGAAGGTCCCGACGTAGGTGCTGGTGATCACCGTGGCCACGGCGGGCCCCGTCAGCAGGCCCAGGATCAGGCCGCTCGTCAAGAACGCGGAAGACTTGAATGTGTGCATAGTGAGCCCTCTGGCGCGAAGGTTGTCAGGGCATCGGCGCCCATGTCGCTCGCCGAATTGGTGGCTCGACGCCGGATGGACGTCGCTCACTTTGCATCAATGCAATAAAGTCGCCAAAAAACAATAATTTTACTAATCAGAGTGATAGCGTAGGACATCGGAAATAACAAAGTAAAAGTGTAAAGTATTCTGACAGTCAGTTGCCCGGAACCGGCACCGGGGCGCACCCAAGTGCCCGTCGCACCGGGGGCGCACAGACCGGTGGTCGGTGCGCCGCAGCCTTGGCTATCGACATCCAAGGCTGAAGCCTTGGACTCCAGGTGGTCAAAGCCCCGCCGCCCCGCCCCTAAGCCCCGGCGCCGGGCCGACCCAGGCCGATGAGGATCAACTCCACCATGCGCGAGACGTTGCGGGTATGGAACAGCTCGCGGTTCTCCTCGGCGTCGAGCAGCGGGTTGAGGCCGGCGGGTCCGCGGCTGCGCAGGAGTTCGACGATCTCGGGATAGTCCCACCAGGGCTGTCCGCACCGCTCGTAGAGTGCGCGCATCGCCGGGGCCTGGGGGGCACGGCTCTGGTAGTCCCAGGTCGCCTCGGGCCGCTCCCGGCCTTCCACCAGGTCGATCGCCAGGGCCGCCGCACCGCCGAAGGCGCCGATCAGGAAGACCGGCTGGCCGGCCCGCGCCGCCAGGGCCACCTCTTCCAGGACCCCGGGTAGCCGGCCCAGATACCACGGCTCGTCCGACCCCGGCCCCTGCGCGGGCGGCCCGAACTTGCCCCCCAGGATGACGCGGGCCGCGATAGCGCTGTCCTTCGTCATCTGGGACTCGCGCATGGTGGTCATGCCGCGCGCCCAACAATAGCGGTGCTCGGGGGATGGGTTCTCGGTATAGGGCGCGGCCTCGACGGCATCGGCCACTGCCTTGCCCGGACACTGGTCCAGGTCCGCCGGTCGTCCGACACGCTCCAGCGTCGCGACCCGGCTGTACTTGGCGCGCACCTGCTGGTCGTAGGGCAGGGGCCACCCGATGCGGTTGACGATCCGCTCGACCCCGGCGATGCCCTCCAGGCTATGGTGTGCCCGCACCAGCTCGAACAGGACCTGGGTGTAGCCCTCGTTCCCCAGGTTCCCGCCGTAGACCAGGGTCGCGCCCTTGAGCAGCAGATAGCGGGAGATCTCCTCCATGGCATTGCGTAAATGCAGGTCGTCGAACCCGTGGCGCGCGATATCCGTGCTCTGCGACATGGACAGGGCGATCCGCCGACCCTTGAGCGGGCGCTCGGCGGCCAATCTGGACAGTGGCGTCGTATTCGGGACCGTGCTTGCGTCACGCAGCAGTTCCAACTCCTCCTGACCGAGCGGCGGGTCCGAATAGAGCACCGCGCCCGCGCCCTTGGCCTGGACCACGGAGAGCAGTTCCGGCGGACGGGCCGAGATCAGGTCGCCCGCCTGTTTCACCCGGGAGAGCACAGCGGTGGCGTGCAGGTGCCGCAGGGTCTCCTTCAGCACCAGGTCCACCGCGGCGACGGCTGCCGCGCGATTGATCGCCGCCTGGTCCGCCTCGTTGGTCCCCGGCGGGATATAGGGCCAGCGCAGCACCGGCAGGTTGCCGAGATAGGGGAAGCTGCGCACCTCCTGGCGGGTGAAGGCGGCCACCACCGCCGCCGGTCGCTGGTGCCGTTTGGCCAGGATGATCTCCCGGCGGCACCATTCGCGGGTCGAATAGTTGTCGGTCAGGACACAGAGCAGGGAGGAGTCCTTGATGCCCTGCTCGATGGAGTCGGCAAAGGCCGACCCGGCATCGATATCCCCGGCGTCGACCCAGGCATGCACCGGCTGCTCGTGGTTCAGATAGTCGATCAGGGCGCGGGTGACCTTGGGCTCGGTCTCGATGTCCAGCTTGGTGTGGCTCAGGAACAACTGGATCGGGGCCGCGCCGGCACCTTTCAGGTCCTGGGCCGACCAGGTGAGGAACCGGCACAGTTCGATGAACAGGCGCCGCACCACCAGTTCGTCGCGCGTTTTCGGGTCTGCCTGCGCGAAGGCGCGGACGAAATTGGTTCCGTCCAGGCGATCATCGAAGCCCCAGGCGTCGGCATCGAGCTGAACCGGGAAGAAACGGCGGCGGTTGGACGCTTCGCAGCCCTCCCAGAGGTCCCCGATGAAGCTCGACCAGGTGCGCCCCGGGCCGCTGTCGCGGTCCACCACATTGGCGTCGGCCAGCACTACCACGAAGTCGCGCTCGGCCTCGTCCAAGTCATAGGCCGCGGGCGGAGATACCCCGTCGGTGGGGCAGAAGACGGTGGGCACCCGCAGTCCCGGCACCGCCGGGTTCGCGTTCAGTGCCTGGTGGATGGTCCGGGCCAGGGCGCGGGCGTCCTGCGAGCCCGGGTGAAAGATCAGGTGTACCAGCAGCGGGGGCTTGGGCATGGGTTTCTCCGGACAGTGGTCACAAGGCCGCGCCGGGCGGGACCGGCGCACTCAGACTCCAAGGATAGACCAGCCGCGGGCGGGTAGCCTCAGGGCTTCAGCCGCGGCTCCTGCTCGGCGAGCCAATCGAGGAACTGATCGAGCTTGTCCTGGCCGGGCGGCGGCGGGTCCAGCAGGGGGCGGATGTCGAAGGTGCGCGGGATCGGCTGGCTGTTGGGGTCCGCGGTGGCGCCGGCGGGCCGGACGTCGATGGTCACCTCTTGGTCGACGTAGTAGCCGTTGCGCGGGAACAGCCAATTCCAGGTATCCGGCACGATGTCGAGACCGGTGACGCGCAGGCCCCAGAGGCGTTGCAGGGCCTCGGAGATCAGGGCGGCGCGGGGGGAGGGGGCTGCATCGTCAGTCGGCAGTAACGAGGGCGGCCGCAACCAGGCCCGCAGATCCCACAGGCCCACCGTCTTGTCCGAGAAGGCGCTGGCGAGCAGGCGCCCGTCGGGGCTGAAGGCGACCGCGTTGACCTCCTTCTGATACCGATCCAGGGAGCGCACCGTGGCCCCCGTGGCCGGGTCCCCCAGGCGCAGGGAGCGCACCGTCGCCCCCGTGGCCGGGTCCCACAGGCGCACGGTCTTGTCCCGCGAAGCGACGGCGAGCAGATGCCCGTCGGGGCTGAAGGCGACCGCTCTGACCGTATCCTGATGCCCCTGAGGCCCCTTTAGGATGCGTATCGTGGCACCGGTGGCCGGGTCCCGCAGGTGCACCCAAGAGCCCCAGGCACTGGCGAGCAAGCGCCCGTCGGGGCTGAAGGCGACCGCGACGACCGTCACTAAATGCTCCATCGGGGGGCGTACCGCGGCCCCCGTTGCCGGGTCCCGCAGGTACATGGCGTCCCCCGCGGCAATGGCGAGCAGGCGCCCGTCGGGACTAAAGGCGACCGCGTTGACCGACCCCTGATGTCCCTCCAGGGTGCGCACCGTGGCCCCCGTGGCCGGGTCCCACAGGCGCACGGTGGCGTCCTCCGAGCCGCTGGCGAGCAGGCGCCCGTCGGTGCTGAAGGCGACCGCGGTGACCGACCCCTGATGCCCCGCCAGGGTGCGCACCGTGGCCCCCGTGGCCGGGTCCCACAGGCGCACGGTCTTGTCCTCCGAGCCGCTGGCGATCAGGCGTCCGTCGGGGCTGAACGCGACCGCGTTGACCTTATCTTGATGCCCCTCCAGGGTGCGCACCGCGGCCACCGTGGCCGGGTCCCACAGGCGTACGGTGTTGTCATCGGCGGCGCTAGCGAGCAGGCACCCGTCGGGGCTGAAGGCGACCGCGGTAACCGTGTCCCGATGCCCCTCCAGGGTGCGTACCGCAGCCACCGGGGTCGGGTCCCACAGGCGCACGGTGTGGTCACCGGAGGCGCTGGCGAGCAGGCGCCCGGCGGGGCTGAAGGCGAGCGCGGTGACCGATCCCTGATGCCCCGCCAGAGTACGCAGGAGTGCTCCCGTGGCCGGGTCCCACAGGCGCACGGTCTTGGACTCCGAAACGCTTGCCAGCAGTCGCCCGTCGGGACTGAAGGTTACCGTGTTGACCCGACCCTGGTGCCCATCCAGGGTGCGCACCGCGCCCCCCGTGGACGGGTCCCACAGGCGCACGCCCCCCCCCTCCGCGGCGCTGGCGAGCAGGCGTCCGTCTGGGCTGAAGGCGACCGCGTTGACCCGCCCCTCGTGCCCCTTCAGGGTGCGCACCGTAGCCCCCGTGGCCGGGTCCCACAGGCGCACGGTGTTGTCCTCCACGCCGCTGGCGAGCAGGCGTCCGTCGAGGCTGAAGGCGACCGAGTGGACCCACCTCAGATCCTCATCCAGGGTGCGCACCGTGGCCCCCGTGGCCGGGTCCCAAAGGCGCACGGTCCCGTCCCACGAGGCGCTGGCGAGCAGGCGTCCGTCGGGACTGAAGGCGACCGCAGTAACCATCGATTGATGCCCCGCCAGGGTGCGCACCGTGGCCCCCGTGGCCGGGTCCCACAGGCGCACGGCGTTGTCCAGCGAGGCGCTGGCGAGCAGGCGTCCGTCGGGGCTGAAGGCGACCGCAGTAACCATCGATTGATGCCCCGCCAGGGTGCGCGCCGTGGCCCCCGTGGCCGGGTCCCACAGGCGGACGGTGTTGTCCTCCGAGCCGCTGGCGAGCAGGCGCCCGTCGGGGCTGATGGCGACCGCGCGGACCGGCCCCTGATGCCCCGCCACGGTGCGCACCCTGGCCCCCGTGGCCGGGTCCCACAGGCGCACGGTCTCGTCCTCCGCGGCGCTGGCGAGCAGGCGTCCGTCGGGACTGAAGGCGACCGCGTTGACCCCACTCTGATACCCCTCCAGGGTGCGCACCGTGGCCCCCGTGGCCGGGTCCCACAGGCGCACGGTCCCGTCCTCTGCGGCGCTGGCGAGCAGGCGTCCGTCGGGGCTGAAGGCGACCACCTTGACCCCCACCTGATACCACTCCAGGGTGTGCGCCGTAGCCCCCGGGGCCGGGTCCCCCAGGCGCAGGGTGCATACCGTGGCCCCCGTGGCCGGGTCCCACAGGCGCACGGTGTTGTCCTGCAAAGCGCTGGCGAGTACACGCCCGTCAGGGCTGAAAGCGACCGTGTTGACATACCCCTGATTCGCCGCCAGGATACGAAACGTGGCCCCCGTGGCCGGGTCCCACAGGCGCATCGTCGTGTCCCGCGAGGCGCTGGCGAGCAAGCGCCCGTCGGGGCTGAAGGCGACCGCGGTGAGCAACCCCTGATGCCCCTCTAGGGTGCGCACCGTGGCCCCCGTGGCCGGGTCCCACAGGCGCATCGTCGTGTCCCGCGAGGCGCTGGCGAGCAAGCGCCCGTCGGGGCTGAACGCGACCGCGTTGACCTGATCCTGATGCCCCTCCAGGGTGCGCACCCTGGCCCCCGTGGCCGGGTCCCACAGGCGCAGGGTCTTGTCCCAGGAGGCGCTGGCGAGCAGGCGCCCGTTGGGGCTGAAGGCGACCGCGGTAACCGGCCCCTGATGTCCCTCCAGGGTGCGCACCCTGGCCCCCGTGACCGGGTCCCACAGGCGCACGGTGTGGTCACCGGAGGCGCTGGCGAGCAGGCGCCCGTCGGGGCCGAAGGCGACCGACGAGATGGGACTGCCAAGATTCGGGCTCGGCGCTGCCCAGCGTTGCGCAAAGGCCCGATCAAGCGCCCCCGCATGCAGCGCGGCGAGTGTCACGGGACGCAGGGCGGCCGCACCGCCAACCTTCTGGCGCCGGGCCTGAAGCGCCTGGAGCAGGGCCTCCTGGTAGTCCCGGGTCGTGCGATTAGCCTCGGGCCGATTTAGGATACCGACTGTCTTCTCTTCATAGGCGCTGGCGAGGTTGATGTTGGCGGCCAGGAGCAGTCTCGCGGTCTCCGCGGTCACTGCCCGCGCCCAATCCGCCTGCCGTTCGGCCAGCGCCGCACGCTCCTCCAGCAGCCGCGCCCGCTCGGTCTCGGCCAGTCGGCGCTCGCGCCGCTCCCGGTTGCGTACGAGACGACTGTCGCGCAGAAAGGCCATGGCCTGGGCAAAGCCGGGACTATAGCGCTCGGCCCAGGCGGCGGTGGGGCGCTGGCGCCACTTCCACCCCATCGCCTCCTTCAGGTCGGCGTCGCGATAGAAGCGCGGCTGCTCCGCGGTATGGCGTGCGGCGGTATCCGCCAGGCGCCTGTACACCTTGGCGTTCAGGGCCTCCTGGTCCACCCAATGGCGCAGAGTTTGCCACTGGCTGATCAGGCTCTCGTGGGAGATATCCACCAGCGGGTCGGGGTCGCTGGACAAGACCAGGAAGTTGCGGCCCGCGGTACGGAAGGGTTCCGTGACGCGGTACAGGCGCTCGGGATCGACACCTGCGACAGCGGCCAGCTCGCTCAGGCGCGCCGGGCGGCGGATGCGGCGGTTGCGGGCATCCACCTCGGTCAGCGCCTGGAAAAGGCGTCGAGCCAAGGTGCGGTCCGCCGCATCCAGTTCGGCCAGGGCCTCGCCGGCGTGGCGGTTCAGGGCGTCGTGGATGCTGCCGATCGCCTCGTAGTCGGGGTCGTCGATGGGTGCCGGCGCCGCCGTCCCCTCTGCAGCCGCGGCCCAGTGGTCCCAGCAGCGCAGCAGGGCATGCTGCAGGATGGGCAGGTCGTCGCGGGTATCGAGCCGTTCGTTCAACAGCCGGTCCACCAGGCGCGGGGCGATGCGCTGGCCGGTGAGCCGCACCGGGCCGACGATGGCCTCCCGGCGCTGGGCGCGGGTCAGGCGCGGCACCAGGAACTGGCCGCGGTTGATGGCCTCCGGCAGACCGGTGTAGGCGTCGCAGTCGCCGATGAAGTCCGAGCGCATGGTGATGGCGCAGTAGACCGGCAGGCGCTCCTGCTCCGCCAGGCGCAGCAGGAGTGCGACGAAGGACTCGGACTCCGCCCGCGCCGCCGGGGCGGCCCCGTCCAGGCCGAAGCGGAACAGCTCCTCGAACTGATCCACCAGGAGCAGGATGTTGGTGTCGGGTGCCTGGGCCCCGGCGGCCAGGGTCTCGATGGCGGCCTCGGGGCCCTGCTCCAGCAGGCGGCTGGCCAGGTCCGTGGCCGCCTCCCGCTCCCCCGGCAGGCTGGCGGCCTCCCTTAGGGCCTGCGCCAGATGCAGCAGCGGGGCCTCGCCGGGCTTGCAGGCGGCGATGCGCCAGGCGTCGCGCTCCTGCACCAGGAAGCCGGCCTCCAGGGCTGGGATCAGTCCGGCGCGCACCAGGGACGACTTGCCGCAGCCGGAGCTGCCGACCACCGCGAGGAAACGGCTCTCGTGGAGCTTGCCGAGCAGTGCCCGGACCTGCCCGTCGCGGCCGAAGTAATAGAGGCTGTCGGTGCGCTCGAAGGGGCGCAGGCCGACGAAGGGGTTGGCGGGCAGGGGGGTCATGGCTCGTCCCCGCCGCTCAGGAGCGGACCCAGGGTCGCGTCGGCGATGTGGGGGGAGGCGGTGTTGTCCAGCACCCGCACCCGGATCAGGGGCGGCAGGGGCGGCAGTGCCGCGCGTCCGCGGCACTGCGGCAGCAGCAGCACCCAGATATTGCGCAGGCCCGGGGACTCGCCCAGGTGGGCCGCGGTCACCTTGAAGGCCCGTTCGACCCGACGCTTGACCCACTGGGGGGTCACCCGGCCGAAGAGCACCACCAGGTCGTGCGCCCGGATCACAAGCTGCTCGAAGTCGTCCCAACGCTCCGCGGGCTCGGTCGCGTCGCGGGTGAAGAGGAGCGAGAGGTTGGGCGCCGCGGCGCGCGCCTGCTCCTGGAGGCGAAAGCCCAGTTCCAGACCCTCCAACTGATCGACCTGGTGGGGGTCGACGACCAGGGTGCGGGCGCCCGGGTCGCCGGTCTGGACCTGCGCGAGGCCCTGGATCTGCTCCAGGACATCGGCGATCAGCCGCTCGGGGCTGCCGCGCAGGACCTGGTAGCCGCCGGACCCGCGGGGGGCCGTTACCAGGTCCCGCAGCCAGTCCCGATGGTCGGGGTCCTCCACCGCGTCCAGGTTCAGCCCGTCGGGCAGCCAGAAGAGTGCGTGCCGCTCCCCGGCGCGCGCCAGGTCCGCCTGGCGGCGCGGATAGCTCGCGGCGGTGTCGTCCATGTCCCGGCCGGGGACCTGGTCCAGCAGGTGAATGCTGAGATCCGCCTGGGCCAGGGCCGCGGCGACGGCGCGGTCATGCTCGGCACCGGGATAGGGGGGCGGGACGGCGGCGGCGATGCGCGCGCGGGGGCCGAGCTCCTGGATCAGCCGCTTGCGCAGACCGGCCCGCGTGTCCGGACAGTCGGCGAGGAATATCAGCGGACCGGTCGGCGAGGGCGCCGCGGCCGCGGCCTGGGGCTCCCGCGGGAAGCCGCTCAACAGCCGGTAGGCGGCATCGACGATGGGCTTCATGGCCGCGCGGTAGGCCGCCTGGTCCGAGGGGTCGATGGGGTCGCCGAAGGCCTGGGTGTCGTCTGCGGCCGCGTCGTGGAAGCGAAAGCCGAGCGTGCCCCCCAGGGGATGCGTCCAGTGCCCGCCCTGGGTCCATTCCTGGTGCTGGATGTTGTTGATCAGGATATTGAAGACCCGCCGCTCGTTGTTCACGGCAAGGCCCGCGGGCTGGCGGGCGGCGGCGTCCAGGAACCAACGCAGTTCCTGTTCGCAGTAGTCCGATTGGCGATAGTTGTGCGAGTGCAGGACCAGCAGCAGGCCGGTGCGGCCCAGGTCCCCCTGGATACGGTCGTCGATCTGCGTGGCACCGCTCAGGCGCCGCTTGTCGAGCCAGACGTTCAGCCCGTTCAACCCGCGCTTGTCGCGCAGCCAGACCTCGAGAAAGCGGGCGAAACGCTCCACCCAGCCGCCTTCGTGCGGATCCTGCCCCGGCAGCAGGCCATTGTCGCGATGGCTGAAGCTGATGAAGAGGTCGTAGTCGTATTGGTCCGCGGGCAGATAGGCCATGTTGGCGTCCTGGGCTCGGGGTCTGGGGTCGAGTTGGCCCGCGGGTCCGGTCCGCTGCCTGTGGGCGGGATGTTACCGCATGGCCGATAGGGGGAACAGGGGCCCCGGGCGCCCGCTCCGGCCGCCTCAGGGCCTCAGCCGCGGCTCCTGCTCGGCGAGCCAGTCCAGGAACTGATCCAGCTTGTCCTTGCCGGGCGGCGGCGGGTCCAGCAGGGGGCGGATATCGAAGATGCGGCCTTGCAACGCGGGAAATTCCGTGGCGAGGTCGATCTGTTGGTCGACGTAGTAGCTGTCGCGCGGTGTGAGCCGGTGCCAGGTTTCAGGTACGACCTCCAGCCCGTTCAGTCTGAGCCCCCACAGCCGCTGCAGTGTCTCGGAGATCAAGGCCGCGCGCGGGGATGGCGCCGTCCCGTTATTGAGCAGGTGGAACGGACGCAGGTCCCAGAGTCGAACCGTACCCGATCCGCCTTCCAGTGACCCGGAACCGGAGGCGAGCCAGTTCCCGCCGCGCAGAAAGCGAACTGAAAACACGGGTGTTCCATCGGCAATCAAGCGCGCCAGTTCGGTGCCGCTGCGGGTGTCCCACAGGCGAATTGTCGTGTCCCAGGAACCGCTGGCCAACAGCGCTACGCGCGGGTGTATCGCGATGGTCTTGATGTCCTTGCTATGGCCATTGAACTCACCGGATACCGTGCGGCTGGAAAGGTCCCAGCGTCGGATGCTGCCGTCCCAGTAGCCGACGGTGAGCTGCGTGTCCTGGGGGCCGAAAGCCAGCGCGGCAGCAGTCGCCGGATAGTCGATCTTCAGGCCATATTGTTGATCGAGATCCCTCTCCCAAATGCGGACGGTACCGTCCTTCAAACCGATTGCAAGTGACGTACCTTTGGAATCGAACGCCAAACCGGTAACCGCCGCGTGCAATGGCGCCAGACGCTGCCCTTCCGTACCGGTTGAAGCATCCCAGAGTTGCACGATCCCCTGATCGGTGCCGCTGGCGAACATCTCTCCAGCCGGATGAAAGGCCGCTTGTGTCGGCTTGCCGACGGTCGCGATGAGGTGTTCCTGCGTGCGTGTTCCCAGGTTCCACGTTTGTATGCCTTCTTCATTGACAACGGCAGCCAGTCGCTCGCCATCCTGGGATAGGGAGACCGACCAAACGGGCGGTAGACGCTGACTGATTCCGGCCTCGGAGCCATCGTGCAAGTCCCAGCTTCGCAGATCACTTTCCACGTATGAGCCGACCGCCCCGACCAGCAGCGAATCCGCTCGGTCAACCTCCAGGGCGAGTACGGCACCATCCGTTTGATGGTCCGCCGACAGGTGACGATCAATGATGTCGAACACTTGGACGCCACCGTTCGTGCAGCCGATCGCCAGCAATTTCGACGCTTGATCGAAACCCATCGCAGCGACACTGGTACAGTTCGTCTCGGCGCGCAGTCGCGCGAGCCGACCGGCGATCTCCCAGATCGTGACGGCGCCGCCTTCGTAGCCGATCGCCAACAACCTGTCGGCGCCATCCAATGCCACCGCGCTCGACGCCTTGCCGGCTTCTCCAAACTGCAATGGCGCTTCTGCACTATCCGGATCGCCGCTCCACGCTCCGCCGAAATCACCCGCTGCCCAGCGTTTTCCACCGGAGCCGAGGGTCACAGCGATGGAACCCGTTATTGTCACGCGCTTGTCGAGCAACAAGCGCCCGGACTTGCGGTCCCAGCGTTGAATTGCACCGTCACCGCCGGCCGCGATGATGCCGGACCCGTCCGCGCTGAAGGCGACGGCATTCAGTTGGCTACCGTCAGCCGCGGAAAAGCGCCTGAGCAGGCGTTGGCTCTGAGTATCCCAAAGGCCGGCCTTGCCGGCCATGCAGGCGGCAGCGATCAGCTTTCCGTCGGGGGAGAATGCAACTGAGTTGACCGCGTCACAAGCCTCGGGGTCGCGCAGTCGTCCCTTGATTTCGCCGCTCCGGGAATCCCAGACCAAGACCTGACCATCGTCGTCGCCTGCCGCAAGCAGCATGCCGTCCGCGGTGAAGGCGACGGCAGTAACAGCGAATTGTTGTTGCGTTTCCGGGTGCGGATGTACCATGCTGTGTTGCAATCGCCCGCTGTCCAGGTCCCAAAGGTGCACGGTTCCACCCTCGGAACCGGTCGCGATGAGTCTGGCCCGATCATTCACCTTGAGGCTACGGATCGCGGCCGGCCGGGCCGGCGCTTGGGCTTGCTGCCCGAAAGAGGATGCCTCCCACACCCTCAGCTCACCGTCGTGAGAACCGCTCGCGAACACCTTGCCGTCAGCGCTGAACGCAAGGGCCGACACGACATCGTTGTGCGCCGGGGCGCGGTCAACCTCGGTACCGGTGGATGGGTCCAGCATCCGAACCGTCCCGAAAGAGGTTCCCACCACCAGCAAGCCGCTGGTTGGACCTATTGCGATGGCGTTGAGACCGTAGCCCTCTGCCCCTAACTGACCCAGTTCCTCACCGTTCTGCGCGTTCCAGCGGTGCACGGAGTCCCCGAGGGTTCCGAACAGCGTCTGCTCATCGCGACTCAGCGCCAAACCCTCGACCGAATCGCCGTCGAAATTCTTTTCCCATTTCAGCTCCCCGTCGGAACTTCTCAACAGTTGCACCGCGCCCTCACCCTCGCCGCTGAACGCTACCCACAACCTGGTACCATCGGCACTGAAGTGCAGGTCCGTGACCAACGGTGCGCGGCTTTCGCGTCGCCAGATATCCTTTTGCTGACGCCAGTCCCGAAGTCTCAGCGACCCACCGTGGATTCCTATGGCAACCAACCGGTCAGACGGGTCAAACGCGACTGCGGAGATGGGGCCGCCATTACCGGTGATGACCTGTCTGGTAACCCCGGTTAGCGGATCCCAAAGCCGTACCAGACCCGCGGCATCGCCACTCGCAATCATGGTTCCGTCCGATGACAGGGAGAGGGCGGTGATGGCGCCCTGGTGGTTGTCCACCTTTAGCCGTTCGGTGCCTGTGGCAAGGTCCCAGATGCGCATGATCCCGTCAGCGTGACCGGTCACGATGCGCTCACCCGCGGGCGAGATTACCAGGTCATTGATTGGCGATCCCGTAGTGGCGGCCGGCGAGTGCCAACGTTGCGTGAAGGCACTGATCGCGAACGGCGAGACCAGGTCGGACCTGACCTGCAGCGTCAATGCCTCGCGGTCTTCGATGGATTGGCGCTGTGCCTGCAGGGCATGAAGCAAGATGCGTTGCCAGTCGCGACCGCGCGCTTCGGACTGCGTCGTCTCCACCAGTGTCCGCGACTTTTGTTGATGCGCATCGGCCAGGTTGATATTTGCCCTCAGCAGCTCGTGGCGAGCCCGTTGCGCATTATTGACGGCCGCTTCCCGCTGGGTTTCGGCGAGCACCGTCAACAGGGCCAGCAGGACCATGGCAGCGGCGACGATGCGGCGCCGCAGGTTCTTTTGGCGAGTCAGATTGAAGCTGGCCCTGACCTCCTGGAGTACCTGGTCCGAGGGTCCATTGACGGGCCTGGGGTCCGGCTCGGCGATGCGCAGGCGAGTACCGGGGATGAACTCGGTGAGCTCATGGTTTATCGACGCGTTGGTCAGGGTCCCGGCGATGTCGATCGGAATGATGTCACGGCCGGTCCGTCGGAACAGACGCAGTTCTCGATGCACTGGTTCAGAGTGAAAGGCCGCCGGGGTAGCCACCAGCAGCAGTTTGCGGGTGCGGCTCAGGGCGAGTCGGCCGATCTTCTGCCAATCCGCGCCCTTCTCGTAGTCCGTGGAATCCAGGAAACAGACATAGCCCAGGTCCGTCAGGCGATTCTTCAGGGCTTGGGCATAGTTCCGCCCCAACCGGTCCGGGTCGTTCCAGCTATAGGAAATGAAAAAATCGTAGCCGAACAGGAGGCTGCCGACCCAGTGAACGATGCGGGAGAAGAAGCGGCGCAGGGTGTTCATGTCGAGGTGTCACTCCTGGCCCAGTCGTCGGCGCAGCGCGCCCGCGATGTCCGCGTCCACGGCGTGTTTGGCGGGGTTCTCCGTCGCCTCGCGCAGCAGGGTTTCCATCATCCGCAAGTGATTATCGAGCCCTGACCACTGGCGGGCGCTGAGTCCGCGCCCGAGGGCCGCGGCCAGGCGCTCACCCAGGACCTGTTGCTCCGTCTGCACCGGGTCCGTCTCCAGTCCCTGCGCCGCGGCCGCGGCCTGGCGGCACTCCCGGTGACGGATCAGGTTCAGCAGATCGACCTCGATGGCGATGAGGTCGTCGCGCACGCCGGCATAGTCGTCGGTGGCGGCGCTCTCTTTGATGCGGTCGCACCAGGCGTCGAAGTCTGGACAGACCGCATCGCCCCCGCACTCGCTGTAGGCGGTGAGCAGGTAGCGGGCACTGAGCCACAGCAGCCGCGTGTAGCTGTCGAGCGGGTCCGCCGGGGCCTGGGGGCACCCGGCTAGGGCGCTCTCGTAGAGCTGCAGGATGGTCTCCAGGGCGGTCTTGCGGTGGGTGCGCTCAAGCACTTGAGTCCGGTACCAGTGCAGGCCCGAGAGGGTATAGAGCCGCGCCATCGCCGGGGCCGGGGGCGCGTGTGGGGCCTGGGCGTCGCCGAGCCCGGCGAGCAGTTCGTCGAATTGCGCCAGCGCCGCCGCGCTGTCCCCCGACGCGTGGCGGGCAAAGGCCACCCGCGACTGGCAGCGCACGCGGTGCTCGATCAGATCGCGCCTGATATCGCAGGCGTCGCTGGCCATGGCCCGGTCCAGGTCGGCCACCGCCTCTTCGAAGAGCCCCAGATCGGCGCAGGCCAGGCCGCGCGCCGCCAGGACCTCGCCGCGCTGTCCCCAGTCCTCCCCGCACTCGCGCCGGGTCTGCTCCAGGCGTCGGTCGATCCAGCCGAGCCGCTCGCGCAGTCGCCGGGTGTCGCCGGTGGTCGCCACCTGGGTGTCGGCACTGAGGTTGGACAGGTCGGCGATGACCTCGGCCGGGGCGACATAGCAGGCGGGTGCCTCGTCGCTGCGCTGGGCCTCGCCGCCGCCGCGCAGCCGGTAGTCCGGGTCCCCATAGCACTGGTAGGCGCCCCAGGTGTTGACCCCGGGATGGGTCCGCCAGGTCTCCTCGCGGGCCAGGCGCACCGCCATGCCGAAGGGCTCGCCGAGACTCAGCCGGCGGTAGAAGGCCGTGCAGAAGGTGAGGGCCGCGGTGTCGTCCACCGCCCAGCCGGCGGCGATGACGGCCCGTACCCCCATGCGGATGAAGGCCACCGCCAGGTTGGCCGCCAGCCGATTGAGGTCCGACGCCCGGGGTCCGGGGTCCGCGCCGGCGTCGGTGCGGCCCAGGTGACAGCAGTTGATGAACACCAGTTCCGGCACCTGGCGCATCTGGTCGACGTCCGCCGCGGTGAGTACCTGGTGGGGGCCGATGACCATGCCGCTGCACAGTTCGTCCGCGCTCTGCGGCAGGGCCTGGCGGCAGGACCGGCACTGCCTGGGGTCGTCGGCGGCCCTGCAGTCCTGGCGGTGCACCCCATGCCCGGCCAGGTGCAGCACCTGGTAGGCGTCGGCGTGCAGTGCGCGCAGGATGGGTCCCGCCTGGGCGTCCACCAGCAAGCGGACCTGGAAGCCGCGCGACTCCAGGGTCTCGTGCACGCGCTGCGCCTCGGTCCGGGCACCGGGCAGCGCCGCCAGGCCGGACCGCGGCTCACCGATCACCAGGGCGCGCCCGCGCAGGGTCAGCCGGGGGTCGCTGCGGAAGCTGCGGGTCTGTAACTGGCGTAACATGCCGCGCTCCACCGCGGGGGGCTTGGCCTCCTTGGACCAGCGGTCCTGGAGCAGTTCCCAGGGGCAGCGGGCGGAGTCCTCGTCCACCACCAACACCAGGTTGGTGCGCAGGGCATTGCCGTCTTTGAGGCTGTTGGGCAGCAGCATCTCGAACAGGGTGCGGGAGGTTTCGGGGTCATCGCGGGTGTCGCCGATGGCATCCGCCACGAAGCCGTCCACCAAGGCGCGCTGGGCGGCGAGCAGGGTCTGCTCGGCCCGGGCGCGCTGGGTCAGGAAGGTGAAGCGCAGGCCGCCGTCCTTTTCGTTCAGGACCTGAAGACGGTGCCACCAGGCCGGGTCCGTGTCGGTGTAGCCGGCCCGATGGCCGCCGTGGCCGGTGCCCAGGGTGCTGTCGAAGCTGAACTGTCCGGCCAACTCAGGGTCCCCTTTCGCGCCGGCCAGGGCGCGGGCGGCTTCCATGGCTATGTCTTCGCGAATCTCGATGAGCTCCAACTCGCTGATCCGCAGATGGCGCGAGGACGCCGAGTCCCGCAGTGCGGCATTGGCACGGCTGACCCCGCGCAGCACCGCGCCGACCGAGTCGCCGACCCCGAACCCCCCGGCACCGGTGCCGATCAGCAGCGCGGACAGCCGCAGTTCGAGCGCGGGCGGTTCAGCCGATGGTGCATCAGGGGCACCCGCCCGGGGTGTTGTCACGGGGCGCTCCAGTACCTCGCGGGCATGGCCCAACAGGGCGCGGGCGAAGCTGTCGGTCAGTTGCGAAGGGGTCAGTTCGCCGACCGGACCCAGGCCCACCACCAAGGCACCGCTGGGCCTGCCCTGGGCCTGGGGGTTGGCAAAGAAGCGGTAGGTACCCAAAGGGCCGGGGTAGATGTCCAGTTCCTGGCCGGCGCGCAGGCGCCCGTCGAGCACCCGGTCCAGATAGGCCTCGGCGGCAATGATGGTACCGCCCGCATAGTGTCCCACGGCAACCGCGTGGCGGGCGAAGGCCAGGTTGCCGTGGACTACCGAGACCGCCACCGTCGGCCCCGCGGTCACGGGTGCGTGGGTCGCACCGAGCGCCAGGGCCGTGGCGAGGATAGACGCCGCGTCCGGGTAGTAGGCGGGCGTGTGCTCGGCCAGCGGAGTCGGCGTGTCGGCGCCGCGGCCGACGGGCGGGCGCTGGGGCAGGGCGCTGGTGGTGCCCTCGCTCACCAGGTCGCGCAACGCCGCGAAGTTGGCCGGGGCGTTGGCCAGGTCGCCGTGCGCGACCCCGGGCATGTACCAGGTCGGCATCCCGGGCAAGGGGCCGTCCTCCCATAAGACCCGTCCGTCGCCGCGTCTGGAACTCAGGAATTCCAGGGTCCGCTCGCCGTGCTCGCCGCCGGGCGGGGCCGCGTCGAGCGTGCGCACCCCGCAGGGGGTGGCTGGCGACTGGCCCGCCACGTAGAACATGCCGTCGGGTCCCAGGGCCGCCCCGCGCAGGCGCTCGCGCACCAGGCCTGCTTGTTCCAGGCGGGTGCCGCCGGCCCCCCCGCGCCCTTGCCCCGGGAGGCCCCAGCAATTGCCGTCGGTGCGGTCGTCGGCCTGCAGCCGCTCCCAGGCGCCGCGCGTGTAGAAGTCCCGCTCGTCGTCGGGCAACAGTTCCAACAGGCCCGGCCATTCGCCGATGATCCGCAGCAGACCGGTCTTGCCATGGGCAGGGTCGAGCAGGGCGAGTTGTCTGAGGGTCGCGGCCCGGCCCGTGAGCAGGCGCACCAGCTCCCAGCTCCCGCCGTTGGGGGTACCCAACATCACCAGGCGCCCGCCGAGCGCCCGGATGCGCTGCCACAGGGCCGGGTGGCCGGCGATCATGGCCCGCGCGACCAGCCCCCCCATGGCGTGTGCGAGGATGTGCAGCGGTTGGCGCTCGCGCTGCGCCTGTTCCAGTTTGGACTCCACCGCCGCCGCGAGCGCGGTCGCGGACTCCTCGCTGGACAGGCGCCAGTCGTAGGCGAATGCGACGACCTCGTGGGTCGCGCGAAAGTAGGTCAGCAAGGCACCGTAGGCCATGCCGATGAGCCCCTGGGCCGTGACGCGGTGGCCGGCGTCCAGGGCCAGGCGGGCGAGGCCGCCCGCGGCCGCCTCGCCCTGGTCGAGCCAGACCTGGCGTGTGTCCGCCGTCAGCGTACTGCCCATGAACCCCGGCAGGACGAACAGCACCGGCCGGCGCTTGTTGTCCGCCTCTGCCCCGCGGGCGGGCGCGCTTCCCAACTGATCCGGCATGGGCTTGAATTCGGGCGGCGCCGCCGCTGCCGTCAGGGCCTTGACCAACGCCGACGCCGTGGTCGGGTTGCTGAAGTAGTTGAAGTGGCTGACCTGGGGGCCGTGGTCGAACAGATACTGCCGGGTGCTGTAGGCCGGCCCCCCGTACATGGAGCCGGTGTTCACCACCAGATCGTGATCGCCGGCGAAGAACAGGTCCGGAATCAGGAGTTTGGCCCTTGACCAAAGCCCTTCGCCCCGGCTGTCTCCAGCCACCGCCCAGAGTGAGCCGGGCACCGGGTCGGCCGCGCTGTTGAGCAGTCGGATCAGCGGGGAGTCCGGTGCCATGGCGGCCAGACCGGGGAGGGCCGCCGGGTTCGTGGCCTGCTGGGTCACCGCGACCAGGAGATCCAGGAAGCCCCCGACGAGCGGCGAGAGGGGTGTTGCCGCAGCGCCGAGCCCGGCCAGATTGGCCAGAATCGACAGCCAGCGGTCGAGCCGCCCGGCGGCCAGGGTGGTGCCCCGCGAGGGACTCGCCACCCGCACGAAGTGCTCCACCCGGATGGCCCGCGCTGCCATCAGCCGCTCGAGTTCCCCCAATTTGGCCCGCCGTGCGGCGGCCAGCCCGGTGTGGTCGGGGTCGTCGGTGGCCATCCAGGCCAGCACCTCCGGGCCGAAGCGACGCGCGTCGCCGGGGCGGGCGGCGAAGGCCAGCAGGTCGCCCACCAGACCGCCGCGGGAGTGGCTCGCCAGGTGCAGCGTCACCCCCGCGGGCAGCAGCGGCACCAGCGCCAGGACATTGTCGATGGGGTCCTCGGTCAGGGTGCGGTGCTCGTAGCCGTAGATACGCCCGTCGTAGCGCTCGGCCAGTGCCAGCGCCTGCCGCCGGTCCTTGAACAGGTCCCCGAAGCTGCCGAGCGTGGTGGAAAAGGTGCCGTGGATGAAGAGCAGCACCGGGGCCGCGTCGGCGGGTACAGGGATACCCCCTTCCAGGGTCCGCCAGCCGGTGTCTGCGGTGGAGTCGCGCTGCACGATCAGGTTGTGGTTGTGGCGTTCGATGTGTGCCGCGAGGGACTCGAGGGTCGCCTGGGCCGGGTCGAGTCCAAAGATCTCCAGGGCCTTGATTACCCAAGTGCCGAGGCCGCGTTCGGTGCCCTCCAGGGGGAGCCCCGGGGCGAGTTGCCAGTCCCCGCCGTCACGGCTCGGGGCGCGGCCGACCTCCGCGCGCAGCCGGGCGCCGTTCAGCCACAGCTTGAAGCCGCCCTCCAACTCCAAGGCCACCACGTCCCGGTCGTCGATCTGGATCCGCTGGGCGTTCTGGGCGGTGCGGGCCGCCGCCAGCTCCAGACGGCGGTACGAGTTGGTCTGGATGCACTCCAGGCCGGCCGCCTTCGGCGCGCTGACAGCGTTGGTTTCCGAGGTAATGGGCAGCGAGAACTGGGTCATGGGGTGCGACTCCACGCGGTGCGGTATACGCCAGTGTAGACCCTGGCCGAAGATCAGGTGCGCGGCCGGCCCGGACTCCCAACCCTGGCGTGGGCGGCTACCGGACCTGCCCCAGGTCGGCCGCCGCGACGACCCGCGGTACCAACCGCCCCTTGGCCGTCGGCACCATCCGGACCACCTGGCGGCTGTGGTCCGGGCCGTAACTGACATGGATCGGCAACTGCGGGCCGTAGAAATAGAGCCGGTCGAAGGGGGTGTTCTCCGCCACCCAGCGGGCGACCTCGGCCATGTCCTCATGCTCCACGAGGAAGTCCGCCGCCGCCCCTTGGCGCGGACACACGGGGTTGCCCAGGCGGTTGACCTCGTGCGCGGCGTGCTGGTCCAGCCGGGGGTCGATACGCCCGGGGATCGCGCGCGCCAACTCCGGGGAACAGAAGCCGTAGGTCAGGCGGATCATCCCGAACCAGTCGATGACCGGGTCCAGGACCCGCTCGGCCAGGTCTTGCAGGGCGTTCCAAGTCTCCGGTTGGCGGGGGTGGTTGGGCAGCCCGGTGCGCCCCTGGGTCTCGCCGCACTCGATCAGTTGCCGGAAGGTGAGGAAGCGCCCGCAGGGGTCGTCCAGGTCCGGGCAGGTGTCCGGCCGGCACAGGCGAAAGCCGTCGATCACCCAGCGGTGCCGCGCCATGGTCTGGCTGAAGACCTCCGCGGCCGGGCCGTAGCCGGACAGGTCGAAGAGCCCCAGGTTCTCCAGGGTCTGCTCGAAGGCGAGCTGCTCCGGGTAGTTCGGGAACTCCTCGTTGATGTAGCGGGACTTGCGGAACAGCCAGGGCGGGGTGAAGGGCTCGCCGTACAGGAAGCAGTCGTAGTCCTGATCGCGCAGCCGCACCTTCACGCGCTCCTGCAGCCGGGGCAGGGGCTGCCCCAGGAAATCGTCGTAGCGCATGAGGCTCAGCTTGCCGGAGCCGATGTGGACCTTGATCAGGTCCAGCTCCCGATAGTCGCCATAGAGGCTGGCGGCCGCGCCCACATAGATCCGCAACAGGGGCGGCAACTGCTCGACCAGGCTCGAGTGCAGTTGCAGCGACTTGCCGGGTATGAGCCAGCCCAGGCCGCGCTGCGCCGCCTCCCGGCAGGCCTCGGCGATGGCCTGGGTGTCGCGGATGCTGAAGAGTAGCTCCCGCGCCTGGGTCTGGGCCC